>VYMG01000163.1_pt1 | contig 28476 bp, 27 predicted proteins | sample 5115261 | NCBI WGS metagenome assembly VYMG01 (sample SAMN12291781, study PRJNA351875) | freshwater metagenome | isolation source: freshwater lake | place: USA: Michigan, Wintergreen Lake | collected 2013-08-08
GCACGCGTACTTATCTTAGCCGGGGCGCATGGTTTGCGTCGTAATCCGGGCCAGTCCGTTAATCTGGCCCACCTCATCTGGCGCACACCACGCGCCCCGGCCCCTCTACAAGGTGCACCCCCGGTGGTTTTCCGCGCGGGGCTATGGGTGTTGTGATGGGAGCGCGCAGCTCACGCTTCAGCGGGGATCACTATGGTGCCGACCAAAACGCCGCTCACGCCACCGTAACCTCGTCCGCAGGCAAGAATTTTTTACCCCGAATATGGTCGGAGATTTTCTCGGCGATCATCATGGTCGGGGCGTTGGTGTTGCCGCCAATCAGGGTCGGCATCACCGAAGCATCGACGACGCGTAGGTTCTTCACGCCGCGTACTTTGCAATCCTTATCGACGACGGAGTCTTTATCGCTGCCCATCCGGCAAGTGCCGATGGGGTGATAGATCGTCTCAGCCGTTGCCTTGATGTAGGCGTCAATCTCGTCATCGGATTGCACGTGCGCGCCGGGCTTAAACTCCTCCCCGCGATAAGGGGACAGGGCCGGTTGGCTTAGGACCTTGCGGCCAATTTTCAAGCCTTCGCGCAGGGCGCGGCGATCTTCTTCAGTGGCAAGATAATTGGGGTCGATCTTTGGGGCTCCAAAGGGGTTAGCACTTGATAGGCTGATGGAACCACGACTTTCGGGGCGCAATTGGCAGACATGCAGCGAGAAACCGTCTTGGGTGGCGGCGACATTGCCATGGTTTTGCACCAAGGCATTGACGAAATGGAACTGCAGGTCAGGCCGGTCGAGGCCTTCGCGCGATTTCGCAAAGCCGCCCGACTCCAAGAAGTTTTCCCGGCCCAAGCCTTCTTTGCGGAACAAATAGGTCAAGGCCGTCAGATATTGTTTTAGGCCCCGGTTGAGCGAGAAAGCGGTGATCGGTTGGGTGCAATTTTGCAGAAGCAACACGTCCAAATGGTCTTGCAGATTTTGACCGACATCCGGGCTATCGACCAGAACCTCAACGCCGACGCGTTGCAGTGTCTCTGCTGGGCCAATGCCCGAAACCATCAGGATTTGCGGCGATTGCACAGCCCCCGCACAGACCAAAACTTCCTTATTGGCATAAACGCGGGAGCGGGGTGACTTCTCATCATGGGCATATTCGACACCCACACAGACCTTGCCTTCAAACAAAAGCTTGGTCGTATGGGCGTGGCTGCGCACGGCCAGATTTGGGCGCGATAGGGCGGGCTTCAGGTAAGCAAATGACGCCGACCAACGCTCCCCATCTTTGACGGTCAATTGGTAAGCGCCAAAGCCTTCTTGATCATAGCCATTGAAGTCGTCTGACTTCTTGTGGCCCGCCTGCACAGCGGATTCAACGAGGGCATGATAAAGCGGATTGGTCGACTTGCCCCAAGAGACATGCAGTGGCCCAGTGGAGCCGTGAAACGCATCACCGCCCGTCTCTAAGGTTTCTGAGCGCTTGAAATAGGGCAGGACTTCTGAAAAGCTCCACCCCTTCAATCCCATTTGCGCCCATTGGTCATAGTCGCGGGCATGGCCACGAATATAGATCATGCCGTTAATCGAGCTTGACCCACCCCAACCCTTGCCGCGTGGCCAATAAAGTGGGCGACCATTGAGATGGGTTTGAGGCTCGGTTGTAAACGCCCAATTGTAGGCATTCTTGCCCTTGATTAGGGTGCCAACGCCCGCAGGCATCCGTACCAGCAACGAGTTATCCCGGCCGCCAGCTTCCAGTACCAAGACGCGGACTGAAGGGTCTTCGCTTAATCGATTGGCGAGCACACAGCCGGCGCTGCCCGCGCCAATGATGATATAGTCAAACCGGTCTTCAGCTGCCGCTGTGGCCATTTAAGAACTCCCCGTTGTGAGATTTACTCTTCGTTTGCCCATTGTTTGGCGTGAAGCTGCAGGCTGGGCAAGTGAAAATAGCGCTCAGCCTGTCCATTGTGGCTTGCGCTTTTGCGCAAATGCCATGGGGCCCTCGATGACATTGGGCGACTTAAACATGGCATTGATCTCGCCGTACTTAGACTGGCCACGATAGGCCGCCTCAAGCGAAGGCTCATCCAAACCGCGATAGACCGCTTCTTTCGATGCACGGATGGAAGTGGGCGAACAGTCGACAATCATATCCGCCCATGCCTGCGCCCGTGCTAAAAGGTCAGTGGGTGTCGTTACCTCGTTCACAAAGCCCAAGGTCTTGCCTTCCTCCGCACTGACCCGACGGCCCGTCAAGATCATGCCCATGGCTTGCTTCTGGCCGATTTGGCGCGGCAGGCGATGTAAACCACCAGCAAGAGCTGCCAAGCCGACTTTCGGTTCGGGTAAAGCAAATACAGCATTTTCGGAGGCAATAATCAGGTCACACGCCAAAGCAATTTCAAACCCGCCGCCCATGGCAATGCCGTTCACCGCAGCAATCACCGGCTTTGTTAGGTCAAAGCGGCTGGTTAGGCCGGCAAATCCACTGTCAGGCACATACATTTTGCCACCAGAAGCTTGGTACTTGAGGTCATTGCCTGCACTAAAGGCACGGTCGCCGGCACCGGTAATGATCGCGACCCATAAGTCTGGATTGGTGGCGAACCCGTCGAAAACCTCTGCCAACTCTGCATTGGCTGGCGGATGCAGCGCATTCATCGCTTCAGGACGGTTGATCGTGACCGTTAGGACACGGCCTTCGATTTGTGTGCTGCAAAACTCATAAGACATGTTTCTCTCCCTGATTTTTTCCCATGACCTAGCACGCAAACGCTGGCATGGAACACCATAAAGCACCTTTTTGTCCTGCAGTGCATGGACGCGCGTTGACATGCTTTCGCCGCGTTCTTACCTCACGGACCAAAGTAGTTGCTTTGGCGCGGCTTTCGCGCCCCTTACAAGTCTGGTGCATCAGAGGTGTAGGGTTCCATTATTGCCGGAATTTCCGGCACAGGTCAGGCCGGAAATTCATGTTGAATATCGTCAAGAAGCTGTTTGGGTCCTCAAACGAGCGCCGTGTGAAGTCGTTCATCCAGCGGGTGGAACAGCGGATCAATCCGCTAGAGGCGGGTATCAAGGCACTCAGTGATGATGATCTGCGTGGCAAGACGGACGAGTTTAAAGCCAAGTTGGCGGCCGGTGCCACCCTTGATGATGTTTTGGACGAAGCTTTCGCCGTTGTCCGCGAGGCTGCTTTCCGCGCCATTGGTCAGCGTCATTATGACGTGCAATTGGTTGGCGGGATGGTCCTGAACTCCGGTGCGATTGCTGAAATGCGCACCGGCGAAGGCAAAACCCTTGTGGCTACCGCACCTGTCTATCTCAATGCGCTACAGGGCAAAGGCACACATGTTGTGACCGTCAACGATTATCTGGCAAGGCGGGACGCCGAGTGGATGGGCCGGATCTATAGCTTCCTTGGCATGGAAACGGGCGTGATCGTACCTGGCCTCGACGACCGTGAGCGCCGGATCAATTATGCCAAAGATATCACTTATGGCACCAACAACGAATTCGGCTTTGATTATCTGCGCGACAATCTGAAATATACGCTCGATGAAATGGTCCAGCGTGAGCACCATTTTGCGATTGTTGACGAAGTTGACTCCATCCTGATCGACGAGGCGCGTACGCCTTTGATCATCTCCGGTCCGACAGATGATCGTTCGGATTTCTATCGCGCGATGGATGAACTCATCTATCTGCTCGACAAAGACGATTATGAGCATGACGAGAAACAGCGTTCGGCGGTTTATACCGAGCAGGGCTCTGAACATATTGAAGATTTGCTGCGGGAGCGCGGCCTGCTTGACGGCGCTTTGTATGAGGCCGTCAACACGACGATCGTGCACCATGCCAACCAAGCCTTGCGTGCGCACGTGCTCTATACCCGCGACAAGGACTATATCGTCAAGGATAATGAGGTGGTGCTGATCGATGAATTCACCGGTCGGATGATGACGGGGCGGCGCTTATCGGATGGCTTACATCAAGCCATCGAAGCCAAAGAACTTGTTCCCGTTCAGCCTGAAAACCAAACGCTGGCGTCAATCACCTTTCAGAACTACTTCCGGCTTTATGAGAAGCTGGGCGGCATGACCGGAACGGCCCAGACTGAAGCGGCTGAATTTGAAGATATTTATAGTCTTCAAGTCGTGGAAATCCCGACCAATCGGCCCGTCGCCCGTATCGATGAAAACGATGTGGTTTATCAAAATGATGCAGGCAAGAACAAAGCCATCATGCGCGATATCCGCGAATGCTATGAGCGCGGTCAGCCAATCCTTGTAGGCACTGCTTCGATTGAAAAGTCAGAGACGATCTCCGAATTGCTGAAAGCCGACAATATCCCGCATTCGGTGTTGAACGCGCACAAGCACGCGGAGGAAGCCGAAATCGTTGCTGAAGCTGGCGTACCGGGCGCGGTCACTATCGCGACCAACATGGCTGGCCGCGGGACTGACATTCAGTTGGGCGGCAACCCAGAAATGCGCCTTGAAAAGGAGCGTCGCACGCGCGAGGCTGCTTGGGGTCGGGCGCTGACGGAGGCAGAGTTAAAAGGCCTGCATGACGAGATCATGGCCGACATTGCGGTCAAAAAAGCCAAGGCCATGGAGCTAGGTGGCCTGTACGTCTTGGGGACCGAGCGTCACGAAAGTCGCCGGATTGACAATCAGCTTCGCGGGCGAACCGGTCGTCAGGGCGACCCCGGCAGGAGCCGTTTCTATATCTCTTGTGAAGATGATCTGCTGCGCATCTTCGGCGGTGAACGTATGGCTGGCATTTTGCGCGTTCTAAAGGTGGATGAAGATGAACCCATTGAAGAGCGCATGATGAATAAGGCGATGGAAATCAGCCAAAAGCGCGTTGAAGCCCGGAACTTCGAAATCCGCAAAAATCTACTCAAATATGACGATGTGATCAATGATCAGCGCAAGCAGATCTTTGAAGAGCGTAAAGAATTCATGCGAACTGAGGACGTTGAAGAAACCGTCCAGCACATGCGTCATGAAGTCATCGACACTTTATGCGAAGATTATATGCCGCCAAAGTTGCTCCCAGAGCAATGGGACACCGATGGCTTGGAAGCCGAAGTGCAAGACATTTTGGGCCTGACCATTCCTGCCAAAGACATGGCTGCTCAAGAAGGGGTGGATGATAATGACATTCGCCAAGCAATCATTGAGGCCTCGGATAAGGTTTGGGCTGAAAAAGTCGCTTTGATGGGCGAGGAACAGTCCCGCTATATCGAGAAGCAAGTCCTATTGCAGACCATCGATCTCAAGTGGCGTGAGCATTTGACCCAAGTCGATCACCTGCGTTCGGTCATCCATTTGCGTGGCTATGGTCAACGCGATCCGCTGATCGAGTATAAAACCGACGCCTTCTCGATGTTTGAGAAAATGCGGACAGACTTGCGTGCCGATGTCACGCGCTTCCTGATGAATGTGCAATTGGTTCAGCCTGATCAACCGACGGTGCCGGCTGACTTTGACCCAAGCATGGCAAGTATTGACGGCGGCTTTGGCGCTGGCATTGGTGATGGTTTAGGTCTCAACCCGAATTGGCTGTCCAGCCATCCGCTGCCAGCAACTGGGCTTGATGAAATGGGCGCTGCTGCAGATGATTTGGTGCCGTCCGCATTGGGTGAAATGCCGCGCGCTTGGCTCGATACACCGCGCAATGCGCCTTGCCCATGCGGGTCTGGCAAGCGCTTTAAGGCTTGCCACGGCGCGCTCTGAAATCGAATTTTAGAAGAATTACACAAATAAAACAAGCGCTTGATTTCACTCAAGCGCTTGTTTCTTCAAAGGCCTAAACTTAGTTGGGCAGGCCGATAGCCGCTTTGATATCGTCCCAAGCCACCAGTTTGAAGTTTTGTGCACCCCCGGCTTGCATACCATCTTGGGCGATAAATAAGCCGCCGGGGAAGGCAGACCCAAAGTCGCCGACAATCAACTCAATCCCATCGGTCTCCTCAGTCGCGCCATAGGCCCCAGCGGCAATCCTGAAGCGCCCCACATAACTCTCATCACTTGCCTTATAGATGGTGTAAGCATTGTCGCCTTGGCTGGAGACTAGGATGTAGCGCGCGTCGCCAGGGCCTTCGGCTAAAGCAACACCTTCGGCGTCCGCAACGATGTTCTTGCCATCGGCGGGGGCAATCTTGGTGGGTGTAAGGGCTCCAGTCGGTCTTGCATCAAAACGCCAGAGGCCGACGTCTTCTTCGGCGACATAGAGGCGTTGGGTCTTCTCATCCACGACGCACCCTTCCGACTGCGTGCCAAGCTTCATCGTGCGGACAATTTGACCAGACGGCGTTTGGCCCGCCAAATCCAAAGCCACTTGATGGATTGTGCCGTCCTTCAGCACCATAAAGGCATAGAGCTTGCCTTCGGTTTGAGCCAGGCAGATGCCGTAAGCCTCGCCAGCTCCCGCCGCAATGGTGCCCAAGGCGGTCAGTTTGGCTGAGATGGGGTCCAGCGTGAATAGCGCCACTTTGGCTTGGGTCAGGTCATTGCGGTCGCTGGCGGCGACGACAATCTGCGGTGTGCCGGCGACCAAGATTTCGGCCCGAAGGTCCACATTATTCACCCGACCTGCATCAAAGAAATCACGTATTTTGCCGTCCAATCCGTAAGCATAAAGGCCAGCCTTCTTGTCTGTTCCCACGATCAAGCTGGCTTCAGGGCGGGCAGGGTTGCGCCAGATGGCTGGATCATCGGCCGCATCTTGGTTGACTGAGCCAACGGGAACTGTTTCGCCACGTGCGACAACGTTTACAGCAGGCGTGGCCCGCGCAATGCGTTCCCCAATTGGTAGCTCTGTCGCGCACCCTGCAAGAAACAGGCTGAGATAAGCAGGCACCAAGACAAATTTAGCAACACGCATCACGATTCTTCTCCAATGGTTCGAACACATTCTAGGCGGATAACCTAGTTTCATTCCGACGATATGACGATAGGGCCTAGGATGCAGGCACTGGCTTCAAACTTGCGTGAAAGCGCTTCCAATTCTCCACATAATGCAACGCAGAGCCAGTCAAGAATTGGGCTTGGTCAGGGGTGACCTCGCGAATCACTTTGCCGGGTGCGCCCATCACGAGGGAGTTGTCGGGAATCACTTTGCCTTCAGGGATGAGCGCTTTGGCCCCAATGATACAATTTTTGCCAATCACGGCCCGATTGAGGACCACGGCACCAATGCCGATCAAGCTATTATCGCCAATCTCGCACCCATGAAGCATGGCCAAATGGCCGACCGTGACGTTTTTCCCAATCGTCAGCGGGATGCCAATGTCTGTATGGAGGATCGCGCCGTCTTGAACATTGGAGTTCTCGCCAATTGTAATGGTGTCGCAGTCTCCGCGTAAAACAGCATTAAACCAGATGCTTGCGTTATGATGCAGGACGCAATCACCAATCACCGTCGCATTGTGTGCGATCCAATAATCGCCCGAAGCCGGCAGACTCGGGGTCGCATCGCCCAAAGAATAGGCACCTGGAATAAAGTTCATAAGAAAGTTCCCTTTCGACAAGATTTTGTGACGTTAACAACTCATTTACTCTGCTAGGATGACATCGCAACAGAGATTCGCGGCAAGGTCGAAGAGGTCTTCGATACTCCCGCGATTAGGGGGCTTAGTGATCGCACACGCGACCATTTATGATCCAGACCCTGCCGGCCTTTTGGTTGGCTCTCTAAGCGTCTTGTTGGCATTCAACAATTCTTTGTGCGTCGCGGCCTCAAGGTTCGCGACGTTTTTTTGTTTCCATGAAGTCCGTCCTGAAGGAGCATGTCTATGGCTAAACGCCCAGCAGTCCGTCGCACCCGTGATCAAGCAGAGCAGTCGCGTCAATCGCACAGCTTAGGGGGGTCGAAACATGGCTCTTACGTGCAAGAAGAGTCGAATGTGCGGGCGCTGTTTGGCTGGAACCCAACGGCACAGGATGATGGGCCAGACCGAGACCAGAGCTTCCTGAAAAAGGTAAAGCCTCGCACCTCTGGCCAGGAAAAGTTGATGGACGCGATCGATTCAAATCCGCTTGTGGTGGCCATCGGACCAGCTGGCACCGGCAAGACTTATTTGGCGATTACAAAGGCCGTCGAAGCTTTGGAAGCAGGCCGGGTGTCGCGCATCGTCTTGTCACGTCCTGCGGTAGAAGCTGGCGAATCGATCGGCTTCTTACCCGGGCATATGGAAGAAAAGCTCGCCCCTTATCTGCGGCCTCTGATGGATGCGCTTTCCGATCGATTGAGCCCAAAGCGCCTCAAGACCATGATGGTTGAGGGCCTGATCGAAATTGCGCCCATTGGTTTCATGCGCGGGCGAACCTTGAACAATGCCTTTGTGGTGATTGATGAAGCTCAAAACTGCACCTACGGCCAACTCAAAATGCTGCTGACGCGTTTGGGCTGGCATTCCACTATGGTTGTCACGGGCGACCCAGCCCAGACCGACCTCTTGCCTGAGCTATCGGGTCTTGGCCAAATTGCTGATGCGCTTGATCGCCTCGACGATGTCGCCGTTGTCAGATTGGCCGACGTAGATATCGTGCGCCATCCCTTGGTCGCCAGTATGCTGAGCGTGTTGTAAACTCAAAAGAAAAGCCCGCCACAGAAGGTCTGAGGCGGGCTTTTTCATGTCTGGCTGGTGCGCTTCTTAGTCTTCCAGATCAATGTCCAATATGGCCATTTCAAAGATGTAAGAGGTTTCGCCTTCATCTTCGTCAATATAGACGGTGCCCAAGAACTCAGGGCCCAGATAAACTTCCATCGAATCCTTTACGCCAGCACGTGGCTTCAAGCTCACGTCCTTCGTGCGGAAGACCCGGTTCATATGCGCTTCCACGCGCTTCCACTCAGGATTTGCCATGATTTCTCTCCAAGAATTTGACCACGGGTTTAGGGGTTCGTGCGGGAACAAGAAAGGGGGCAGAGCCAAATCTACAGCATTTTACAGCTTGAGATGCTAGCAATTGTGTTCTATTTTTGTTCCCGTGAGAACTTAGGTGAGAATCGTTTAGAGAACAGAACATGTCAAAGTTAGACGATAGAATAGCAGCCTTCGAACTTTGCGCCGGCGCAGGTGGACAAGCGCTTGGGCTCGAACAAGCTGGGTTTGATCACGTCGCGCTCGTTGAAAATGATGCTGCCGCATGTGGGACTTTACGAATAAATCGACCAAGCTGGAATGTTGTCGAGCATGATTTGTTTTTTCCCTTAGACTTAGAGAGTTTTAAAGGCGTCGATTTGGTGGCCGGCGGCCTGCCTTGTCCACCTTTTTCAATTGCCGGAAAGCAATTGGGTGAGAACGATGAGAGAAACTTGTTCAATGTTGGTTTGAACTATGTTGATGCGTTGCGCCCTAAAGCCGTTATGTTTGAGAATGTTAAGGGGCTAATGAGTAAGTCGTTTTTTTCGTATCGTGAGTGGATTTCTGCGCGGCTTAAAAAGCTTGGATATAACGTTGAGTGGCGGATTGTTTTCGCAAGCGATTTTGGCCTTCCTCAATTAAGGCCTCGTTTGATAATTGTCGCGCTGAAAAGTTCCCTAAGTGACAAATTTGATTGGCCAGAGCCAACACAAGATCTCCAAACTGTAGGGACTGCGTTGATTGATTTGATGGCAGAACGTGGGTGGCAGGGTGCAAAAGCTTGGTCAGAGAGAGCAGATAAGGTCGGCCCGACTTTAGTTGGTGGGTCAAAGAAGCATGGTGGTCCTGATTTGGGACCTGTCAGGGCACGTCGCGCTTGGGCAGAATTGGGCGTGAATGGAATGGGTCTAGCCAATGAAGCACCTGACACTCATTTTGAAGGATTTCCCAAGTTAACCGTTAGAATGGCAGCCAGACTTCAAGGGTTTCCCGATGAATGGGCATTTTGGGGAGGGAAGACTGCTCAATATCGCCAAGTTGGGAATGCGTTTCCGCCGCCCGTAGCAAGGGCTGTAGGGTCCAATATTGCAGCTGCTCTAGGCCAAGGGGCGACTTATTCCACTAGGACGGTAAGCTAATGGGTGCGCGAGACAAGTTGAGAGAGCATTTTCTTAAGAATCTCGGTCGCGTGATGGAAACCAAGGAACTTCAAGAGGTGGCCGGCGGAACCTCAGAGTGGGCAAGAAGGGTTCGAGAGCTGAGAAATGAAGAGGGTTTTCTGATACTTTCTCATAACGACCGTTCGGAATTGAAGCCTGGCGAGTACCTTCTAGAATCCGCAAAGCCTCAGCCTGCGTTTAAACGCGATATCTCAAAAGAGACCCGAGCCTATGTGCTAGATAGAAATGGCTTCACTTGCCAGATGTGCGGAGCCGGAGCCGGCGAGCCCCATCCCACCGACTCAGGCAGAAAGACCCGTTTGCACATCGGACATATCATCGATAAATCGCGAGGAGGAGACGACAGTGTAGCAAACTTAAGAGCCATTTGCTCTGTCTGCAACGAGGGCGCTGCCAACATTACGCTTGAGAGACCTAGTTTTAGGAATTTGCTTGCCCAACTACGTAGAGCCAATGCAAACGAACAGATCAAGTTGTTAGAATGGCTCGTGAAGAAGTTTCCAACACAAGCTCGGAAGCTAATCTAAACCCGCAATTGGCCATCGAGTACAGTCACTGCTGTACCCCGTAAGAGCACTCGATCGCCCACGACTTCACAGGTCAAAGCACCGCCCCGGCCCGGAAAGGCTTGGAAATAGGTGAGGCAGGCTTTGCCAAGCTTATTGGCAAATAAAGGCGCGATGATGCAATGGGCGGAGCCTGTGACCGGGTCCTCTGCAATGCCTGAACCCGGCGCAAAGAAGCGACTGACGACTTGGTAGTCTGAGTCAGGACACGCAAAGGCAGAAACCATCAGATTGCCTCGATTTCGCTCTAAGCTCTGCGTGCAAATCCGCTCAACCTCAGCCAAATTGGGCTTAAGCCCCCGAACAATTGCCTCGCTTTTGACAATCGTGACCGCATAATTGCCAACCCAAGTCTCAACAACCTCGGCCCCTAAGGCTTCGGCCAATCCGTCTGGGGTGGCAATTTGGACGGGGGGATTGGCGGGGAAGTTGAGTTCCAACTGGCCATCGTCCAACGTGCGCACTGTCAGCGGCCCACTCAGCGTATCAAAGGTAAGAATGGGAGCTGCAAGACCCAATTCCTTCAGCAATACGTGGGCCGAGGCCAGAGTCGCATGACCACAGAGGGGGATTTCGAGGGCAGGGGTGAACCAGCGCAGGCCAAAACGTGCCGGATCATCTGTTCGCAACAGATAGGCGGTCTCGGCTTGATTGTTTTCCATCGCCAAAGTCTGCATCCAAGCCGCCTCTGGCCACTCTTCAAAAGGTTCGACGACACAGGCGGGGTTACCGGTGAAAGGCCTTGAGGCAAAGGCGTCTACCAGAAATTGGCGCATATCAGGCTTCCTTAAATTGGACTTCCGGCCAGCGGGCTTGAATGCTGGCCACTTTGACTTTCGTATTGTCGGTCGCGCCCCGCTTTGGGTTCGGGCGCAGGACCATGGCGAACACATCCTCCAACCCGAACGGCGCCGCAAGAGTGATGCGGTCATCAGCCTCAAGGCGCACAGCAACAGCGTCGCTGTAGCACAAATAGCGTTCGAGCGATTCATCTGTGCAGCTCAGTGGCGCATAGGGGCTGCCAAAGCGTTGCTCAAACCAGAGATGCACACGGGCTTGATTACGGACCTCGACCAAGGGCTTTAAAGCCTCCGGCAAGAGCTGGTCGACAGCCTTGATAATCCGGTCTTCGGCGTCCCAAGAGATATCAGGATCGAAATAGCAAATGTCATAATCTTTTATCCCGTAATCGGCTGGTCGGCCGGTCAAAGCATTCCAAACGGTGCCATAAATAGAGCCCGCGACGAGGCGCCAATCTGGCAAGTTGGCATCGCGAACCCGCCTTAGGACTTCCATCACGTTCGGGCTGGCCTGCACCATGTCGATCAGGCGAGTCTCCAGATTCTGACTCATTTCTGGACTGGCCAAGCATGGTTCAGGGGGCCATGACCTTTGCCAAAGCCGGGTGCGCGTTTGATGGCTTCGACCAGATAGGCACGCGCGCGTTCAACCGCTTCTTCCAATTCGACACCTTGAGCGAGGAGGGCGGCAATCGCGCTGGCTAAAGTGCAGCCCGTACCATGGGTCGATGTGGTGTCAATGCGCTCTGCCTCAAAGAACACTTCGCCCTTGTGGGTGGCTAGCACGTCGGTAAAGCGCGCGCCTGGAATATGGCCGCCCTTGACCAGCACTGCTTTGGCACCCAGTCGCAACAAGCGCTCAGCAGCCCGGCGTTGCCCATTGATGCCATCGACAGACACATCTGCCAATCGTTCGGCTTCCGGCGCATTAGGGGTCAACAGATCCGCCAGCGGAATCATGAGGCTTTTGACGGCAGCGACGGCCTTGTCTTCCAGCAAAGGATGGCCGCCCTTGGCCACCATGACGGGATCTATCACACGGGGTACCGACTTGGTGTAAGCTTCGAGGGCTTCTGCAACCGTCTCAACGGTCTCGATGCTGCCGAGCATGCCGGTTTTGACGGCATCGACACCCAGATCGCTTGCCACGCAAGAAATTTGGTCCCGAACGACTTTGAGAGGAATAGGATGCACGTCGAACACGCCCAGCGTATTTTGAACGGTGATGGCGGTTACAGCGGTCATGGCAAAGCTGCCCAGGGCTGTGACGGCTTTGATATCGGCTTGAATGCCGGCACCGCCACCGCTGTCGCTGCCAGCTACGATCAGGACGCGGCCTTTGAGTTCGCTCGTCATGAAATTGCCTCTCATTTATTGGATGGGGAGATTAAATCGATCAAGCCTTGAGCCTAAAACGTCTAGCAAAGCTGTTTGCACCGTCAGCGCTTGGCGGGTTTCAACAACGTCATGAACGCGCAGGATTTGCGCGCCATGTTGGGCGGCAAACAAGGCTGCCGCTACAGAGCCGCCCAAACGCTCGCCCACCTCTGCCCCTTGGTCGAGGGCGGCGATGAAGCGCTTGCGAGACGCCCCAATCAGCACTGGACGACCCAGAGCGACAAAACGAGGCAAATCGCGCAGCAACGTCAAATTGTGCTCTAGCTTTTTACCAAATCCAATGCCTGGATCCACGATGATATTGGAAAGTTTCAGACCAGCTTGGATCGCTTGTCCAATCCGCCCGACCAGAAAGTTTAGAACTTCGCTCGTCACGTCGCGATAGTGAGGGTTTAGTTGCATGGTCTTCGGGTCACCTTGTGCATGCATCAGGACAACGGGCACATCGAGGTCTACGGCCGTGGCCAGACTACCTGGCGCAAAGGTCAAAGCCGACACATCGTTCCAGCAATTGGCACCCGCTGCGACAGCTGCGCGTGCGACTTCCGGCTTGCGGGTATCGATCGAAATGGCAATCGAGCTCTCGCGCCGGATCGCTTCAATGATGGGAAGAACGCGGGCTAACTCTTCATGCGTGTCGACAGATTCAGCGCCGGGACGCGTACTTTCTCCGCCAATATCGAGAATGTCTGCCCCTTGCGCGATCAGTTTGCGGGCATGCAACAGGGCAGAGTCTGCGTGTGCGAACTGCCCACCGTCTGAAAAACTATCAGGCGTGGCATTAATCACGCCCATAACCAGCGGTCGCCTTGGGCGGTTTAGAGCTTCAGAGAATGGATTCATAATGATCAAACTAAGCAAGTTTGTCGCCCAAGGACAGACTTTGGTGTGCGAAAGGCCCCGTGCAAGGTGCGCGCGACACGGGGCCTCTGTGACATCTCAAGCGGAGGCCTTTCTGGGGGCAGAAAATGGTGTCGCAACGTCTGTTCGCCCTGGCCGTTTGGGGGTGCCGACGATCTGCGCGAGCGCGACATCAAGTGTTGGATACTCGAAATCAAACCCGCTTTGGATCGCTACTACCGGGAGAATTCGCTGACCTCGCAAGAGCAATTCCTCAGCAAAATCACCAAGCACGAGTCTTAGGGGCAAAGTAGGAATCGGAAGGAGGGCAGGACGAGACAGCGCACGAGCAAGGATCTTGGTAAAGTCGCGATTGGTCACGGGCACTGGCGCAACTCCATTGAGCGGACCAGCAAGTCCTTCCGTAGCAATCGCATGGCAGATAAGCCTCACAAGATCATCACGATGTATCCAGCTCATCCAGTGGCGGCCTTCGCCAAATCGCCCGCCGAGTCCAAATTCGAAGGGGGCTAGTAATCGCGCCAGCATGCCGCCGGACCGATCAAGCACAAGACCTGTCCTTAGAAACACAGTTCGAACGCCATGCTGTTCAACGCGACTGGCAGCTCTTTCCCAGCTGACGCAAACGCGGCGTGAGAAACAGGCTGTACCGGTGTCTGCCTCAGTTAAGGGCTCATCCCCGCGCAGGCCATACCAGCCGATGGCTGAGCCACTCACAAATACGGAAGGCTTGTGACTCAGGCGGGCAATTAGACGCTTAATCGCGTAGGTGGCCTTAAGGCGTGACTGGCAGATGAGCTTGCGCTTTGCTTTGGTCCAAAGCCCATTAGATATGGGCTCTCCCGCAAGGTTGATGATCGCGTCGATCCGCGTCTCCTGATCAATTTCGTCGAGTGAATGGATGCAACGCAATGGGCCTGCCACGGCAAGCGGCAATGCTGCCGACCGATTGCGGGTGAGGACTGTTACTTGGTGCCCTGCGGCGAGAAGCGCTGTCACCAATCTGCTACCGATAAATCCAGTACCGCCCGTGATCAGGACCGCTTGCTGCGGCGGAAGTGCTGCGGCGAGCGTGGCAGGGTCGCGCTCGGTCAATCGTGCCGTCCGCTGTGCAGCATGCAAGTCCCGTAGCCCTGAAATAATGACACCAAAGGCAGATATGGCACAGAACCAACTCATCACGCCATGGTAGGTGGAGCTTAGGGCCGTCGGCAGCACCGCCAACCCGATCAGCCAAGGCACCAGCATCGCCAAGATTACGCCGTAATTGAGGGTCAGCAATGTATGGGTCACGCGTTCGCTGCTGGGCAAGTGGCGGGTCCGATCTTCCTCAACAAAATCCCAAAGCGTGATCAGTAATTCCCCAACCAATAATGCCAATAAGGCACTTGCCCATAGGCCCATGGGTTCAAACCAACCCAGCGCTGTGAACATCAAGGCATAGGCTAAATTGCGCACGCCATGCAGATTGAGTTCGACCTGCTGCGATGGACGCCAAGCCAAGCGTTCTGTGACCTCGTGGTGATAGATTGTGTCAAACGCACCCATCATCATTTGCGCAAAAATGAACATCCAGAGAATATCAGTCATGATTAAGGCCTCCTGGCTTATTGGTTTGGTCGCGGAAATGGATGTGTTGAAAAAAGACTTCACCGAGCAGGGCGTGACGAAGGGCGAGCGTGAAGGTGAATGCACCGCCGCCACAATCAGCATGATCGATGGTCAATAGTCCCGGTGCGAGCAGGTTCGGAATGCGCAGTCGCGAGCGTCCGATTTGCAAAAAATAGTGGTCACTGGAAAAACGTATCCCATCCTCAATTGGGCTGACGCACAATGCGATCCCGAAACCACCACCAAGATATTCTTCTAGACCAGTTGGTCCCGCAAATCGTTTGGCTGAATGGATCACCTGGGGAAAGCCGCGCTTACGGGCATAGATGCGGGTCCAAGTCTGTCCTCCGCTGGGGCCATGTTCAGTAACGCTAACAATTGCTGCGACACCACTGTCTCGATCCAATGGCAAGGGGGCACCAATAAGTCGACTGGCCTGAGCTAAAATCCATCCGCAGGTTTTCATCCGGCAGGTGAGGACTTGTCCGGCATAAGTTGCAGAGTCGCCGGCGTTTAAGCGCTTGCCAAAGCGAAGGCGAACGGCGTCTGGCAATTTGGCCCAGGCCTGCTTGCCGAGCAGATTACGGAAACGCAGATCTGCTAAGTCGACGGTGCTCCTAACGACAGGCGTTGTCGCCTGTCTTTCGGATCTTAGCTTTGCCGTGCTTCGCATGTCCTCGTCTCCTGTATGATTAGTTATTTCTGTAATCAGAGAAATTTGATGGCAAATTTTTATCCGTCTCCCTTGTCCGCATTATCCTTACGCCCGACAAAGTTGAGGAGGCTGACGACTTTCGACCCGAGCTTGATCAAACCCATGATTTGCTGAGGCGGGACGTGGATCATTTGACTATACCATCCTTCCACCGTCGTTATGAAATCATGCATGCCTTTCAAACGCTCACGGACCACTGGGCTGATCGTGGGGTCGTCTGCATGTTCCATGGCCGCACGAATGGCTGTGACCATCGGATCAATCTCGCGTTCTTTGCGACCTTGTGCCACTTTGCTCGCCATCTGCCAAAGATCGGTTTCGGCAACATAATAGTCACGTCGGTCACCCATGACGGGCACCCGCATGACAAGCTTCCAATTCAAAAGCTCTTTGATGCTGTTCGACACATTGGAACGCGCCATGCCGAGCTTTTCGGCGATCTCTTCGGCGGTCAATGGCCGCTCAGATAAGATCAAGAGCGCTTGAATCTGTGCGACGGAGCGATTGACGCCCCATTGCCCACCAAGGTCGCCCCAATGAAGAACGAAGGCTTCGACTGCAGCTGGGAGCTTGCTTGGAATGTTTGATATTTCTGTCATGACAGAAATATCTGCTATTTCCCTATGGATGTCAAGCCTGCTTTTTGGAGCGCTAAAGGTTGGTTGGCTGGTTGCTTCGGGAACATATCTGTAAGCGATCTGTGCGGGATGTGCGAAAGGCCTTTCCTTCACAGCCCGGTGAGGTCAAACTAAGGACATGACACAATCTGCGACTCCCCCCGCACCGCGCGCCTATGGCGCTTTGAATTGGATTGGCCTGCAAACGCTGTATCAGCGCGAGGTTCGCCGCTTTTGGAAGGTGGCTGTTCAAACGATTTTCGGCCCTGTTGTCTCAACTTGGCTGTTGATGGTGGTGTTTGTCATGGCTTTTGGGGCTGACAAGCGGATGATGAGCGGCATCCCCTTTGCCGACTTTTTGGCCCCCGGTCTGATCATGTTGTCGATCATCCAAAATGCGTTTGCAAATTCCTCGTCGTCGTTGATCGTTGCGAAGGTCCAAGGCACGACGGTGGATTTTCTGATGCCGCCCTTGTCGGCAGGCGAACTCACAGCGGGATTCATAGCTGGGGCGACAACGCGCGGCCTCTTGGTAGCCTTAGCCATGGCCGTGTCGATTACGATCTTTGCGAACGTGTTACCAAAGCATATCGGCTGGACGCTTTACTTTGGCTTGACTGGGGCCATCATGTTTGGTGCCTTTGGCGTTTTGGGCGGAATTTGGGCCGATAAGTTCGATAATTTAGCCTTTGTGACCAGCTTTCTGATCACACCACTGACTTTCCTGTCTGGTACTTTTTATTCTATCAAAGTGCTGCCAGAACCCTTCCATACTCTATCGCTCTGGAACCCGGTATTCCATCTGATTGACGGCTTCCGGTATGGATTTACCGGCCATGCCGATGCCGACATCATGACCAGTGCCATTTCAACTGGTGTGATCAGCGTCGTGTTGGTTTTTGCCTGTTGGCGGGTGTTCAAGACGGGGTGGCGCATGCGCGCATAAGGCTGTAAAAGGACCTAGTCCGACTTGGCTTCGAACGAGGGACCTAGCAGCCGCTAGGCCCTTTTTCGTTTGGTCTTATCGGTTGAAACCCATGATTTGGAGAGTGATCTGTGAGCGCTGCCCCGTTAATGCCCGTCTATTCCCCCGCTCCAGCCGATTTCGTGCAGGGGCGAGGCGTTGAAGTCTTTACGGCTGAGGGTAAGCGCTATCTCGACTTCATTGCCGGGATTGCCACCAACAGTCTGGGGCATTGCCATCCCAAGCTGGTGGCTGCTCTGACGGAGCAGGCTAACAAGATCTGGCACATGTCCAACATGTATCAGACAGAACTTCAGCGCTCGCTAGCGCAAAAATACACCGATGCGACTTTCGCTGACGTGGTGTTTTTTGCCAATTCCGGCACGGAGGCGATTGAAGCCTGCTTGAAGCTAACCCGGAAATATCATTCAGCCAAAGGCAATCCAGAGCGGATTGAGATTTTGGGCTTTGAGGGGGCCTTCCATGGCCGCTCTTATGGGGCCATCAATGCGGCTGCTAATCCAAACTATCTGGCAGGCTTTGGCCCACCGCTGCCGGGCTATCGCCAATTGCCTTTCGGTGATCATGAAGCACTAAAAGCAGCCATTGGCCCCACAACGGCTGGCATTATCCTAGAGCCTGTGCAGGGCGAAGGTGGCGTTCGCGCCGTGCCAAACGAATGTTTGCAGGGACTGCGCGCTTTGTGCGACGAACACGACATCTTGTTGATTTTTGACGAAGTGCAATCGGGTGCCGGGCGCACTGGCAAATTGTTTGCCCATGAATGGGCAGGCATCACCCCAGACGTCATGGCAATTGCAAAGGGCATGGGCGGCGGCTTCCCCATGGGGGCCTGTCTGGCCACTTCAGAAGCCGCAGCAGGCATGGTTCGTGGCGTTCATGGATCAACCTTTGGCGGTAACCCGCTGGCGATGGCTGTTGGGCATGCGACCTTTGATGAAATCAGCCAGCCTGAATTCCTCGAGCATGTGCGCGATATCGCCAATCATCTGCACCAGTCCTTGGCAGGGCTCAAGGACCGCTACCCAGATCTTGTGGTCGATGTACGCGGCAAAGGGTTGTTGGCCGGATTGAAGTTGACAATTGACCCCCTGAAAGTGCGTCAGTTGTGCTTTGAGCGTGGTATGTTGGTTGGGACAGCTGGCCAAAATGTGTTGCGGATGGCCCCACCTTTGATCGTGTCGCCAGACGATGTTTCTGAAGCCATCTCGATCTTGGACGCAGCCTTGGCTGCAGCCCAAGCCGAGGTCAAAGCAGCCGCCTAAGCCGGCCTGACTGGACGTTTCATCATGCGCCATTTTATCGATATTGATCTCCTCGCTCCAGAGGAAGTGCGGGCTATTCTCGATGAAGCGCATGCCCGCAAGGGTGCGCGCATAGGTTGGCCCAAGGGCAAGGTCGATGCCGATGCGCCTTTGGCCGGCCATGTGCTGGCTGCCATCTTCGAAAAGAACTCAACCCGTACCCGTGTGTCTTTCGATGCGGCCATGCGGCAATTGGGTGGGCAGACGTTGCTGATGGATGCTGCCACCAGTCAATTGGGTCGTGGTGAGTCGATTGCAGACACCGCGCGGATCTTGTCGCGCATGGTCGATGTGATTTCTTTGCGCGCCAATAGTCATGCGAGTGTGTTGGAATTGGCCGAATATGCGACTGTCCCTGTCATCAATGCGCTGACGGATTTCTCCCATCCATGCCAGATTTTGGCCGATCTTATGACCTTGGAAGAGGCTGGCATCGCGCTCAAGGGTGCGAAGATCGCTTGGGCGGGCGATGGCAATAATGTGCTGACCAGCTTTATCCATGCAGCTTCAAAACTGGGTTTCCACGTGGCTGCAGCATGTCCGGCCGGCTTCAGGCCTTCGAACGAGGTTTTGGCGGCTGGGCGCGCGGCAGGGGCTGTAATCGAGGTGTTTGATGACCCTGCCGACGCGATCGAAGGCGCAGATTGTGTGGTGACGGATACGTGGGTTTCGATGGGCGATACCAATATCGGGGAACGCATGCAGGCGTTGGGACCCTATCAGGTGAACGAAGAGTTGATGGCGCAAGCTAAGCCTGAGGCGATTTTCCTGCACTGCTTGCCGGCCCATCGCGGCGAAGAAGTCACCAATGCTGTGATGGATGGCCCTCAAAGTCGCATTTTTGATGAAGCTGAGAACCGAATCCACGCGCAAAAAGCTGTTCTAACTTGGTGCTTGGGGCAAGGGGCAAGCCAATGACATTTGATGCCAATCGTTCCGATCCCGATGCGGATCTGATGGCCGCCGCGGACGATATTGTCGCGGCGTTCCAAATCGATGGTGAACCTGTGCGCGGACGCATCGTGCGTCTGGGCACAGCAACGGTCGATGAAATCCTGCAGCGCCACCAATATCCTGATTGCGTCGCCTGTCTGTTGGGCGAGATGTTGACCTTGGCGGCCTTGGTAGGGGCCTCGCTGAAATTCGATGGCAAGCTCATCCTTCAAGTGCAGGGCGAAAATGGCCTTGAAGGGCCGATCCGCTTTATCGTGGCCGAATATCGCACCAATGGTGCTTTACGCGGCTATGCCAATGTGGATGGCGTAGCGTTGGCCAAGCTCTTAGCGCAGAATGGTGAACCTACATTGCCGGAGCTGATTGGACCTGGGCTTTTTGCCATGACGGTCGATCAAGGCGATGACATGGACCGCTATCAGGGCACAGTCGCGCTGGAAGGTGATACGTTGGCCGAAGCAGCGGCACTTTACTTTGCGCAGTCTGAACAAATCCCAACCCGCATCCGTATCGCTTGCGCAGAGACTAAAGGCCCGGCAGGCCGGTCGCAATGGCGCGCAGGAGGGGCCTTGATCCAACAAGTTGCCGGCGACAGTGCGCGTGGCGACACCGCGATGGCTTGGGAGCATGCTTCGATCTTATTTGAAACCTTAGAAGACCGCGAACTGGTCAATGCCGAACTGTCGGCTGGTGACTTGCTCTTCCGATTATTCCACGAAGATGGCGTACGCTTGTTTGAAGCAAAGCCGATTGAAACAGCCTGTACCTGTTCGAGTGACCGCATCCTAGCATTGCTGAAGCAATTTGGGGCAGAGGCGGCGGCTGAAATGATTGAAGCCGATGGCTTCATCCGGGTGCGCTGCGAATATTGCAACAAGAGCTTTGATGTCCGACCTGAAGAATTGCTCTAGGTCGTGAGGATCTTTGAGCGCAGAAAAGGCGGCCTTGAGGGCCGCCTTTTTCGTATCTTGTCTAGAGAGGCTTAGTTGCCGCTGCGTTGAGCCACGAAGGTCGCGCTGTTGCCAATGGCCGAAGCGCTCGCTGAGATCATGCCCATATTGCCGCCGTTAAAGGTCGTGGTGGCAGTGATGTTGCCACTGTTGGTCTGGTTCGTGCGGCCTTCAACCAACACGCTCTCATTGCCGCAAGAAGCACAGGAGTAAGCGGTGATGGAGTTGCCGACTGCCGACGACGTCGCTTGACCGACGCCACCATTAGCCGATGCGCCGGAGAAGCTGGTGGTTGCCGAGACGTTGCCCGTGTTGTTTTGGTCCATGAACATCGAAACGTCCGAGCCCAAGTTCGACAGCAAAGCAGAGTTACCAACCGAATTGGAACCTGACATGGCAAAGCCTTCGAAATTATCGAGATTGACAACGGAGCTCGAGGAAACATTGCCGCTATTGTTTTGCGAGCCACTCATTTGAGCATAGCCCCATTTATTTTGGATCTCGGCCAAGTTGCCTGCTGCAGATGCGCCACTCGAGACGTTGGTTGCGCTTTTGACATCAACGGTCGAGGTCGTTGCGACCACGCCAGAGTTGTTTTGATCAACTTCAGCGAAAATCGTGGCAGCTTCACCTTCCCAACGCGCTGAGTTTGCAGCACCGATGGCGTTGGAGGAGATCGCACCATTATTGCAGCAAGCGGTGACCTTTGAAGACGCGTCTACTTTTGCGGCGCTGGTTTGGGTGACTTTACCTTGCGTGTAACCATTTTTGGTGAAGCTACCGAAACTATTGGCGGTACCTTGAGCACCCGAAACAATAAAGTCAGCCGAGCCAACATTGATCGTCGATTTGGCCGTGATCTTGGTGCCAGCTTGTGCGGTTTGGGTCGAATTGATGCCGATGGTGGCGCAGCAACCTTCTACTTGGGCCGCATTGCCGTGTGCCACGGCAGTGCTTTGGGTTACACCGCGTGCATTTTTACCGGTGACAGAATTGATGGCTGAGACAGTGCCGCGCAACGTTTGCGTGTTGGATACATTCATGCTCTGCTCAACTGCTTTCGCAGACATGGTATTACCCGCGGAGAGATTGTTGGAAGCAGTGCCTTGGCTTGTCTGGAACTCGACATTCAGATTAGCCACAACGTCGCTCATTTGAACTTGGCCATTCAAGACTTCGTAAGGTGCATGCTGCGCGCTGGCGATTGCTGGGAAAAACGCCAAGACTGCTGCAGTTGCGATAAGATACTTTGCCTGTGCCATGTTCTACTCCACGATCTTGAGATCTGTCTCTTTCCGGCACACTCGGCCGGTGTTGGGAGTAGGATTGCGGGTTTCGTGCCAACGAAGGGAGTTTGAGCTTAAGAATTCTCCTAAAGCGGGAAATGGGAAGTCGACTTAATCGAGGTCGAGCGACTGACGGAGGCGCGCCTTGATTTTTTCAAGGCTGTCTGGCGTGATCGGACCAAAGACACCGCGTGCCAATTCCGGGATATGGGCCATCGGGTCTTCGTTAGACTGGAAGATATAATGGTCGAAGATCGCCTTCCAAGCTTGCTTTTCGGCTTTGGGTAGGTCGCGTAAGGTAAGGAGAGCGTGTTGGAGGGTCAGGCTAGGGGTTACTAAATGTTCGGGACCATCGCGCCACCAGAAATTCACCAACATGCCAACCGGGGTCAGCGACTCCACATGGTGGATCCACAAGCTGGGCAGATACAAAACGTCCCCAGGCTCTAAGTCTGCAATCTGGGCTGCCTTGATGGCATCTGTAAAGCGCGGGTGGGTCGTGAGGTCCGGATCGCTGATGTTCACCAAAGAAATCGGTTGGCCCGCTAGGGTGTGATCGAGTGGGCCAATATAAAGGTTTTTCAGTTGTTCAATCGGGAACAGCGTAAAGCGGCGCTTGCCAGCAACCACACAGGCTAAGTTTTGCGGTAGATCCCAGTGGGCCGCTGTCCGGGTCTGATTGCCAATCCACAGGGAAACCTTTGTAGCGACCTTTGGCTCCAGCAAGGGCATCGGGCATTCGATCGATAGAGTGGGGAAAAATTGTGGGAAGGGCAGGGCACCTGCATACATACTGGGCGGATTTTCAACGTCGCGCAGTCGTAGGAGAATGCTCAACAGCGTTTCAATGGAGGCAGAGCGCACGTCAAAATTGAATTCTTGAAGGTCAGCCCCGTAGCCAAAGCGCCCTTTGACTTCTGGCGGCGCGAAAAAGCAATTGGCTGGCGCGTCCGTCGCATGACGGCCGACATAAGCGCAGACTTCCTGATCAGATATCAAACCAGCTTTAACAATTGGCCAGTCGCTAACAAGGCCGCGCAGGACGGCGGGCTTCTGAGCGGGTTGGATCGTGCTCTGGAAGAGGGCTAAGTCAACCTTTTCATAGGTCGTGACCGGCTTACATTGTGACCAATCCACAGCCATGGTGCTTTTCCCCATCCGTTTCGCCTTGCACACAGCAAAAGAGCGGCCTTGATGGGCCGCTCTCTATCATGGTGTCAATAACTCTGGGAATGTCCGACTAGTTTTTGGTGCCGCGTAGGGAGCGTGAGACGGCTTTATCGCGGGTGTCGTTCCAGTTATTGGGGTTGGTGCGGGCTGCGGCGCCGGCTGCGGTGGCGTCAGAGCGGGGGACGAAGGCACCGGTGTTGCCGATGGGGCCCATGGGGTCGCCGCCGGGGCCGAAGGCCCCTTGGCAGGCGCTAGCGCCTGGGACGCCATAGATGTTGGACATCATTTCAACGCTTGGCTACGACCACCGACGCCGAGGTCGAGGGTGATGTTGTCGAGGAATTGGAAATAACCCAGACCGACTTCACGCCCGATGATCTGCTTTTGATAGGAGATGACATCGACGACTTCGAGGGTTTTGGTGTCGATCAAGCGCAAGTCGAGACCGACATTCATGACATAGAGCTTGCCATTGACGATGCCCTTGCCATTGGTGGGGTCACGGTCGCCGATGAAGGTGTCAGTGCCCATGGAGCGGATGTTGTAATTGAGCTCGGTGATGCCGCCGATGAGATAGAAGTCAGAGCCTGGGACTTGGCCGGCGAGGATGCGACGGAAGTCTTGGCCTTCTTCGCCGATCAGACGGTTGTTGGCATATTTGAGTTCAAGCTCGGACACCGAAGTGTCGAAGCGTTCGACCAGACGCGCGCCAGATTTGGCAAAGGCTGAGATGGCCATCAAAGAGGCGCCTTGGGTGACTTGGCGTCCACCTTCGAAGTCGGACTTACCAGTGTAATCCAAGATGCGACCAACGGCGACGCGGGGCCCACGGATGTTTTGGGCGCGGGCATAATTGCCCAAGCAGACCAGAGCGGCGGAGTAAGGGGTTGGGTTGGCGGTTACAGGCGCATTGCCGATGGGGCGGGCATAATTGCCAGCCGGTGTGGCGGTGGGCGAGATACAGCCGGTCAGCGCGAGGGTGCTGGCGAGGGCGAGGCTGGCCCATTTAACGCGAGCAAAGAGATGAGAAGATTGGGTCATTAGAAATCGAGCCCCCCGTTGAGCATCTGCTGGGCGTTGTTAGTGGAAGGGACAGCCGATGCCGCAGCGGTCGTGGTGTTGCCCGTTGTCGTTGAAGCGGTTTGTCCGTTGATGATGACGGTTTGGTTGCCGTTATTGATCTGGGTAGAATTGACGACCACGGTGTTGAAGCTGCCAGTGGTGTTGACGTTGAGCTGGTTGCCAATGGCGGCCCCAGTACCGGAGAAGCCCATGCCTGAAGAGCCACTATTATAAAGGCCAAGGGGCAGAGACGATAAATCATCGCCCACGACGATGCGGCCATCGATGATGACGCGATTGCCATTGAGATCACGGGTGCTGGCATCATAGGGACGGTTTTGGTCGCCGGGATTGGTACCATAGGGACGGCTGAATTCATTGGCATAGCCAGCACGGCTCTGCGCATGGGCTGGCATGGCGGCAAGCATCGCAGCAACGCTCAAGGTTGCAGCCGACAATCCAAAAGCAGCGCGCGCAAAGCGAGAGCGATCAAGCTTCACGTCAAGCTTCAATGGGCTAGTTGGATGAGCTTCCTTCATATTCTTCGCTCCTCTAGGACGAACACTGCAATTAGGTCTGCAACCACGGCGCCAACCAAAACTGGCCTAACCCCCTCGATTCAGGCTCATTCTCGTGTTTGGCGAACCAATTCGCGTCAAACGGGTTTTCCCCATTCAGGCGACAATTCGTCGTTGTTTCAAATTGAGCCGGTTTCTATTCGTAACCAGCATGCTCTGAGATGCCCCTTACAAGATGAACTTAACCAATAAATCGTGGACAATTCATGAATATTGAAATGTGTTGACTTGCGTTTTTGTAGAAGACCTCTTCGGATTATCATGAGGACCAAAGAGCCACCACTTGGTCACTTCAAAATACCCAAAGCATCGGCCTAGGTGTTAAGAGGCAAAAGGCCAGGAACCGAAGACGGATCCTGACCTCTTTACTGGCTAAAAGCCTTGGGGCTTATGGCTTGCCAACGCTGAATACGTTGCCGATCGAGACCGACGAACCGAACACCGAACCGCCAACATTGTGGGCGCTGATGAAGGTGTTGGTGTTGATTGGGGCCACCATGTTTTGTTGGCCAGAGATGCTCATGTTGCCGGCTGCTGCAAAGGTCATGGAGTTGCCGAAGCCGCGAGCACTGCCAGTGACGTCACCGGTGATGTTTTGCGCGGTCAGGCTGACACCAGCATTGACGGCTGCGCCGCCATGTTGCTGAGCGGAAACATTGAAGGCCGCTGCGTTTGGTGCAGAAGCACTCAAGATGTTACCGTTTGCTTGAGCTGTCGCGATGGCATCGCCGCCAATGTTGAACACATTGCCAGTTGTGTAAGCCGATGGATCGATCCAGTTGTGCTGGACGCTATTGATGCCAACTTCATGGGCACCTGCAAACGAACCTGAAGCATTGTTTGCGAATGCTGCAGAGCTCAAAGTGACATCGCCACCAATGTTACCAACATGGCCAGAAGTGGTTGCAGTGGCATCGCCACGGAATTGCTGGTTGTTGTTCCACAAGACGCTGGAAGCGGTCCCAGCGACTTCGGCGGAGTTTGCGCCTGCCACAGCCGAGAAACCAACTGCGCAGCAAACGTCGTGCGCGATGCCAACGGTGTTAGCCGAAATGTTGCTGTTCATAAACTGAGAAACGTTGATGGCTTGTTGAGCAAATGCTTGACCACCGATTGAGGTGACCAGCGCGATTGCCGAGATGATAGCTGCCTTTTTCATGATGTACTCCCGCTGAATTGAAGCTCAAACCCTGTGTGGCTTCTGTAGGTAGGGGAGCAATCCGAAGGCCAATTCATGCCGTCGGGGAAATAAGGCAAAATAAGGCAAAAGTAACCAATCGGAAATCTGTGAAGTTTCAACTAAATTGGAACTCAAATATTTCACCCATTATTGAGTATAAAATTTAAAGCCTTGTTATTGACAAATTAGTTAATCAAATATTTCGTAATCATTTGGGATTTTGTCTCAATTCAAGACAAATTGCTCGACTGCCGTATTGGATTTTTGAACTGGTGCGGCAAGCTGGCATGGCATATCGTCTCGACATGTTTACTCGACGCAAAACCTTGATTGCCCCCGCGCGCATTATGGCCTCTGCGAGAGCATTGGCTGTTTGGCGATGATGGGCCCGGTAATCAATGACGTTTGGACGCTCGTCTCTGCCGCCTACCACCCCGGCCAAGCAAACGTCGGCGTTCATATCTTTCCCTGTGTAGTGAGCCAGAAAGCTCTAGAAGGCTGTGCAGAGAGCAAACACTTGGCACTTTGGACGGATCTTATAGGGATTGGGGACGTCTTCGATCAAACGAAGGTACTCCCAATCGTGCCGACCAACGCAGGGCGCTATGTGGTAGTTGGGTGATACGGGTGTCACTGCGCTCACTTGCAGCTGAAATCCACCAATGTCTTTGATTCAATGGTGGGCGCGACAGGGATTGAACCTGTGACCCCTACGATGTCAACGTATCCAGACGGTTTTTCAGGGCTTTTCAGAGCTTGTCATAGTTAGTATTTTTCAAATAAATACAGATAGTTGATCAAATTTTAGCTTGCAATGCTTCGCAAGATTATGCCATGATTTTCTCCCTGCCACGGACCATACACGGACCCAAAATGGCCCCTAAAGGTATGAAGATATGACGGAACTTGCCGAAACTCGTCTCACAAAACGCGTAATTGATGCCATTTTCCCTGTTCCGAGTCGAGCATTTGTTGTTCGAGACGGCCGATTGGAAGGTCTCCGCCTGCGTGTTCGCACAACTGGCCGGAAGACATTTGAGTATCGTTATCGTTTCGAAGGAAGGGATAAACTCTATGTCATCGGTGACTATGGCACGCTGACAACCGATGAGGCTTTAGAGTTCGCGACAATTTTGGCTGGAGACGTGGCGCGCGGTCTTGATCCTCAAACGCGTAAATCAGGGCAACGGGAGGAGGACAAAGCGGCACTCACATTTAAGGAGGCAGTCGCGCTCCATCTGGCTGAGGGCCCCAGAGAAAAGCCAGACAAGCGCGAATCTTCATGGAAGTTGGACCGAGGAAACTTGGAGCGCCACGCAATCCCGCTCCTAGGAAGCAAATTGCTGAGGGCGATAACCGCCGATGACATATCAGAGTGGCAACAAGCCGGGATGGCCGGGAGGACCGCTACAACCGAGAAAACGCGCATGCGGGGCTTGGCGAGGGTTCGTGGTGGGCGAGGGGCTGCTGCCCGCTCAACCGAGACGTTGGCGGCAATGCTCGCTTGGAGTGTTCGCCGTGGGTTGCGAGCGGATAATCCTGCTACGCGCGTCCGGCGTCTCCAATTGGCTGGGAAAGAGCGATACTTGGATGAACGTGAGGCTGGGGCCATCTGGAATGCAATTACTGCCCTGGAGGAGACCAGTGGCATAAGTAGCCAAGCAGCCAATTGCTTTCGGTTGCTTGCCTTAACTGGTGCACGTCGTAGCGAGATCGTCGAGTTAAAGTGGCGCGAAGTAGACCTATCTCGAGGGATCTTATTGCTTCCGCCATTGCGGCACAAAAGTGGTGGCGGATCCCGCTCTAAAGCCATACCGTTACCAGGAGCTGGCGCTGAAATTTTGCGTCACATTGCGAAGCGTTGTGCTTGGGTTTTCCCAAAGGCTGACCTGTCCGGTCCTATGGAGCCGCCCAAACGTGCTTGGAATAGGGTGGTCGCCCATGCCGGGGTCCGCGACGCATCTTTACATACATTGCGGCACACACTCGCCTCTTGGGCCGTCGCGGATGGTGCAAGCCTCGCCATAATCGGTAAGCTTCTAGGCCACACAAAACCTCAGACAACCGAGCGCTATGCGCACCTGCGGCTTGATGCGGGCACTGACGTCGTCGAGGCGGTTGCAAGGCGCTACCTGTTATCCCGCGAGGCAAGCCTGTCTTGAACTGAGCTAGTGGTTCTAGAATTGGATCGCTGAGGGCGGAGTGCCTCTTATGCTAGGTCTGCTTTGCGCCAAGGGTTGCCACTTAGGGCGGGTTGGTGGCTTCTCGAAAGCGGACATTTCCATCGCGAGCCATCGGGTCCTAGCTTTGCAATGCACCTCATGCCACGTCGCAAATTGCTGAGCTCACTGAGCATGGACGCCTTAACTGCCCGCTCATGGTCAGACC
>VYMG01000434.1_pt1 | contig 27218 bp, 24 predicted proteins | sample 5115261 | NCBI WGS metagenome assembly VYMG01 (sample SAMN12291781, study PRJNA351875) | freshwater metagenome | isolation source: freshwater lake | place: USA: Michigan, Wintergreen Lake | collected 2013-08-08
GTGGAAACGAGGTCTATACTGATAGAATATCCGCAAAATAGTCCTAAAAGTCTTGCCCAATAAGCAGTTCAGGATTCCATAAGCAAAAATTATCACACAAAGTCGAGGAGAGCCAAATCGCCAAATGTTTTTCTTTATAAGGGTTTCATCTCTTATAATGCTGTCCGTTGCATAAGACAAACCGAAGAACCAATTCTATTTAATACTGCACACTTAAAAACTCACATCTGATAACTGATAACTTACCCACTGATAACTGATAACTGATAACTGAGAGGTGCGCCACTGGAAGTTCTTAAGTGCTATATTAGGGATCAAGAAAAGCCGTCCTAATAAGGACGCGGTTTTAAACCGAAATTTTCGATAAAAGCATTCATACTCATTATTTTATCTACCATCATTCCCCTCTATCCTCTCTGGTATTATCCCCATGCTTGATGCCGTCATAATTTTATTATTCGTCTTCGCTATTGCCAGTATTGGTTATAGTAGCGTGGACTTGCTGCCGGTTACTGTCCAGTCGCAAATCACTAATATTGAAGCTTTACGCTGGTTATCGGCGGGTTTTGCCTCAATTATTGGTTTAGCCCTTGGTTTAGTTGCCCAAACTACCTATCGTCGTCTAGAAACCCAAGTACGGCAAACTCCGATCGAAGTTATTTTAACCCGTTCGGTCGGTCTAGTTATCGGTTTGTTGATTGCTAATCTGATCCTAGCTCCGATTTTCTTCCTACCGATTCCTAGAGAATTCTCGTTTATTAAGCCGATAATCGCCATTTTAGGCAGTATTATGTTTTCCTATCTCGGGGTTAGTTTAGCTGATACCCACGGTCGCACTTTTTTGCGTCTGATTAACCCCAATAGTATGGAATCAATTTTAGTGGCAGAAGGAACCCTGCAAGCGGCCGCCACCAAAGTTGTTGACACCAGTTGTATTATCGATGGTCGTATCGAACAATTGTTAGACACGGGATTTATCGAGGGACAGATACTCATTCCCCAATTTATCCTTCAGGAATTGCAACAGTTAGCGGATGGCAGTAACGACCAAAAACGAGTCAGAGGAAGACGAGGATTAGACATCTTAAACCGGATGCAAGAAGAATTTCCCGATCGCATTATCATTCATCCGGCCGATTATGACGATATTAGCACCGTAGATGCTAAATTAGTCCATCTTGCCCAAGAAATTAACGCCACCTTGCTCACTAACGATTATAATCTCAGTAAAGTGGCCAATCTGCAAAAAGTCACCATCTTGAATGTCAACGATCTCGCCCAAGCAGTACGCCCGATCTACTTGCCCGGGGATACTTTGGATCTGAAAATTCTCAAAGCAGGAAAAGAACCCACCCAAGGCATCGGTTATCTAGAAGATGGCACGATGGTAGTGGTAGAAGAAGGAAAAGATTATCTAGGGGGAGAATTGCGGGTAGTGGTGACATCTGCACTGCAAACCTCTGCTGGACGGATGATTTTTGCGAAACCCCAAAATTCCCTGATTGCTTGAAGGGAATAAAAACCAAAAAAGCCTCAAATACAGGGCCAGAGGGGATTGTATTTGAGGAATTTTATTTTCTAAGGGAAGTTAAGTCACCAATCGAACTATCTAGCCAATTGATACCTAATTAAGCTGGTTTATTGATTACAGCCATGGACTGACGAGCAAAACCGAAATAACTATCCCAGAATTGTTTCTGACTATCGAGGGCAACTTTGGTGGCGGTTTCTTGGGCGGTTAGGTAGGATTTCACCCATTCTTGTTGATATTCGAGGGATTTAACCAAAGTTTCTGGAAACTCAAACACTGGTGTAGTCGTGGGAACACCATTACCCCAAGCGGACAGAAGCAGTTTCTGCCATTCGGCTAGGTATTTTTGGTATTCTTCAAGATAATTGGTGTTCATAGAAGTCAAACCGCTAACTAACCCATCTGGAAGGAGATGGCGAGAAAGTGGGGCGGTGTTGCCACCTTCTCGAAAGCAAAAATCGTGCCGAGATAGAATACAATATTCCATCCCTTCCTTAATTTTGACATCCTCGCCGCCGTAAAACGGACGGCGATTCCTCACCACGCCACTTTTTTAGGGTGGTCGCTGAACGGGGTTGACGCTTCACAGGAAGGATACTGCTACCTTAGCGGTAAAGGTTCAGTTTTTAGCTTGGTTATCGCTTTTTCCATTGTAGCTTAAAGCCGTCGTAAAACGACGGGGTTTTAACCCAAATTTTCGATAACCTGAGTTTGCGATCAGCCCAAATCTTCATGCGATCGCCGTCAGCCCAGCCTATTTTTTTGGTGACTGGGAACTAACGCTAAAATAATCCTACTCTAGCCATTTTCTCCCAACTATGATCGATCGCCCTATTCATGTAATTGGTGGAGGATTAGCGGGGACTGAGGCGGCGTGGCAGATAGCCCAAGCAGGTATTCCCGTGATCCTGTACGAAATGCGCCCAATTCGCTCTAGTCCCGCCCACCATAGCCAATTTTTAGCCGAATTAGTCTGTAGTAACTCCTTTGGTGCCATGGCGGTGGATCGCGCCACCGGGTTACTCCATGAAGAATTACGACGCTTAAATTCTCTAGTTATTGCTCAGGCCGATCAGCACAGTGTCCCCGCAGGAGGGGCTTTAGCGGTCGATCGAGGGGTCTTTAGTCGAAATTTGACGGAAATGCTGGCTAACCACCCTCTAATCACCTTAAAACGTCAGGAGATCACGGAAATTCCCCGGGATGGTATCGTCGTTTTAACCACTGGACCGTTAACCAGTGCTGCTTTAGCCGCAGATCTGCAAAATTTCACCGGACTGGACTATCTGAGCTTTTTTGATGCCGCTAGTCCGATTATTCTAGGGGAATCGATCGATCGATCGATCGCTTTTCTGGCCTCCCGTTACGATAAAGGTGAGGCCGCCTATCTCAATTGTCCCATGGATCGGGAACAATACCTGCATTTCTGGCAAGAACTAAAACAGGCAGAACAGGCAGAATTAAAGGATTTTGAGCGAGAAAATGCCAAATTTTTCGAGGCTTGCCTACCAATCGAAGAATTAGCCTGTCGGGGAGAAGATACCATGCGTTTTGGTCCCCTGAAACCGGTGGGATTAGCGGATCCCAGATATCCGGATCAACGTCCCTATGCAGTTATACAGTTGCGAATGGAAGATAAAGCGGGGCAATTGTGGAATATGGTGGGATTTCAAACTAATTTAAAATGGGGTGAACAAACACGAGTTTTCCGTCTGATTCCGGGGTTAGAAAAGGCCGAATTTGTCCGCATGGGGGTGATGCACAAAAACACCTTTATCAATTCTCCCCAGTTATTATCATCCAGTCTCCAGTTTAAATCGCGACCGACGCTATTAGCGGCAGGACAGTTAATCGGGACGGAAGGCTATACGGCTGCGGCTGCTGGGGGATGGTTAGCGGGAACTAATGCCGCTCGTTTAGTTTTAGGATTAGAAACGGTGACATTGCCGACCACAACGATGATGGGGTCATTATTTGAGTTTATCAGCAGTGCCGAACCGAAACATTTTCAACCGATGCCGCCAAATTTTGGCATTTTGCCGAATTTTACCAGAAAAATCCGCAATAAACGGGAACGTTACGGTCAATATGCCGATCGCTCTTTGCAGGATTTAGAAGCATGGTTAAATCAGCTAAAAACTCCCTGTCTCGTCTAACTGTCAATCGCTAAATCGATCGCCCATAATAGAGAAGGAACCTATTTCTTTCTCTATCGCTATGCCAAACCCCGATTTTTTCCCTCCCCAATCCTACAGTCAAGAGGATGTGCAGGAAATTCTCTATTTGGCTATCTCCCGTCAAGGGGATAAGGGAGAAATTACCCGTCAACAGTTGTTAGAAATTGCCGACGATTTAGCTATTGAAGTTAAAGACTTAGAAGCAGCGGAAAAGGACTGGCAAGAGTCAAAAATGCTCAGTTATAAGCGGCAGGAATTCGATCGCTTTCGTCGCGAGGAGCTAAAACATAAAACCGTTCGCTATCTGATTATTAATAGTTTTTTTCTTACCATTAATTTAATTAGTGCGGGAACAATTTCTTGGGCAATTTATATCTTTTTGCTGATGGGTTTACCTCTTTCTCTCTCGGCTTGGAAAACTTTTCAAAATCAAGGAATTGCCTATGAAGAAGCCTTTAAACGCTGGAAAATTAAGGAGGAAATGAAAGAATCTTTTACCAATCTTTGGACTCAAATTAAAAAGTTTTTACAGTTTTAATATTGTTGAAAAAGGAAGATTTTTAAGGGGAAAACTATCTTCTAAAATCGGGCGTTACTTTCGATTTTTTCCCTCAATCCAAGTCTTTGGGGGGTAGAACCCCCGCGCATTAGTTTTTCGGTGGGATGCTTACACGCGGTTGTTCATATATTTGTACCAGTTTAAGAGTCACTGATAATTGTTGATTGTCGGTGTTTCTGCAAATGTGAGATGCACCATTTTTCCTTTTCGTCAACCACACAGACACAAATCGGTAAAACCCTACACCCCACACCCTACACCCGACACCCTGCCCCTAGGAAAAACTTTTTGCCGCAAACCCTACTTACTGTCATCAAAAATATCTAACTGCTGGAGAGATGGGGAATTATCTGACTTAACCGGTTTAATTTTCTTAATTCCCTGACGCAAACCGATAGCAATTTTACTATGTTTTTCGATTTGACCCATCACCTGCATGGCACGATCGATCACAGAAGCTGGTAAACCGGCTAATCTCCCCGCTTCGATACCGTAGGACTTATCCGCGCCTCCCGGTCGTACTTGGTGCAAAAATACTATCTCATGGGGTAGTTCCTTGACCGTTACCTGATAATTAGCCACATTCTCTAGGATTGAGGCTAATTCGTTCAGTTCGTGGTAGTGAGTGGCGAAAATCGTCCGCGATTGCAGTACCGTGGCTAAATACTCCGCCACAGACCAAGCTATGGATAAACCGTCAAAAGTGGCTGTCCCCCGGCCAATTTCGTCTAATAATACTAATGATCTCTCCGTGGCGTGATTGAGAATATTGGCAGTTTCGTTCATTTCCACCATAAAGGTGGATTGGCCGGTAGCGAGGTCATCTACAGCCCCCACCCGGGTGAAAATGCGATCGCAGATGGAGATTTTGGCCGACTTTGCCGGGACAAAACTACCGGTTTGGGCTAACAATTGAATTAATCCCACCTGTCGCAGATAACAACTTTTGCCACTAGCATTGGGACCGGTGAGAATAATCAAGTCAGGGTATTCTAAACCCTCCTGATTGCCCAAATTAATCGAATTCGGCACAAAAAAGCCAGCCCCAAGGGATTGTTCCACCACGGGATGACGACCATCCTTAATATCGATAAGACGACCATCCGCGATTTCCGGGCGACAATATCCCTGATAAACGGCGATTTCTGCCAATCCGGCCAACACATCCAAAGCGGCGACTTTTGTGGCTACTTCCCGGATTTCTGGGGAAAATTCGGACACTTGACGGCGTAAATCGCTAAAAATCTCGTATTCTAACTTATTTAATTCATCTACTGCCGTCAGAATTATATTTTCTTTCTCCTTTAACTCGGTGGTGATATAACGTTCCTCATTGACTAAAGTTTGCTTACGCACATAATCTTTTGGGGCGAAATCGGCTTTACTGCGGGGTAAACTGATATAATAACCGAAAGTTTTGTTATAATTAACCTTAAGATTACTAATACCCGTTCTTTCTTTTTCTGTCGTCTCTAGATTCTTAAACCAATCGATTACTTCCTGATAGTCGCGCCGCAGGGCATCCAATTGGGCATCAATTCCCTCGCGAATCACCCCCCCTTCCTTCAGATGCAGCGGAGGAGATTCCACCAGATGCGCGATTACCTGCTGGCCTAATTTTTCTAAATCGGCGGGAATTTGCTGTAAAGCTTTCAAATAAGGCGAATTTCCTAAGGCGACCAAAGCCGCTAAATCGGCTAATTTGACTAAAGATGCCGCTAGGGAAAGTAAATCGCGCGCATTAGCTGTTCCTGCGCCAACACGACCGCTTAAACGTTCTATATCGTAGATTTCCCTTAATTTTTGCCGAATATCTTGGCGCAAGGAGGGATTATCCTTTAACTCTTGGATAGTATCTTGACGGGCGCGAATACCGCGAGAATCTAAGAGAGGTTGCAGTAACCAACGACGTAAAGCGCGACTACCCATGGCCGTACAAGTGCGATCAATCGCCCATAATAGAGAACCATAGAAGCTACCATCGCGCACCGTTTGGGTAATTTCAAGGTTGCGACGGGTTTGCCCATCTAAAATCAAAAATTCCGAGATAGAGTAGGTTTTTAAAGGTTGTAGGGGGACTTGATTGGCTTTTTGGGTATCTTCAATGTATTCTAATAGGCCTCCTGCAGCGCGAATAGCAAGGGGTAAATGTTCGCAGCCCATCCCCTCTAGGGAACGCATTTTATAGGTGATTAGGAGACGATTTTTCGCTTCTGTGAGAGTAAAGATAGTTTGGGGACGGAGAGAATAACAAAAACTATCGGGTAAACAGGGGGGGAGATGGTCGGATTTTTCTCCGGGGCGCAAAATACGGTTTAAATCGGGGGCATTGATGGGAAAAAGGATTTCCGAGGGCTGTAAACGGCTTAATTCTAGGCTTAAAGCCGTTAAATCGCTGGCTTGGGTGGTGTAGAATTCTCCGGTGGAGATATCTGCATAGGCTAATCCCCAATTTTCTCCGGTAATCACCACTGCGGCCAGAAAATTATTCTTTTTTGCGTTTAACATTCCCTCATCGGTGAGGGTTCCGGGGGTGAGCAGTTTGGTGATAGCGCGTTCTACTAGCCGTTTTTCGGCGGCTGCTTCCGTCGAATCCTCTACTTGGTCACAAATCGCCACCGCATAGCCTTTTTCCACCAATAAACGACTATAGCGCTCTAGGGCGTGGTGGGGAACCCCGGTCATGGCGACTCTCCCAATACCTTTACCCCCTTCCTTGCTGGTGAGAACTAATTCTAATTCTCTGGAGATAATCACCGCATCCTGAAAGAAACACTCGAAAAAATCGCCCACACGATAGAGTAAAAGGGCATTGGGATAGGTTTCTTTTACCTCCACATAATGCTGATACATGGGGGTGAGTTTACTGCGATCGAGTCCGCGATAATCACGATGGGGATCTTTATTGGTAGCCGGTGGTTCTAGGGGAAAATCCGAGGGGAGAGTCATAGAAAGCTGGACAATGTTTTAATCAACTGTTCCCCACCGCTTGGCTGAGTGGGAAGTTTCTGACGCTTCTTCGTCGATGGCGGTTGCCTCATACTTCCGCACGAGGAGAACCACTTAATGGTTCCCCTTCCTGTACCTTCCCCACTCCCCTAGGCTGAGAGTGGGGACTGACGCAGGTTCGTTCAATCAAAAATTGAACGGACAAAACTGATAAGCGATAACTGACAACTGAATTAGATAGACACTTCGCTTAATTCGCGGGTGAGATGATCAAAGGGTTCAGCGATCAAAGAGGTGTCGGCAATACCCGCATCAAGAGCCATGGTTTGAATCATTTCGCTCATGATTTGGATACCGCGCACCGTCGGACCGATGGGAACACCGAGGGAATTATAGGTTTCCCGCAGTCCTTGCAGTACCCGCTCATCTAGAACATTAGTATCAGCAGCTACTAGGGCATAACTGGCATAGCGGAGATAGTAATCCATATCCCGCAGACAGGCAGAATAACGACGGGTGGTGTAGGCATTACCCCCAGCGCGGATCAATTCGGGAACTTCTTCAAATAGACGAATCGCCGCCCCACGCACGAGCGCCGCCGAATTAGCGTTAATTAGGGCGGCGGCAGCTAGACGGGCAGTTCCCGAGGCGAAATATTGTTTAAGATTATCGATCGCATCTCGATCGAGATAACGTCCGGTGACATCGTATTTTCTAATCAGGCTAGTTACCGCGTCTCGCATTATTAAGTTTCTCCCAACAGCAATAAAGACATTTTTGAGTTTCGCTTTATTTATAATCTCACAGGGTTGAACTTCGGGGGACATCCCTAGTCTAACTCTCTTGCTTGTCTAACAATTTGTTGTTTTTTTGAGACATTTCTTTACATTTAAGGCATTGGCTGGACTTGCTCTGAGTGGCGGAATTATCCCTTATTTGACGAGGCACTCAAAATGACGAGATTATCGCGATGAATAATGGTTTCTGCAGCCATATAACCTAATAAACTGGCAATACGCTCGGAATGTTGACCTTTAACTCGATCGATCTCCTCACTACTATAATTAACAATTCCCCTAGCCAATTCCCGGCCTTCTTGATCGCACAATTGCACCGATTCGGAGGCGCTAAATTCCCCTGCCACTTTGGTAATCCCGGCCGCTAGGAGAGATTTTCCCCCCTGACAAATGGCTTGAATCGCCCCAGCATCGAGATAGATTTTACCCATGGGCATTAGTCCGTAGGCGATCCAGCGTTTGCGGGCGTTATCACTGCGTTTTTGGGCTTCAAAACGGGTTCCAATCGCCTCTCCTGCCATAATTTTTAAGATATTGCTGGGCTGCCGTCCCCTAGTAATCGCCATTTCTACCCCGGCGCTGGTGGCAATCCGGGCCGCTGCCAATTTAGTCGCCATACCCCCAGTCCCCCACTGACTGCCACTACTACCGGCATCGATCGATAGTTGCGCTAATTCCGCGGGACTAACTCGGGCAATGGCCGCCGCTTCGGGAAATAGCCGCGGATCGGCACTGTAGAGGCGATCCACATCGGTGAGGATAAATAACCAGTCAGCCTCGATTAAACTGGCGACAAGGGCTGATAAGGTGTCATTATCGCCGAATTTTAACTCATCGATCGCCACGGTGTCATTTTCGTTGACAATGGCAATCACCCCTAATTCAAACAAAGCCTGAAAAGTATTATAGGCGTTGACATAACAGGTGCGTTCCATCAATTCGGGACGGGTCAGCAAAATTTGGGCGATCGGTTGACCAAGACTGGTAAAGAGGTCATCATAGATCCGCATCAGACGACCTTGACCGACGGCGGCGATCGCTTGTTTGAGGGCGATTTTTTTCGGTCTTTCCTGTATTCCCAGACGACGGCAGCCCACCCCCACGGCCCCGGAAGATACTAAGACCACCCGATGACCGGCAGCGCGCAACCGGGTGAGGACTTCCACTAAAGCGGCGATCGTGGAGAGGGATAATTGTCCAGTTTCATTATCGGTCAAACTGGAAGTACCGATTTTGATCACTATGGTTTGGTTCATCGTCAAAGGGTGTGGGGTGTGGGGTGTGGGGAGCAGGGAGCAGGGAGAAACAATTTATAACTTGAGAGTTAATCACACTATTAAAAACGGATTTGGTATTAGGTTTATTCAGCCAGACCTAGATAGCCAAAGCTTTGATAGCAACTTTAATTAAAGTATAAAAACGGGGTTCAGTCACGTTGACTTCTCTAGCTTGTTGCCGATTTTTGCCTAATAAACCAATTCGCTGCCCTTTCTGCACGACTAAAATATCGCCCTGTTCATTTTTGATGCGAATCTCGTTTAAATCACCCCAAAAACTACATTGATACATTTTTTCGGCGTGCATAAAAATTGCTTTTTTAATATTATTATTTTCTTGGGGTAATCGCACTCCCACTAATTCAATTTCTATAGTTGTATTGCCGTTCCAAGTATTTTCTTTTAGTTTATAGGCAATATCTAAACGATTTGGCAAAGGACAATATTCGCCCCAACGCCAAGCTAATGCCTTAATTCTGGTATCATCGGTTTGAGCCAGCAATAATTTTAAATGATTTTTTCCGATAGTTTTCTGTTCCACTACCCGCACGTTAGGAGTCCAAAAAACGGGTAATTCATTGCCAATTCCCCAGGGTTGCAAACTATCAATTTGTTGAAAAAGTTCGAGAGTAATTTGTTTAAAGTCAATGATAGTATCAATTTTAATTAAAGGTTTTAATTGTTCTATTTGTAAAATTTTGTGAGAAAATTGACTTAATCTTTGTTTAAATGCTAGTAAATTAGCTGTGGGTAAACTAAAACCCCCCGCCATTTTATGACCGCCAAATTTTCCTAGTAAATCTTGGCAAAATTGCAGGGCTTCAAAAACGTGAAATTCTTCAATTCCTCTGGCAGAACCGCGAATTTTACCCGTATCTTCTTCCTCGTAAGTACCGATAAAAACCGGCACTCCGTAGCGTTCCACTAGACGGGATGCCACAATACCAATTACCCCATGATGCCAATCTTTTTCGACTAATACTAAAACTCGATCTTTTTGCCAAAGAATCGGTGTTTCTTCGACTAATTTAATCGCTTCTTCTTCAATTTTTTCGCACAATTCTTGACGGGTACGATTAATTTGTTCGCACTGCATCGCTCTTTCTAAGGCAATTCCCGCATCATCGGTGGTTAATAATTCAATAACTATCTGGGGATCGCCAATTCTGCCAATTGCATTAATTCTCGGTCCCAATTTAAAGCCAATATCATCCGGTTGTAATTGCTTTTGTTCCTCGCTAATTCCCGCTATTTGCATCAGGGATTGAATCCCGACTAATTGCGATTTGGGTAATTTTCTTAAACCCCGTTTTAACCAGCGACGATTTACCCCGATTAATGGGGCTAAATCTGCTATAGTGCCTAGGGTAAATAATGCTAATAATGACTCGGTTAATCCCTGTAATTTACCCATTTTTTGGGCAGTTGTCACCGCTAAAATATAGGCGACTCCCACCCCCGCTAATCCCTGATAGGGAGAGTTCGGGGTTAATAATTTTGGGTTGAGAATAGCGGAGGCATTTGGTAAAATTGGCGGCAGATCGTGATGATCGGTGATAATAACTTTTAATCCTAATTCTATCGCTAGGGCGATCGGTTCGTGAGCGGAAATACCATTATCAACGGTGAGAATCAATCCCACTCCCGATTCGGCAAATTCTTCGACAATGCGCTGATTAATTCCGTATCCCTCTTTCATGCGACTGGGAATTGCATGATTCACCTCCGCACCGAGATGTCTTAAGGCTCTTAGCAGTAAAGATGTACTGGTCATGCCATCGGCATCGTAGTCCCCACAGATAGCAATTTTATCGCGTCTAGCGATCGCTTTTACTAATAAATTGACACTTTTTTCTAAATCGGGAAATTCTCCCAGGGGAGAGGGTAAGCTATCCACTTCAGGATCTATATAAGTTTTAGCTATTTCTGGGGTATCAATACCGCGATTAATTAAGATAGTTGCTAATAACGATGATAGTCCCATTTCTCGCGCTAACCCCTCGATTTTTTCGGGATTAGCTGCGGCAATATACCAGCGTTGGATGGGATATTTGTAGGCCATTTTTTGTTAAGTAAAAAGGTAGTGGACTGTTTCAACTAAAATAGGGCAATAGATTTCGGCTTAAAGTCTTAGATTATAAAATTTATAGCATTTTTCTAATACACCAAATTAGCTGAAACAGTCCAGTAGGGTGGATGGCCCCAGCAGGAGGTTGAAAGGGGAGATTATTATTATTAATTCTCAGGGGAGAAGCGGGTACTACCTGCACATTTGGGGTGGTGGGTTGACTTTCGTTGGTACTCAGTAAAGTCAATTGATTAATACTAGGATTAATCGCAAATTGTTGGGTGATAACTCCCGACGGACAACAGGAAGGATCCCGGGGGAGAAATCTTCTCATGTTGATGGTGATCATACCATCTTTGGCACTCAGATTATCGACAATTACTCGATCTGCTAACAGGACAGTATCGGTGTTAGTGGCAGTACCGTTATTATCAATCACTAGGGCTAAATAATGTAATTGCTGTTGATCTCTGGTAATCACTCTTAACACGGCAATCCCATCAGTCCTTTGATCATTATTATAGTCCCCCATCAAAGCTTCTCGACTGACTTGCACTCCTAAAATCTGTCCCTCATTGGATTGAAAAATACCATCGCTGACAATTACGGAACCCCGATTGGGAATATTATAGACGGTGTTTCTTAAATTATCCACGCTCAGGGGTGTAGATTGGGCAAGTAAGGGCAGAGAATTATTGAATAGTAAACTGATACCTAGGAGGATAGATTGAGGTAAAACTGCTAATTTAATCATGGTTGTAATGGATTGGGTATATTTTCTTGGGTATCGAATAACCGCACGTTATTGATGGTACAAACCATCCCCTGTTGTGCTGCTAATTTATCTCGCCATTGGCTTAATTGTTGTTGACCATTACTACCATTTAACCAGTAAACTGTCAAGAGGCCGAGGGTTTGTTCTGGTTCACAGGAAAAGCCGAGAGTTTGATCGGGTATATCGGTATTTCCTTCACCACATTGCCAACCTTGTTTTTCAATTAATTCTTTCCAACCTTTCTCTTCTTTGGCAGCCACAGCAATGCGTTGATCTCCTCGGTTACAAAGCCAATTTTTCTGCTGGGTGGGATCATTGGGTAGATCACCAAGATTGGGGGAATTTTGCTTAATTGGGGGAAGCGAGGGGACTTGAGCTTGAACAGAAAAAATCGGCAGTATTAACCAAGTGCCGATGAGCATTTTTAACAGTTTCATCTTTTAAAATTGCCATATTTAGGGATTTATGCCTTTAGAATATCACGTTTTTGAGATATAGATAAAATACTCTCTTAAGATATGTTTAAATCTCTAATTATGGTTTCGATCGCATCAAAGGAAAATTCTCCGGCTAACTGTTGTAAACCTTGGGCAAGGATAGCATAATCGGCGGGAATTTCTGCGGTTAGGGCGATAATTTTTTCATCATCACATTCTCGCGCTGCTTGTTGCAATTGTCTAATCCAGACGGGACTGATTAATTTTAATAGCGATTGCAGGGAATCGAGGAAAACAGGCGAATAATTGGGTTGATTTGGCTCATTATCGGCATAAATATATTTTAATCCTAGATATTCGCTCATTTTTTGCCAGATAACTTCCTCTCGGAAAGGTTTACGCACGAAATCATCACAACCGGCGGCAATAACCAAGGCGCGATCCTCTTCAAAAGCGCTGGCAGTTAGGGCAATTATCACCGTTTTTCCGCGATTATCAGCCTCTAACTGCCGAATTTCCCTAGTTGCTTCGTAACCGTCTTTCACTGGCATTCTCATATCCATCCAGATAAGATGAGGTTGCCATGCTTGCCAAATTGCGATCGCTTCTTGACCATTAGCGGCCTCTTGCACGGATAATCCTAGGGTAGCCAGGAGTTTCAGCAACAGCAAACGGCTTTCTGGTCGATCATCGACGACTAATATGCGATATTTAGGCTGATTTTCGGCTAAAGCGATAACTTTTGCCCTATTGGTTTCGGTTTTAATCTCATTTTCTCCCACCAAACCCACCTGAATATCAAAACTAAAAATACTTCCTTGACCCAGAATACTACTAACTCCGATCGCACCTCCCATCAACTCAACAAATTTTTTACTGATAGGTAAACCCAATCCTGTCCCCTGTTGGGATTTTCGTCCCGTTTCCGTTTGGTTAAAGGGTTGAAATAGCTTATAAATCTCCTCTGGAGCGATTCCTGCGCCTGTATCTTCAATTTCCCAGACCAATCGCTGATAATCTTCTCTTTTCTCCCCTAATTTTACCCGGAGAGTTACCCCTCCCGACTCAGTAAACTTCAATCCGTTACCCAAGAGATTGATTAACACCTGTCGCAATTTACTTTCATCAGTACATATATATTGAGGCAGATCGGAGCTGCGATCAAAAATTAAGCTTAAAGCTTTTGCCTGCGCTTGTGAGCGTAGCATTTCGGCAATATTATCTAAAAGAGCGTATAAATCAAAATTACTAGGATTAAAAACCGTTCTTCCCGCTTCTATCTTCGACATTTCTAGAATATCGTTGATTAACTCTAATAAATGTTCTCCGCTACGATTGACAATTTCCAAATATTGCCGATATTCACTGCTGATGCTGCTATCCCGGGATATTAAGCGAGTAAAACCCAAGATAGCATTAAGAGGAGTGCGTAATTCGTGGCTCATGTTAGCTAGAAACTCACTTTTAGCTTTATTTGCCTTAACTGCCGCTTCTTTAGCCTCTTTTAATCCTTTTTCCGCTTCATATCTACTTTGTGCGATCGCAATTAATTCTCCCACCAACCGGACAAAGGTGACATCTTCCTTCGTCCATTGCTTTTCTGCACTTGCATCCAATCCCAGATAACCCACCGTTACCCCACAACTATCCCACATGGGAACGATTAAGAGACAGGGAGTAGAACTATGAGCGAGAATAGTTCTTTCAGCGATAGCAGTAGCGGGTAAATCGTCTAAAGAGTTCAGTTTAACTGGAATACCGTTTAATAATTGTTCAGAAAACCAGGGAAAGGTTTCCGTCGAGAGATTTTGTGATTCTTCCCGAATCGGGATAACTTGCGGATAGTCGGGGTGACAGCATTCATAAACCATACTCCACTGCTGACGACAGGTGGAATATTGAATAATGTAACAGCGCGCACTCTGGGTAAATTGGCAGAGCAGTTCTAGGGTATGATCGATCGCCAAGTGGATATCTTGAGAAATTAGTAATCTTGTCACCCGCGAGAGCAAATTATCGCGATGTGCCTGCATTTCTAGGGCTTTTTCCCGTTTTTTAGACTCTAGTTCCTCAAAATCACTCATAATCAGTTATCAGTTATCAGTTATCAGTTATCAGATGTGAGTTATCAGTTATCAGATGTGGGTTTTCAGTTCACTGATTACTGTTCACTGTTCACTGAAAATACTCCCCATCACCCCGTCTCCCGTTTCCCGACTCAAAAAACAGGAAACTTTTCCCCTATTATGTTCTATAGGAATTTTACCGAATCAATATGCTCAAATTATTAGCTTCTCTCCTTCTCTCCTGCTGTGTAGCCTTGGGTGTTTCCCTATCACCGGCTGCTGCCATGGGAGTCTATGACCTCCCTATTTTAAGCTCCGGAGCGCCCACTTATGTGGTCGATCCCGTTTCGGCCATTAGTGCCGCTAACGAAGGAAAATTAAATAAAGATCTGAAAAACCTCGCCGAAAAAACCGGCCAGGAAGTGAGAATGGTGGTAGTCCGGCGCTTGGATTACGGTCAAAAAATTGACAATTTAGCCGATGATATCCTGAGAGAATGGTATCCTAACCCCGAGGATCGTGCCAATCAAACTATCATCGTTCTTGATACTTTAACCAATAAAACTGCTATGCGGGTTGGGGAGGAAGCAAAACCCCTATTAACCGATGCTATTGCTGATAGTATCCTCTCGGAAACTATGGCAGTTCCCCTCAAAGATGGGGGAAAATATAATCAAGCTTTACTCGATGCTAGTCGTCGTCTAACGGCGGTACTTTCTGGAGAAGCGGATCCCGGTCCGCCGGAAGTAGCGACAATTAATATCGAAAGTACCTTTACTACCGCAGAAGAAACTGACGATAAAAGCGCCACAATTTGGGTGATAGTTTTACTGGTTTTAGCCACAGTAATCCCGATGGCCACCTATTTTTGGTACGCTGGTTTTGGTCGATAAATTAAATTAATGATCTGGGACTGATACAGCTAAAATATTCTCACAGATAGCTCAATTCTCAGCCTGTATGAGCAAGATGAAGTAACTTCTAGTAGTAGATTTTAGTTGTGTCAGTTCACCCCATTTGCTTAACATTAATAACTAATGTCTAAACTGGTAAATAAATTACAATCCTATTATCGAGAGGAGGAAGGAACTTACTTAATTGAAATTAAACTTAATCAGTTACAGCAAGTCTTTAATTCTCTCGATCCTTCGCCATTCTTAGATAGAGATTTAGACGATAACGCCGAAAACTATATTATTAACTCTGTTGATGAATTCCCCCTAAATACCCCCCTTAAATTAGTCTTTTATCTTCCCAGTAACGAACAGAATACCGCCCGACATCTGTTACCCTCAGCTTTACATAATTATTTTGACTATCGCCAACAGGGAGAACAAAGAAAATTACGCACAATTTGGCGACAAGGACGCATATCTTTGCTAATTGGTCTCTCCTTTCTTTTTGTTTGTTTGAGTCTCAGCGAATTAATTAGTCGTTTTGGCAGCGATACATTTATTCACTTCTTAGAAGAAGGATTATTAATTAGTGGTTGGGTGGCCCTCTGGCGACCTTTAGAAATTTTTCTTTACGAATGGTGGCCCGTCAGTCATCAACAAAAGATTTTTGCTAAACTGGCCTACATCCCCATTGAAATCCGTCTATTAGAGGAACCATCCACCCCCGACTCTTTTCGATAGAGCGAATCCTCCCGATGGCTTGTCTTCAAAGTTACAAAGCTTTTAGTTGAGGCGGTTTATAATAAAAGTAACTCTGTACAAAGCTTATCGGGTTTCAGCTTGGCTATTACTTTCTCCTCAAACTTTTAACCAAGTAGTCGGGCATAACTTTTTTCAGTCTGGCGATTATTTGCGTTTCATCCCGACAAATCCCGACAAAATTACTATCTAGATAGGAGTCCTAATGTTAATCCGTGTTGGTTATGAATTTGGCTTTGATGCCCCCTTACCCGTGGTCATGTTGTTAAAACTTTATCTACACCCCTCAATTTTAGATCAAGTTAGACAATCGGAAAATTTGCAGGTGGAACCGGCAACAAAAATAGAAGAATTTTTAGATAGCTTCGGTAATCGAACCAGTCGTCTAATTTTACCCGACGGACAGATACGCATTCACAATGAAGCAGTTATCGAGAATGAATGGAAACCCGATATCGTTAATTGGAATGCCCAAGAAATTCCTTTAGCAGAGTTACCAACCCAAGTTTTTCCCTACCTAATGAGTAGCCGTTATTGTGAAGTAGATTTGCTTTCGGAAATTGCCTGGGAACTTTTCGGACAAACTCCCCCCGGTTGGGCAAGGGTACAAGCGGTTTGTGATTGGGTTCATAGTCACATTCGTTTTGGTTACGAATACGCGCGGGTGACGAAAACCGCCTATGATGTCTATCGGGAAAGAACGGGGGTTTGTCGCGATTTTAACCATCTAGCTTTGACTTTTTGCCGTTGCTTAAATATTCCCGCCCGTTATGCCTCTGGATATCTCGGGGATATCGGTATTTCTCCCCAACCTCTACCGATGGATTTTAGTGCTTGGTTTGAAGTTTATTTAGACCATCAATGGTACACCTTTGATGCTCGTCATAACACCCCCAGAATCGGGCGGATTTTAATGGCTCGCGGCTTAGATGCCGTCGATGCTTCCCTAACAACGTCTTTTGGTCAAGTAAATTTAACAAAATTTAAAGTATGGACGAGCGATGTTTCCCACCTCTATGGTTAATCAGAGTATTTATAGCGGTTCTCGCATCTGTGAGTTACACTTGAACCTTTGCTGATTAAGCTTTTTAGGATCGATAATGTATCTCTTGTGAACAGGAAACGCTATATTAAACCTCTTGCATAATTAATTTTTGAGGGTTCAAAAACGGCAAAAATAAGGATTAAATTGCCTGAAAGTGCCAGTCATTGGAGTGAACGGGGGGAATAAAACCCTACACCCCACCAACAAGCTTTTTCAGCAAACCCTACTTAGATAAAATTTATTTTTCTACCTTAACCCGTTGAGTAACGACAACAATCCCATCTCCTTGAATTAAAATCGCCGATAACCAACGATTTTCCGGTGTTGCCGGGGCTTTTACCCGCTTAAATAAACCGCCGGACTGTAATAATTCCAATTCTAGAGGCTTTGTATTAATATAACGCTCAATATCTACTTTCTCATCGATCGCCGTTCCGGCCAATAAATCATCCCCTAAAGGTTCGCGGATAATCACATCAAAATCAAATTCTTGACCCACTTTCACCCTTTCGGGAATTCTCACTTGAACACTGGGGGGATTTTTGCCGGTGCTTAACTCGACTCTCTCGCTTAAAATCTCCTGATAAACAAGTTTATTGCCTTGAAATTGTTGACGAGAACGAATCGTAGCATTCATTCCCACCACTCGTCCCTGCACCTTTCCCGTCCCAGTAATTTTAGTAATTGTATTGGCCGTTAACTTATCACCGGAACGACTCCAAGATTCGAGAGTCGTGGTGTATTTTAGATTGTTATAACGTTCCCAAAAATGAGTTAAAACCTTTTTAGTTTTTTCGTAGGTCAAGCCATCGGAATTAGTAAATTTCGGACTATAAAACTCCATTAATTGCTTGATATCTCGCTCGTTAGCCGCCGTTTCGATTTTGGAGATAAGCGTTTTTAAATTAGCCGGAGCAGTTTCTGGCTTTTCGGCTCGCAGGCCGGTAGCGAGGGTGAAAGTTAACCCCAAACCTAACAGCAACGATAGGGAAAAATTGAGGGATTGACGAAAAAATTTATCGGGGATTGTGTTCAAGTTACGCATTAGTGATAGTTTGTGTAAGGATCGATCAATAACTATGGTAGATTATTTCATTCTAGGGCTGAATTTCCCCTCTCTCGAATTATGGCACGCACTCCAACCCGTCTATTGATTGCCGCTAGTGGTACTGGTGGTCATTTATTTCCCGCTTTGGCCCTGGCCGAGCGCTTGCCGGATTACGAGATTGAATGGTTAGGAGTTCCAGACCGTCTCGAACAGTCCTTAGTTCCAAAAACCTATCCCCTGCACACCATCCCCATTGAGGGATTTCAAACCCGTTTGGGGTTAAAAACTCTCAAGATTCTGTTCAGTCAACTGCGGGCCATTTGGCAAGTGCGTAGTTTAATCAAAAAACGTCAGATAGCGGCAGTTTTTACCACCGGGGGTTATATCGCAGGCCCGACCATTTTAGCGGCTCGTTTAGCCAATATTCCCGTCATCCTACACGAATCTAACTACATACCGGGCAAAGTCACGAAAGTTCTCGGTCGCTGGTGCGATACGGTCGCCCTCGGTTTTCAGGGAACCGCCAGCTATTTACCCGGCACTCGCACCACTTGGGTTAGTACACCAATACGAGAGCAGTTTCTCATTCCCCAGTCCCTAGATTTACCGATTCCAGAGACTGCTTTTTTGATTGTCGTTGCCGGTGGTTCTCAAGGGGCCGTGGCTCTTAATCAAATTGTCCGGCAAAGCGCTCCCCAATGGTTAGAAAAAGGAATTTATATCGTGCATCTCACGGGAGAAAACGACCCCGAAGCGGATAGTTTGCGCCATTCTAACTATTTTTCCCAGCCTTTTTACGACAATATGGCGGGATTATGGCAAAGAGCTAATCTGGCTATCAGTCGCTCTGGAGCCGGCACTTTAACAGAATTAGCGATCACTTGTACGCCTTCGATTTTAATTCCCTATCCTTTTGCTGCCGAAGACCATCAGTTCTACAATGCCAAAGTTTTCGCTGAAGCTCAAGCCGCTTATCTTTATCGTCAAAATGAGTTAACTGCTCAGTTTTTAAGCGAATTAGTCCTCGATTTATGGTCTAATCCCGAAAAATTGGCCGCCATGGCTCAACAAGCTTCCCATCTAGCCATTAGTGATAGCGCCGATTTATTAGCCGATTTGTTGAGAAGAAAGAGTCAAAAAGATAGGGGAGCATCTCACCTTTGTAACCCCTAAATCAGGTTTTATGTCAAGCTATTTTGAAAGCCTTGCTAGAAACCAGTTTTAGGGACAAGTATAATTACTCACTTGCATAAATGAGGGAACCACCTCTTCCCCCTCCAGAAAATCTCCTGATGTTAATAATCGCTGCGGTTCGTACCCAGAACGATAAACTAAGACATAGTGTTGACCCGGACTGATAACCCAGAGCAAACGAGTACCATTGGCAAAATATTCGGCAATTTTGTCCTCGATTTCTGCGATTGTACTGCCCAAAGAGAGAATTTCTACCACTAAATCTGGCGCACCTTCTAGAAAACCCGTCGGCAATTCTTCCAATCCTTGCAGACGTTCCTTGGCAAAAAAAGCTATATCGGGAGAACGTTTATTGCCATTTTTCATAGTAAAAGCAGTGCTGGAGTCCAATAATACACCTAGTTTTCGAGATGTTACTAAACCGAATAAAGCAGCACTTAAAAGAATGGCAATATAACCGTGTAAAGCCCCAGAATTACCCATATTAGTTAACTCTCCCTTGACCAATTCGTAACGATTACCATCGTCGGGTAACGCCATAAACTCTGCATCGTTACATACTTTTGTCTCTGGAGTTTTCATCACAGTATTTTCTCGAATAGACATAATTTATCCTCAGCAAAGATTCATAAGTAAAACCCTTAAAGAATTTCCTGTAACATCCGATTGGCCTGGGAAGCGTAACCACCACCAAATAAATTAAAGTGATTGAGAATGTGGTAGAGATTGTAAAGAGTTTTGCGCTGTTGATAACCGGCATCGAGGGGGAAAACATCGTTATAACCCCGATAAAAAGCCGCCGGAAAACCGCCAAAAAGTTCCGTCATGGCTAAATCCACCTCCCGGTCTCCCCAATAGGTGGCAGGGTCTAAAATTACCGGTTCCCCATCGACGGTAATGGCCGCATTTCCCGACCACAAATCACCATGCACGAGGGAGGGATGGGGTTGATGCTGACTCAAAATCTCGCTAATAGCGGGAATAACTTGATCCTCGTCGGGAAAATTGCCGCCGCGCTCCTTCGCAAGTCTTAATTGATAGCCAATACGCTGATGAGCGAAAAAATCCGCCCAACTGTTACTAACGGTATTAATCTGGGGAGTAGAACCAATGGTATTATTACACTGCCAACCAAAGCGATCGGACAGGGAAACTTGATGTAAACGAGCTAAATTTCGCCCCATTTTTTCCCAGCTTTGACTATTGCCACCGCCGAATTCTAGCCACTCTAGCACTAAATAACTAGATTTCTCGGCAATTCCCCAACAAATTGGCTCCGGAACCCTGATAGTCTTGCTAGCGTGAATTTGCTTTAATCCTAAAGCTTCGGCAGCAAACATGGCCTCTTGGTTCGCTTGGTTAATCTTAACGAAATAAATTAAACCATTGCCAGTGACGGCATAACCCTGATTGATACAGCCACCACTAACGGGACGACTTTTCTCAATTTCAAAAGGTTTTTCCGTGGTTTGGGTAATATGTCGGCCAATTTGAGTCCACATAGGTTATCAGTTATCAGTTATCAGTTATCAGTTATCAGATGTAAGTTATCAGTTATCAGATGTATAGCGGTTCTCGCATCTGTGCGGCACAGCTTAACCTTTGCTAATTAAGCTTTTCAGCATTGATAATGTACCTCTTGTGAATCAGAAATGCTATAAGTTATCAGTTATCAGATGTAAGTTTTAAGTTAATTAGTTATTTATTTATCTTCATCTTTATCCCTGATTACTGATTACTGATTACTGTTCACTGTTTACTGATTACTGTTCACTGTTTACTGATTGGTCTCACCACAACCACACCGTAAGCTTTGGGATTTAAATACTCTTGAGAGGCATTTTGAATGTCCTCTAAAGTGAGAGCTTCAATGTGTTGGGGATAACAAAAAGCCGGTTGTAAATCACCGATCTGAGTATGATAATAACCGTAAAGGTTGGCTCGATCGCTCGGTCTTTCGTTGCTAAAAATAAACCGATTGGCCACTTGGGTTTTGACTCTTTCCAGTTCAGAAACTGTCACAGCTTCCTGTTGAATTTGTTCAATCTGTGCTAGTACCTCTCTCTCCACTTGCTCGATATTTTCCGAGGCTAATTGGGCCGACACGGAAAACACCCCTTGCACTGTCTGGGACATATTACTGGCAGTTATTTGGGAAACTAAGCCCTTTTCTTGGCGCAGAGACTGAAATAATCGCGATACCTTGCCCTGACCGAGAATAGCCGCTAAAACATCGAGAGGATAGGTTTTTTCTAAGTCTCTCAAACCCGGCACTTTCCAAAATAGGATTAAGCGGGCCTGCTGCAAATTTTCATCCTCGTATTCTTGACGGATAATCTGGTTAAAAGGAGCTTCGGGCTGTAGATTAGCGATAGGATGGGAAATAAGCCCAGAATTGCCCTTACTGCCTAAAGCATCTAGAGAATCCCTCACAATAGCCATTAAATCATCTACAGGCAAATTACCCACCACCGCCACCGTCATCCATTCGGGACGATACCAAGTCCGATGAAAATCGCGCATTTGTTGAGGAGTAAGATTTTCAATCACTTCCGTCGGCCCCAACACCGGACGACGATAGGGTAAAACTTGAAAACAAGTCTCCATGGTGCGATAAAAAGTGCGACGACGGGGATTATCCTGAGAACGACGAATTTCTTCTAAAATAACCTGTCTTTCCCGCTCAAAAGCTTCATCGGGAATTAAAGCTTCTAAAACCACTTCTAGCTGGAGCGGGGCCAGATGGGCGAAGTCCTGCGGCGCAGTGGTAATGTAATAATGGGTGTATTCTTGGCTAGTAGCGGCATTAGTCACCGCTCCCCTCGATTCGATCGCCCGTTCAAATTCACCACTGTCTAAGTTAGGGGTTCCCTTAAAAACCATGTGTTCGAGAAAATGAGCCATGCCATTGATCTGATCCGATTCTAAGGCCGAGCCGACCTGCAGCCAAACATTGAGATTAACCGCTTCTACCGGTTGACTTTCGGCAATAATCGTTAAACCATTGGCAAGACGGTGCAGAATCGGAGTGTTGAGCGTGGCAGGTTTCCCTAGGATAGCCGTCATTCTTTATTAGTCCTCGGTGATCACTCTGGCAAAAATTGTCACTTTTCTCTATTGTAGTCCCAGACTTTCACAGAGCCAACAAGATCAGGTGTTGGCCAGCAATTCCAAATTCAGAATGTAGCAAAATTGATCGAGGTAGGGTGTCGCTAGCGCCAGTGAACGCACCGTTAATGGAGGCTGCCGGGATATTCATTCCAAGAAATCGCTTTAGTCAATCAGGGGGTTGACCGCCATTTAAATTTCTAAAATATAAAGTTTTGTAACAACTTGAGACGTTCGCAGGAGTTTGAGGTGATTTCTTTTATGAAAGCAGTTGAGAACATCATCTATGCCGTTAACCCAACCCTGTTTCTCCTCTTCTGAAGTTCGTTTGAATTCCATGGCCTCCCATCGCCATCGGGGAACTTCCCTGAAGCAAACCGATGATGATGAGCTGCAATACCTCGCCATGCAAGCGCGTTCCTGTTCTAGGACAGTGGGTTTGCAACAGCAAGCCGCGATCGCTCGGTTACTCGATGCCCTGCGATTTTCGGGTCGGCTACGGGGTCGAGGTCATTATTCTGTAGAGGTCTATGAGGATGCGGTTAATCGAACGTTATGTTGGGTTGCTTTCCACCTCGACCAGTTCGATCCTGACCAGGGCAGTTTTCTGGCTTGGGTCAATTATCGCCTGGATATTCTGTTGCGGGAGGCATATACCGAAACCCTTGACCCGCTGGTCAGGGCGCAGAAGCAGCAACTGATTCGTCGCAAGTACCAACTGACGGCAATGAGTAGTCAAGTCGGCAAGGTTGGGCTGGGATTCTGGTTAACGTTGCAGGTTAAAGGGATCGCGATTAATGTGCAAAGCTTTGTCTGGTTGGCGGTTCTCTGTCGGTTATCTGGGCTAAGAAAGGCTAATCGGGTTTTGGGCGATCGCGTTTTTCTGGATCTGGCAAGGGCAACGTTATCGGTATCGCCTTTACAGCAGGTGAGCGGTGAGTCTGTTGTCTTTGAGAATTTGGCTCAGCCAGTGGAACAGCTTTGTTTGTCGGAGTTGATTGCTGAGTATATTGAGTCTGATCCGGAGTTGTTGTCTCGCCATCATGTGCATAATTGCCCGAAGGCGACTTTAACTGCAATTTTGAGGGCGCGATTGGAGGTGCGATCTTGGCAGGAGATTGCGGATTCTTTTAGTTTGACTGTGGCGGTGGTGAAGAATTTTTTCTCGCGCCAGATGAAGACGGTTGCGCCTTTAATCGGGCAGGAAATTCTGTCTTATTTGTAATTTTTTGAGGAGGTGAATAGCTTTTGAAAAACTCACTGGCTGAGTTTGCAGGGATTCTTGCGGAAAATTTAAGCTTCCAATGGGGGGAAATCAAGAAAATGCCTACAGGAATTAATCATCGTTCTGTATTTTTGATTGCTCTAGGAAGGGAAGCCCATGAAATCGCGGATTATTTTTGTCAACAACATTCTGATTTTGCTCTAGCAGAACAAGTGTATCTCAATACTTTGGCTGTGTATGCGGTCAACTGTTGCTTACGGTCTCTGGGTATTGCCACAGATTTGGAAGCGAGTGATAGTTGGAATCCCATCATGCGATCGCGTTTAACGGTAGCGGATTTGGTGGTGAGGGGTAAGGGGAAAGTAGAGTGTTGTCCTGTGATGCCGGGTGAGGATTTTATCGAGATTTCTGAGGAGGTTTTATCGGACAGAATTGGTTATGTTTTTGTGGAGATTGATGCTGAGATGTCTGAGGGAAAGGTGTTGGGTTTTTTGGAGAAAGTCAATGAAACTAAGTTAAGTCTTTTGACATTGCTTTCTCTGGATGATTTGCCAGCATATCTGGAGAAAATCAGTCCTCCACAATTAAGGTCTCAAATTTAATTTGGGCTGAGCTTTTTAAAGAGTGATCTGTTTCAGTTCGATTGTCAAAGTTTTGCAGTAATTAAATCAAGGAGAAAATTCATCATGAATCGTCTAATTTTTCACGCATCAATTACAATGGTTACTGGTGCTTCGCTATTATCTTTCATCGGAATAAATTCTGCTCAGGCAATCACACTTACCACATTTTCACCCATCGGTTTTAGTGACGCGATCGCGGGAATAACAGGATTTCAGATTGAAGACTTTGAAGATACCACTCTAATTCCTGGACTATCAATAGAATGGAAATCGCCAGATCTTGGTCCCGTTAGTAGCTTACCAAAGACTTATAATCCCATTACTATTGACGGTTTAACTGGCAATACTTGGGATGGTAATTTAACCTTGAATAATAATCGACAAGGTTCGTATCAACCAACCCGGACATATTCAACAACAACCTTATCTTTTTCCAATAAAATTATATCCATTGGCTTGGGAATTTCCAATCTAGAATTCACTGGCTCTAATAGTTCTACCTTAATTGTAAATGGTGTAGATTTTGCCGACTTTGATAATTTTGCTCCAGCACCACTACTAGGTGCTTTCAGTAGAAGCATCTACATTCGATTAGATGCTTCTACTAATGAAACCATTAATTCAATTGGTATTCGTGGTGGCTCAGGTGATTTTCTTATATTCGATCGTCTGGCAATAAAATCTGTCGCACAGCCTCCCAAAAGCGTTCCAGAACCTTCTAACATCTTTGGTCTAGGATTATTCGGATTAGGTCTAGCCGCAACAAAGGTGAAAAGTGTCCTATCAAAAAAAACAAAGTCACCAACAGATAAGCTCCAAGAACCAGACAGCTAAATTAAACCAGATTAATTTGGTTTAGTTTTCTTAAAGAGTCACTTGTTTTATCAATTGTCAAGTAATCAATTAAAGGAGAATTCATCATGAATCGTCTAATTTTCAACGCATTTATCACATCGGTTACTGGTTCTGCACTGCTATCCTTAAGTGGGATAAATTCTGCTCAAGCAGTTAACCTACTCCAAAATGGTAGCTTTGAAAATACTGCTGGAACTTTTGTTAATAATGGATTTGGATGGCAATCCTTGAATCCAGGCTCTACGGTTATTCCAGGGTGGACGACCACTACTGCCGAACTGGCATGGGGAAAAAATGGAAATGTGGATGGAGTAGCAACCCCTTTTGAATCTTTCTTTCTCGAATTAGCGGGTTATCATAATTCATTTCCCTATGGAGGCGTGACTCAAACTATTAATACTACTGTGGATCAGCAATATACTCTATCTCTATCTTTGGGAACGCTTAACCCGACTGCTCCAGGCCCAATCTCAGTGACTGCAACTGCTGGTTCTACTAGTCAAACATTCACGTCCAATCCATCTGGTGCTGGCAATCAGTGGAATAACTTCAGCTTCGATTTCACTGCGACGAGTACTTCCACTCCTATTTCTATTGTAGGAATTTCAACCGCGAACATATATTATATCGGCTTAGATAATGCATCAGTAGAAGCCAAACAAACAAAAACCGTCCCTGAACCATCTAATATCTTAGGCTTAGGCTTACTCGGACTGGGTTTAGCCGCTACAAAAGTAAAAGGTGTCCTATCAAAAAAAGCAAAGTCACCAACAGATAACCCCCAAGCAACAGACAGCTAACTGGGATCAATTGCAGTAGGATAAATTAGTTTATCCTACTGCATAATCGGTCAATTGACGAAGTATAGGAGGATGAAAGCCAATGACAATATCTTTTTTAGGAACACCTAGTTTAACTAAGTCTTCAGCAATATCTTGTTCTGTCATATTCCATTGAATCCAAATTTTATCAGATTTGAGGTCAATATGAATGAGACAATAATGTACATATTTTTCGCCTTCCCACCCAAAGGTAACGACCTGATAATGTTCTTTTTGTTCATCAAAAATAGCTTGAATCTCTAAATCATTACAAGTAGGTTTATATTGAGTATATTCTGAGAGAATATTTTTGACTAATTGACGATATTTTGCTAATTTATCCATGTTAAAATTACCTCCTGATTTGGCAAAAAAATGATTAATTTTAAATGATTTTCTCTAATCATCAATTGGGTAAAATCTAAAGAGAAAAAAGTGTCGTAAGTAAAACTAGGAATAGCTAAAAACAAAACCCTATCCGGAACTTTTCTCTTTAAAACCGCCCGATAATTAATAAATTGTCCTAGAGCAGTATGAAATTCTGAGATCGCTGAAGACCCCTCTAAAAAACTTTTAATTTCTACGGCAATCTTTTGATTATCTTTAGTCGCAGCAATCAGCTTTTCTGCGCCTAAATCGACAGCCATATTCACCCCTCCAAAACTTATCGTATAAAGGTCATGAGTAATTAACCAATTATCTTTGATCAAAGCATTTTTGGCTGCTTGATAAACTAAATCTTTAGCCAATTTTACCTTTCTCCTGATTTGATAGGTTATCTTTCCCTGTTTTGAGGTGCGGCTTGAGCAACAAGGACAACTAATTTTCTCTGAACTATAGTACTGAGTAGCATCTAGGGCGACGATTGACACTCCCCGCTCTAAAGAGACGGGAATTCTTGGTTCACAGAGATTACTTGCTTAGACAGAATTGCTTCTGAAAAAGTAGAGGTATTCTCTCCCCAAGCGTTTATTGGATCGAGCATCGAAGGTTCCGGTATGCCCTACC
>VYMG01000147.1_pt1 | contig 26999 bp, 17 predicted proteins | sample 5115261 | NCBI WGS metagenome assembly VYMG01 (sample SAMN12291781, study PRJNA351875) | freshwater metagenome | isolation source: freshwater lake | place: USA: Michigan, Wintergreen Lake | collected 2013-08-08
ACACGGGGATGTATGATGTGGTAGCGACAGGAGGTTGTGCACCGCCCGGCACCAGTCTGCCCGCTCGCATTTCTTTCACCAAACCTTCGGTGATCACTTCGCAGACAAAAGATACTCTTATTTGCCTTGACCGTGAGCTTGTGCTGGGTGTGCAAGCAACGGGACGCAATCTTACCTATCGCTGGAAACACAATAATGTTTTGGTTGCCGAAAATGCAAGTGCAACATATACCATTCTTAATGTTGGCTTGCCGTCGGCGGGTACATATACCGTGGATGTTATCACTGCTTGTGGGGCGGTCACATCGGCAAAGCCAATGGTCGTTGCCATTAAAATGCCGATAGCCATTACCAAGCAGCCTAAAGACACAACAGTACGTGAAAATGGTAATCTTACTCTCTCTGTCAGAGCAACAGGCGACTCCCCCACGTATGAATGGTTTAAAGTCACAACAAAAATTCCGGGCGCAACAACAAACACTCTTACTTTGAATAATGTCAAAAAAACTGATGCCGGTAAATACTCTTGTGTGGTCAGCAGTTCATGTGGTTCAGTTCAATCCACCATTGTCAATGTGAAAGTAACTGAAGCACCTGCCGGACCATTATTATCATTAAACACTTCGGCTCTTGACTATGGATGTATGACTGTCGGCGCTGCCCCACTCCAAAAAGTCATCACCAAAGCTGTGACAAATACAGGAGGGCAACCCTTAGTAATTTCATCCATCGCTCCTTCGCAAAACGATGAGAAGAACTTTACCGTATCGCCCAAATCCATAACTCTCATGCCGGCACAAAGCACGGATATTACCATCACATTCAATGCAACGGAACGCAAAGATTATACGACACAGATAGTGTTTACAAGTAATTCTATTGAACAAGCAGGAGCAATAACCATAAATGCCAAAGGATGTATTGCACAGCTTTCATCAGCGGCTTTAGCTTTTGATATACCCCTCACTCTCGGCACATCACAAGATACGGTTGTACAATTCTCTAATACCGGTGATTATGATATTATTGTGAATTCTATCGCGGTAAAAGGCAATGCCGCCAATGATTATTCCATCACAGCACCAATTTTACCCGACACACTCGCAAAAACAGAAATAATGGCTATTCCTGTGCGCTTTGCACCAACGGCAGAAGGTATAAGAAGTGCACTTATGGAAATTCTGACCGACAAAGGAATTTATACGGCTGCTTTAAGCGGCGAAGGAAAACAAATAAGCAGCATAAGTGAATTAGCTCAAGTTGCGGGTATTACAATGATGCCGAATCCTTCACTTGATGGCACATTTACGATTGTAAGTACTACAACTCCTTTATTACGTATTCAACTAACCGATATGCTTGGCGTTATGTTATGGGACAGCGGTATATATTCCGAGCCGACGATGAAAGTACAATGTGACCTTACTCATGTAAGTTCCGGTCAATATACTGTACTTGTTCATACAATGACGGGCATTATACCTTTGTCTATGCAAATACAGAAATAACACACAAAGACAATGCTATGATAAAGCGATGAAGGATTTTTTCCTTTATCGCTTTTTTTTTGAATGTTACAATGAATAATCTCACGAATATATAATGCTATTATACAATAGCATTATATGGATAAAGAAAATGCGATTACTATAATATCTTCTGATACATTGCAAATGGCAACTCTTTATTATTATGTGGTTTATTCAGCCTTGTTTCGACTTCGCTCAGTGAACAGATATGCGATTCTTGCGGCAATTCTATCCAAATTGGAAAAAATAAAAATTACATCATAATCAAAGTGATTTCCTACGATGTTAACGATGTGTTTTCTTGATATGCAGGATTCGAATCATAGCACATATCAGAATTCATAATGCACAAAATTGTACGGTTTATGTGAATCAGTTGGCAATGCAATATTGAACTGTTTTTTCAACCTTGTATTGTTTGATTATTGCAGCAAGTTGTGGCTTGGCATGAATATGCAAAAAGTCCTATTAGGCTTTTTTTATCATGGACAGAGTAAACCACCCGAGCACAACAATCACAACCGATAATATTACCCAAAGCCAAATTTTGTTTTCAAAAAGCGGGGACATCGGCTCATCAGTGTTTTGTATCCGACTTTGTTCTTCGCCCAAGCGCAACTCCGTAAGATTTGCGGGTATTTTATCGGAAAAATACTCTATATCATAGTGTGGTTTTACTGAATTACTATTTCCATAAACCAAAAAATATGTCGCTTTTTCAGAAAAACGGAACACCAATTCATGAATATATCCCTTAACTTGTACGCCCGTAACTTTTAATGGTGCATTGTCTTGATTATCAACAATAATTCTTATATTTTGTATATTCGTGCTGTTAAATGTAAATTCATTCTTCTCGAAAGAGCTTAATGTGCCCGAGGTGAGATAAGAAAAGACATATTCCCATCCATGAGCAGTTTTTATGCTGTCCGACAGATATTGTACAGTAGCATGTCTATAATAATCAATCGTATCTTGAATTATAACATTCAGATTCCAAATAGGCACAACTGTGGATAATCGGATATCAATTACGGATTGTTTGGTTTTTTTTTGTATCGTTGAATTCATGTGTGTCGGAGTATATATTTTACTTTTACCCTCCGTGCTTTCTTCTCGGATTATGCCTGCTTTCATCAGATTTGGTTTTTCATTGCTCTTAACAAAAAGACGGAAATAACGATATTGTGCATTCGGGAATGTCAATGTCGTAAATTCATAGTCTGTTAACGTATTTTTTATGGATACAATCCTATAGTCATCCAAGACAGAAAACCACTGATTCTGATTATTGCTTCCTTCAAGATATACTCGCCAATCAAAATTTTCTTGCTCAAAAGTTAATACTATTTTATTAACACTTACATTGGGTTCAAGTTCAAAAGTGTAATAATACCCTTTATCATTGTGCGACTCATTAAATATCTTGAAGTCAACATTATGTGTCTTAACTTTTTTTGCTGCTAAACGCAACACATAAGGAACTTCGATGGTGTCCTGTTGTGGAGTGTAGCCGATAATTCTTATATCATTCATAGACTGTGATATTTTTCCGAATATATCATCAGGTAAGAGTAATGAATGCCATTGATTACGTATATCGTACAATTCTCGCCGATAGCGATATTCATCGTTTTGCCCGAATAATGTATCGCATGAAAAAAGCAGCAAAGCTATAAGCAGACTAACCGTTGTCTTCAACTGATGTTTTTTCATCTGATATTAAGAGAGTATATTTGTTATATAAAAATGAAATTATTAAGAGAAGCACTCCTAAGCACACAAAAACTATTGTTTTGGCGATCGTTGTTAAATGAGCAATATCATAAATGAACAGTTTTACAAGCGTCCCCGCAAATAAGACCATTGCTCCGATGCGTATATGTTTCTGTTTTTTTGCTATACCCAATACAATCATGGAAAGTGAATATATACCCCAAAGAATACTAAGCCCAAGTTTGTAAGATTCCATAGAAGACAATATGTCCATCCAATGAATTAACTCGCTGCTTATTATCCACAATACAGCAATGTGTAAAACGAAATCGAAAACCACACGTAAGACTTTGTCGGAATATTCTTGTCGGGAATTTTTGTATCCCATTGCCAAGAGAAGTCCTACAAAAACCAAAGAAATATATCGCACAATAATGTAAAATATGTTGCCGCTATGATGATAAAGCTCGCCATTTTGTCCCAGATAACTTTCACGCAATTCGCTTATTGCATACAATCCCGCTGTCAAGAACAATAATTTACCTACAACACCCAACACAAAATTGAATAATCCGACATATCTGTTTCGCAGTTTTTTTATATTCAGCAATGTCATCATCGCAATAAAAAACATAGTGTAATTCACAAGAGCTATTGTTTTATATTCCATGATATCATTATTGTAAATGCTATCGGAATACTGTCCGGAAGTTGCTGTCCTCATTGTCAAAGAATCGCCATATACTTGATTAAAGTAATAATCAATTTCAAAAAAGAACGAACAATATATGGCTATCAACAGTATAGCAGGAATGCCTATTGACAAAATTTTGTGTCGTAGCTTTTGTGCTGAAAATGGCGTAGCAGACATCGTGACAGCATTAATTTTTGTTAGAAAACCGAATGCAATGACAAACAGTAATGAAGTAAGAAAATGTATATTGATAAGGGGAATAAGTCTTGTATCCGCTGTTATAACGCTATATCCGTAATGCTCCCATTCTTGGATTAAACTGAAAAAAGAAAGCATCATTAAAGGATAGGAGAACTTTTCATAGAAGGATATATTTTTTGTTCTGCCAAGCCAAAACAGCAATGTGGCTTCGCCCGCCCACAACAAAGTCACCCAATTACCATCTAATTGAACAGGTGCCGTTAATGTTAAAAAGACAAGCACCAAACCCGATATAAGATAAAACAGCGCTTTATCGGCAAGTTTGTTACGAAACACGACAATGCTCACAATACTATGAATAATGGCATTCAAAACCGTAAACAGCCCAAGATAATATGTGCCTATAGGATGATTGTCGAGTATTGAATAACCAACGCCATACATAATAAATGAATTTATCAGTATCAGGGCAATGTCTTTGTATTCAAATTGTTCTTTCTTTATTAGCTTGTATGACAAGAATGTTGCATAGAAAATTGAAAAGAAAATAACAAGGAATGTTAATCCCAGGAATAAATCTTGATTAATTCCAGAAATTCCATAATTTCTATACGAATAATCACTATAGGTTCGATACGAAAACTTATACCATGTAAGGAATATAATCCATGTTATTCCGAACGCTGAATAATTAAGCGATCGCCAATATTTTTTGAATGCAGTGAATAATATGCCGGTATTGATAATTGACATATAGGTAAATAGAATATCCGCTCTTCCTGAATCTTGGCTCAACAAAAACGGCACAGCATAGGCACCGACTAATCCGATATGCGCAACAATATGTTTATTATAAATGATGGCGGCTGTGACGGTAAAAATCGTAAACATCACCATAAGTGCAAAGGTCAATATCTGTGGGATTAAGTCATAATAGCTATAAGCGGCAAAAGTAATAAAATACATCGTTGCCATTGCGCCGCTTAATAAGACCGCGCTGTAATTTTCATACTTTTGTTTGAGTTTTATGGCAAAACCAAGTAATCCCAATCCTGCTGCATAGCCCAGTATTATTCTTGTTAAAGGGCTGATAAGCTCATGACCGATGGCATACTTTGCTCCTATTGCAATGCCAATCACTGTTATGATAATACCAATTTTATTGATAATATTTTCACCGATGAGTTTTTCTATATCAATACCCAAATCTACTTTCGGTGCTTTCTGGTGCGATGGGGGTATTTTGATTGTGGGGAATATAATCGGAGGTGGCATCTCCACGTGTTTTTCAAGGTTTTCATTGTGCTGTTCGGATACCGTTTCTGCATTGATGTTTTCTTCCTCAGCACTGTTTTGCACAATATCGGAAGTGGATTCCACACTTTGAAGATGACTAATTTCATCACGCAACTGTTGCAATTCATCGGAAAACGCTTCATGTTGTTTTTGAAGACTTTCCACTTTAGCCGCAAGGCGATGCAATTCACTGTTTTTTTCTGTCACCACACACCATTCCTTTACTTGAATGAATATTTATCGGAAATAATGATTATATTTTTTTACTTTTTTTCCATATCTATACCTATGCCTCGTTCCCTGAGGGAACGAATAAATTGCCATGTTGCATTATTTGTCGGCGGTTTTTTCCATGGTTGGGCTTGCAAATCCAAATTATAGATATCTTTTCCGCCTGAATCAAGAAAAATTCCATAGGATTGAATATCATCACGAAATGTGTAAAATGGTGTATAGCCGCTTATAGCACCAAATGGAGGTGTATCGCTCCATGTATCTTTTGCATTTGGCGCACCGCCGATTAATGCCGTATAAGTATCATTGCCCGCATTGTCCCAAAATAGAGCAAGACTTCCCAAATCGGCAGCACCTCCGCAATGTGTTTTGAAAAGATAGTTATCATTGCCCTCGCCATCTATAGATATGCCGATGCTGCCATCGCGAGCATGACCCAAGTATTGATTGACAGCTTCTTTATAGCCCTCGGTATAACTATCATCGCCAAGCAAGTCCACTTTACAACCTATGGCAAAATGCGCAGCCGCACCAATCGAATATTTACCGCTTCTGTACATATCATTGCCCTCGCGGTCTTCGCATATACCCAAACCCCACCAATAACCACAGCCCTGTGCCCAAACCTGAGCAGAATAATAATCATTGCCTTTGCCATCGCATAATATGCCCACGCCGCCTGCCAAGCTATGACCATCGCCCAAGTCAGCACGGCGACCAAATCCGCAACCCTGTGCCATAGCAACAGACTGATCAAGATAAATAGGCGTAGGATTACCGTCATCACGAGCCACATAGCGGTCATTACCCGTCGCATCAACCAAGATACCCGTGCCAAGCGTTGATCCCATGCCCTGCGATTGTTCCGCACATATATATTCATCATTACCACCCAAGTCCGCAAGAATACCTGCGCCTATATGGGCTGCGCCTTGCCCCCACGATTTATCTACCGTGTAAGCATCGCCACCTGCATAGTCCATGATAAGACCCGTGCCATACCATGCACATCCAAGTCCCGATTCCTTCACTCGATAGCGATCATTGCCCCGCATATCAAAAAGCATAGCCACACCGAAAAGACCACATCCCAATGACAATGTGGTGTCTGTGTCATATATATCGTCGCCTGCCACATCAATAAGAACAGATATGGGTTCACGCAAAGGTGACGTTACTGCCTGACGACCTTTATACATATCATTTCCACCAAAATCAATACTTAAAAAGCATGATGTTGTGACTGTGTCTGCACCTGTGCCAAGCAAACGCACCATACCCAAATCGGTCATAAATGTTGTGCCTTTCAAAGAAGTGCGCTCCGTATAATTTGAATCTGCTGTACGAAATTCTCCTAAAGCAAGATGTATATGGGTGGCGAGTAAAGCGGAAGCAAAAGCAAGGTACTTTCTGTCGGCACTTTTGAGGGCTTGTAAACTGCCTTTATTCAATGTGGCAAGTTGCCCTAAGCGATCATCAGCCCAAGGTGCGGCAGCAAAACGATACCATTCATCACGTGATGAAGCAGCCGTAAGTCCCGATAATTGCTCAAATTCCTTTTTCGGAAATGCGGCTTCAACCCATGGCTTGCTTTCCATGATGCCGATAAGAATACGAGCAAGTAATTTCTGATAATGCGCCGGATATTCACGAACATTATCGCCTGTGGATGAACTGTGAAGTTGTTGCAGCACTACCCGAAGTGCTTCGGCAGACGTGGCACTGTCCGCAAGCGAAGAATAACCCCACGATGTTGGCGGAGGCATGGACAACATACGCCCGGCTGAAATATCTGCGCAACCGTATGCTGTGCGAATTAATGCTGCCGGATCATGAATATTATCCAACAGATTTTTTGTCACCGTACCCGAATAGCGCGGTATGGTGCGAGCATTGCGAAACAATGTCCACACATTACGCAACACGAACTCATCGGGTCCATAGCCGCGCATTTCATCCTCGGTAAAGCCGAAAGGTTTGGCAAATCCGGCTTTTTGTTCAATGTGCTGCCACATTGAATCAGAAATGGATAAGTGTTCGCGAGATAATTGACCAAACATATCCATACTTGCAACTAAAGTTACAATAAGCACATAAACACTACGGCGCATCATCATCGTTTTTTATTCTTCTTTGGCTACTTGTTCAACTTTTTTAAGAATACGCGCAATAAGTTCTTTTTCCAAAACACCATTGGAATTCCAAAATTGCACTGCATTCGTCACATGTCCTTCATAGCCGCTCAAGTCTGCTGTCAACTTCATATCGGTACTATTATCCGCATTTTCCTTGAGTATAATTTTATATTGCACCCTGCCCGTAAGCCATACGCCACCGCGCACCGTTGGCGTAACTCCATAGCGTTCAAGAACATCGTAGGTTGTGTCTTCACCGGCAGTAAATACGTAATATTCAGTGCGTATATTACCCTTAAATAGATTTTCCGCATTTTCATTGCTTTTCTTTTCACTTTCGATTTGAATCTTCAATTCTTCAAGCAACTTATGAACAGCTTTCCAGACAGTGGGAAAATCATGGGAAATTTTTTCGGTAAAGATTTGTTGCTGCAATTGATCGCGTTGCGCCAAAGCACTGTTATTTGCGGTGAAAAACAACAACGCTGCCAAAACAAAAAGCGCGTATTTCATAAAAAAATGCTCCTGTGAGTATAGATAAAAATGTGAAACATAACTCAATTTACAACAATATCTCAAATTGTACTATGTTATTGTGTCAATCGTCACGTGATTTGTGCAATTTTTTTTATCATTCTTCAAGGACAATCCATGTCATCACTTTCCATAGTCGGTATCTCCGGCAGTTTGCGTTCCAGCTCTTTTAACACTTCTTTATTGCGCTATGTCAGCACTATTCTGCCCGAAAATGTCCAATATACCGAGCTTTCGATAGCCGATATACCATTATATAATGCAGATATACAAGCCGAGGGCTACCCCGAAGCTGTGGCTGCTTTTCGCGATGGCATTGCCGCTGCCGACGGTATTCTCATTGTCTCGCCCGAATATAACTATACCATTCCCGGTTCACTCAAAAATGCCATTGATTGGGCATCTCGCCCGCCGGCACCATCATTTTCCGGCAAACCCGTTGGTTTACTCAGTGCGTCCACCGGAATATTCGGAGGTGTGCGCGGACAAGCACAATTACGCTATATTATGTTCGCTGTAAATGCTATTGTCATGAACAGACCCGAAATATATGTGGCAAGCGCTGCACAAAAATTTGATGCCGATGGAATACTCACTGATCAAACAACCAAAGATTTACTCGCTAATTCTGTGGACAGTTTTATGGACTGGGTGAATCGTATCGGACGGAAATAATCATGACCGAAGAACAATATCGTGCTTTATATATGAAAATTCATGATGAGGCATGCAGCAAAGGGGAAACATATTACAAAGATCCCAAAACGGGTTATATAGTCTTCACACAATTACATTTGCGTAATCGTGGATATTGTTGCAAATCGGGTTGCCGTCATTGTGCATACGGTTATAAAAAACAACAACCATAACACATAGCCGGATATACTCCATCCTTTTGTCACGAAATAAAGTTTCGTGGCATTTTTTTTGTCCGTTTGTGAAGGAAAATGCAGCACAATCAAAAGCAAGACCCGCCCCATATACCATGAACATATCCAATCATTTTTAAACGACAATATTGCCTATTGTAGAGAGTTATGTATTTTTGACACAGCCGTAAGATGAAGTTATTGTGATTTGTGCATTGTATAAATGATAGACTAATGTTTTATGGTGTGTATTATCGCAACAATCTTTACTCGTGTGATAAACTTGACCGATTACTCTTTGACCATTTTGTGTTTAGACCAACAGGTTCCACTTCTTGGACATACCAAAATATCAGCGGAAAAAATCATTTCGGTTCTCGTTATTCCTATGATGGCTTTTGTTTAGACACGTTTTCACATAATCAATATGCTTAATATTAGTATTCGTAGTATTCTCTTTTGTAATTCAGTACCATCATGGGTCTCTCGAATTACACCGTCAGTTATTAATAATACAATGGGTGAACCATTAAGTGTACATAAACAAGATTTATATCTTGATACTATAGTAAAGTTGGAAGAACTTGATTATGGTGCAATGCGATTCGATTATTATGATGGTATTGTTGATACAATATTTTTTAGATTCTTTGAGCATCATAGTAATGAAATAGGCAAGATACGAATTGTTGATTATGATGAATATGCAAAACTCACCCTAAGTCAGTTTGCAATGTTTCTAAATCGTCATAAAATGGAATACAAAGTATTGTTACCTTTTGCTGATGATGGTCTAATTATTATTGATGTACAAACATACATAGGTGTTATCATGTTCGATTTTAATCTTGTTGGAACAGAGTGGAAATTTGTCAATTGTAATTTTCAAATAATCAAATACACAAGCCATCATGAGGTAACAAAAGCAGAACATGACAGCCCGAAAATATCTTGATGAACATACGATATATGGCAGTAAGCGTTTGGGAGTGCGCAATTATCCGCAACCCGGGCGAAATCTCAATAGCAAAGATATTAAAGGTTTCGCCAAGAACCGGATGCCGGCATTCTCCTAAATCAGATAATTGTAATAATTGAGGAAATAATAATGAAAAATATATTAACAATAAAAATCATACTTGGTATTGTAATTTACATGATATATGTAGTACCTTTATTCGCAGACAATCCAAGATTCGTTCATCTCAGAGCAAGATATGATTACTCTCAAACCCAAGATACTTTCTTTGTTTCATTAATTTTTCGTAACTATAGTGAAAATGATACAGCGTATATAGATGCTCCTGCATTGGATACTAGTATCCAATATAAAAGGAATGATAATCATGCTGAAAATTTATCAATCAAAGATCCTTTATACTGGCAAAAATTGAAAAATTATGATAAATACATCTTGGATACAAATTACTATAGTTTTGAGTATGATAGCACAGAGTACCTTCGTTATCGAAGGTACAGGCTACATCATAATGTATTATCTGAGTATCATAATTTTGAAGATAGAAAATATAAATCCTCCTATTTTTCTCTTGCACCTAAACAAGTCAAAACCCTTGTTTTTGCATTTAGATCTTCAATAATTACTCAGAGTGAGTATCTGTATTTTGGTTTCGATTATACGTATGAAAAAGAAGATATTGTTAATAATTACATGAGTGATTTATGCTTTTCAGCTGCCCATAAACCTCTTATTTATCAACAATGCGTAGTAGGTCTTGAAATAGAACCTTTACTTCGTTATAGCAAATAATACATAATCAGTAAAAATTATTGAAATTGAATTTATAGACAACCATGAAAAAGCAGAATCATTGAAAATTTTGGGTATTGAGTAAACGGAACACAAATTTCACAAGAAACCAACACATAACCATGAAAAGAGAGCATACACAGAAAGCGATGATATTATTGATACTGTATTGTATTGTAGCATTTCCGCACTTTGCCTTTGGGCAAAACGGCAATCAGTCACCGCCACCACCATCCGATGAACGTTTACCCAATGATGCATGTGAACGCTGCAATGGCGAGATAGTTCCTTGGGGTGCATTGCAATGCTCAGAGGTGATAATTAGCCCTCTTTGTACATTGAAAGTATGTTATAGAAAGCGCGAATGTTGGGGACGCAAACAAATCAAAATAGTAAGTACAAGTTTTCCCGAAGGCAGCTTTTGCAATGAATCACATGGTGATTTTACCCATGGCGCAAACAATAGTCTTTTGATACACATGCTCACGAAACCGGAACCCTTTGGCTTAATCCCTCCGGGTGATGAGTTTGAAATGCAGCAAATAGATATATTTCGTTATCCCTGCAAAACAGTTATGGAATGTCATATAAGTAATGGTATGGGGGGAACGACTAAACGCTTTATAGAGATTCCTTGCGTTAAGCGAGCTTGCTGTAAAATGCACTTCAATGTATGGAAAAAAGATAGCTATTGCAGCGTAGAAACCATCAATGGCAGACAAGACGATGAAAGTAATCTTAAACCACGTTGTAATATGAAATTCAATGATTTCGCAGATAGTGAGGGTGAGAATTATGGAAATAATGAATTGGCTGTGTGGAAAGAAATATATGAACTTTATCAAATAGGGGCTTTACCATGCTTAGAAGATGTTGCACTATATCTTCTTGAACCCTTACCAAATCCACCGCCGAATCCACTACCTATTCCTTGGCCTCCGTATCTCAAAGACAGAAAATTCAGAACAGACAGGAGTTGTTCATGGGATTGCCCTGAGACAGTCATCAATATATCACCACCATAGTATTGGTAAAACATCCCCACAGTATCAAGCTGCAACTATCGTGATGCGAGAATAATTGATTTTACGCTTGTTATTGTTTCATAAACAGTTATTTTGCATGGCAAATTTCAATCATTATTTTCATAGAGTATGAAAAAGTTCATTTATGTATTGCTCTTCGGTGTATTTGCCCTTTATAGTGCAAGCACACAAACAATTCAATTAGAAAAAGTCACGGGTATTCCCGGTGCAAGTGTCACCTCAATTGCTCAGACAAGCGATGGAGATATATTTATTGGTACACCGTATGGATTATGGCGCACAAATGATACCTTCAGTTCATGGACTAAAATAGCAACAAAATCATTCGCTGACAGTTCCATTACTCGTTTAGGATGTACAACATCGGGTGCTGTGCTTGCAGGAACGCGCAATGGATTATATATCTCAACGGATAATGGTAATACATGGAGTGAAAAAAGTACTGCCTTTACGAATAAAGAGATAAAGTATATGTATTGCCACAATAATGGCACTGTGCTTGTCGGAGTATATCGTAATTTATATCGTTCTTTTGATAATGGTATGACATGGGCGGTCTTTGCCGATACCGTTTTTAAACCACCTTATGGAAAAACACAATTTCAAATAGGAGCTGGAATAATAACAGATAATGGAACCTACTTGGTTCGACAATTTAAATCTGATAATGGTACATCTTTTAGTTTGATGAATAATCAACTTGCAAATACAACTAACTATATTGAAGATACAGCAACCAACATTGTATGTGCATGGAATGATATAAATGGTAGTTTCGGTGATAATGTTTTTGCAATTACCCCCGATAATGGCAATAGATGGATTTATAAATCTCGCTCACGTCCTTATAATTTATATACATTACCCATTTTTAATGATGATCCTCGTTTCACTCAAATATCATCTGTATTGCCTTTAGGTGATAATGTATTGCTTCATTGTGTTTTCGGTTCTGATAATTATGCATATAAAATTGTCAGAAACTCAAGTGATCAATACTCTATTGATGATATACCTTTTAATTCAAAAGGATTAGATTCACGATATGTTTTATGCCTTTATCGCCTGAAAAATGGTGATATTGTTGCGGGAACGCATGGTTCAAATATGTATGTGAGTAAAGATAATGCTGTGACATGGAAACAGGTAGAAATGAATTTTTCCATGCCTATTATTACATCAATGGCAGCCGATAAAAAGAATGAAAATTTTTATGTTGCAACATTCAATGGGGTGTATGTCAGTGATAATGGTGGGAATAGTTGGACATCATTGGGCTATCCCGATAAAGATATTAATATCTTACAACTTGTTGCTCTTCCCAATGGAGGATTTGTTGTAAGAACAGATAGAAATGTATATCGTTATTTGTTTAATCAAAAGTCTTGGTTCACAGCCGATGGTAATTTAACGGCACCATATCGCTGCACAGGTTTAGGAATTCGTGATAATCGTTTATGTTTGACCATCAATGGAAGTGCTTGGTATGTTTCAACTAATGAAGGCAATGTATGGAGCAGATTGACCAATGTCAGTAACTCGATGTTTGCAATGAGCGAAGTACCCAACACGGACTATGCAGTATCTATTGTTGGTTCATCCGCCGATATAGATATTTCATTTCAGAAAGACTTATTAAAATGGGATACAAGGATTGATGGCATAACAAAAGGTATATACACATTTTCTGTATTTTCTAATAGTATTGACGAAACATTTATAGCTGCAAGAGACGGTATTTATATTTTTGATTTTCTTTTGCAGCGTTGGCGTAATACAGGCAATAAAGATGTTAAAGATAAATCTACTTATTCACTTTGCTCTGATCCTATAGGAAATATATTTGCAGCCGGTGACATAGGTGTTCTTTCCTTCGATAAAAAACAATTTGATTGGGTACAATCATTTTATGATGGCACAAAATATAATTATATAGCATCAGATAATCGTGGGTATATTTATTGCAGTGCATTGCATGGCGGTTTGTACAAAAACAGTAAACCAACCGTGGTTTTGGGAATACCCGAACAGGTATTGCCGGCGGATGGCTCAAAAGAAATAGTTATTACCAATACATCATTTCAATGGAAATCTGTCCCTAATGCCGACAGATTTTATCTACAGATTAGTACTACTCCTAATTTTTCAAGTATTATCGTGAAAGATTCATCCATAGGCGCATTAAATTATACAGTAAAAAATTTGGAACATACACGTCAATATTATTGGCGGATAAGAGCATATAGAGGTACGCTTCCCAGCGATTGGTCACCTGTTCGCAGTTTTACCACACAAGCAGTCTATCCTGCCAAATTAACATTATCTTCTCCGCCCAATGCCTCGGTGGGACAAACATTAGAAAATCTGCTACGCTGGAATAAAGGTGCAGAAGCGGATACATTTGCAGTGCAATTGTCCATGTCGGTGGATTTTTCAGTATTGCATGCTCAAGATTCGACACTTACCAATAATGTTTTTCCTATTAAAGACTTAAAAAACAGTACTCAATATTTTTGGCGAGTACGGGGTAAAAATCGAGCAGGTTATGGACCTTGGTCAGAGACATGGAGTTTTACCACACAATCACCAAGCGGCATAAGCGAGGATGATAATTCCGGCATGAGCGTCACAGTGCATAATAATCATGTGATTTTGCATTATAGCGCATATTCACAATCGGTCAAAGGGATACGCATCACGGATATACGCGGCAAAACAATATTGAGCCAAACCATAGAGCAAGGTCAAAGCAGCAGTGATTTTGATATGAGCGGTATGAGCAAGGGCTATTATGTTGTGATACTCGACACGCACACAGGCAGCATCAGCCGTAATGTTATAATGGAATAAAAAACAAAACCTATAATCTTCAAAAACGTTATAGGTTTGAATAAGGAAACCACCCCGTCCTGCGGACACCCCTCCGACGGAGGGGATGAAATGCAACAGCACATTTAATCCCAGAGGGATTACACGTTTATAGAATATGTGTCTATGCAAAAATACATCCACCCCGTCCTGCGGCGGACACCCCTCAATGAGGGGAATTTTTGAAATGCAGCAGCGATAAATCCCGCAGGGATGGAATGATAATAGAAAAATGCGTTAATAAAAAAATCAAATCCCAAAGGATGACATATTCTATTATTATGCCGCTCCTACGGAGCTTAAATGAAATTATATCCCGTCGGGATGACAGGTTTATAGAATTATGATATTTGTTTTTTTGCCCCATCCCAACCTTCCCCGACGGGGAAGGTATAATAAAATTCTCCACGACGGGGAGAAAAAAAGAGGGGCGTGGTTTTGGATACATAATCCACCCCGTCAGACTATGGTCGCGACAGCTCAAGAGTGAAATTTTCAAATTTTCTTTATTTGTGATTATTTTTTCTTCGATGCCAAAAATAATGTGTTTTATTCCATAGCCACAAAGAGAGCAATATCCCGATGCAATCAGCAAGCCAATCTAATATTTCGGCAGAGCGATACGGAATAAAATATTGATGTATTTCATCACTTATACCAAATAAAAACCCGACAATAATAGTGAGAATGTGCCTGCGCGGATGATGATTTAATGCAAAATTGATACATAATCCATAAAGTGTATATGCGCCGCAATGAATGATTTTATCTTGCCATTCAAAGCCAAGCTCCAGATGAGGCAGCTGCGGCTGATGCGATAAATAAAACAGTATGCCCGAATAGAGCACCAAAGGAATAAAACGATAATATTGTGTCATATATTATTGGAGAGTCAATACCGAAGGTAAAGCTTTTATTATGTCTGAAGCAGTTAATGATATTTGCCCTTTTATTGTAGCGGCACTGTCACCTGCCATCGCATGAATATATGCGCCGAGCGATGCAGCATACAATGGAGCAATTTTTTGCGCAGCTACACTGCCAATAATGCCTGCCAGAACATCGCCGCTGCCGGCGGTTGCCATACCCGGATTACCGTTAATATTGAGAATAGTATTTTTACCATCGGTAATAATTGTTGGTGTGTTTTTTAGCAAGAGTGTGCATTGCATTGCATGTGCAGTTTGTTGTGCTTGTGTAACAAAAGTGTCGGCTATATCTTCACGTTTTTGTCCGGTTAATCGTGCATATTCACCCAAATGTGGCGTGAGTATTGTCATAGAAGAAAGAATGTCCGTGTGATGAAGTGCGCATAAAGCATCAGCATCAAGAATTAATGGTTTGTGATGCAATATTGCCAAAATAAGCGAGCGAATCATGGCTAAAGTTTCTGTGTTTTTTCCTAAGCCGGGACCCATGATTATTGCATCAGCTTTGTTCATGGCTTCAAGTAAAGTATGCTGTTCATCGGGGTGAATAGTTCCTTCTTCTGTTGTCATGAGTGTATGAGCAATCACTTCGGGCATAAGCTGAGCGTGCACAGAAGGCGTATAAAGTTCAACTAAGCCGGCACCGGCAGCAAAAGCGGCATGTGCGCTCAAACAAACGGCACCGCTCATGGCTGTTGATCCACCGATAATCATCACTCTGCCATAATCAAATTTGGAAGTATTTTTACGGCGTGGCGGGAAAAAATCGGCAATATCAGATGGCTCATGACAATGGTAGCGAGCAATGGTTGCGGGTAAAGAAGTGGGCGCACCGATGGATACAGTATCTATTGTACCGCACAATGCAGTGCCTTGATTGATATACATACCCAGTTTGGGCGCAAGCATGGTAATGGTATAATCTGCCTGAAATGCCGAAGGGTGGGCAAGCCCCGTTGCGCCATTAAGTCCGGTGGGAATATCAATAGCAATATGCAAGGCTTGGTGTTGACGTGATGGCATATTACCGAAGGAATCCCACATACCGGAAACTTTATCGAGCAAAAAAGTGACTATTCCCCGTAAATTTTCATTGCCCCCAACGCCAATAAGTGCATCAATAATGATATCCGCATCGGTATTCAGAGTTTTGACATCTAACTCATTTACAATATGTGCCATGGGAATACCAAGCCGTTCGCTTATTTTCATATTGGTGAGTGTTTCCGGTGACATTTTCTCTTTATCGCCAATCCATGCAATGCGCACATGGGCATAGTGATGCAGATGTCGTGCAATGGCAAAACCATCGCCACCATTATTTCCCGAACCGCACAGAATAAGCACCGACCGCAATTGGTGAGCATGAGAATGTGTTTCTGCAAGTTGCAGTATTTTTTCCGCAGCCGAGCGTGCTGCATTTTCCATAAGTAAGAGTGCAGGCATGGCATAATCCTGCATTGCCACACTATCGAGTGATGTTTGTTGTTCCGGTAAGAGAATTGATTTCATAGAACTTTTCCACGTTCAATATAAAAAATGAGCGGCTCGTATATCAGCCTTTGACGGGCTGTGACGTAATTTTGTACTGAAATATGTACATAATTTGACTGACGTAATATTACTCCAAGAATTTCTCTTTCTATGGCAAAGACATCACCACAATCGAAAAGCAAAAGCAGTTCAAGACCTACTGAGATGTCCACTATGGATATGGCAGCCGAGGAAGAATTGACCCATATACGTGTAAAAGGAGCGCGCGAACATAATTTGAAAAATGTGTCTGTGGATATTCCGCGTGATGCACTTGTCGTGATTACGGGACTTTCCGGTTCCGGTAAATCGTCGCTTGCTTTCGACACCATCTATGCGGAAGGACAGCGTCGTTATGTGGAATGTTTGTCTCCGTATGCCCGCCAATTTCTTGGCATGATGCGCAAACCGGATATTGATTCTGTGGAGGGTTTATCCCCCGCTATCTCAATTGAGCAAAAATCTGTGGGATCGAATCCGCGCTCTACCGTAGGCACTGTAACGGAAATTTATGATTATCTGCGATTATTATATGCGCGTGTGGGTGTGCAGCATTGCGTATCATGTCATATCCCCGTGCAATCGCAAACACAAGACCAAATACTTGATGCCCTTATGGAAATGCCACATAATACACGCATTATGGTAATGTCACCATTAGTCAAAGGCAGAAAAGGACATTATCGCGAATTATTCGAAACATTGCTCAAACAGGGTTATACGCGGGTGCGCATCAATGGCGAATTAAAAGAAATAGAGCGTGGTATGATGCTGTCCCGTTTTCAAAAACATGATATAGAATTAATTGTTGATAGATTATCAATTCATCCCGATCAGGAAAAACGGCTTTCAGAGTCACTCAACACAGCATTGCGTATGGGAGAAAATGTGGTATCTATTCTTTCAGAAACATCGCCCGATGTATGGAATGAAAAAATATATTCTACACTTAATTCTTGCCCTTCATGCAGCACATCGTATGAACCATTGGCGCCGAATAATTTTTCTTTTAATTCACCATACGGGGCATGCCCCCAGTGCGAAGGAACGGGAGTTATTGTTGATTTTGATGAAAATCTTATTATTCCCAACAGAACATTATCCGTAGAAGATGGCGGCATTGCTATTTTAGGAAAAAAAAGAAAAATGTGGCAATGGGAAAAAGTACTTGCCTTCGCTAAAGAAACGAATATATCGCTGTCCGAACCCATTGAAAATATGCCCGCCGATCATCTGCAAGCATTATTGTGGGGCACAAAAAAGAAAAAAATCACGGTTAAATATGTGACCGCTAGCGGCAAAGAATTAGAATATAGCACAAGATTTAACGGAATCTTGGCATTTTATCGTGAACAATATGATCAGACCGGCTCTTCGGATATTCGTGCAACAATAGAAAAATATATGCACGGTATGGAATGTGATGAATGTGGAGGCGGTCGTTTAAAGCCACAAAATCTTGCCGTAAAAATAGGTGATTATTCCATAAGTGAAACCACAAAAATGGATATTGCCGAAGCCGTAAAATACTTTAAAACCATAGAAAAAAAATTAACATCACGGCAAAAGAAAATTGGGAATTTAATTATTAAAGAAATCACAACTCGGCTTGAATTTTTGGAAAATGTGGGCTTGCATTATTTGCAATTAAACAGAACCGCCCGCACCCTTTCCGGCGGTGAGTCACAGCGGATACGGCTTGCCTCGCAAATCGGCTCACAATTAGTTGGCGTTACCTATGTGCTTGATGAACCCTCCATTGGCTTACATCAACATGACAATGATAAATTAATTGATTCGCTGAAAAAATTGCGCGACACAGGTAATACTGTTGTTGTAGTGGAACATGACCGCGAGATGATTGAACAAGCCGATTATATTATTGATATAGGTCCGGGAGCGGGTGTCAATGGCGGTACTATTGTGTATCAGGGTGCGCCGCATGAATTAACGACAACAAAATCTGTACACAATAGCGTAACAGCCCAATATCTGACAGGCGAAAAAGAGATAGAAATACCCACAGAAAGACGTAAAGGCAATGGGAAAAAGATTACATTATACGGCGCAACGGGCAATAATTTAAAAAATGTGGATATTACCATTCCATTAGGGAAATTGGTGTGTGTGACGGGCATGAGCGGTTCCGGCAAATCATCGCTGATTAATTTTACATTATATCCCATGCTTGCTCGCCATTTTCATAATGCGCTGGAAGTGCCATTGCCTCATAAAAAAATTGAGGGTTTGGAACATATTGATAAAGTCATAGAAATTGATCAAAAACCGATAGGTCGCACTCCGCGTTCCAATCCGGCAACATATACGGGCGTATTTACACAAATTCGTGAATTATTTTCCCAATTACCCGAATCCAGAATGCGCGGCTATGAGCAAGGGCGTTTTTCTTTTAATGTGAAGGGCGGACGATGCGAAGAATGCGGCGGCGGCGGCATGAAAACAATAGAGATGAATTATCTGCCGGAAGTTTTGGTGGAATGTGAAATATGTGCCGGTAAACGCTATAATGCCGAAACATTGCAAGTGCATTACAAAGGTAAATCCATAGCCGATGTTCTGGATTTAAGCATAGCCGATGCATTGGAACTTTTTGCAGATAATCCTAAAGTCAATAAAAAGCTGCATGTTCTTGAGAATGTCGGATTGGGTTATATTAAGCTGGGTCAGCAAGCCCCCACTCTTTCGGGTGGCGAAGCGCAACGTGTAAAATTAGCCACGGAGTTATCGAAAGTGCAAACAGGCAAAACACTTTATTTGCTTGATGAACCCACCACCGGCTTGCATTTTGAAGATATCCGTTTATTGTTACGTTTGCTGGGCAATTTGGTGGAAAAAGGCAATACTGTTGTGGTGATTGAACATAACCTTGATGTGATTAAGGTTGCCGACTGGATAATTGATATTGGTCCCACAGGCGGAGCCGGAGGAGGTAACATTGTTGCGCAAGGCACTCCAGAACAGATAGCAAAGGCAAAAGAAAGTATAACGGGCAAATATTTGCGCAAAGAACTAAAAAGGTGAGAATACATCATCATAAACAAGAGAATGTTCGACATGCACTCATGATAGGGCAATGAGATTTCTGCTTTTTCATAAGCCGGAGTGTCATGTATTTCGCCAAAAAATGCGAAGTTTGCAGACGGTGGTGCTTGCAACACACGCACAAGAGCGGATGTGAGAAGCAATAAATATTTATTATAATTGCACTTACGATTCAATTGTCATAAAGCGACGGCAAGGTAATTCTTCATTAAAGTGAGAAAATATTGGAATGATAATACGACTGATAGTACTGATTTTTCCTTTGTGGTTCATGGTAAGCACTTTGGCTCATTCTGCTGAACAGGGCACTCCATTGCTGCGTAACTTCTTTCCCAAAGAATACAAAGCCCATGTGCAAAATTTTGCAGTTGTTCAAGATAAGCGCGGCTTTATGCTTTTTGCCAATACCAATGGAGTACTGAGCTATGATGGCGCGCATTGGCGTATTATTGAAACGAAAAATAACTCCATACCTCGTTCGCTCGCAGTTGGTGCAGATGGGAAAGTCTATGTGGGTACGCGGGGTGATTTCGGTATGCTGATCGCTAATTCAAAAGGTACACTCGAATATAAATCCTTGCTCTCGAATAGTACTTCACACCCAACATTCCTTGATATACACTCAATACTTCCCACAGACAAAGCAGTATATTTCATTGCGGACAATACAGTCTTTCAATGGTCGAACAATCAATTGTCGCATCGTAGTTTCAAGCAAGAGCTGGGAAAATCATTTGCACTCGGCAATAAGATTTATACCAATGTAACCGATTCAGGGTTGAAAGTAATTGACAATATGCAATTACGCTCTATTCCCCAGAGCCGTTTTTTCAGCCAGAAAACTGCCATTGTTTCCATGCTTAACTATGACAAAAATCGGATACTTATTGCCACAAAGAATGACGGTTTATTTCTGATGAGTAATGATGCCGAGCCACAAGGATTTGCTGTTGAGCTTAAATCATTTTTTCTTGATAATCGCATATCATCCATGACTCGTTTACCTGATGGCTCTTTTGCCATCGGCACCATGCGCAGCGGCATAGTCCATATTTCATCGCAGGGTCAGCGGCTCGCAATTATTGATCGTAAACATGGCTTATTGCATGAAAATGTGAACGATATTGTTGCGGATAATCAGCAGGGTGTGTGGGTTGCTTTAAATGAAGGGATTTCTCGCATCAATGCGCCTTCGGCTTTTTCTCGCTATGGCGAACCCGAGGGTTTATATGGCGGCGTGAATGATATAGCTCAATGGAACGGAACATATTATGTTGCCACACAAAGAGGAGTATTTCGCAAATCCGGTGCAATGTTTCTTCCCGTCAAAGACAGTGTGGCTTGCACGGCATTACTTACCACCGAGCGCAATGTATTGGCAGCAACAACCGAAGGTATATTCAGCATTAGTGGAAATAATACAATTACTGCCATTGCTTCGGGCTATGGTTTATCGCTTGGTTATTCGCAGCGTTATAAAGATATGGCATATTGTGGTCTGCTTGACGGTGTGGCGGTCTTGCGGTTTATTAATGGTACGTGGAAAGAAATTGCCCGCATAGAAGGGGTGCGTGATGAATGTCGCATTGTGCACGAAGATAATCAAGGTAATGTGTGGATAGCAACGTCAATGAAAGGTATTATTCGCTGCAAAGCCGACGATCTTTATGCCGGTATTATGAACAATTATACACGGCTCGGATTGCAACATGGTTTACAATCACTTATCAGCAATACTATTTCTATCATCAACGGTAAAGTGCGGCTGACAACAATCTCGGAGCCGGGAATTAAACGTTTCGATGAAACACAGCAAAAATTTATTGTGGATAAAGAGTTACAGAGCAAAACAAAACAAGGTAAAGACTCTTTACTCTGGCTCAATTCCATAGTGCAAGCCAAAGACGGCTCGGTATGGGCAGCCGAGGGTGATGCAAAAAAAATACGCCGCTACACACTCACCGCACAAGGTTTACAACCCGTATTACCCCAATTCGCACCTATTTCTGAATATAGCATTACCGCAATTCTTGCCGAAAATCAAGGCAAAGCATGGCTCGGCACCGCCGAAGGCATTATCGTGTATGACGGCATGGCGAAAACAATATCCACCATACCTTTTTCTTGTTTTATCCGATCAGCTTTCTATGGTGCAGATTCGCTCATGTATGGCGGGGCATATTACTCTGCTGATGGCACACCTTTTTCCACACTCATTAAAAATATTCCCACACCGCAATTACCCTACAATAGAAATACATTAACGTTTGAATTCAGCGCACCGGCATTTAATTTTGAAGACCGCACCTTATACCGCTACAAACTGGAGGGTTTCGATAATGTGTGGTCTTCATGGAACACCACCACAAAAAAAGAATATACCAATTTACCTGATGGGTCATTTACATTTATAGTAGAAGCAAAAAATGTCTATGGTACAATCGGTAAAACAGCGGAATTTCCTTTTACCATACAAAAACCGTGGTTCAGACAATGGTGGGCATATATCCTTTATGTTGTAAGTTCGGGAAGCATTGTTGTTATTGTGTTCCGGTGGCGTTTACGTAAAAGTCATAAAGAAAAAGAACAGTTGGAGCGCATTATCAATGAACGTACACAAGAAATACAGGTACAAAAAGAAGAAATAGAGAAAAAATCGGGAGAATTAGAAGGCAAAAACGAAGAACTTGCCAAAATTAATGGTATTGTAAAATCTATCAATACCGAGATAGACCTTGATAGATTATTAACGTCAATTTTGGAGAGAATTTTAATTTTCAAGGGTGTTCATCGCGGCATAGCGTATGTACGAATCGGTGAAACTGAAGAATTTGCCGTGCGTGCATCTATTGGATGGAATACTGATGAATTGCAAGAAATAACCGTTTTACCTTTTGCTGTAATCAATGAGCGTTATATTGAATTATGCGAAGAATTATACGAAGATGTGTTTTATTCCGGCACACAAGATGAGCTGGAAACAGCACCCCGCATAGGCAATGCTACATCTGCAATAGCAGTGATGACAGTGCCCGTCAACAGAGTGGTCGAAGGTATTGTTATTTTTGAAGGTAATATTAAAACTCGTGGTTTTGAGTCACGATTGCTCGGTTTATTGCATAACTTGAAAGAACATATTATTGCAGCTTTTATTAAATCGAAAATTCTTTCCGATTTACAAGCAAAAAATGGTATTATTGAAGAATATGCCGATTTAACACGCAAGCAATTATCGTCTATTCAAAGAGATTTGGAAATCGCTGCAAAAATTCAACATGCCATTTTACCTGACTGGAAAGAAACCTTCCATAATCAAGCCGTACAATTTACCTTAGCCGCCGAAATGGTTGCTGCTAAAGATGTGGGCGGTGATTTCTATGACTTTTTCCGTATTGATCATCGCAGAGTCGGATTTGTTATAGCGGATGTTTCCGGCAAAGGTATGCCCGCAGCTTTATTTATGGCAGTAAGTCGCACTATGCTCAAAAGTCAGGCATCATTAGGCGGCAAACCCGGTGATGCAATGGCAATAGTCAATGATTTATTATGCCGCGAAAATGTTTCCACGCTTTTTGTCACCGTGTTTTATTGTATTCTCGATGAGGAAACCGGAGAAGTATTTTTCAGTAATGGAGGACATAATTTACCATATATTATTCGTAAAAACGGCACGGTAGAAATAGTAGAAAAAACTCGAGGCATGGGCTTGGCTATTATGGATGAAATGGAGTTCCAAACCTCCAAACTTACTCTTAATAATGGCGATATGCTCTATCTTTACACCGATGGTGTGACCGAAGCCATGAATAAAAATGATGAATTATATTCTGATGAACGATTAGCGCAATTTTTAGCAAGTATGGACCATTCATTGTCCGTCGAAGAACAGATGAAAAATGTTTTTGCTGATGTGAAACGACATGCAGACGGGGCGGCTCAATCTGATGATATTACAATGTTATTGTTGCGCTTCGATGGGCAGAATGCAATCGAGCCCGCTGCTATTGCCAACGATATACCTGCTTTGGCTTTGCAACTCATCAATAAAAAAATGGAAATTTCTCGTATCAATGCTCAAGTCGAAGCATTTTTCGATGAATTTTCCGTCCCGATGAAAACCGCGTTCCAAACCGACTTGATTTTGGATGAAATTCTCACCAATATTATTACTCACGGCTATCCTCAAGGCGGAGAACACTCTATTGATTTGAAGCTTAGTATTGACAATAGTGCGCGTACCGTAACAATTACCGTAGCTGATGGCGGCACCCCCTTTGACCCCACAACAATTGCCGAAGCGGATACAACATCCGATTTAGAAGAAAGAGCAATCGGGGGACTTGGCATTCATTTTGTCAAACAAATATCTCAGACAATGGAATATAATTACAGTAACAATAAAAACATATTGACTATTGTGTTACCGTTCCGTGATGAATAATGTTCGTGACAATAAATTAGGTGTCTTTCATTAGGAGACTCCAATATACACTTATCTGATACGGTGAATATAATGCCGCTTACTCTATGGGATATTTTGGCTCACAGCTATAATTTATTATATCTGACTGCATTTATTGTAAAAGATATGTTATGGCTTCGTATATTATTATGCCTTGCATCCGTGATGGAAGTGATATATAGTTACAATGTGGGCACTGACCCGCTTTGGCCCAATATTCTATGGTGTTCGGCGTATGTGGGAGTGAATACCTATCAATTTTTTCGTATAATACAAGAAAGGCAGTCTCTCAATTTATCGGAAGAAGAACATATAATGTATGCCGCTATGTTCAGCACCATGAGCAAAGTATTATTTCGACGATTGATAAATATTGGTGAATGGCGAACATATAGCATAGACGAAAATTTAATTGAAGAAGGCAATACATGTAAAGAGTTATTGTTATTAACTCAGGGCGCAGCATCTGTGGAAAAAAAAGGCATAGAAATTACCCGATTGCGCAGTTATGCTTTTGTTGGCGAAATGAGTTTTTTAAGCGGCAAAGAAACTACAGCAACGGTGAAAGCATTGACCCCTGTTTTGTGTATGGTATGGAAAAAAGAGACTCTTGAAGCATTAATCAATAAAGACAATGAATTACATATTGCCATTCATACCGTTTTTTCCCGCGATTTAACTCAAAAATTATCTGTTCAATAAAAAATACAACTATGTGATTGGGACAGAAAGTAGATGAGCCGCTAACACTCGTCACTCCCCCACACCACTACTTTTTGTAGAACAATACTTGGCAATAATGTATAAACCTGAAGAACTATGTTTGTTTACATAAGCAAAGTTTTGTAGTTTTGAGGAAATGAATGGCGCATTGCGTTAAGATGAGAGGCGTAAGTCTATAGATTTTCAGAAGTACTTCATTGACAAACTGCGTTTGCATTCAGTAACTGGACAAATCCGACGAGCGTTGTAGGCAATTTTACTGAAACCCTAAAAAATAAGACGGACAAAAAAATGGGACTATTTGACTTTTTAAAAAACAAGGTAACACAACCCGATTACTCAAAAACTGAAAAGGTCACTGACTTTTCAGTTGGTGACATTTTTTATATAAAAACAGATAATAAATTTAATCTTTACAAATTATTGGTAATAGACACGGAATTTGAGTGCTATCATGTTTTGACTTATTCGCCAGTTGACAACATACCTGCACTGACAGACATTGACAAACTATCAGTATTTGTTTACCACTCACCTTTTGACAAAAAAGCATTTGCTAACGCTACGTTGCTGACAAATCAATCTTTGACAGCAAATGATTTAGTAGGTTATCACGAATATTTGCGACAGACACAAGCCCCTAACTTTTATGTTCCCATTGCAAACAGCTATTATAAAGCAGGACTTACACTAACCGACCAAAATAAACATTACGAAGCCATAGACTCTTATTCAAAAGCAATTGACCTTTTTCCTCAATTTTTTGAAGCCATTGACAACAGAGCTTTTTGTAAAATGGACTTAGGTTTATGGGCAGACGCAATTGAAGACTTTAAACTTTCTTTGCAACGGAACCCTAATAGTTTGCTTGCTGAATTTTCAATAGGAGAATGTTATTTTAAAATGAGCGACTATGAAAACGCAAAACGACAATTTGAAATTGCTCATAGTATTGACCCTAATCATCAAGCACCAAAACAATTTTTGGATAAAATAAATGTAATACTCAACAAATAAAAAAAATGCCGCTATCATCGGTTTGGCAATATGGCGGGGTGATATGCAAAATTCAACAGTAGTTTTTCCGTCACCTCTGCTCATGTTTGTTTACATAAGCAAAGTTTTGTAGTTTTGAGGGAAATGAATGGCGCTTTGTGTTGATATGAGAGGCGCATCTATACAATTCAAAAGTACTTCATTGATAAAATACGTTTGCATTCAGTAACTGCGCAAATCCGACGAGCGTTGTAGGCAATTTTAAGGCGACACGAAACAAACGAAAACACGAAAAATTGAAACGAAAAATCACATACGGACTTTTGACAATTGTTCTACTCGTTGGACTGTATTTCGGACTTCGGTTAGGTTTTGGTATTTTTACACCTTATAACTCTTT
>VYMG01000257.1_pt1 | contig 26630 bp, 16 predicted proteins | sample 5115261 | NCBI WGS metagenome assembly VYMG01 (sample SAMN12291781, study PRJNA351875) | freshwater metagenome | isolation source: freshwater lake | place: USA: Michigan, Wintergreen Lake | collected 2013-08-08
TTCAGGTGTGGTCGGATCATTTTCAATGATACAGTTTTTGATCGTATGATTGAATGTACGTCCACCCAAATAGAAGACAGCGCGACGATTTGCAAATGTGCGTAATTGGAATTTTAATGATTTTTGCGCACCGCCATCAAAGGAAATATAACCATAAGAATTTGCATTCTCTGTGGTCGCAAATTCATTTTGTACTGCATAAGGGTTTGTTGGATTCAGGTTCTGTCCGAAGAGAACACCAATACCATTTTTACTGTTTAATTGGATAGTAACACTACCTTTGGACAAGCCTACAGTATTAGGATCCGGCATGAATGTGATGGTATTTTTGTCACTTGAACCAATGATACGCGAAGATAAATCTAATGCAGGACTAAATGCAAAAGAGCTTGATATCGTGTAATTATTATCCGTAAATAAGAATGATACCGGACCTTGGATACCTTGAGAGTATAAGGCATCAACAGCAGCTTGAATTGTGTTGAAGTTGCGCGAACCCGGACGGCGAGTACCGATAGTATATTCACCACTCAAGCGTGACAATACTGTGATAGTTTCACATTTTTGATTGTTTTCAAGCACTTCGTCTGTGGAAGGTACGCTAACACAAATTTCATATTGTCCGGCTTCACTTGGAATGAATTCAGGCCAACGTGCTTCAATAGTGTTCTGTAAACCATTCGGCACCTCGACCGTAATTGGTAAATTGACAACAACTGGAGTGTTGGGTAATCTTCTGATATTCAATGTAGCAACAACTTGATCTGCGATTTGACCATTATTCGCTAAAATTGCTTTTGCAATTGTAGGACGACCACTATATATTCCTGAAGATGGTGCCGTCACTTGTACAACTTCATAATCGAACAAATTACGTACGAGAATACGATACTCTTCGCCTGCTCTTGGAATACAATCATTAAATGCTTGCTGATCGGGACTTGGGTCAATCAAATCGCCGCAAAGGCTAACTGTATATTCACCTGCTTCATTCAATAACAATTCGGTAACATTAAATTCATCGGAAGCTCCTGAGGCAAGACCTGCTTCAGGCAAACCACCACCCGGTTGATTGTTGCGAGTTACCGATGTCTGGAATATTATCTGATTTGTCGTTGCATTACGTACTGTAACGTTAGCTTGATATGATTTAATTGCCTCCAAACCAGTGTTGCGAAACGAAGCTGTTAATGGAGAAGGAATGCCTTTATAGGATACACCGCGATCTTTAGTCAATGGACGAGTAACTGCTGTTGCTTGCAAGTCTCTGTCCACTGCAATGGTAAATTCATCAACAATAGTTGATTGGAAAGACGATGTTCCTTTTTGACTTGTCGAAGTCATGGTTAAACGATAGGTACCACCTTGAACTTGAGGAAATTGAGTGTTTAAGAAACCGGTACCATTAGGTGTGGTCGGGGCTGTAGGATTAGCAAGAAGTCCAGTCGCATTAGGAATAACCATACGACCACCCGCAACAGGAGCTGTCATTACATCACTGCCGGATGCGGTTAAGCCACGATAGACAACATTTGTTGATGGTAATGGACCCGTAATGGTATAAGTAAAGGTTGTTGTCCAACCGGGCAGTGCACCGAATGTTACACCCGGACGTGAATTTGCCGGTGCAGTAGTATTATTGCCATCATAGAGAGTATTATACTTCAAAATTGAACTGTCCGGTAAACCAACAATACTTTTTCCTTTAGGGAAATAATTTCTAATACCGGCAGGTTGCAAATCAAAACGGAACATAGGACGCAAGCTATAAGTTCCATACGAGGTTGTAGTTCCGCATGGTTGAGTACAGTCTGCATAGTAATAATTCATGGGTGCTGCAGATCCTGTAACTGTACTACCCCACACACCACTCAAGATACCGACAAAAGTACCACATGGATTGAATGCACAAAAATCAATAAGGATATTGCTGGATCCATCCCATTCAAAATCTCGGTCAAATGTCATTGTATTCCATCCTGCTTGAACACTATTGACATTTTTCGGTGAAAAAACTTCTGTCAAACCAACTAAGTCATGCGCAGCTGTCGCATTAGTAGCAGCTGTATTTTTCATGCGAATAGTATAATTATTTGCAGCATTAGCCACTCCGGCAGCCATATTGAATGCTATAGATTTAATATTACCGGGGGCACCACCACCGGCTATCATTTCTGCTGCAGTTACAATATACTGATGATGAAAAGAATCATACCACCGTATAAACGGTGAGAATTGCCACGCAAGTTGTGAAGTCTGCGTTCCCACAGTCACTTGCACCTGCGCCTTGGCTGTAGGTGAACCTATCATTGCAAGCATTGAGAACGCACACAATGAAAAGAGGAGAAGTTTTTTCATAAATCACCAAAGATTTAATGAGTAAAAATATGTAATTATGTAATTAAAGTCTAATTTTAAGAGACATGGTCTTGCCATATTAACCCCAGTACGGCAAAAATAAATATTTTTCTGCTATATTTGGGTGTTTTTGATGAACAATGATACAAACATCTTTGGAAAAAATCCTAGTCATCATACCGGCAAGCGGTAGAGGAAGCCGCTATGGTTCGGCTTTGCCGAAGCAACTTCTCCCATTCGACGGTACGACCATTCTTGAACATACAATCGAAAAGTTCAAGCAGACTAAGTTTAATATTGACATCTGTCTTATCATCCACGATATAAACGATACCATTTATCAGTCGGTTCTTCAAAAAGTTCAATATTGTGTCAATGGTGGCGCAGAAAGACAAGCAAGCATTTCCAATGCCATTTTGTCGGACTTTGCTCCGCTTTACGATATCATTGCAGTACATGATGCCGTAAGACCGCTTGTAAGCTGCTCTCTGATTGAAGAACTTATCACACAAACTGTGCAAAAAGGTGCAGTCATACCCGCTCTCCCCATCAAAGACACACTCAAAACTTTCTCCGATAATCGGATTACAGCTACTCTCAATCGGGAATCAATACTTGCTGTGCAAACGCCCCAAGTGTTTCATAGCTCTGTAATCATTTCATCATATCGCACTGCTTTATCTTCCAAAGAACTGTTTACTGATGATTCTTCGTTGGTCGAGTATTCCGGCTATCCGGTGTACTATATTCAAGGCGAAGAAACCAATATCAAGATAACCACACCTTCTGATTATCAATACGCTAATTTCCTTATTCATAAAAACTTAGCACGCTAAACAAACTCCATTTTCTTCATAGTACCGCTACGGTTCTCGAAGTAATTTCTATGACACGGCTTATCTTCTCAAGCACTGTTCTTATATACCAAAATACTTCTATGAATCAAATTTAATTGGTATAGTCATTTTTTTTTCCCAAATTGCACTCCTGTTTTTCGTCATTATCGAAAATAAGGGCTTTCATACGTGAGAAAAATTTGTTCTTTGATAATACATTTTTCAGTGATTGTAACGCTGTTTTCTTGTAGCGACACCAAAACAGGTACAAATGTTACAGAGTTTGTTTACAATGAGTCCACCGGAGTGCAATCTTTAGACCCCGCACTTGCCAGTTATCGTTCGGCGATTTGGATTGGATCTCAAATATTCAATGGACTTATTGAACTTGATTCTCAACTGAATGTCAGACCGAGTATTGCTCAATCATGGCAATATGATTCGTCGGGTACATTGCTGACTTTTCATCTTCGTTCCGATATTCGCTTCCATGACAATGAGTGCTTTCAAACAAAGAAAGGCAGGAAACTTACAGCAAGTGACATTGAGTATTCTTTCAAACGTCTTTGTGATGCGCGTACAAAATCAACTGGGTTCTGGGTCTTTCGTGATAAAGTAATTGGGGCTTCCGAGTACTTCGAGCAAAGCCAAAACGACAAAAAACCGGCATCAATAGAGGGATTAAGAGCTGTCAATGATTCAATATTTGAGATTCGGTTGATACAACCGTTTGCGCCATTTTTGTCTATCCTGACAACACCCTTTTGTTGGATTGTTCCTCATGAAGCGGTTGAGTATTATGGTGAACGATTTGGTCGAAATCCGGTTGGAACGGGTCCTTTCGTATTTAGCGAATGGAAAGAAGATATTACGCTATCATTAGAAAAAAATCAACATTATTTCAAAAAAGATGCAAAAGGCTTTGCATTACCGTACTTAGATAAGATCACGGTTGGTTTTGCAAGAAATAACAAATCAGAGTTCTTTGAATTTTCTCAGGGCAAGTTGGATTTCATCAGTTCGATTGATCTTTCAGTGCATGAAAAGGTGTTCACTCCGCAAGGGAAACTCACCTCGGAATATGCAAAATTTCAATTGATGACAGCAAGTGCACAATCCATTGAATATTACGGTATTATGACAGACAAATCATTGCCTGTCGCACAATCCGTTCCATTCTGTGGAGATAAACGAATACGACAAGCCATGAATTATGCCATAGACAGGCAAACAATTGTGGAATATGTCTTAAAAAACAAGGCAATACCCGCTCATCAAGGAGTTATTCCACCCGGTTTCCCGGGATATAATTCCCAGACTATCGGTTATTCCTATAACATTGCAAAAGCAAAACAGTTATTGGCAGAAGCAGGGTATCCGGAAGGCAAAGGTTTACCGGAATGTACTTTACAAATTGGTGCTAATGAAACAACAGCATCAGTAGCAGAAGCTATTATCGAGCAATGGAAGCAAATCGGCATTAAGGCAAAACTGCTCCAAGTTGATTTCCCTCGACATCTTTCGATGGTTCGAAGCGGTGAGTTAGCACTTTGGAGAACAAGCTGGATTGCTGATTACAGCGACCCCGAGAATTTTTTAGGGTTGTTTTATTCCAAAAATGCAGCACCGGGTGGTCCAAATACCACCCGAATTGCTGTGACAATAGCAGATTCTTTGTATGAAGCGGCTCTGAGTCCGACCATATCTCAAAGCCAACGCTTCGCTCTTTACAATGAAATGGAGCGCATAATATTGGAAGAATCCCCATGGATTTTTCTTTATTACAATACGAACACTTGGTTAGTACAACCAAATGTTCATGGTCTAAAGGCAACAAATCCATTACGGTTGCCGCTTGAATATGTAAAAAAATCTTAAGTGTTTTTGCATATTCATGGTTAAACAAACATTCGTCTGTTACTCACGCTTGACGAAATACCGCCGGACATAATCCGGGGTTATGTATAACAATACGAAAGTGAGATTGCATGTTGTTAAGAAAATTTACCACTTTACCATTTATAGCATTATTGTGTATGTTTACAATAACGCTGTTTTTTGCCGGTTCAATGGACGCATCGGCGAAGTCAAAAAAATCGAAAACCAAAACATATTCGAAACGTTCAATCTACAAAAAGGCATCGTGGAAGAAAAAACGTAAACGTGGGCGCAGACGCTCCGTTTGCAATACAACCCAAGGCAAAATACAGGCGATGGAACTTATTCGCTCCTCACAAGATTTGTCTTTCCTTTCCGGGCTTTCAACCACACAATCCGTGGAAGAAATGCAAGCAATACGAGCTAAGTATATTGCTTCCGACGGTGAATTGGACGCAGAAGAATATATGGAATCGGAAGAAACCCCCGATGGGCTTACCTATTACGATGAAGCGGGCAATCCTATCATCATCACAGAAGAGGATATGCGCAACGGTGACCCGGAATCCTTCCGTGACCTTTACCTTGCCTATATTGACGACGATACAACTTCGACAGCTAATCCGCACACCTCGTATGGTGTAGAAAAAAAACGCATTATGGCTGCTATAATGAATTGGATTGGCACTCCATACTATTTTGGCGGTATGACTCGTAGCGGCATTGATTGCTCCGCATTCGTATTATCTGTGATGCAATCAGCCGGAGAATTTACTTTACCCCGAACAGCCGCTGTTCAACATCAACTTGGCAAAAATGTGCGCCGTCCCAATATGAAATTCGGTGATTTGGTCTTTTTCCATACCATGAGTCACGCCTATGTTTCCCATGTCGGTATATACCTTGGTGACAACCTCTTCGCCCATGCCAGTAGCCGATTTGGTGTAACCATCTCCTCTTTAGAAAACGAATACTACAACTCACGTCTCATTGCGGTAAAAAGACTTACCAATGACGATATTCAAGAGATTACTTTGCCGAGCGCCTATCGCGGCTTGGACAGTTCAACATATTGACATACACTGACTCTGCGCAATGTTTTTTTTAACAGCTGATGCTTTTTTGCATCGGCTGTTTCTTTTTTATGCCACGTTGTAGCGATTGCTGAATTTTCATGATTGATGCTCTTGATGTATAAGGATTTGATACGCAGATGCCATCTGAACCACATCATTGTAATTACAACTCTGATTCATGTACCACAAATATGCATAATGATAACAGCAAAAGAATAGAATCACAATACTCTCCATATTTTTGCACTTATGATAGAGTACAAACATAACAGATGATGCTTACTTTCTGAAAACATACTTCTTCGACAATGATTTATTACCTTGCTCATTACATTAACTCGGTTTTTAATCCTCCCGGATTTGGTATCTTCCAATACCTTACTTTCCGCTCGGCAGCAGCAGCCATCACTGCTCTTTTCATCAGTTTCTTTATAGGTCCTAAAATTATTCGGATGCTGCAAAAAAAACAAATCGGCGAACAAGCAAAAGCCGAATTACAAAATACCGGCAATCATGCTTCTAAAAAAGGTACTCCCACAATGGGCGGACTTATTGTTCTCACTGCTTTATTACTTCCCACCCTTCTCTGGGCAGACATCGGCAATATTTATGTGTGGTTAATTGTTTTTGCTACGGCTGCACTCGGTGCGGTAGGATTTTTGGACGATTATCTGAAAGTGATAAAAAAATTACCCAAAGGTCTGATTGGTCGCTATAAAATCGTCGGGCAAATATTTGTCGGTCTGATTCTAAGCAGCACCATCTATTTTTTCCCTGAATTATTTTCTACAAGTTTTGAAAAAATCCATACACTGACCACAGTACCCTTTGCGAAAAATGTCTATTTTGATTTTGGAATTCTCTATATACCCGTTATTATATTTATCATGACGGCAACCTCCAATGCCGTTAATCTTACTGATGGTCTTGACGGTTTGGCAATCGGGACAACAGGTATTGCTTTTCTTACATTAGCCGTAATTGCTTATTTTACCGGTAATTCTATTTTTTCCCAATATCTCAATATTGTCTATCTCCAAGGTTCAGGCGAGTTAGTTGTCTTTTGTGCTGCCCTTGTGGGAGCCGCTCTTGGTTTTTTATGGTTTAATTCCTATCCAGCCCAAATATTTATGGGCGACACCGGATCTTTGGCACTCGGGGGTGCATTGGGTGCTATGTGTGTGTTATTAAAAAAGGAATTTTTACTGCCCATCATCGGTGGTATTTTCTTTGCAGAAACATTATCGGTTATCATACAAGTGTCCTATTTTAAATGGACAAAGAAAAAGTACGGCGAAGGGAAACGATTATTTAAGATGTCGCCTATCCATCATCATTTTGAAAAATCGGGCATTCATGAATCTAAAATAGTGGCACGCTTTTATATTATTGCCGTGTTACTTGCCATCATAACCATGACAACCTTCAAAGTACGATAATCGGCTCGATTATTAACGAGCATACTTTTCGATAGTACGGCGCAACTTTGCAGCATGGTTTTTTTTCAAATCACCCGTACGTATCCTATATTTCCAATTGCCTTGTTGTTTACCCGGCACATTCATGCGAAATCGAGAACCTTGTTCCAAAATATCCTGCATTGGAATTATGACCATACGTGCAACGGACGATATAGCCGCATCAATAATCTTGCGCGTCATTATCTTGCCCGAACCTGTTCCAAGATATGTCCTTACAAAGGTACGTGTTGCCGGAGATGCTGATTGCAACCACCCCACTGTGGTATCATTGTCATGAGTTCCTGTATAGCAAACACTGTTTTGTGTAAAATTATGAGGTAAAAATTCATTGTGTGGATTGCGTGAATCAAAACCAAATTGCAATACCTTCATTCCCGGGAATGAAAAATAGTCTCGCAACTGACGCACTTCATCGGTGATAATACCAAGATCTTCGGCAATAATCGGCAATGTTCCCAATTTTTGCAACAAGACCTCAAATAATTCTTTACCCGGTGCTTTTTGCCATGTACCTTTTACTGCTGTGGCTGCATTGCCCGGAATTTCCCAATATGACTCAAAGCCACGAAAATGATCAACACGCAAACAATCAAACAAAGAAAATTGCCGCTGGAAACGTTGCTGCCACCATAAAAAACCATTTTCTTTCATGCTATCCCAACGATACAATGGATTGCCCCATAATTGCCCGGTTTGCGAAAAGTAATCGGGTGGCACTCCGGCTACCATCTGCACTTCCCCGGAAGTGCTCACGGTAAATTCTGAAGGATTACTCCACACATCAGCCGAATCATGAGCAACAAATATTGGCATATCACCCATCAGAATTATGCCTTTGTTCGCAGCCGCGCCCCGCAACTCGTTCCATTGCTTATGAAAGATAAATTGCAAAAAACAATGGAAATGCGCTGTGGTATCATTAGTCATTTTTTGGGTTAATACATTTCTATCAAATACACGATCTTTTACATCCCAACGATACCACGGCTTTTGCCCATACTTGTGTTTCAAGGACATAAACCACGAATATGGCAATAGCCAATGCGCTTGTTCTTCGACAAAGGCAATGTAATCATTACGAAGTTTTGGATCAGCAGAACGCACAAATTTCTCATAGGCAAGGAGCAAATAACGATGTTTGTAAGCCGCTGCTTTATCATAATCTACGGATGTGGCAGAAAACGAATATTGCCCCGGTCTTTTCGACAGCAATCCGTCACGATACATAAAGTCAAGCGAAATAAATAAATGCTGGGCTGCAAATGCCGAGTATGACGAATAAGGGCTATTGCCATAACCCGTAGGTCCTATCGGCAACATTTGCCATACCTTCATGCCGGACTCGCTTAGCCAATCCAGAAACTGATATGCACCACCGCCTATATCGCCAATACCATGCTTAGAGGGTAATGAAAATATCGGCAAAACCACGCCCGCGCGGCGACTCTTCAACAATTCGTTTTCTGTTTCCATTGTATTTTTGCTCTCATATATTTTCTTCACAAAAATACCTTTAATACAGGTTATTAGCAGCATACTCTATACTTTTTGCTAACTTTGCAACCGAACATATATGATGCGTAAAAGAGTCTAACGATTGCACTCTTGAGAAAATCACTTGTGCATTGTGGTAAGAACATCGTTATGTTACCGCATTACTATGAGATGTCGCTTAATTAACATTGTTTTCTTTCTTTATAAAGATACATGAAAAAAGTAGCCGTTATTGATGACCAAGACTATATATTGGAAAGCACACAACTTTTGTTGGAATTTGAGGGCTATACGGTTCGCACGGCTTCCAATGGGAAAAAAGGCATTGAACTCATAGAGGACTTTTTACCTGATTTGATTTTATGCGATATTTCCATGCCTGAAATGGACGGCTATGGCGTACTTACCTATATTCGCTCGCACAGCACTCTCAGTTCCACCCCTTTTGTGTTTCTCACAGCGCGAGCAGAACGCTCGGATATGAGAGCCGGAATGGGCAAAGGTGCCGACGATTACCTCATAAAGCCATACACACGCGATGAACTTATTGCCGTCGTGGCTATTCAGTTTGAAAAAAGAGACAGAATAGAGCAAAAAATGACCGAACGTGCCGGCGAAGTTGCACGCAATGTCACCTATGCCCTACCCCATGAGTTTCGCATTGTATTAAATCAAGTTATGGGCTCGGCTAAATACTTAAAAAGCATTGCGGCGGTGGCAACAGAACCCCAAATTATTGAAATGACCGATGATATACTCTCCTCGTCACAACGCTTGTTTCGCATCACGGAAAACTTCCTCACATACGTGCAAATAGAGTCATTCAAAGCAGACCCCGAAATGCACAAAAGAATGAGAGCATTCCGCACTGTCGAACCCGGGGCAACAATGTATGATTTGGTCATGGCAAAAGCTATGAAATTTGCAAGAGCAGAAGACCTTAGCATCAAAGGCGAAGTCGAAGGAATTGCCATCGAAATATCCACTGAAAATTTCAATAAAGTACTCGAAGAACTTATGGACAATGCTCTCCGTTTTTCCGAAAACGGCACTCCCATTGTCGTTAGCATGAGTGCAAATGCCAAATTTTTCACAGTGGAAATCAAAGACTATGGGCGCGGAATGTCTGCCGACCAAATAGCAAATATTGGTGCCTATACGCAATTTAACCGCATGATACATGAACAACAAGGTGTTGGTCTTGGATTGATTATCTCCAAACGTATTATTGAATTACATGACGGTGATTTTTCCCCATCGCATCAGATTACTACTAATCACTTTATCACACCCCTTTATGTCACGCTCACTCGGAATACTTTTTATCGGCGATATCGTCGGACACATAGGACTTGCTTTTGTCAAGCGCACTTTACCTGAGTTTATTGAAAAATATCAACCCGATTGCATCATCATCAATGGTGAAAACATTGTCAATGGCAAAGGACTCACCGCCAAAGAAGCGGACGAATTATTTGCCCTTGGTGCTCATGTCATCACCACCGGCAATCATATATGGGAAAATTGGCAAGCCCGCCCTCTGCTCGCCAATAGTCCTTTAGTCTTGCGACCGCACAATTATCCGCCGGGCAATCCCGGAAAGGGTTATGCAATAGCGGAAATTTCCCATGGTCGCAAAGTCGCCGTTTTGCAAGTACAAGGGCGCACCTATATGCAAGCCATTGATTGCCCTTTTCGCACCGCCGATGCAATTCTGCCTAAATTAACTGCCCATACCAATATAGTCATTGTGGATTTTCATGCCGACGCTACTGCCGAAAAAATTGCTATGGGATGGCATCTTGACGGACGTGTCAGCGCCGTGCTGGGCACACATACCCACACACAAACCGCCGATGCCCAAATTCTCCCCAATGGCACAGCTTTTATCTCCGATGTGGGAATGACAGGTCCCTACGATTCCGTGCTGGGCATGGACAAAGACATTGCTCTCAAAAGGTTTATCTTACAAACTGCTCACAAATATGTGCCCGCCGAAAACAATATGAAAATGTGCGGCGCTTTTGTCCGTGTGGATGAAAGAACAGGCGAAGCCATCAGCATCGAACCCTTTATTTACCCCGAATTTTCTCGGTCGAAGGTGTAAATGGCGCAATGTAGCCGATGAGACATTCAAGCATCATTGATTCACCGTAGAACTCCATTGTTATGACTTTACTCCATTAACGTATTGATGCGTATGGTAATAAAGCGTAATTTTGCACTCCATTTTTTGTTAATTTTTAGAAAGAATTGTACTGATGAAAGTATCGGTTTCAGCCGGAACATTGTCCGGAACCAAAGCAGATATTGGTATCCTGCCGATGTTTGAAGATGATTATAACTCAACTATCCAATCGCTTCATGATGATATCCCCGCATTATCACTTGCCATTGACAGCGGCGATTTCAAAGCAGCAAAACGCAGCCAAACCCTTCTCTACACAGGCATTAAATCCATGCCACGCGTTGTGTTGATCGGTTTGGGCGCAAAAAAAGATGCCTCCACAAAAGAATTACGCAATGCCGCCGGACGTGCTCTTAAAGCATGCGCTGCCGTCAAAGCAAAAAAAGTAACATTCGTACTCCCCGATACTTCACTTGCAATCAGCGAAGCCGCTCAAGCCCTTGCAGAAGGTGCTTTATTGTCATTATACAAATTTGACAAATACATGTCAAAAGAGGCAAACAGCTACAAACAACCAGAAGCCGTCACCTTCATCCACACTGATAAAAAAGCCGTAGCAGATGCAAAAAAAGCAATCGAAACTGCCGAAATCATCAGCGAAGGTGTCACCATAGCTCGTGATTTAGCCAATGCCCCCAACAATGAAATCTATCCCGAAACATTAGCAAAAAAAGCACAAGAACTTGGCAAAGCTGCCGGAGTAAAAGTCACCGTGCTCAACAAAACAAAAATCGCCTCACTCAAAATGGGCGGATTACTTGCCGTCAATCAAGGAAGCGTCAGACCTCCCGTTTTCATTGTCATGGAATATAATGGCACCAAAGCAACCGAAAAACCCATCGTACTTGTCGGCAAAGGCGTTACCTTCGATTCCGGCGGTATCTCCATCAAACCCGGCGCGGGCATGAGCGATATGCGGTTAGACATGCATGGCTCGGCAACAGTCATAGGCACTATAGTCGCTGCTGCCAAACTTAAAATCAAACGCAATATTGTCGCATTAGTACCCGCAACGGAAAATATGCCCGATGGCGGCGCCTATGTTCCCGGTGATGTCATTCGACTCATGAATGGCAAAACCGTCGAAATAGACAATACCGATGCAGAAGGTCGCTTAATACTCGGCGATGCACTCACGTATGCCGATCGCTTCAAACCACAAGCCGTCATTGATTTTGCCACACTCACAGGCGCATGTATGATTGCGCTTGGCGGAGTCACAAGCGGCTTAATGGGCAACAATGATGCACTCAAAGCACGCATCAAAGCTGCTGCCGACACAACTGCGGAATATGTTTGCGAATTACCGCTTTATGAAGAATATGAAGAACAAATTAAAAGTGACTATGCCGATGTCAAAAACTCGGGCGGACGTCCTGCCGGTGCTATCACTGCCGGATTATTCCTCCAACACTTCATCGGCGATTATTCATGGGCGCATATTGACATAGCAGGAACAGGTATTCAAGCAAAAGCAACGGACATCAACCCCAAAGGCGGTCCCGGCGTGGGCGTGCGCATGATGATTAATATGTTACAAAATTGGTAAACAATGAATATTATTTTCATATAATTAAAAAAAGGCGGGCTAACCCGCCTTTTTTATTATTGCGTATTATTTCCATTCTATGGGAATGGTGATAGGGGCTTTCGCTATCATAGCTCCACCAGAACCTTCTGTTGGTGGATCATATGGGCTGTAACTTATTTTAGAAAATTTTTGGTAAGCGTAAGGGATTATATGCAAATACATCTGTGCCTTTTTCGATAAGCTAATACCATTTGTTTTCTGTAAGGATGAAAGATTATTTTGGGCATACTCAGATACTACACTCGGTTTTGCGCTTAGATTATACCAGCCCATTGGTAATTTTAATTTTAACAATTCCGCAGTGAAATACATATCTGCATCTCCTAATTCTTTTGATGGTAATCTGCTTGATATGACCGATGTTTGATTATCTATGTATGCAATATATGCCAATGGATAATTTGTCTTTGACAATTCAATTTGCGAGTTTACATCTAAACTAATTTCAGTAATAAATGTATAATTCGTATCTCTTCGTATGTCACGTATTGTTCCATGGTCTTTGATTGTATCTATTCGTATTTTTTGGCTCAATTCGGCGATAATAGATTTGGCGGATACTTCCGGATGTTGTTCAAACAAAGCAACAACGTCATGTGCTCTACTTCCATTAGAATCGGCAATAAAATACTTCATTGTCGAAGTATCAGTCCCACTATGATATATACCGGAAATTTCACGTGTGACATAACCATTTTTTGAAAAGCGTAATGTATAAGTTCCCGAATCTAAACCTGATAGTGTAAATGTACTGTTCATAGCTTTCTGTTGTGCTGTCGTAGTGGCTGATAATGTTGTGCCGACAACCTCTACTAACACCCCACTTTGATCATAGCTTCTAGAATCTACTGGCACTGTACGGACAAGTTGCACTGTGCCAATTAGGACGCCTTTGCCATTCAAGATTTTGGGTTGAGGTTGGACTGTGTTATCATTCTTCGAGCAAGAAGCAATGAGAAGTACCAAACAAGAAATAGCAATAAGATTAATATGAGTTTTCATGATTTTTTCCTTGAATTGATAAATGAAATATTATTTAATGACAATCATTCGTTTAGATGCCAATACCTGCCCTTGAATAACAAGTGAATATACATATACACCAGTATCAAGTGTTGAAGCCTCGACAACTTGTTGCGTTGGTGTTCCTTTTATAGCGTCAAAGGAAAGTAACACATTACTTCCTGTACTGCGGCTAACGACTAATTGTGGGTTTCCTTGCACTTCACTCGGAATATAATACGTACTATGGAGATTCGACTTGTTACTTTTAAGAATATTATTCATAGGATTGTTACAGACATCAATATAGATCAACATGCGTAATTTCTGTTTTAGAAAATCTCTTAGGTGAATTATCAAATTTACCTTTCATAATTTCACATTCAAATAAAGCTGCCCCGTAGAAGATAGTGTGTTTGGGTTATCCTCACAAGAAAAATGTAGCAATACTACGGATAGCAACAGTACATTAAAGGCAATTTTCATAAATTTCTCCCTCATGTTCTCATAGTTTTTCGATTATTTGCACCGTATGTAATAACTGCACAAACAACACTTTGTCACAATGTCATCCATGAAAACTTGAAAATACACCTATCCCTGCTCTTCATCTTTTGTTGTTCGGCGCACTTTTCCCCACAAAATAAAATTATGATATGCCGCCGGATTTTTGGCAAAAGCATTTTTGCCCGCTACGGATAATCGCTGCATCATTTTATATATTTCATTCAAATGTTCCACTCTTTGCTGCGCTGCTTCCGCACGCTCCTCCTCAGAGCTGAACACCGCATTCATCGCTTGTTCTAATTGCAAATCACCGTCACGCACAGCATCTATCATTGCCTCCGTCAGTCCCCTTTCGCTCAATTCACCAAGATATTCTTGCGCCTTGCGCACCACTATATCCGCAAGCGCACGCAATTCAACCCCATGCACTCGCGACACCGAAAAAGCCCGGAATTCAGCATATTTCAAAGAATCCTTGCCCCATGTCAATGCCGCACGAGTAATCACCGCACGTATAGCATTGCGTACATCTTCCTCGACGGCTGCCATTTCCTGAAGCATATCCTTTATCTCATAGCGCCTGCCACTATCGGACATATTCGCTATTGCCTGCTCTATGGCTTCGTCCATCGCCGACAAATATGCTGCGCTGATGCCATAGTCAGCAAGTATCGCCTGATGACGCAATCCCACATGATGAAGCTCGGCGGCGCGGCTCAACATTACCTCATCTTTCACCCTAAACTCACGTTTGGGCTGCTCCGATATCATTTCTTCCTCCTTCTTTGCATTATTGTTCTATGATTTGTCCATTGCTTGCTCTGTTTTGGCAGTATCTATAGCTGATTCGGCAGCTTCTTTTTTCGGCATTTGCCGTTCTTTATCCCTCTTTTTGCCATCCGCGACCCGTTTTGGGTCTTCTGTGACCGTTTTTTCTTCTTCTGTGACCTTCCCGAGACTATCCGGCTGATTCTTATAGACTTCTATGTGTTTCTTTTTATTTTCTATGTCCTTCTGGTTTACTTCCGCCTCCTTCTGGTTTACTTCCGCCTCCTTCTGGTTTACATCCGCCTCCTTCTGGTTTACTTCCGTTCCCTTCTGATTTACTTCCGTCTCCTTCTGGTTTACTTCCGCCTCCTTCTGGTTTACTTCCGCCTCCTTCTGGTTTACTTCCGTCCTCTTCTGGTTTACTTCCGCCTATGCGGAAGTAGATTGGAAGCATCGGGAAGTAGAAAAGAAGCTCCCAGAAGGTCATAAGACAGAGGCAGATGATAAAAAATCAGGGGCAGAAGGTCTCAAGACAGGGACAGATAGTCACAAAACAAAGGCAGATGAAGAAATATCAGGGGCAGATGATCACAAATCAGGGGCAGATGCTCACAAATCAGGGGCAGATGATGAGCATGGTTCAATAGCAGATATACAGATGATGTTCAATGGCTCTTTTCTTTGTCGCGCTTCATCCTGTTAATAATCCCGCAGGGATGATATGATAATAGAAATCAATACATCCACCCCGTCCATATTTCTGCTTCATGTGTTTTGCCCCATCCCGACCTTCCCCGCGGGGAAGGCGATGGAATAATCCCGTAGGGATGATATATTCTATTACTATGCCGCTCCTGCGGAGCTTGTTCACTGTTGTTGTGCTGCGATTTCTATGAATATATCGCTCCTGCGGAGCTTGAATAAAATTACATCCCTAAGGGATAATATGATAAGAGAAAAATAATATTTGTTTTTTGCCCCATAACTTTTGCACAGCCCATCGGTGATTTTTAGAAGAATAATTGGCAACAATGCACAAACGTGAGTAATCATCTTTGTATGAACAAAGTTTTGTAGTTTTGGGGAAGGAAAGTGGCCGCTTTATGGATGTGCGTATAGAAGTGTGCAAATGCGAGATTGGGTTAATATATACACAATGATGAGTCATATTTGATATTATACAAAGTTCTGTCTTGACTTTTTTTCAAACAAGAGTCTCGGCTTAATTGCTATGAAGAATCTTTAGAGAGAAATACATAATTATAATTCAATAACAATAAGGTGGTTTTATGATCAATAACGAAGAAGGCTTAAAAGCCGCAACCTCAGATTTTTTCAAATTATTCTGGAGTATTAACAATATCGAACCTCCTGCATGGAGTTCACATTGGCTCTTTGATGGTACTATTCCTAACCATGATAAACGAGGCTGCTATGCTTTGTTTGAAGATGAAAAGATAATTTATATTGGTGTTGCCATAGGAAAAAGTAATCAAAAATATCAAGGACATGGGCTTGGCGATAGACTTAAGAACTATTGGAAGGTTGATAAGGAAAAAAAAATGAAACAGTATAAACCACGAGACAACTGGAAAGAGGTCACGAGTATTATGACTATCGGATTTGATAAGGACTACTATTTTATAGCTGCTGCATTGGAAATTTATTTAATTCATAAATTCAACCCTTCCAGAAATAAAAACCATAAGCCAACTCAAGATTAAAAGAATTTCAAATATATTTTCCCTTTTTCTCAAACGAGGGACACAGGCACAGCCCATCATCACTTTTCCCGCTAAGGGCAATAAAAAAAGCAATCGTTTTTTGCGATTGCTTTTTTTTAGCGTAGAAGATAAACACATTATCCCATTTCCGTGTGTGAATATCGGCTTTACTGACGATATGGTTTATGGCGATGCCGTTTTTTCTTCTTTTTTGACTGTTTTTTTCTTTTTTTTCTTTTTGTCTTTTGATGTTGGTTGTATTTCATCGAATCGGGGCATCATAGGACGTAATTGTTCATCGCTTTCCCATACAGCCCAATCGGTAAGTATTTGTTTCCAGAAATATGTTTTCTTTGACGGTATTGATTTATACATTTCCCGACGTATGGATTTAGGTTGCGATTTGTGAATTTCTATAATCACATCGTATGAATCCGTTTGTGTGGTGTCGGCATTAAAAATAAGTCCCGCAAGCAGACGGCGAATTTCATCATCGGTGCGTGAGGAAAAGACATCTTGTAAAAATGGTAATGGCAATATAGCATTACGTCGAAGCCCTTGCACTGTATTATTACGGACTAATTGCACAGTATCGCGCAGCGGTTGTTGCACATATTTCCATACTTTTTCAGGAAATAATTGCCCTATGGAATATGCAGTTCTCATTTTTACATGCGGATGTTCTTCGCCAAGAAATTGCGCCAAGCTGTCTGCATAGTCTTTTACGCCTATATTACCTAATTGCTCCGCTGCCAATGCCCTTATTTGCCAACGTTCATGGGTGCGGAACATCGAATATAATAATGGTGCTGCCTCACGTATTTTCACACGTCCCGCTATTGTTGCTGCCATCCCCAATTCATCGCGGTCATCGCTTGTTAATGTTTCGAGAATCATGGCTCGCACTGCTGTGGTATCTTTTTCATAGAGCTTGGGCAATATTTCATGCAAAGCAAGCCGCTCACGTGCGGATTCGGTTGTGAATTGTTCCCGTAAAAATGGAATGGCTTCTGCGCCTTTTTCTACAATTTTAGCACGTGCCGGAGCAACATTATATTGATATTTTTGCGGTGCTGCCGATGCTTGAATAAATAAACTGTCGAGTGTTTCTGCCAAGGGGTCGCGCATGGCTGCCGGTGGCGTGAGTGCAGGTTCAGATTGTTGGGGAATATTTTCTAATGTCATAGAAAAATCAGCAAAAACCCCATAGGTTGATTTTGTTTGTACCGTTGAATTTCTTTCGGCAGAACCATAGGAATCATTGCCGCCACCATCGAGGAAACATCCTATCATGCCATAGCTGCGCCGGAAATCGGAATAGCCCATTGTATTGTCATGATTACGGGCAATATAGGCATCATCGCCACGCTCATCGAGGAATAAGGAAATGGCATTGGCATTACCACCGCCCAAGGATAAACCATCCACGGCATACCAATCATTGCCGCGCTCATCATAGAGCGCACCGAAGGCAATATCATGCCCGCAACCCTGCGATACACCATGCGAAACATAGGCATCTTCGCCTTTTCTATCCCATAATATGCCATGAGCGAAATGTACTCCCGACCCTTGCGCATATTGATAGGACTGATAGCGGTCATCGCCTTCTTCATCGTATAATGCACCCAAACCAAACCAATAGGCAGTGCCCTGTCCATAAATATCAGAAATATAGGTGTCATTACCTTTGAAATCTGCAAGAATCGCAATGCCACCACTGGCAATGGGACGTGAACCGAGCGCAGCCCCTTGCGTAAATGTCGTAAAATGAGTGTCATAGCGCAAAAAATCTTGAAAAGGACTACTTGCAGTATATACATCATTGCCTTGTCTGTCGGCAATGGCACCAAAGCCACGCACTCCCCCAAATCCCTGACCATCCGATTGCGCAACATAGACATCATTGCCCGTACCCTCAGCTAAAATTCCAATGCCGAATTGACCTGCCCCTTGGGTAAAGATTTTACCCGTATAATGATCATTGCCGCCTTCGTCATGGAGAATGCCCACACCAAAAAGCCCGGCTCCCAAAGAAAAATTACCCGCTGTGTAGTGATCATTGCCGGCGCCGTCATAGACAATATCTGCTCCCATAATTGCGCCGCCAAAACAATAATCATCACCCACATAGATATCGTCGCCGCTAAAATCAATAATGCAGCGCAAAGGCGAAGCAATGGCAGAAGATTTGGAACGTTGGGCAGGAAAATAACGGTCATTACCGCCGATATCCACTATCAATGCAAAATCACCCGTATAAATATCATCACCCGGACCGCCAAGCGCAATACGACCATATTTAGAATTGAAAATAATTGTTTTTTTTACCCCTTTTTTATATTCATCCATTAATGTTTTGCTCATTGCCGTCAAACGCAATACTGTCCTGTAATATGCCAAAGAATTATTTACCATTTCATTCATAGTAATTTCACCCGCTTCGGCAAAAAACTTTTTCGACAATTTCAAGCCCTCTTGTTCGCGTTGTTTAAGTTGGAATAAACTAAGCGATTGATCTTCTTCGGATTGTAAAAGCATCGAATCGCAATATTTCATGAGAATATCGCGACGCAAGAGTTTATCGCGTGATTCATTAATGGCATCGGCAGCAAGAAAAAAAGGCGCGCAATATTGGCGTACCATCACTGCACCTTCAAGAGCAAGCAAGGTATCAAGCCCCGATTGTAAACGGTCGTCCAATTCACGCGAGGTCATGATATTTTCAAAATTAATCAGCTTATATTCCCCGAATTTAAGCTGTTGCATCAAGACCCCAAAATAGGCATCAGCACTGTTAAATGACAGTTGTTTCAGCTCCGAGGCATGATATTGCACCGTCGAAAATGATGACAGCGGCTTAGTGAACAATGATGAAACAACAGGCAAGCGATGAACATCGGTGGCGAGAATATCTGCCGGCATCCACATATCGCTGAGTCGCATACCCATTTCTTTCAAGCCCGCTTCGATGATACGGTTTGTTGAATCTGAAAGTCCTTTTGATGAAAGAACTTGTGCTGATGTCGTGTGTGTTAACACCATAACGACAAAGAGAAGAAAACAAAGAAAATGTCTTTGATGCATAATCACTATGTACTCCGATTAACAAAGTTTTGCTGCAAAGTTCGGAAAGTCTGGACAGTTAACATACTTTTGACATGAAGATATGCCCAAATATGGATTTCATGCGCAAACGAAGTGACATCAAAATGAGAGTCTTGGAGAGGTAGGAAAGGGATTGCACAGTTATTCTTGTTCAGGCACAAAAGCAATAAACAACATAATTGTTACGATGAAGATTATGGTGATTAGAATACCTTCTTAAAAGTGTATCTTGACTGTAGAAAGCGCAACTTTTTATCAGTTATACCAACAGATTCATGAAGGATTTCATCAAAATCGAATCCGAATCCATTCCATGTATATGCAACTTCTTTTATTGTTTTGGAAACCTCCGATGTTTGAAGCAATAACAATCTGTTTGTTTCGCGACAGACCGTAAAATCTATAAAAGCCCCACCTACCTTTGAACCCAGCCATTTAGGGAAAAAATAATCTTTATCAACATTGTACACAGAGATTCTATTTTCAGTGGATGAATAATAACGTGTGGATGTAGTAACGCCGACAATAATCTCTTCATTTCCATCATTATCAATATCAAGCACTTTAATTTTCCAAGGATTTAATCGTTTATGGCTATCAATCGAGGGTCTGAGAAATTCATTATGCCTTAATGAATACGGGAAAACAGCGATATATGCACTACTATCAATTTGACTTTTCACGATGGAATAAATATACACTATATTATCTTGGATAAACAAATCTGCATCAATAAAGTGATAAAGAGAATCAGCTATAGAAAATGTGTTTCTTTGATTGTCGGATATATTAGCTTGAAGTCTGTCTTTATAGACACAGAAAGTGCCATTATGTTTATATAGTTCTTTTAATGGTTGTTCATAAGTATTGAGCACTTTTATTGAACTGTCCGTCATTTGCAGCATAGTATGAAATGGGTTGGACAATTTGGACAAATGATTAAAAATACGAATACCCTGATTTTTGTTTGCAATAGAAGGTTGGCAATTCTGTATTTGAATGGGTATAAATGCAGGGTCAATAATATGTCCGTTGTGGAAAGTACAGGTAAATATCACAGACTGATTCTGGTGTAAGCCAATATTATCAAAAATAAAATTACCCAAGCTGTACACGATAAGTTTTTGTTTATATGTCTCAACACTCTGTAATACATGCGGGTGATGTCCTAATACTAAATCTGCACCGGCATCTATAACTCTATGTGCATAATCAATTTGTTGTGATGTTGGTAAAAAACTTCCTTCTTTTCCCCAATGAAAAGACACAATAATATTATCAATATCTCCTTGAATTTTAATAATTTCCTGACACAATCTCTCAATATTTCCCAAAGCCGGATAGGGCTTATCTTCATTATATACCGTTCCTTCCAATAAAAATTCAAGCATTGCAAAAAATGCAAATGTTTCGCCGTTTTTTTCAATAAGAAGTGGTTTGAATGATTCTCTTTGATTCATGCCACCGCCAACCGTCCATATCGAGTCTTTTTCCAGATATTCTATAGTCTTTACAAAACCTGATTTTCCATAGTCCATTGTATGATTATTTGCTACGGACGCAATATTAAATCCGGCATACAGCAGCCCTTGTATATACTCAGTATCCGCACGAAACGAATATTTTTTATTGATGGGAGCACCTTCTGATGTGTTGACAATAGGACATTCAATATTACACAAAGCCAAATCTTTTTCTTTAACATATTGGGCAATGTTTGAGAATGGATAATACACATTTTTCTTTTCTATCATTGTTCTTACGCCGCGATCCAACAATATATCTCCAACAGCGCAAAAACTAACTTGAGAGTATGCGTTGACAGATATTGACAAAAGAAGAAGAGCAATTATGGTGCAATTAACAACCTGTCCCATATTCAATCATTTTCCAGCCGGGTTCAGTTGATGAATCCGGTACATTATCGGGTTTATAAAGAGGTAATAATTTTTGTTCAATTTTTAGTTTAGACCTATAATCTATCCATTGAGGTTGTTGAGGAGCAGCATTCTTTTGTAATAATTTTTGCCATTTTTTATCATCTAATCTGTCCGATATCTGCCATGGAAATTCATAAAAAGAAAAAATTGCACCCCTTGTTAGTTTAAGTTTACCTTCAATTTCAACAATGACATACATTGCATGAGCATATCCCACACCAACTTCTAAGGCAATATTGTCGGCTGTATGAACATCAGCAATAACAGGCATATTTTTATCAGGTCCTTGAACTTCATCCCATGCATACGCATCATCAGACAGCACTCTTAGTGTCAAGTTATCTAACAATGATCCTAACTTTTGAATTTGGTCATATTCTTGCAACGACAAGGGTATTTTTTTGTTTTCTTTCATTGAGACTGACCGTAAAAAGTCGAGCAAATCAACAAATTCTTTTCCAATATATTGCACTCTTGATTCTAACATTTCTCGTTGACTCAAACCATCAATTGTTAATTTCATTAATGAAAGCATACGTTCATAAAATTCGACATTGGGTTCGACATATCCCTTGGGAGGTTCGGGTATCCATGCTTTAACGCTATCATTATCGCCACCGCATTCTGCAACATAACTTTGTTTGGCATATAAAATAGTATTGTGTCGTAGCTCTGCCCAGCTTGCTAAAGCTGTATTAAGGGTTTTTCGTTCCCATCCCTCGGTTGTCATAAAAAATGGTAATTCTGTTGTATCCTTAATATCAAAAAGTGACTTAAGATTGTAAATCCAATGATAGTAAAGATTATATGTCCAGTCATTTTTCGTTTTTCTGCTATTTTCATGTACTATTTGGTCTAAAGAATCTTTATAAGATGGATACATTTCCCACGATGACTTATATTCATTCATCATCAATGAATATGCTTTTTTATTTCCCAAACCTGCCATAATATCTAAACTGTTCGGCGTTCTTCGATCTTCGTTTGTCAACCGATTAAAAATATATGAGTCTGGAACAAATCGTTGTCCCATGAGACGAAATTGCTTATTTTGTTTTCCCCAACTTCCGTGACCGGATATTCTTCCTGACGACATATTGAGAACAAGTTTTTTTAATTTATCTGCATTATCAAAATCATCAATTGTGGTAACATTATTAAACACATTATCAATACCATTTTTGATTTCAACCGGACCTGTGTCGTCAGACAAGCCCACATAAAAAACTGTCGGCTCATATATATCTTTCCAAATTTCAATAAGCGGTTTACCTTGATACATTGTTGTGTGGAGAACATGTGTTAATACAATTGCGGCTAATGTATTATTCATTTTTGAATCTGATATTTCCAGCCCCGCATTCCCAAGCCACATCATTGCTAAAAAGTATTTCTTTAGTTTCTCATTGCGTGTATAATGTCCACGAGGTACGAACTGACTATAGTCAAACTTTCTGCCAAGTAATTGTGAATCTTCAAAACCGTTATGATTTCTACATTTATCAACTTCGACATTAATGATTTTTTGTATGTTGTCTGCAAGTTTTATGGGTTTTTCATTACCCAAAGATTGGCAAACGCCCAAGAGAGCAAGATTCGTCATTATTGCTTTTTGGATATTGCGGTTCTGCGTCGTACTTTGCATTCGTAACAATTCATACATACATTCATTGGTGAGAACTTCTATCTTCTTCAATAAATACTGTTCTTCTATCGTTCGTAAAGTCATATCAAAATATAAATGATAGAGCTGGAGTATGGCATCAACAGTGATGAAACTTGGCACTCCGAGATAATCATTGTTCTCATAAATGTGAAATAACTGATTACTTTTCGTTGGATATACTATAAATCCATTTTTTGAGAGCATTTCTTTATCATGTTCCGAAAAATTCGGATATTGGAACAGGTTATAGACATTATCAACTTTGACTCTTTTTTTACTATCAACAAAGTCATAGTCACTTGCACGCAGAAGGTTCTCTTGCTTCGTTATCAAGTCTATATTATAAGTATCAATGTGAGTAAGTTTCGATTCTTTGTATTTCTCACTTGGTTTATACCATTTCTGCTTCATGAAGAGAGTATGCAGTTCATAGGTATTGAAGGTCATTCCATGACTGGCGTAAATGGAATTTTTAAGGATTGATAATTGACTTACATTCATTTTTTCAATATCAATCACAGATAATTTTTCCTTAGGAGGCGTGATAACTTGTCCAAAGCAAGCACACGTTTGTATGAGGATTATAAGCAAAAGTAGTGTTTTCATCTTTATAGTGAGTTGATGTTCAAAGCAGTGACGATTCCTCGACTGTTCACAATGCAATACAGACTCATCTTCGCAATGGCGTATCAAACACAGTACGATGAATAAATCTAGATTGATTTGTACTATCACTGTATTCAAAAGTACAAAACTTTCATCATATCTCATTATTTTTATGAACTACGTTATATACACCATGACCATAGTCATACAGTATAAGTGTCTTTCAACGGTATCTTTTCAGACTTACAGCGAAAAGACATTCAGCATTCAACATATATTTTTGGCGCGATTTTTTATCCTTCTTATTCGCAATACTTATTTGTAGAGCATTATTATTCAATTATAAAGCAAAAACGACTTTTTATGTGGAATTTATCTGACAATATGAAAAACGTATCACAGCACTTTACTGTGCTTTGCGGTATTTCAGCGGTGCTAACATCGTTCATTATTGTCGTACCCAATCCGGTATGTGATATTTTCACCGTACATGGTCGCATAGAATAATAGACACTATCATAGTTTTTATCTCCCGAAGCGACCGACTCATACTCGGTCGCTTTTTTTATTTTCGGAGTTTCCCATGAGAACAGCAGCAGATAATATTCGGCTTCTTATGATTCTTCAAATTTTGAAGTCATTTTTAGTGATGATACCTATTTTGGTATTATTCTTCCAAGCAAAGGGCTTATCCATGACAGATATTATGCTGATTCAAGCAATATTCTCTGCTGTTATGGTTATTGCTGAAGTGCCGTCAGGGTATTTTTCCGATATGCTGGGGCGGCGACGTACTATGATTATTGGTACACTTTGCTCTACTGTGGGTTTTGGCATCTATGGTATTGCACAAAATACTACTCATTTTATTATTGCAGAAATCATTTTGGCTGTCGGAATCAGTTTTATTTCCGGGACAGATTCAGCAATGTTATTTGACTCTTTAGCAGAAACGCATCAAGAAGCACAGTCACTGCAAAAAGAAGGGCAGCAATTATCTGTCGGGAATTTTTCCGAAAGTCTTGCCTCCATAGCAGGTGGTTTTTTAGCCATGATTTCTCTTGATTTGCCATTATTTGTGCAGGTGTTTTTTACGGCATTGTCTGTGCCTGTGGCATGGTTACTTGTTGAACCAAAACGTCATATTGCTGGGACATCACATACGACCATGCGCGGAATTTTGATGATTGTACGTGAAACATTTTTGCATAAACAATTACGTGCATTATTACTATTATCGGGAATTATCTCTGCGGGCACATTAACAATCCGGTGATGAAACAAGCCGGTGTTCCATTATGGCTTTTTGGATTTTCATGGGCAATACTCAATGCAACCGCGGGCTTTGCTTCTTTTCATGCGCATAGAATAGAAAAATATGCGGGAGAAAAGACCTTTATCGTTTTATCATTTCTCTTGTTTTTTTCTTATATGATAACCGGAACAATAGCTTTATGGTCTATACCTTTTATTCTTTTATTTTCCTGCATACGAGGTATAGGTAACCCGATTGCAACAACATATATTAACCGATATATCACATCCGACAAACGTGCAACCATATTAAGTGTGCGTATGCTGATTATGCGGATGATTTTTGTTATTATCGCACCGCTTATGGGCTATATAGCCGATAAATTTTCTTTACACATAGCATTATATGGCTGCGGTCTATTGTTCGGCATACTCTGCGTGCCTGCAATCATTATCTGGAACAAGTCTTTACATGAAAGTGTTTTGTGAGATTCTCTGCACGTAATGTTACTGCTTAGGTAATTTTCTAAAACTGCAAAATATAAAGTTTTGTATTGTCTCAAATGGCGTTGTATGATCTACGGTAAGACAATGTATTTTTTGAAAATGATCCGATAATTTTTCTGTCATTGAACTTTCCGAGTATTGTGTAATTTCAATACCACTGCATTTTTTTGGACCTTGATCGGAGAATGTTCCTATAACCATAATCCCATCGAGGGACAGACACTGTTGCGCTATGGAAAGATAAGCAGCAATATCTCTATCATTATTTAGGAAATGGAAAGCGGCACGGTCATGCCAAAAATCATACTCTTGTATTGGTTCGAATTGTGTTATATCCTTTACAATCCATTGCACTTTTATGGCTTTTTCGCCCAGTCTTTGTTGCGCTCTTTCAATAGCGGCTTGGGAAATATCAAGAACGGTAATATTTTGATAGCCCTTATCAAGCAAATAATCAACAAAAAAGCTGTCGCCACCACCGATGTCAATAATTTTTGCATGAAGAGGTACAGAAAAATACTCGAGAAAATGGAGCGATGTTTCCGGTGTGGGCTGATACCAACTTACCTCATCAAGTTGTTTGGTACGATAAATATTTTCCGAATGACTTTTGCGATCGAAATTTTCCATAATAATTCTCACTTTT
>VYMG01000488.1_pt1 | contig 26126 bp, 23 predicted proteins | sample 5115261 | NCBI WGS metagenome assembly VYMG01 (sample SAMN12291781, study PRJNA351875) | freshwater metagenome | isolation source: freshwater lake | place: USA: Michigan, Wintergreen Lake | collected 2013-08-08
ATTATTTGACAATTTTATCCCATTATCTCCTTTTTTTGACTCCCTGTAGTCTTCTTATCATTAGACCAAACTGTGCAGTTTGGTTGCAGGTTGAGTTAGTCTAAACTCCAGTCTGAAATATAAATAGCAACTGGAGTCGATAAAAGTCCTGCTACTCCAGGCGGACACATAAAACATCCTGCGATAATATCTGTTACAGGGGGAATAAGTGCGGGTAAATATTTTTCTCGCAAAGTTTCATACTTCGGTTGACAAATAGAATCACGACATTTATTAAGAACAATAGCAAACCAACGAAAATCAGCATTATCTTCTACCCCTTCAATCCCGTTACGAGTGGCAATAGATTCAGCAGCATCTGCTAAATCTCCCTCCCATTCCTCAATAACATCAAGTGCAATTAAAGCGTTCTCATTGTCCGCAAATTCAATACGGTACTGAGCAATTTTTTCCGGTGTTAACTGCGTTGTGTCTGACATAATACCATCCTTAAAGCTAAAACTAATTTTTTCCCATTATCTCACTTTATTAGCTCCTAAGTAGGTAGGCGTTAAAAATTATCAGACACCCCCCTTATCAAGGGGGGATTAAGGGGGGATCAGAGGCAAAATCTATCTTCAATTTAATTATAACTACTTACTTAATCCCACCAAATGCCGTGAGGAAAATCCCTCGCTTTAGCTTGTCCGCAACTTTATAATCGTCTCGTCGCTAACGGTTTTGACTTTACCAATGGCAAGTTAATCCAGTCAAGATTAGCTTAGAAGACTAGGAAAAAGCGAATTTTTTTGGGGTGAGAATTTACTTTTGTCAAAAATCATTACATATTCGCAACAAAATACACTTTTTTGAGCAAATTAATGTACCATACTTAGACAAGGCGGTCAATTATTTTGTACTAGGAATTATGCGCTCAACTTATCTCCTGTTATCCCCAAAGTCAGGAAAAAGAGGAAGTCTTAATGAAGATGATTTCTGAATATTAATCAATTGAGGATGGGGAGAGGTTGCTAACAGTCAATATTGCTACCTGAATCGCTTTTTCGATGGCCTGTTGTTTGCTTTCTAAACTAATCCCTTCCTCTTTACTTCTTTCGGCAATTACACCACAAATACAAGCGGCAGATAATTGAGAATATTTAAACGTCGATATTCTTCCGTAATTCCCTCTAAATGACGCTGAAGATAAGGGTTAGCGGAAGACAGGATTCTTTCCTGTCCTTCATAAAAACTATCCACAGAAGCGGTAATACCTACATGATAATTTACTCCCAAAAATTGAGCCGATTTAACTAGGTCAACTGTCAAAAAAGGATCCGCCACTGCGGGATATTCCAGAGGAGCAATATCATTAGCAGCACCTTGCCTACATAAAGCCGCTTGGGAGATAATAATATCACCAATTTTTATTCTATTTTGAATTGCACCACAAGTACCAATACGAATAATAGTTTTAATTCCCACCTGTATTAATTCATTAACCACAATACTCAAAGATGGCGCACCCATGCCACTGGTAGCCAGAAGAATTGGGGTAGAATTATCTAGATAGCCAAGATAACTATTTAATCCGCGATAATCCGATAGTAAACTTGCATTTTGTAAATAAGTTTCAGCAATATAGCGCGAGCGTTCTGGTTCCCCCGATAATAGGGTGATAGTCGGTTTTGCCGTGCCTAAATCCTCACTGCTAAAGTTGAGATGATAGGGTTTTTGGTGAGATAAGTTATTGGACATTGAAGTTAACTAAATACTGAAAAAAGGTAAGGAAAATCAATTCCTTACCTGAGGATTGTACACTTCTGACAACAAATTTACACTTTCGCTGACTCTTTAACTAACTTGTCCCAACCCAATTCCTTGAGGTTATTGTTGCGACGCAGGGGACGAGTAGCTAACTCTAAAATATCTCGCGCATTGGTGAAACCATGAATTTGAGCAAAAGTAAATTCTACCGACCATTTAGTGTTAATTCCCCGCGCTTCTAAGGGATTTGCATGGGCCATTCCTGTAATCACTAAATCGGGTTTTAACTCGTAAATGCGCTGAATCTGATTGTAGTTATCAGGTTTTTCGATAATTTTCGGGATGGTAACACCCATATCATTACAGGTTTTCTCTAGTAATGCCAATTCGGCCGCTTGGTAGCGTTTATCCATGTAAGGAATACCGATTTCATCACAAGTCATCCCGCAACGAATTAGGAAACGTGCCAAGGAAATTTCTAGTAAATTATCCCCCATAAAGAAGACCGATTTACCGCGCACAAGTTGCAGATAATCCTCTAAACTTTCCCAAATTTTTGCCTCTCTTTCCTCTAATCCCTGCGGTTCTACTCCCAAAACCGAACAGATTTTTTCTATCCAAGCGCGGGTTCCATCCGGACCGATGGGAAAGGGTGCGCCAATTAATTTACACTTACGACGACGCATTAAAGTGGTGGCAGTTCGTGATAGAAAAGGATTGACACCAGCGACATAATAACCTTCTTCAATTACCGGTAATTCAGTAAAGCGTTTGGCCGGCAACCAACCATCAATTTTAACTCCTTGTTTTTTTAATTCTAGGGTTAAATTAGTCACAATCGGGTCAGGAACAGAACCAAATAAAACCAAAGGAGGATGGTCTTTATATTCCGATTCTTCCTGTTTAATTTCTTCTTTTTTCCGTCCAAAAGTTAAGAGTTTCTGGATAGCATTCCGTTCTTCTTTGTCGTTTTCATGCTTAACTTTTTCGGGACATTTATGCACCATAGAAGCGAGGACGGTATCTTCCCCTTGGGTAAAGGCATAATCTAAACCATTAGCGCGCGCTGTCACGATAGGAATACCGATTTCTGACTCTAGTTTTGGTGCTAATCCTTCCAAGTCCATTTTGATTATTTCGGTGGTACAAGTACCGATAAAAACGATAACGCTAGGGTTTCTATCTCGTTTAATTTGTAAGCAAAGGCGTTTTAGTTCTTCGTAGTCTTTTAGTTGAGCGGAAATATCCCCTTCTTCTAATTCGGCCATCGCATAACGTGGCTCGGCAAAAATCATCACACCCATAGCATTTTGCAGGAAGTAACCACAGGTTTTTGTGCCGATAACAAGGAAGAAACTATCTTCGATTTTTTGGTATAACCAAGCAACACAGCTAATCGGACAAAAGGTGTGATAGTTGCCGGTTTCACAATCAAATTGTAAAGCGCTCGGTTCTTGAATGGCGGTCATGTTTTTTGGGTCTCCTTTAACTTAGTTTATTGAGGTTTTCTCGTTGTAACTCTTGGCGGATTTTTTGCAGTACAGGATCCTCATTAGGACAGACAGAATTACTTAATTCTCTTTCTTCTTCTCGTTTTTTGAGTTTTATCTCAGGGTCAAAATTTAATCCTAAAACTTCTACCAGTTTGTCCCCATCGGAATTAAGCTGACAAAAGGGATACATCCATACTGATAACTTAGGTTCTAAAGCTGCTACTGCCGCTATAATTATGTCAGCACTGGGACGTTTACCACCGTCGGGAGTTTTACGCCACCAATTTCTGGAATCCATTAAACACTTAATCCAAGCTTGATTATTTTGGTAGTAATCTAACCATTGCCTCGGTAAGGTTGCTTTTAATTCCTCAAAGTTGCTCATTTTGTCCCCTTGGCTGAATAATAATCTTCTCTCTATTAGAATTCCCAATAAGAGGGAAAAATTATCATCATCGAGTCCTCGATAAAATTCGTGGGTAGGGTGGGTTAGGCGACGATAAGTTAGGCTATTAACTAATAAGTTAATTATTCGCCGTAACCCACCCAGAAAAAGAGTTTATTGGTGATTATTGGTGGTTATTGGTGGGTTACGCTGTCTCTAACCCACCCTACAAAATAATCTAAACCATCATTAGGTCTAATTCTTCCTCGGCGTTAACTTTGGGTTTATCAGCATTAAGATAGAAATCCGATAATAAAGTGAATAATTCCCGGTCGGCAGATTCTTTGGGAATAACTCCTTCTGGTTTGGCTAAAATCTGATCGGCAATGTTGAGATAATAGTCACAAACATAACTTAACATCGGATCCTTGTCGGCCATTTCAAAGAGAGTTTGACCTTTAACTCTGGAGACGCGAATATCTTCAATTAAGGGTAAAACTTCTAACACTGGCATGGGAACATGATCCACATATTTATTAATTAAATCGCGTTTTGAGGTGCGATTACCAATTAATCCGGCTAGTCGCAGGGGATGGGTGCGCGCTTTTTCACGGACGGAAGCGGCGATGCGATTGGCGGCAAAAAGAGCATCAAAGCCGTTATCTGTGACAATTATGCAGTAATCGGCGTAATTTAAGGGTGCGGCAAATCCCCCACAGACCACATCCCCCAAAACATCGAACAAAATCACGTCAAATTCATCAAAAGCGTTCAATTCTTTTAATAATTTCACCGTTTCCCCGACGACGTAACCGCCACAACCAGCACCGGCCGGGGGGCCACCCGCTTCCACGCATTTGACACCACCGTAGCCGTCATAGATAACGTCTTCGGGCCAGATGTCTTCGTAGTGAAAATCTTTTTCTTGCAGGGTATCGATGATTGTGGGAATAAGAAAGCCTGTCAGGGTGAAGGTGCTATCATGCTTGGGGTCACAGCCTATTTGTAGGACTTTTTTGCCTCTTTTGGCTAAAGCGGCCGAAATATTACAGCTTGTTGTCGATTTACCGATGCCACCTTTTCCGTAGACTGCGAGTGTTAAAGGCATGGAAGTTCTCCTAAATGTGCGCTTGAATGGTTAGTTTGTTTATCAGTGCTTTGATCGCCATTATTGACCATCTCCCCACCCCTTGGAAAGAGGCTCAATTTTTATCTGCTATAGCTAGAGTGAGATTGAAAGCGTAAAAATTAGATAAATAATCTTTTAGAGCTTATAAAGTTTATTGAAGTCATAAAAACTTATAAAAACAGCTTTGTTTATACATTTACTTTAAATACAAACAATAAACAAAAAAACGCCAAAGCTTTACAAAAACTCGATAAACAGGGTTTTACCGTGCCAAACCCAGACAAAAAAGGTCAAGATAGAGGCAGTCTAGAGACTGATGTAAGATTTTCGTGAATAATCATTACAATTTTCCCGGTCAGCAGATTAAATAAATAGATCCTGAGAAGGATGCTGAAAAAAGCTGTAGTACAATGAGAACAAAGTACCTGTAGGGTTTCCTATGCGAGTTAAGCAAAAAACGCTGACTACACTCTTATTAGAAAATAAGGCTCCTAAATATCGTCCTTTTCTGGGTTTTTTTCTGGCTGGGGTTCCCTTGCTCTTTTTAGCCTATGTGGTTTCTTTCCAGCGCGCTTATCTCAACTGCATTAGGTTAAGCACAAAAAGGATAGATTGTCAATATGTCCAAGAGTATAATTTTCCTGTTTCTAGTCGGGAAAATTTTTCTTTGACTCACATTAAAGCTACGGCTGTCTATCAAGAAGTTTTTATCAGTGTTGAGCAGGAAAAAACTGTTAATAACACGGTTTTATTGGTCGGAAGAAATAACTATCTCTACATCGAGAATTTTCGGGATGTGCAGTCAGCTAGTGATTTTAAAACTCGATTTGATAGTTTTGTGAATAGATATCAAGCTCAGGAAATTATTGCCAAAAGTCCCCTAGATACCTTGTCAGCACTGCTAGAACACCACCATAATTATCGCTATTATCTCTGGGGTATGTTATGCTTATTGTCAGGTCTATTGTTACTTTATGATGTCAGCTATTGGGAGAGTTATGTCTTTAATCAGGGTACCTCTACCCTAACCCGTAAGCGACAACATTTAATTTTTAGAAGTGAAAGTGATTATCTTCTAGAGAGAATTGTTGAGGCAAAAGTAGAAGAGTACAAAGGCTTTTTGGGGTCTAATTACCGACGGATTATTTTAACCTTATCCAACGGGGAAAAAATTATCCTCAATTGCCGGTTACTGGAATCTATCAGTAACGGAAAAAGGGAAGAAAAAATCCTGGCAATGATTGCCGAAAAGTTAAACTTAACTCAAGAGGAAGTGTTAATCTAAGTAAATGCGCTCTAGTTATTTAAAGTCTCTTTTTTTCGGTTTCCTATTAGTGACCGTGTTAGTTTATATATTGCGCGGCATGGGAATATTATCTTTTTTACCCGGAGGATTAATTTTGTTATTAATTCTGTCTTCCGTGGTGACGGGAATTATCTACGGAATCGATAAAACCCGCCGTTTTTAGGAAAATATTGGCTCTTCCTTCCAGACAGAAACGAGAAGGCCGCATCTCATTTTTGTAAATCTACTAAGTTGGGATTTTTAGGGGGAAACTCTCTGCTAAAGTCGGGCCTTACTTTCGATTTTATCACTCAATCCAAGCTTTTGGGGGGTTCTACTCCCCAAACCCCGGAGCGCATTAGTTTTTCGGTGGGATGCTTACAGACAGCTGCTGATACTAAATCTGGTTATTAAAAACTGATTATTTATTTTCCCCTTTGCATGAGTGCCTCTTGCATGAGTGCCTCTCCTCATAACTAGCCTATACTCAACGGATTTAGTATGATATATCTGTAATAATTTAAAAGTCACTAATAATTGCTGATTGTCGGTATTTCTGCAAATGTGAGATAGACCCAACGAGAAGAATCCAACGGTTCTAACGTCAATGTCAAGATTGCGGTAGTTAGTTTCTGAGCAATCCCACTGATAAAAATATCGGCTGCATCTCCTATTTGTGATCTGAGATGCAGCCATTGCTAAAGGCTAACACACCTAGGCTAATTAACCCGGGACTAAAGAAGATTTGAACGCAAAAATTTTCTCGATCACCTCTTCTACCACCTTATCGGGAGTGGAAGCACCAGAAGTCACTCCGACGGCAATTTTTCCCTCATTTAACCAGTTATCGGTGATGATTAAATCGTCCCCTAAAGGTTTATGTTCGATGCGATTACCGGGGAGAATGCGCTCGGCACTATCGATATGATAGGAGGGAATGGCACGCTCGATCGCTATTTCCTGTAGGTGAGTGGTATTAGAGGAATTATAACCCCCAATTACCACCATTAAAGAAAGCGGTTCTTTCACCAGTTCAAACATGGCATCTTGACGCTCTTGGGTGGCATCACAGATAGTATTAAAACTCATGAAATGATCTTTAAAATCGATCGGTCCGTACTTTCTCAACATAGTATGCTCGAAGAGTTTGCCAATTTCCTCCGTTTCACTTTTCAGCATCGTGGTTTGATTGGCAATACCGATATAATCTAGATCGCGATCGGGATCGAAACCCTGGGAATGTGCATTTTTAAACTTCTCTAAGAACTCATTTTTATCGCCACCGTGGAGAATATAATTAGCGACATAATTAGCTTGAGCCAAATTTAAAACGATCAGATAAGTGCCAGCAAAAGAGCTAGTGGCGATCGTTTCTTCGTGATTATATTTCCCGTGAATAATCGAAGTGTGGTCGCTTTTTTTGTGCTTTTCCACGGAATTCCACACCTTAGAAACCCAGGGACAAGTGGTGTCCACAATCATGCAACCCTTATCGTTAAGTATTTGCATTTCCGAGACACTGGCCCCAAAAGCAGGTAAAATCACCACATCCCCCGATTCCACCACACTAAAGTCTTTTTGGCCATTTTCGACCGGAATAAAACCCACGGCCATGGAGCGCAGACGCTGATTAACCGAGGGATTGTGAATAATTTCGTTAGTAATCCAGATACGTTCCAGGGGAAAATGTTGACGAGTTTCGTAGGCCATGGCAACAGCGCGTTCTACCCCCCAACAAAACCCAAAAGCTTGAGCGAGATAGATCGTCACGTCACCCCGTTGTAAACGATAATTATTTTCCCGAATTTCTTGGATCAGGTCGCTTTGATACTCATTGGTCATCGCATCCATTACTTCCTCTTTATGACCGAATCCCTTGCGGTTATAGTTATCCGATTGCTGTAGGGTACGTTTAAAGGATTTTGTATCCATGATTCTCTGATAGGGGTATTGGTGGTGCTAAATTGGGCTAGACAGTAGCTTGCCATATACTAAAAATACCTTATCTAGTCAGCGCAGGAGGCTTTTAGAGACGAGAGAGAAATTCCTCGTCGATATCGTAACCAAACTGTTGAGCGAAAAATTTTAAGCGAGATAAAGCAGGAATTTGCTGACTTTTCAGCCAATCAGACAAAATAAAGAGTTTTTGCATCACAAAAATCTCCAAAGCTTCGGGATTATATTGAATTCCTTCCCCGCGATGGAATTGATGGGGGACCAACATGGCAGCATAACGGGCGATTTCTCCATGTTTTGGGTCAAGAATAAAGATTAACCAGGGATAAACCGCATCTAAACGCAGAAACCACAGTCTGACTTCCGCTATCTCCGATAATTCCCGCATATCACCCTCCGCGCGAGGATAATCTATCTCTAATTGTAGAGCTTGTTCCAGTTCGGCGATCGCTGATCGGGACTGATAATCTTGAATAATAGTCTCTAAAGATGATAGATCGAGATTTTGAATCTGATTGGGGTTAAGAGCGATTTTGACAGTCATAGGCGCAAATAAAAGGTTATATCGGGCGAAATTACCGTTTTTTATCCCCAGATCGGCAATGATCTATCTCAGAAAATACTCTCGATCGGGACAAAAAAACTAAGTATGACTATTCTCTCACTCCGGAGCGAGAGAGGGAAACTGGACTAAAATCCCCAAGGTTGGATTTCTCCTACAATTTAACCTCTCTTGCACACCGGGGTTTTTTAGTCGGCAAAATCGGGAACCATGCACAAGAATAAATTAGTCAATTTATGGGAAAATAAGCGCATCTTCTCCGCTTTTATCCCATGCAAGCCAACTTTTTTACTAATATCCTCTTACCCGTTGCCCTAGGCGTTTTAATGTTAGGCATGGGATTGGGATTAATTCTCGCCGATTTTCAGCGTATCACCCGTTATCCCAAAGCAGTCCTGATCGGTTTAGTCAATCAAATTATTATCTTACCGATCGTCGGTTTTATCGTTGCTTCTATCTTACCTCTCCGTCCAGAAATTGCCGTCGGTTTAATGATTGTCGCCATTTGCCCCGGCGGTCCTTCCTCCAATATTTTAACCTATTTAGCTAAGGGAGATGTGGCTCTTTCTGTTACTTTAACCGCTTTTAGTAGCATCATCACCATTTTCACAATACCTTTTTTAGCTAGTTTTACTCTCCAGCATTTTATGGGGGAAAGTGCCGCCATCTCCCTACCCATTGGTTCCACTATGGTGCAGATATTTTTGATTATAGTTTTCCCCATGATTATGGGTATGACTATCCGCCACTACTTCCCTTTAATGGCCAAAAGTCTGGAACCGATAACTAATCGTTTAGCCGTAATTTTTCTAGCGGTTATTATCTTCTTATTAATCCTGAAAGAATGGGAACGTTTACCTTTATTTATCGCTCAAACTGGCATCGCAGTGATCATTTTAAATACAATTGCTTCCCTAATTGGGTTTTTTAGTGGTCGTTTATTTCAATTAACTATTCCCCAAAGAATTTGTATCGCAATTGAAGTGGGTATTCAAAGCGGCACTTTAGCTATTGCTATCACTGCCGGTTTATTAAATAATCCCGTATGTCAGCGCTTTTATCGCTGTTTATTATGGTCGCAAAAAAGCAGCTTTGGCAAAATAGGTAAATGGGGTGATAGGATATAGCTAAAAACTGATAACTGATTATGTTAATTGGTAAATATTTAACCCTAGAAGAATTATCTACCTGTTCCCAAACCTATCAAAAGTATGCAGCACAAATCGACCCCTACCCAAAAAATCCTGCAACCATAACCGCTTGGCAAAATCTCGCTCACTTTATTATCGATCCAATTATTGATAATTTTGGTCGAGAAAGATTCCAATTAACCTACGGATTTTGTTCCAATGATCTGAGAAAACTTCTCCAAAAAAAAGACCCAATCACTGGCTTAAAAAACGGTAGAATCGATCCCAGTTGCGATCAACATTGCGCCCACGAAATTAATCAAAAAGGTCAATATTATTGTCAGCGATTGGGGGCAGCCTGTGATTTTCGGATTATCGATTTAACGAGCGATCGCCTGATCGATTGGATTTTAACCCAAAAATTACCCTTTGATTCTCTCTATTTTTACGGAATTAATCGCCCGATTCATATCAGCTATAGACCCCAACATAAACGAGATCTATGGACTTTTACCCCTAGAGGAACACCGACTAAAAAAGGTTTACAATCATGGTTAGAAGCCGCTAAATCTATCGATTCTGAAGCTAAAAAATCCCCCAAAATCGGGGGATAACCAAGACCTAAAACCGTCTTCTTTTAGATTTCTGGTTCCAGATCGTCCTCGTCGTCCTCATCGGCCGGTTCCGTGGGGAAAGGAACCGAACCCATGTCTAATTTATCCCGCAATAACTTCTCAATTTCCGCCGCTACTTCTGGCTTTTCTTCGAGATATTTAACGGCATTATCGCGACCCTGGGCAATATTTTCGCCATTATAGCTATACCATGCCCCTTTACGAGTAACTACGTTCGTTTGTTCGGCGATATCGAGCATACAACCCACTTGGGAAATGCCTTTACCGAAGATAATATCAAATTCAGCAATCCGGAAAGGAGGCGCGACTTTATTTTTAGCCACCTTAACTTTAGCCCGAATTCCGTATTCCCCTTCCGTGCCTTTTTTCAAAGTTTGAATGCGACGGATATCTAAACGTACCGAGGCATAAAATTTTAAGGCCGTCCCCCCGGTGGTCACTTCAGGATTGCCGTAGGTAACACCGATTTTTTGCCGCAGTTGGTTGAGGAAAATCACCACACAACCCGATTTACCAATATTACCGGCAATTTTTCGCAGGGCTTTACTCATCAAACGGGCCTGCAAACCCACCTGATTATCCCCCATTTCCCCTTCAATTTCCGCCCGCGGCACTAAAGCGGCCACCGAGTCGATGACAACGATATCCACGGCCGAAGAACGCACTAACTGGTCAACTATTTCTAAGGCTGCCTCCCCTGTATCCGGTTGTGCCACCAGTAAATTATTGATATCTACCCCTAAATCTTCCGAATAGGTGGGATCTAAAGCGTGTTCCGCATCGACAAAGGCTGCCACTCCCCCAGCTTTCTGCACTTCTGCGATCGCATGGAGGGCTAAAGTGGTTTTTCCAGAACTTTCTGGCCCGTAAATTTCGACGATGCGGCCTTTCGGTAGGCCGCCACCCAAAGCCATATCTAGGGTTAAAGCACCACTAGGCACGGTTTCTACCCGCATCCGGGTCGCGTCTCCCAAACGCATAATCGAACCTTTGCCAAAGTTGCGCTCGATTTGATTTAAGACTAAACCCAAGGCCTTATCTCGATCAGGATTACTTGTCGTTGTCGCCATTAATTTTGTCCCAGTTTTCTTAAGTAGTACAGTAGTATCTAAAGATTGTAGCCTGTTTTGATCTTGATCACCAAAAAGTTAGAGACTTTTTCCAGAATGGTGATCAAAAATCAAAAGTTTTGATTTTTACAGCCAAGGTCGGCTCATCTGTTCTAATTGCGTCACCTCTCGCGCTTCTAAACTCCATCCTAACGCCCCAGCATTTTCCCTCGCTTGGGCCGCAGTTTTTGCCCCCGGAATGGGAATCACATCTTCTTGGGCGATTAACCAATTGAGGGCCACTTGTGCGGGGGTTTTTTGGTATTTTGCGCCCAATTCTTGCAGTACCCTTAAAATTGGGGCTATTTTCTCCAAACCTTCTTTTTTGAACCGCGAGTCAACTTTTCTGGCTCCATCGGGCAAATTCTGGCTTTCTGGGCTATATTTACCCGTCAGTAGTCCTTGAGCGAGGGGGCTGTAGGCGAGGATGGTGACACCTAATTCCTTGGCTGTGGCTAAAATTGCCTTAGTTTCTATTTTGCGATACAAAAGCGAATACTGCACCTGATTGACCGCTAAGGGAACCTCTTTTTTCGCCAAAATCTGGCTTGCTTGACGCATTTGCTCGGCGGAATAATTACTTACGCCCACTGCAGCAATACGGCCTCGTTTTACTTCTTCCGCTAGGGCATTCATTAGGGTTTCTTGGCTAATCAGGAAGGTGAAGGGCCAATGTACTTGGTAAAGGGTAATTTTATCGGTTTTTAGACGGTTTAAGCTCTCTGTAATGGCATTATGAACGGCATTCGCCCCAAATCGCCACGGTACGGGGGCAAACTTACTGGCAATATCGATGGGAATATCAGTCTCTTGAGTAAATTTTCCTAAGAGTCGTTCCGATTCCCCCAGTCCATAGACTTCGGCAGTGTCAAAAAAGGTGATTCCTGCCTCTACTGCCGCTTTAAAGGCCGCTTCTACCTGACTAGCTCCGTATTCCTTGCCATAGTTCCAGAATAGTTTATCTCCCCATGCCCAAGTCCCAATTCCTAAGGCACTGACGGAAATTCCTGTTTGTCCGAGATTAGCGGTTTGTCTAGTCATATTCCCTACAAAGAATGACAGCGTTTCTCATTTAAAGATGAAGTGTAACCTATATTTGGTCTGACTCCCCACTAACCCCCTTTTTTGATTCCTGGAAATTCGCACCCATAAGTAATGGGAAAGGACTTGACTTTGCCGGCGACTTGCGCTATGCTTTTCTTATAATGGGAATCTGTGCAAAATTTTTTAAAACGCACAGATTACCATTGTGAATAAAATCTTTTAAAAATATTATCTCAAAATCTGCCGACAAAAGCAAGCAAAATTTCGCCCCTAATTGTTAAGTTTTGTTAATCAAGAAATGCAGAGATCAGCAAGGTAAAAAAATGGAAATCTCTTGCCGATCTTGTTTGTCTGCTTGATTGTCGGTTAACCTATGATTAGGTTAGGCGAATTTTGCGCTTTGACTAATTGTTAGTGCTAACTTCCGTGGTTTCAACAATTGCCGTCGGTTGGCAGGGGGTAGGTGGAAATTTCTCTGGAAAAGAGAAGCCTAGAAATGATGCGATCGCAAACATGGTGCTGATAATTTTGGCAAGACTAACAAGGTCTTCTCTGTACTTTAACCAATATTTATACATAATCATCAATCCTTTTACTTAGGAGGTGAACTATCTTTAGATTAAAAAAATTCTGATTATTTGTCGTTACTCAAAAGTCCTAAAAATGGTACTTTTTTTAGGTACTATCAAGTAACCTGACAGGGTACTGAAAAGTAATCTTAAGTCCTGCAACCCTTAAAAAATGATGATGAATGAACTAAAAATGACTGAAATTAAAACCCTTTCATGGACTGAATTAGAAATGCTGGTTAATGATCTGAAAAAAAAGCATACAAACAAGGGATTAACGGACTTAGAAACAAAAATATTAAAAGGTGTTTTTGATGATAAAACATATCGTGATCTAGCGGAAGAAATTAGGCAAGAAGAACAGTCAATCAAGAATGCGGCTTATAAGTTATGGAAAATCTTGTCAGAGCAAATGGGTGAAAAGATTGGAAGTGAGAATCTGATTACTGCTTTAAGTCGATGGAAATTACAACCAGAATGTAATCAAAAAAACACAAATTATGACGGAAAATTTTCTGGTGCTGTGGTTTTTACTGCTTCTGAAAATAAAAAGAAACAGATATTAACGCTATTAGAACTTTTAAGAAAAATAACCGATGATCAGGAAATAACAATAACTGACATAGAACAAGGTAGTATCAAATTAACTCTCAAGGGTTCTCAAAAAAGTTTAGAAAAAATTGAATCCCTATTCAAATCGGGTGAATTGAACAAAATTTCGGGAGATATTACAGTTGAAAATGTTCAATTTACCGAAGATAATTGTTTAGCTTTTACCATAGCAGGTGATGTTAATGCAGATGAGATAACCTATTTAAAATCTACTATCATAGGACAAAATTTAGCAGAATCACCAAAGCAACTGGCAGAAGAATCGTCAGCAAACCCCTTCCAGCGCATTATAAGAAGATTTGGAAGGATTAATCTGAAAGAGGCTGACCTGAGTGGGGCTGACCTGAGTGGGGCTGACCTGAGTAAGGCTATCCTGAGTAAGGCCGACCTGAGTGGGGCTGACCTGAGAAGGGCTAACCTAGAACGGGCTAACCTAGAACGGGCTAACCTAAGTGAGGCTGACCTGTGGGGGGCTAACCTGAGAGGGGCTAACCTGAGTGAGGCCGACCTGATTGGGGCTAACCTGATTGAGGCTAACCTGAGTAGGGCTAAACTGATTGAGGCTGACCTGTGGGGGGCTAACCTGATAAGGGCTAACCTGATTGAGGCTAAACTGAGAGGGGCTGACTTGAGTGAGGCTAAACTAAGTGGGGCTGACCTATGGGGGGCTGACCTAGTATGGGCTAAACTGAGTGGGGCTAAACTGATTTACGCTAACCTGATTGAGGCTAACCTGAGTAGGGCTAAACTGATTGAGGCTGACCTGAGTGAGGCTAACCTGAGTGGGGCTGACGTTAAAAACGCTATCTTTATCGATGCAACGGGGATCACCCCCGAACAAAAACAGGATTTGATTCGACGAGGGGCAATTTTTGGGGATACTTCTAACGATCGCAGTAAAGCATTAGTTTAAAACAGCCTTTGATCTCCACCTTCAGCAGAGATTTAGGTAGGGTTGGCTGAATAAATGTAAAATATAGACGAGGTAAGGGGTTTGGCGGCCTGTTTGGCCAAGCAGCTGCAAGATTTTCAAGCTGGTGGCTCAAAAACCTTGTATCTTAACCGGCGATCGCTCCTACTTTTTCAGCCAACCCATAATTAATGGGAAAGGACTTGACTTTGCCAGCGACTTGCGCTATGCTTTTCTTATAATGGAAATCTGTGCAAAAATTTTTAGACGCAAGGATTTCCATTATGAATAAAATCTTTTAAAAATATTATCCCAAAATCTGCCGACAAAAGCAAGCAAAATTTTGCCCCTAATTGTTAAGTTTTATTAACAAAGAAATACAGAGATCAGCAAGGTAAAAAAATGGAAATCTCTTGCTGATTTTGTTTGTAGGTCAAGCTATGATTAGGTTAGGCGAATTTTGCGCTTTGACTAATTGTTAGTGCTAACTTCCGTGGTTTCAACAATTGCCGTCGGACAGACATTGCTAAGATTTTTGTCAATTGTTTTCGATAATCTTTCTAAATTTTTCTCCTGTTGAGCCTATTTTAAGTAGCTGGTTATAATTTAGGTTCGATCCCCCCTGCCCCCCTTGATAAGGGGGGTGCCGATAGGCGGGGGGATCCCCCTTGATAAGGGGGGTGTCTGATAATTTTTAATGCCTACCTACTTATGACAATAATGTTGTCAACTTTCTCTGATTAAGATTAACCCACCGCAAACCCTGTATATTCTCTGACTAGGGGTTCATGAAAGGCTAAAACAATATCTTCTTTAGGAACGCCTAAATTAACTAATTCATTGGCAATTCCTACCTCAGTGCCATCATGTTGTATCCAGATTTTACCCTTTTTAATATCGAGATGCAAAACACAACCATGATATCTTCGTCTATTTTTCCAGCCAACATACATCAATTGATAGTGATCGCCAACTGTATCAAAAATCAATTGTTGTTCAATCGGATCTTTAGATGAACCTAGCTGAGAATATTCAGTAATGACTTGCTTGACATAGTGACGATATTGTTCTAATTTTTCCATGCGACAATTACCTCCCCAATCGGATCATAAATAATCAGGTAAATTTGAAATCGTTTAACGACAGTTTGAATAAATCGCAATTCAAAAAAACTATAATAAATATCTAAAGGAACAGCTAAATATAACTGTCTTTTAGGTTCTTTTTCTTCTAAAGCAACACGATAATTAAAGAATTGTCCAATAGCAGTATGAAATTCTGAAATACTGGATTTACCGATAAAACTTTTAATTTCAACGGCTATCTTTTCATTGTCTTTTTCTGCGGCTATCAGTTGCTCTGCTCCTAAATCGACATACATTTCTACATCACCCACTTCAATCCTTAAAGGGTCATCCGTAATGATCCAACCCTCTTTTTCTAATCCTTTTCTCACTGCACCATGAAAACGATCTTTAGCAGACATGAATTTTGAAGTTAGCAGGCATAATAATTGTTAATTATAACATTTCGTCATGACGAGCGACAGGGTGAGAGCAGCTCAAACCCTATTGACAATTGGCCAATTTTGTGATCCGCGTGGGCATTTCAAGTGATAAGCTAAGACGTATTTAAACCGCTTATTCTGAGATTAGCCCCCCTTGCCTGATCTCAACAAGCAATTTGAATTACGAACAGCTTAACTAGCTGACATCCATCGTGATAAAATCGGCCTTGTCTTTCTTCTGCCAGCGCGACGCCGAGCGGCGGTATGTTGAGCTTATTTCCCCCTTTACTTTTTACTTGGTATAACTCGTGCAGGTTTTCATTTATCATACTCCCGAACTTACCCCCGTCCATACTCTACCCGATTGCGCCGTCGTTATCGATGTTTTAAGAGCGACAACCACGATCGCCACTGCCCTCAATGCCGGTGCGGAAGCAGTGCAAACCTTTAGCGATCTGAAAACCCTGATGCAGGTGAGTGATAGCTGGCAACCGGAAAAACGTCTCCGGGCAGGAGAAAGAGGTGGCGCGAAAGTGGAAGGCTGCGATCTGGGCAATTCTCCCCTCGATTGTACCCCTGATTTAATGAAAGGTCGTCGTCTGTTTATCAGCACCACTAACGGCACTCGCGCTCTGCAAAGAGTGGAAGAATCCCCGATCGTAATCACTGCGGCCATGATCAATCGGCAAGCTGCTGTTAATTACCTATTGGATAAGCAGCCCGATACCGTCTGGATTGTTGGCTCTGGTTGGGAAGGGGGTTATTCTCTGGAAGATACGGCCTGTGCTGGAGCGATCGCCGATGCGCTACAAGAACAATCGGGGCAAATGGCGATCGGGAATGATGAGGTTATTGCCTCGATCGCTCTTTATCGTCAATGGCAAAATGATCTTTTAGGAATGTTCCACAGTTGTAGTCACGGTCAGCGCCTTTTGCGTCTCCACTGTCAAGAAGATTTAAAATACTGCGCTAATATTGACTCTCTTGATGTTTTACCGATCCAAAAAGAACCGAGCATTTTAGTCAAACTTTAGACATTACTACCCACAGAAAGGGTCATCCGTGCGGGTAGGATCGATGCTCCTACCCAGATTCCTTTATTTATAGTTTACCGACCATGACTATCGATTCTTTACTGCAACCTTTTCAGCGTTTTGGTGTCAATCTCGGTTTAGAAAGAATAAAAAATCTGCTGGAGATTTTAGGCAATCCCCAAGATAAAATTCCGATTATTCATGTCACGGGAACTAATGGCAAAGGTTCAGTTTGTGCCTATCTATCCTCTATTCTCAGCACTGCTGGTTACAAAGTCGGACGTTATATTTCTCCCCATTTAATTCATTGGACGGAAAGAATCTCTATTAATGGCGAAAATATTGAAACTGCGACTTTAGAAAACCTGCTTAAGTATATACAATCGCGTATCGATCCCCAGCAGGAAAGTCCTACTCAATTTGAGGTAATTACTGCCGCTGCTTGGCTGTATTTTGCTCTGGAAAAGGTGGATATTGCCGTGATGGAAGTGGGTTTAGGAGGAAGATTAGATGCGACTAATGTCTGCGCTCAACCTTTAGTGACTGTCATCACTTCTATTAGTCGGGAACATTGGCAAAATTTAGGTCCCACGGTTGCTGATATTGCCGGGGAGAAAGCGGGGATATTAAAAGCGAATTGTCCGGCAGTTATCGGACAATTACCGGAATCAGCGCAGGGGGTAGTTAGGGAGAGAATCAAGCTGTTAAATTGTCCGACGGTATGGGTAGAAGCTGCCGAAAAAATTGCCGATAATCGCGCTAAATATCAAGGGTTAGAATATCCTTTATCCTTAGCGGGAGATTTTCAATTAACTAATTCTGCTATAGCGATCGCTGTTGTTAATATTTTACGTCAGCAAGGTTGGCAAATTAGCGATGAAGTCGTGCAAGAAGGAATGGCAAAAACTCGCTGGTTAGGACGGTTACAAACCGTTAATTGGTGTCAGCGAGAAATCTTAATAGATGGCGCTCATAATCCTGCTGCTGCTATTGGGTTAAGGCAGTATGTAGATAGTTTAAAAGCCCCAAAAATTATCTGGGTGATGGGAATTTTATCGACCAAAGATCATCAGGAAATATTCCAAGCTTTATTAAGAAAAGGCGATAGTTTATATTTAGTTCCTGTCCCCGATCATAGCAGTGCCAATCCTGAAACCTTAGCGGAATTAGCGGCTTCAATTTGTCCAGAATTATCTCACCTAGAGACTTGTTCCGATGTATTTTTAGGACTAAAAAAAGCCATCCAAGAATCTGCCGATAGTCAGATAATTCTCTGTGGATCGCTTTATCTAGTCGGTTACTTTTTAGGGAGTTTGTTTCAGGGAAAATAAAACATCAATTTTACTGGTGGTTTTATCAGGCATAGTGGCAGTAATTCCGATCCCGCGTACCGATTCTAAAAAGGCTTTTGTTTCCGGGGTTAATTCCGTGGCAGGAAGATTATTAATTCCTCCCGCTTTAGCGATAATTTGCTCCACATCGATGAAGAAATAACCGAGATTATTCTTGGGTAGATTAGCGGTAGATGCTCGGAAATTCTCACTTTGGCTAATCGGTTGATTCGGTTGGGGTTGATAGGGAATTCCGACGGTCATTTTTAAGGTATCATTATTAGGCCAAGCATAGGTTAAAATCGCTTGTTCTTCCGCTTTCCATTCAGTCACATCTTCACCGGAAATTTGACTGTTTTTTATGGTGATAACAGGAACAGTTTTCACCAATTGATTTAACTTCTCGAGGGTAGTTTTTGCCGCTTTATGATCGCCGGTTTGCCAGATCATCATTCCCCCAAAACCTAACCCTCCCAGCGCTTGCTGGTTGGGGATAATTCCAAAGGCAAATTCTCGATCCATCCAGTTAAAAACTTCTTTATCCGCGTCAAGGGTTGCCATCTGAAAATTCTCACGGATCTGACGCAGAAAAACTTGTAATTCTGGGTTAGTTTGGGACTGTTTTTCTACTTCTTCCCATCCCTGTTTAAGATTATTACCGCTCCAGACTGCGATGGTATCTCCGGGGAAATAATTTAAAACTTGATTTCTGCTAGGGGAAGGTAGGGTAGAAATAGTTTCAGGAGCAAGTTTAGCCACCATTTGTAATTGTAATCCCGTATCGGTGACACCCACTCCCGCGACAATATCTTGAATTTTTGCTAATTCTTGCCGACTTTGGGGGGATAAATTAGCATCTGCTCCCAAGATTCCGGCATAATCATCGATATAAATTGTCGCTAGGGTATTGGGTAGGTTGAGGGATTGGGAAAGCAGTTTTCTCACTTCTGGTTTACTGCTAAAAGATGGCTGTCCTCGGTAGGTATCGATCGCCGATTCTAACACCTTTTTATCGTAGGATATCAACAAAAAATCCCCCGCAACGGCAGTATAAATGGTGGTGTTATCCTGCCAATCTATAGCAGTAATTTTAATATCTTTGTAGTCACTGGTGCTAGTTTTGCGATTAACTTGTTGTCCTAGTTTTTTCTCGAATTCCGACGCTTTAATTTTATCTTTGATCCCGATAACCGTTAAGATTCCCGATTCCCCCGGTTTAGTTGCCGGAAGAAAAGCAAAGCTGATACTACCGATCCAAGGTTCGATATCCCGTTGATAATCAATCTTATCGGTGAAGATATTTTTTTGTAATTCTTCTAATCCTTGACTAACCGAGGTTCGTGATTCTGGTGTACCATATTTAGCTAACACTGACCAAGCTTTTGCATCCGTGGAAACAAAACTACTAGCAAAGGCAGTTTCTGGGATAACTTTTGCCGATTCTAAGGGGGTGAATCTTTGCCAAGGTAGTTGTCCTCGTAGATAAAGATAGACACCTCCTGCGGTTACTGCTGTTAGTCCTAAGACGACTAAACAACCGGGTAAAAATGATTTTTTTGACATAGAATTGTGGTTTGGTTAAAAAGTTCAATACTTGGCGATCGATTTGTCTCTGGTTTTAGTTTCTAGAGAATTGGTTAATCTTTAGTAAGCTTTAATTATTATTATAGCTTCTGGAGGTACTAAGCTGTTGACTATCTAATTTACTCGTTAAGACTGTAGGGGAGCGGGGGGAGGTAGTTTGCTCTTTTGTACTAAAATATCCAATACGCAGTTTAAATACAGTACAGCTTAGAATGATCAAATATTGTTGATATGAATACCATAAAAGGCTAATTTTATCATGAAACTGGAGATGAGATAGACAAAATAGAATCATAGAATCTTTGATTCTTGATGAATTTCTGATTACTAAGTATGCAGAAATACAGACAAGAAAAATTCCTGTTATTGGAAAATAGTTGAGATCAAAAAGTATTCTTGCTGAATTGGTGCATTTATTTCAAATATATTTAGGGTTTGCTGAAAAAGTTTTTCCTGGGGGTAGGGTGTGGGGTGTGGGGTTTTACCAGTTTTGAGGTGGCCAATTACCTAATTTTCAGGGAAAAAGTGCCTAAATTTCCCCCCGATCACTGCCATATCCAGTACTTTTTAAGTTCCGTTTTTGAAAGTCCCAATCCTATTTTCGCAGCATGAACATCGGACTTTAACAGGTCAAAAGCTTTATTTTAAAAGGGTTTTACCATTATTCAGCAAACCCTATTTATTTTAAAATATTAAAATTACTGCTGTTAACTCTGATGCTTAAAAAGCTATCGGAATCATAATAATTTCCTAGATAGGGTTGAAAAGTTCAGTCTTTTGAAAAAATAAGGTTATTATGAACCTATATTAGACCTCTTATAAAAATCAAAAATTGCTGAGGTTGATTAGGGTTAGGAGTCGGTCGTCAGGAGAATCAAGAATGAATAATAATCAATTAAATGGTCTATTTACAGATTTTATGCAATTTAATCCTTATTTTTGCCGTTTTTGAACCCTAAAAAATTAATTACGCAAGAGGTATTATGAAAAATGAGGCTCTCTTGGAGTTATGGTGATCAGCAAATCTTATCGAAGAAAAGGCGTACGCTATACACCCCTACAAATCATACCACGCGCGGCAGTAGGGACGCAAAGCTTGCGCCCATAATGTGACATTGTGAACATTTTTCACCCAATGTCCAAGAGAGCCAAAAACGATAAAAAATAGGGGCTGAATTTTTTCAACCCCCTAAAATACAAGAAATTATCGTTTTAGCCTTGTTTCCGTTTTAATGCCAAGGCAGATAAACCAAAGAAACCTAAACCAAAGAGGAGAGTCGGTTCCGGGGTTTGGACAGTTAATAAACCTAATTGACCACCTTCGACAAGATTATTAGAACCGCCGATGCTGCCATTTCGCACACTGTGGGCCTGCACGTCGAGAATTAGAATTTTTTCTCCCGGTCGAGCGCTGGGAAAGAATTCAGTAATATCCAAAATCCCCGAAGTTTCCCAGTTACCTAAATCATTGGGGCTGCTGTCGGTTTGACCCCCCGGTAAACTAGCACTACGATCGATCTGACCTACTCGTGTCGCTTGTCCCGTGGTGGCATCAAGTCGCCAAATCGAGGCTTCTTCTCCAGAGGGTTGACCGAAATCAGAGAAAGAACGGTCTTCTTGGATATAGATAGTACCGTCATCGGACCAATCGAGGTTATCGGGACTTCTCACCCCAAAATCGGGACCGCTAAATTGACCGCCACCCGCATCATTACCATCGTAGAGAATGCGAGCGCTGACGCTAGAAGCAGCGGTGTCGAGATTGCCGTTTTGATCGAAAACCAGATTATTATCGAAGATATAAACAGTTCCCCAGCTATCGGCCCCATTGAATAAAGAACTGCGTCCGGTGGAAGCAAGAACAATTTGGGAACCATCACTGGGATTAGTCGAGACATCTTCCGGACGGGAGAAGGAAAAAGCTCCTAAAGCGTCCGCTTGGGCGCGAAGATTGCTATCGGTGGCAAAACCGTTGAGAAAACCAACCCCATTTCCCTCGTTCACCACTTCTACCCATCGTCCAGCGCTGGTGTTACCAGTACCGGCAAAGTCCCGGGGATCCACACCTTCATCGCCTACCCAAACATACAGTTTGCCCTGTTTGAGACCATTGCGATCGAGAAAACTACCATCTCCGACCCCGTTTTTCTCCCCAATGTAGAGATAGAGAGGCGCGGACTCGGTATCATCACCCCCGATCATCGCAATGCGATCACTTCTACCTGTATCAATTTCTGTCCAATTTTCCCAACCACCGCGACCCATTTCTGGGGCAGCCCAGATATCGAAATTGCTAGGATCGAGAACCCATTGAGTCCCGTTGCTGGTTTCTTCTCCAGCAAAGTAGATATTATCTTCAAAACCGATCCCTTGACCGAAGGAATAACGACCGAAAGCGGCACCAGAACAAAAACGATCTAAACCTCCAATGGTGGGAGCGAGTTCAAATTGACTGGTACTGGTGATTAGATTGTAAGAGCGATCGTAGATTTTATCGAAGGCTAATCCAGAACCGATAATTTGACGACTACTGGTGTCGATGTCAAAGTAACTGATTCTTGCTCCTCTCACGGAAAGCTGGTTAGCAGTACCCGGATTCAGGGTATAAGAGGCTCCTTGGTTATTTCTAACTTCGTGGTTGACCAAGGCACGAATCGTCCCATTTCCTAGATCGATAACGCCAATTCCATCAAGAATACCGATGGGAGTGTAATTGTTGATGGTTTCACCCACTGTAAATAGGGGCGTATATTTATAACCATTCAATCCTGTCACCTGCGGTCCGCCTGTATTAGTATGAGCTTGCGCTAAAACCGTCGGTACGTTTATCAGGGAAATTCCCACTGTTAGCAGAGTTGCCGCTAGAACATTTTTGCGGTTAGAATGTGAAGCAATCATTAATTTTTTATTCCTCTAATCTCAAGGAAACAAAACGTTCTCTCTTGAGATTAGAAGGCTTTTATTAAGGGATTGATAAGCCCAGAATAAAAACTCTTTAAGAACTGATGCTTTGTCATAATTATTAATATTTATGCAAACAATTGTAAAAAAGCTGGATGCTCACGACCTAGATTCTTTCTATTAACAATAGTCATACTAAATCTGGTTATTAAAAACTGATTATTTATTCACCCTTTTGCCTCTTGCCTGTTGCCTTTTGCCTGTCCTGATATGTTACCTATACTCAACGGATTTAGTATCATTTAATCATCGAGCCTAGTAAACAATGTCTTTCTTTTGCTTATTCTGACTCCTTAATACTGCCCCGTGACTCTTTCCCTAAGGGAAGATTTTCGATTTTTTCCAGAGGTCTATTATTAATTCCCACCGCTTGATTAATATTAGTTAACCCATTGGCCTCTAATTTTTCTGTTAATCCTTGTAAAATATTTGATACTAGCCAAGGACCCTGATATAACCAACCGGTATAAATCTGTAATAAACTGGCACCGGCGGTAATTTTTTCCCAAGCATCATCGAGAGAAAAAATGCCTCCCACTCCAATTATTGGTAAATTGCCTTGGGTTTGCCGATAGATAAAACGGATTACTTCCGTGGAACGTTCCCGCAAAGGTTTGCCACTAATTCCCCCTGCTTCTTCAGTGATTGGTTTACCGGTTTCGGGCAGAATTGTGGTTTTTAATCCCGTGCGTTTAGTGGTGGTATTAGTAGCGACAATTCCCGCTAATTGATAGGCGACAGCTAAGTCAATAATTGTTCTGATATCTTCCCATTCTAAATCGGGAGAAATTTTCACTAATAGGGGTTTTCTGCCTTGATTTTCTGTTTGTAAAATGTCGAGGATTTTATCGAGTTGTTCACCACTTTGCAGGGAACGTAAACCGGGAGTATTGGGAGAACTAACATTAACGACAAAATAATCAGCATGGGGGAATAAATAGCGAAAACTGCCTAAATAGTCCTCCGGGGCTTTTTCTAGGGGCGTATTTTTCGATTTACAGAGGTTAATGCCGATGGGAATCTGTCGGGGTTGTCGTTGCCAAGATTGCTGGAGAGTTGCCGCTAGAACCAGTGCGCCGAGGTTATTTGCCCCCATACGGTTTAATCCAGCCAAATCTTCTGGTAAACGGAATAATCTCGGTTGGGGGTTGCCCGGTTGCCCTTCTAGGGTGACAGCACCCACCTCGGCAAAACCAAAGCCGAAACTATGCCAAAGTCCTGCCCCTAAACCGTCTTTATCGAATCCTGCCGCTAATCCGACGGGATTGGGGAAATTTAACCCCCAGAGGCTTTGAGATAGGCGAGAATCGCTAAAACTGAGGGATTCTGATAATTGTGAGATTAACCATTGTCCCCAAAATCCGCCTCGCGAGCGATCGATTTTTTGCAGAGTATTTAATAATTGTTTTTGTGTTCCCTCTAAATTGCCCCGAATAGCCTTGAAAGCTAGAGGATAAAAAGGTTTAATTGTGTCAATTATATTGGTCATAAGAATGCAGTTCCGAGAGATTTATTCAGATGTATCACCATCCTGATTTAAGATGTCAAGATACTGTTTATAAATGTATACTTTATTCCTGAGTTTACCTGTTGCTTCCGTTACGATACCAAGCTGTTGGAGATCATCAATGGCTCTTTTAACAGTAGGCTTAGTTGTTCCACAAGCTTCAGCAGTTTCGGGAATTCGGATTGCTATCTTTTTCTTTAAGTAATCGTAGACTGTCAAGTTTGACTGTACTGCAACCGACTGATAAATCGAGCCTTTTCGCGACTGCTCTACTGCTTTTCGATCGCGTTCAAAGAGTGCCATTAAATCACGGATTTTATCTGTTGCTTGATTGGCAATAGTTGTCACTCCTTCCAGAAAAAATATCAGCCACTTTTCCCAATTTCCTTGGGTTCTTACTTCTTGGAGAAGATTATAATACTCGTCACGGTGCTTCTTAAAGTGAAGACTGACATAAAGCCAGGGTCTTTCCAGAACTCCTTCAGCAACGAGCATCAGTACGATAAGCATACGCCCAACCCGACCATTTCCGTCAAGAAATGGGTGAATTGTCTCAAATTGTGCGTGTGCAAGTCCGACCTTGAGCAAAATAGGATACTCTGTAGAATGGAGAAATTTCTCAAATGCGCTCAGTATATCTGGTAACTCTTGAGGGGGTGGCGGCACAAACATCGCATCGCTGGGTTTACTTCCCCCAATCCAGTTCTGGGAACGTCGAAACTCTCCTGGTGCTTTCTTGTCACCGCGAGTCCCATGAACAAGCCGCTCGTGAGATTCACGAATTAGACGCAAACTGAGCGGTAGCGTTGAAAGCCTTGCGATACCATAACTTAAAGCACCAATGTAGCTGGAAACCTCTTGAACATCTTCCAAAACAACCCCCGGTACAGACTGATTCTCGTGTAGGAGTAAATCGGCAATAGATGACTGAGTTCCCTCAATCTGACTTGACAACACGGCTTCCTTGCGAATGTAACTGTATAAAAGTTCTTCTGGCCCCGGTAATAGTCGTCCAATTCCATCCAATCGTCCCAGAGCTAACACAGCGGCTTCGAGTCGTCGCTGAAGTGCTGAATCGACTATAATTGGCGGAATGGGGGGCAAAGGTGCGGGAATGAAAGCTTTGTACGCAGTTTCACCACTTTCCTGCCATACCCACCGCCCTGCTCGTTCAGAGTTTTTAGTAAAGGATGACATACTTAGCAGAATCCTTAGTAAAGTGAACGCTCACATACTTTACTATAACACTGTCACACAGATAAACTGCACCTACAAAAGATCAAGTGTATAGTTAGGGCTTGCTGAAAAAGTTATTGAAAAGCACAGGTCTCTTAATCAATGATTTCACTTAGCTACAAGCATAAGCTTTAGTTGTTGATTAATCTCTAAGTCATAACTTATTATAATCATTGACCGATAAAAAGTGCGGTTTTTCCATTTCAGACATAAAAAAGCCCAAAAAACCTGCCGAAGCAGGGTGGAAAGATTGATAACTAAAAAAGTAATAGCAATGGCTGTTTCCAATGTTGAGGGAAGTTTTGCCATCACGCGATTGAGGCTAAATCTTCTTTTAGCTTGTCCAAATTTCCCTTCAATAGCATTACGAATTCTTTCATCTTCAAGAGCTTGTTTCTTGT
>VYMG01000152.1_pt1 | contig 25882 bp, 16 predicted proteins | sample 5115261 | NCBI WGS metagenome assembly VYMG01 (sample SAMN12291781, study PRJNA351875) | freshwater metagenome | isolation source: freshwater lake | place: USA: Michigan, Wintergreen Lake | collected 2013-08-08
CCGAACCACGTAAATTAGAAAAATTAGACCCTGTGCCGCTGCCGAATTTGAAAATACGTGCTTCGCGTGTGACTAAGTCGAAGATACCGCCTTCATTGACCAAGTCATCATCCACCGATTGGATAAAACAAGCATGGGGCTGAGGGTGAGTATAAGAGTCACCGGATTTTGTCATTTCTTTTGTTTCGGGATCAACATAATAATGACCTTGTGGATTACCGGTAATGTTATAGGCATAATTAAGACCTGTATTGAACCATTGGGGCGAATTGGGTGCCGCCATTTGTTTCAAAAGCATATAACTTATTTCATCATAAAAAGCTTGAGCATCTTCGGCTGAATCGAAGTAACCATACTGTTCACCCCAATGCCGCCAACATCCCGCAAGACGATGCACGACTTGACGCACAGAATTCTCTGCCCCCGTTTTTTGATTGCCGTTTTCGTCCAAAACAGGATTGCCTTCCTTGTCAACTAATGGCACGCCGGCTTTACGAAAATATTTTTGAGCTAAAATGTCTGTCGCTACTTGCGACCACTGTGACGGCACTTCTATGTCTTGCATATTGAAGACAGTTGAACCGTCGGTATTGCGCAGCACCGATGCGCGTATAGTATAGTCGAATTGGCTGTACGGGCTGATTCCCGGCTGCGTAAAGCGACGAGCTATATTCATGAGTACCTCTTGAGGTAAAGTATTAAAAAAAGAATAAACGTTTTAAATAGTTGAACACAAGAATTATTCCAATGCTGAACAACTACTGTATGTATTGTACCAAAATATTGCAAATAAACGATATATGACCAATGAAGGAAGTACAATCCCTCATAATAGCCATAGAAATCGGTATGAATGCTTGCGGTAGGTCGCATAAAATGCGCTGCAAATCCTAAACGCAAATTACAGGTTTATTTCGACATGATTCAATGAATTTTTTTATTGTGGAAAACTTTTTTCTTTTGGCGTTTATTCGCCACTTTGGCTGCTACTTTTATGATTTCCCATCTTCTTGAAAATGCTATAATTACTAATAACTCACACTAAACGCTTTCTCATAGCAGACAGAAACGTTATCGTATCATTGCATCGGGGTGCCCCGATTTCATTTCTTCATTCAGTTGCTTGTAATCAATCGTACCTCTGTTTTTTACAAGATGATTGGCAATGACAATAGCTTTTGCCATACGTTTTGCCGATGTGGCGGGAATAGAACACATGTGAAGCAGCGTGCGCTTTTTGCCCGGTGTTAAACCTTGAAAATAGCCATCTGCTTGATTATCTATTGCCAATACTTCCTTAAACTCGTCCGGCATGGGTAAACCATATTCACTTGTATCTGCCCATAACTCAACCGAAAGAGTGTCGCCGACATCAACACCCAACTTTTTACAATATGTTTTGTTAATAGTGCAACCCAATTGACCACGCACAACACTCACAATCCCACATTGATATTCTATGAGATTGTTTAAACGACAGACCACACGGCGAGAACCGTCCGCAGAAGTTAATGCGTGCGCTATATCGTCGGGAACTAAAAAATGTCGCATCCACAGATTATTGTCCGATGAGGAAACTTTGCTCGTAAACTCATATTTCATAGAGTTTTACCATAGAGTGAGTGTGTAAATTTTTTAGAAAATACCGTGCCATATACCAAAAAATTGCATTGTTATTGGTGGAACGTTGACGAAGTACCCATGGTATCGGTGAAGAATACCGTACTCAAAAATAATAAACAAATTTAACAATTTGTACATTATTACACAAATTGTTAAATTTGTATTGTATTGAGCACAGCGACGCACATCTCCTCATTTGGGGGCAAATCTTTATCATTCCATGAATCAAAATCCTCCTTTTCAACATTATATGCGTTGTGAATACTTCAATTATGAAGAAAAAAAGAAACTTCAAGCACAAAAAATGTTTCCTTTGTGCAACTTTTATTTCTCTGAATCGTCGGAAGCGCGTAATTTTGCGGAAACTTTTGAAACACTAATGGTTTCTGTGTTGCAACACCACATTGTATTATTAAGTAAGGAGATTTGATGACAGAGAAGAAAGAAGCAAAGCAGCAGCAGACAAAAGAGCGTATTGTTGAGGCAGCTTTGGAAGAGTTTTGTCGTTTTGGGTTTAGTCGTGTCACTATGGATGAGCTTGCCATTAAATTAGGCATGAGCAAAAAAACATTATATCAGCATTTTTCCGGTAAGGAAGATGTGTTGAAATCGGTGCTGGATATGCGTCGTTCAGAAATGGACTGTAAAATCAATCCAATCCTCCATGACAGCAGTATTAATTTCATCGAAAAAATGGTACTGGTTTCCACACTCATCAGCAATGAGTTTGAGCGGGTAAGCCCGGTATTGTTGGAAGATATGCGTCGCCATGCGCCCGAACATTTTCGTGTTATGGAAGAATGGCGCAGAAAAAAAATAGAAGAAGAATTTGGTTTTTTCATTCGCGAAGGGCGTGAAAAAGGTATCTTTCGCAATGATATTCCTGATGAAGTTCTGATTTTGATGTACACTGTGTTAGTAGAAAATATAGTCAGACCGGAAGTTCTTGCAAAAGCACCATTATCGCCTGCACAAATGTATCAAGCATTGGTCAAAGTATTTTTTGAGGGCGTAATGACCACAGTTGGAAGAATGGAATGGTCACAAAAAGGGCAGCATCTTTTTCGGCAAATAGGTGGTCCGCCATTGGCATTGTCCATGCCGCAACCATAAAAAGTATTATATAAAAATATCTCGGAGTAGTATTTCAATGAGAAAAAAAATAGTAGGAATTTTTGCACTTAGTGCGATTATCTCATCGCAAGTTGTGCATGCCCAGACAATGACATTAACGCTTGAAGAAGCTTTACAAAAAGGAAAAGAATCCAGCAGACAATTAAAAATTGCTGAAAGTAAAGTGGTGCAAGCAAAAGAAATGGTGGATGAAGCGGCTTCAAATCGTTTGCCAACACTCAAATTTCAAGGTGGTTATACGCGATTAAGCGATGTGCCGGCTTTTACATTTTCTCTTCCTTTCGGTAATCAACAAGAATTTACCATTGCCCCTGTAATTCTTAATAATTATCAGCTAAAATTGTCCGTACAGCAACCCATTTATACCGGAAATAGAATTGAAAGTATGGTGGACGCTGCACGTTATTCCGCGCAAGCAGCTGAAATTGATAAAAGTCGTGATCAATATGATGTCAGTTATACCATTAAAAATTCATATTGGACATTGTATCGGGCGGTTGAATTTAAAAAAGTGGTTGAAGAAAGTATAGAAATGCTCAAAGCACGCATTAAAGATGCTGAGGTTTTGGAAAAAAACGGTATGCTCACACGTAATGATATTTTGAAAATTCAAGTACAACTTTCCGATGCTACAATACGGCTTATCGAAGCAGAAAATAATATTCAATTATCAACAGTAGCTCTCAATAATGCTTTAGGTCAACCGCTTGGAACTGTTATAAACGCTACAACACAACCGCGTGATAATGCAACAGCAATGGCAACATTAGATAATATGATTCTTGATGCTAAAAAATCGCGTGCCGACATACAAGCAACGGAATATAGAATAAAAGCTGCTCAAGAAAATATATCCGCACAACAAAGTAATTATTATCCGCAAATTTTTGTTGGCGGCAATGTGTATTACAATAATCCCAATCAACGGATTTTACCGAATCGTGAACAATTTGATGCAACATGGGATTTGGGTGTGCAAGTTTCTATGGATTTATGGAATTGGGGACAAACAGCCAATAAAGTAGGACAAGCAGAAGCTCAATTTGCCCAAGCCAAAGAATCGCTCGGTTTATTGCAAGATGCCATTAATGTTGAAGTGACGCAAGCATATCTCACCATGCGCCAAATGTCGGAAAAAATAAATGTTGCGAAACAAACAGTGGAACAAGCAACAGAAAACCAACGTGTGACGGCACAAAGATTTAAAAATGGCATTGCTACAAGCACTGATGCATTAGATGCCGATTTTACACTTATGCAATCAAAAGTAAATTACACACAAGCACTTGTGGATTTTGAAATGGCTTTTGCACGTTTGCGTAAAGCTCAAGGTCTTGAATAATCTAATTAAAATTTCTCGGATTAAAATATCACAATAATATGAAAAAAATTCTCACATTAGTTATTATACTCGGCATAGTCGGGGTTATGGTTATCACTCTTGTAAACAATAAAGCGAAAAGTGAAGCCAAATTAAATGAAAATATTATTCAAACAGTGTTTCCGGTCAAAACGGCTGCCGTGCAACAAGAAACTCTTTCCGATGAATTATCTTTAGTCGGTACGGTTATTCCCCATAATGATGTGGTGGTATTATCGGAAACACAGGGGCGCATACTGAAATCGAATATTGAAGTAGGCAGCCGAGTGTCGGCGGGAAGTGTCTTATTTGAGGTTGATGATGAGCTAAAACGTGCGGCTGTTATGCAAGCCGAAGCAAATTATGAAAAATCAAAAAAAGATTATGAACGCTATCAAGAAATGGCAAAACAAAAAGCAATACCTGATGCACAACTTGATGCTGCATTATTAGGGTATAAATCGGCGGAAGCATCATTAATTATGGCAAAACGCCAATTACGTGATACTAAAATTACAAGTCCCATTTCGGGCATTGTTGCCTCACGTGCGGTGAATCTTGGCTCCAATGTTGGCAATAATACGCCCGTCGCAAATATTGTGGATGTCAGTCGCATGAAAATTAAGATTAATGTTGCTGAACGCGATATTTTTAAACTTGATGTCGGTAATTCGGTATCTGTTCATAATGATCAATTACCGGGCAAAACGTTTGATGCAAAAATTATATCAATCGGAGCAAAAGCCGATGAAGCCCATACATATCCCGTCGAAGTGCTTTTATCCGATCCGGCGGCATTTAAATCTGGTATGTTTGCGAGGGTAAATTTCAGCTCCGTCAAAGCTACGCCTGCATTAGTGGTGCCGCGTGAAGCAATCATCGGTTCGGTACGCAATGCACAAATCTATGTGGTACAAGATAATAAAGCTGTTTTGAAAAAAATAGTATGCGGCGTGGAAAGCGGCAGCAAAATCGAAGTAGTGCAAGGTTTGAATCAAGGCGAAAATGTTATTGTCACAGGACAAAACATCATTAGTGATGGCTATAAAGTCACAATACAACAATAATAACCTCTTACCACAGAAAAAGGAAAAACACTATGACTTTAACAGAACTTGCCATAAAACGACCATCGCTCATTGTGGTATTATTTGCCATTTTGGGTATCTTAGGGCTTTTTGGTTATACGCAGTTAAATTATAATTTATTACCAAAATTCAGCCCGCCATTTATTTCAATCTCTACGGTATATCCCGGGGCTGCACCGCAAGAAGTGGAAACAACGGTCACGAAAATTATTGAAGATGCCGTGTCCGGTGTGGATAAAATAAGCTCCGTGATTTCACGCTCTTATGAAGGTGTATCTTTTGTTCAAATTGAATTTACTCAGTCGGCAAAAACAGATATTGCTTTGCAAGATGTCATTCGCATGGTAAATCAAGTAAACAGCCAGTTGCCGACGGGGATAAAACAACCTGTCGTAACAAAATTTAACCCTGATGAATTACCCATTTTACGTATGGGAGCAACATCAAATTTGAAACAACGCGATTTTTATCAATTCCTTCAAGATTATGTTAAACCTGAGCTTGCTAAAGTAGCAGGTGTAGGAAATATTACTTTGATCGGTGGTGAAAAGCGTGAAATCAAAGTCAATCTTGATGCTGCAAAAGTTCGTTCTTATGGGTTGTCATTAACTCAAATTCAACAATCAATCAATTTAGGAAATCTAGATTTTCCGACAGGAAGTATTAAAGAAAATGCGACACAATTTGTGGTTCGTATAGCCGGAAAATATTCATCTGTGGAGGAATTATCACAGCTTGTGGTTGGACGTTCACGTCAAGGCGGAGATATTCGTTTATCCGATATTGCTGAAGTTGCTGACGGCGTCAATGAGCGCACTACATATAATCGCATTAATAATAGAGAATGTGTTGGTATTTATGTGCAAAAACAATCAGATGCCAATGCTGTGGAGATGTCGAAATTAGTTAAGAAAAAACTTAATGAAATTTTAGAAAAGCATAAAGACATCAATTTACAAATTGAAATTGCTTCAGATTCATCTGATTTTACTCTTGAAGCCGCCAATGCCGTACAATTCGATTTAATGTTAGCTATCCTTATTGTTGCAGCGGTCATGTTTTTATTCCTTCACAGTTTGCGTAATTCGCTCATTGTGATGATTTCGATACCGGCATCACTTATTTCAACCTTTGTGTTTATTTGGGCTTTCGGTTTTTCCTTAAACCTTATGACATTGTTGGGATTGTCTCTTGTTATCGGTATTTTGGTGGATGATTCTATTGTTGTTCTGGAAAATATTTATCATCATTTAGAAAGAGGTGAAGATAAAGTTACCGCCTCCATAAAAGGTCGAAATGAAATTGGCTTTGCAGCACTTTCTATTACATTGGTGGATGTTGCGGTATTTTTACCATTATCACTTGTCACAGGGCTTATTGGTAATATCATGCGCGAATTTGCTCTTGTTGTTGTGGTTTCTACGCTGATGTCTTTGGTTGTTTCATTTACTATTACTCCTATTTTAGCATCACGTTTTGCTAAAATTCAGGAATTAACTAAAAATACTTTATTTGGTCGTCTCGGATTGGCATTTGAAAGAATGTTTGCATGGATTCAGCATGAATATGGTAAAATCATCGGTTGGGCATTAAAAAATAAATTGACACAAGCAACAGTGGTGTTGGGGTCACTTTCTACATTCTTTATTGTTTGGGCTCTTTTTTCAATGAAATTAATTCCTGTTGAATTTATTACGCAATCGGATCGCGGTGAGTTTACGGTGACTGTGGAATTTCCGCCAAGTATGAAAGTGGAAGAAACAAATCGTAAAACGCAACAAATAGAAAGTATGTTGTTTACAATGCCGGAAATTAAAAGAGTATTGACAAATGTCGGTACGTCAAGTTCAGCTTTTGCGGGTACACAATCGCAAAATAATCTTGCAGAGATGAATGTGTATTTGAAACCTGTAGCAGAACGCCAAAAAACAACAGATCAAGTGGGCGCAGATATTAAGCGAAATATTATGGCAATTGCCGGAGCTAAAGTTCGTGTGAATCCTATCGGTATTTTTGGCTCAGCGAATGAATCGCCCGTACAAGTTGTTGTGAGCGGTGCCGATCGTGAAAAAGTGAAACAAGGTGCAAAACTTGTGGAAAAAGAATTGCTTGCTATGGACGGCACAAGCGATGTGCGTCTTTCATCTGAAGACGGTAAGTTAGAAACTCGCATTGAAGTGGACAGACAAAAATTAGCTGCTCTTGGATTAACAATTGGCGAAGTAGGTGCTGCATTACGTATTGCATTGCAGGGTAATGATGATGTGAAATTCCGTGAAGGAACCACAGAATATGATATTCGTGTCCGCCTCGATGAACAAGACAGAAATCGCACCGCAGAAATTGGTTCCATGACCATTCAAAATCGTATGGGGCAACAGATAGAAATTAAACAATTTGCCACGATTTATCAAACAACGGGTTCAACAAAATTAGAGCGTCGCGATCGTATTCCGGCACTTATTATTTATGCTCAACCGGTTGGAAAAGGTGCTGCTGATATTGCTACTGACCTTGATACCAAACTTAAAGATAAATTACCGGCGGGTACAAGTTATACCTATATAGGCGATGTGAAAAATGCTCGCGAAGGATTTGGCGATATGGGTATTGCCATGCTTGGCGGCATTGTCTTTGTCTATTTAATTATGATTGCATTATACGATTCTTACTTTTATCCTTTTGTGAATTTATTCTCGGTGTTTGTTGCTCCTTTTGGTGCATTTTTGGCGCTTGCACTTGGCATGCGTTCCATGTCAATTTTCACTATGTTGGGGCTAATTATGTTAATAGGTCTTGTGATGAAAAATGCTATCTTATTGGTTGACAGAGCGAACTCGAACAGATTTGAGCGGGGTATGGGATTGCGTAATGCACTCATAGAAGCAGGGGAAACACGTTTGCGTCCTATTGTGATGACAACAGTCGCGATGGTTTTTGGTATGTTCCCGATTGCCTTCAGTCACAGTGCGGGCAGTGAATGGAAAGCCGGATTAGCGCTTGCATTGATTGGTGGTTTAACAGGTTCGATGTTCCTGACACTTATTCTGGTACCGGTAATTTACTTTATCTTTACTCATATACGTGGTCTATTTGTTAAGGAAAAAGGATATCCTGCAGATTTTGCTATTCAGCCGCAAAACCGCGATTGATATATTAGTCAATAAGAATATATGATTTGGTGGCGTTATTTCTTCGGAACTAACGCCATTTTTGTATTCGATAGAGTGTGTTCACGGTGTTCACGTAGGCACTGCGAAGCGGGTGCTTCACGTATGAGATATAAACTATGAACGCAAAATATCATAATTTGCAGGATAAATCTCATGCGCATATCGTCATAGCTTGGAGAAAATAGGAATGAAAAAAGAGGTGCATACAACCCGACATTCTATCGTAGAATCATCGGATTCAGAGCAACAGTTAGCCATATCTGCGAATGAAATGTTACAAGAAATCAGTAGTATTCAGTCACAGTTTTTGCTTTGTACAACATTAGAGCAAATGCGGCATCTCTTTGATCGTATGCTGGCTCTTGTATTAAAAGCCACGAGTGCGGATTATGGTTTTATCGGCGAGATACTTTACACTTCTGCTGCCAAGCCCTATCTTAAAGTATATGCAATAACTAATATTGCGTGGGATGAAAAAACGAGAGCACTCTATGATGAGTATGCGGAAAAGGGAATGGAATTTCATAATATGGACACATTGTTTGGCAAAGCAATTATGACCCAAAGTGTTCTTATTGCCAATGACCCATACAATGATCCGCGGGCAGGTGGTTTGCCGGAAGGGCATCCTCACATGTCGGCGTTCATCGGTATTCCTTTCCTTGTGGGTGATGAGATTATTGGCTTATGTGGTATTGCCAATAAGCCCGGCGGTTTTAGTGAGTCGCTTGTCAGTGAGTTACAACCGATACGTATTGCCTGTACATCGCTTATAGCACATTATCGCAGTCGTGCTGCGCAAAAATATCAACAAATTGCTGTACAAAACAGTCAGGAATTGCTCGAAACAACAGAGCGCATGGCGAAAATCAGTACTTGGAAGTGGCATGTAGAAAGGCAAAATGTAACAGTTTCCAAGGAATTATTACAAATTCTGGGCATTGCAGAAGACGAGTGTGAAAATACGCCGGAATTTTTTCTCAAGTATGTGCATGAGGATGATAAAGATAATGTCTATCGTGCAATAAAACAACTGATTAATCATAATCACTATGATAGCATTGAATTTCGTTTAGTATGTAAAGATGCCAAAATTCGCCATGTTGTCAGTAATGTACTCACACAAAACGAAAGCGATAATACACATATATTTATAGGCACCATACAAGATATAACCGAAAAAAAAATCGCAGAACACCAACTCGTGGCATCACAGCAAAAACTTCAGTCTTTGTTCGATGCACTGCCCGATATCTTCATGATTTTAGACAGTGATGGATATTGTAAAGAAATTACTCCTAAGAATGAAGAATTATTGTATTTGCCGATTAGTGAATTAGCAGGCAGAAATCTTAGAGATATTTTTGATGAAACTATGGCATTATTTTTTCTTGAAAAAATTCAACAATGCCTTGCCGATAAACAAACCATAACAGCCGATTATAAACTTACCGTGCGCGGCTCAACGATTTGGTTCAGTGGCAATTTTGTGCCATATTCAGACAATGAAGTGCTGTTAATAGCCAGAGATATCACAGAAAGAAAAATTGACGAAGAATTTTCTTTTGCCATGAATATTATCATGGAAATGATGATTTCCGGGAAAGAAACGAAAGAAATTCTACAACAAATATGCGAATTGGTACACACGATAATCCCGGAACATAAACCATCAATTTTGCTCTACGATTCTCAACTCAATATTTTACGCAGTACGGCGGCACACGGTTTGCCACAAAGTTTTACCGACATAATTGACAAATTGCCGGTTGGTGAAGGATTTGCTGCTTGCGGCACTTCCGCTTATAGAATGGAAACCGTAATAATTGCAAATTGCTTTACCGATATATTAACTCGGCATTATACAGATTTAGCCAAAGAATACAATATTTATTCAATTTGGTCAACACCGATTATTGGCTCATCGCATACTTTGCTTGGTACTTTTGCTCTTTACAGTGCACAAGAAGCAACGCCATCAATTCAAAAACAAGATTTACTCTTAAAAATAGCGCGATTAACCGCAATAGTTATTGATCGAAGCAAGGAACAAAAAGCATTGATTGTTGATGAAGAACGTTACCGAATTATTTCGGAGTTAAGTTCGGATTATGCCTTCTCTATAGTGAAAAACAGCGATGATGAATTTGTTCATGATTGGTATGTCGGTAACATGGAAAAAATCTTCGGTTATACTTTGGAAGAAATAGAAGATTTTGGAGGGTGGAATAAAGTTATTCACCCTGACGATATTATGAAAGCCAAAAAACGCAGAGAGCGATTAACACAAGGTTATGAAGAAGAAACAATATTAAGAATTTATGCTAAAAGCGGTGAACTAAAATGGATAAAGGATCATTCCAGACCTTTGTTTGATGAAAAAGGTAAGGTGGTAGGAATTATCGGTGCTGCTCAAGATATAACCGAATCCGTAAAAGCTGAAGAAAATATACGTTTACAAGCTGAGATGCTGAATAGTGTGGGGCAAGCTATTATTGCAACCAACACTGAAGGCGTGATTATTTATGCAAATAATTATACTGAAAATCTCTTTGGGTGGAAGCCGGAAGAAATTATAGGAAATAATATTGTTGATGTTACTCCCGCTATTGGTTATCATGAAAAAGCAATAGAGATAATCAATGAATTAAAAGAAGGAAAATCATGGAGTGGAGAGTTTTTGATTCGCCATAAAGACGGTAATGAATTACTAACTTTTGTCACAGACACGCCAATATGTAATAAAGATGGGGTAATTATCGGTATTATTGGCGTTTCTCAAGATATCAGCGATAGAAAACAAAGAGAACAAGAACAATTTCAGCTACTTGAACGAGTTCAACAACAAAATGAAATTCTTGCCACGGTTGCCGGGTCAATTGCACTTGCTGAGGGAGATATTGAAGAACTTTGCGCTTTGATAACCAAAACAGTCGGCGTGACATTCGGTATTGAACGCATAGGCGTGTGGTTATTTAATGAGGAAATTACGGAATTAGAATGTATATATCAATATTCTACAAGCTCTCAAAGTGTGACGCGAGGAGCAAAATTATTAGAAAAAGAATTCTATGATGAATTTCAATATCTGAAATATGGAAAATTTGTTGATGCAAGTTATCCATTAACTGATCCGCGCACGAAGGGTTATGTTGAAGGTTATCTGAAGCCCAATAATATTACGGCTATGCTTGATGGTATCATTAGAAGTGGGGGACTTAATCTAGGAACATTATGTTTTGAACATGTTGGGGTTGAGCATGTCTGGACAGCGGATGAAATTGCTTTTTGCAATCAATTATCCGATCAAATTGCAGCATGTTTATTAAATGTGGATAAGAAAAAAGCGCAAGAGGTACTGAAGGAAAGTGAAGAACGGTTTTTTTCTGCATTTAAGTATGCCCCTATCGGCATGGCACTTGCCGATACCGAAGGTAATTTGTTGCGTGTAAATTCAGCACTGTGTCGTATAATCGGGTATTCATCAGCAGAATTAGAAAGGATGAATATTGAAGATATTACTCATGAAGAAGATATTGAAGCAGACAAAAAATTTCTTTCTGAGTTAATAACCGGCATTAGAGATTCTTATTCCATGGAAAAAAGATATTATCATAAAAATCGGACTATTGTTTGGGTGTCTTTATCTGTGTCGGCAGTTCGTGCTCATGATGGAAACATAAAACATGTGGTTGGGCAAGTGCAAGACATTACCGAACAACGAGAAATTCAACGTCAGATAAAAGAAGAAAGAGAGCGATTAGCTGTTACTTTGCGCAGTATCGGCGATGGTGTGATAGCTGCCGATGTTGAAGGGAAAATAACATTTATAAATCGCATCGCCGAAGAATTGACCGGATGGACGAATCAGGAAGCCAAAGACCTTCCAATATTAACGGTGTTTAGTATAAAAAATCAAAATGATAAAAATATTCGTGAAGAGTTTTTTCATAGAATTTTAACCACCGGAAGAATAATAGAGCTTGAAGAAAATATAACATTAGTAAGTCGTAGCGGAAAAGAAATTATCATAGCCGAAAGCGGTGCACCCATACGTGATGCGGAAAGTAATGTCATTGGAGTTATTATTATATTTCGTGATATTACTCAAGAAATTAAATTACATGAAGTGTCGCTTCAAAATTCAAAATTAGATTCTCTTGCTGTACTGGCAGGGGGCATTGCTCACGATTTTAATAATTTATTAGCGGGGGTTTTCGGCTTTCTTGAAGTGTCGCGTTTAATGCTCAATAAGCATGATTATGTGCGTGCGGACAAAGCAATAGCAAGCGCGGTTTCCGTGTTTACAAGAGCCAAAGATTTAACACAACAATTATTGACTTTTGCCAAAGGCGGCGACCCCGTCCGCAGCATCGGCTCAATTATTCCTTTATTGGAGAAAACATTAAAATTTGTGTTCAGTGGTTCTTCGGTTTCCTATACTATTGATATTGCGGATGATGTGTGGTATTGCGATTTTGATGAAAATCAGATTGGACAAGTAATTGATAATATTGCCATCAATGCAATGCAATCTATGCCTGATGGCGGACAGTTCTTTGTACATGTAAACAATATTCCTTCAAATGAAGTATCATATTCCGGAGAAAATCTGAGTTGTGATATGGTATGTATAGAATTTAGAGATACAGGTAATGGTATTGCATCGGCGGCTCTCACGAAAATTTTTGATCCGTTTTTTACAACTAAACCGGGTGGGCATGGCTTAGGACTGTCAACTGTTCGCTCGATTGTACAAAAACATGGCGGGCGTATTGATGTGGCTTCCAAAGAAAATGAAGGTACTGCATTCTTTGTGTATTTACCGGCGCAACATAAAAATGAAGCACGAGAAATTATCGAATTAAAATCGCCGGAATTGAAAAGTAAAGAATTTACTCGTATCTTGATTATGGATGATGAGGATTTTCTGTGTGAAATATTTTCTGATATTCTGACAGAAATGGGATATACTGTGAAAACTGCATCGCATGGAGACGAGGCATTGCAATTATATACAGAGGCATATAATGGTAATGAACCATTCGATATTGTTTTTCTCGATTTAACAATACCGGGTGGAAAAGGAGGAAAAATAGTCGCCTCCGAGATACGAAACGGAACCATAAACCCATTAGTAAAAATAGTTGCTTGCAGCGGATATTCTGAAGATCCGGTAATGACTAATCCCGAAAAATTCGGCTTTGATGAACGTTTGATTAAACCATTTACATATCAACAATTAACAACACTTCTGGAATCTTTGGTAGAATAACGCTGCAATATTATCTATCCGGAATGAAGTGGTCTTGGAGTTTCCATTGTTCAAATCCGGATATATCAAAATAATAATCATGAAAATCTCAACAATCACCGTAGTTATGCTATGACTGCCATGCGAATATTGAGTATTGATATTGCACCAACGATACTATATCACAAACGTTAATACGTACATTACAATAATCAATTCGATAAATCTCCAAGCCATTTTTCTATTGCAGTCAATGCCGTCGGTGCAATGGTTTCTTCAATACTGCCATATTCCATAGGCATTCCGGTTTCAGCCGTTTGAAATAAATGATTAAGTTTTGGTAAAATCTCTGTTTTTGCCTTGGGGCAATGTTTTTGCAACATTTTTTTGTTTACTTCCGGCAGTACCTGTAAATCTTTTTCTCCAAATAAAGCCAGCACGGGGCATTGTATCTTTTGTAAAGTTTTTTGTGGGTCATATTGTAAAAATTCACGTAACCACGGCATAGTCATTTGTGACATCATTGCTTTAACTACTGTTGGGTTAATACCTAAATTTTTGAGCTCCTCTTCAGAAAATGTTGTAAACATACGGTCTAATGCTTCTGCAAGGCGGTTTTGTACTTGTTCTTTCGGCAAATTATTCATCACTGTCGGATATACTTCTGTTCTAAGATAGCGTGCATACCACGATGCCAATGCGGTATCTGTGCCGGAAGCTTGCAATAAAGCTTGGTTTTGCAATGCAAGAATATCCGCTCCGCTAATAGCAGGTCCGGCGAGCATAATAATAAAATTAGGATTGGATTTCCCGTCTGCGGCTATTTGTTGTGCAATTATTCCGCCTTCGCTATGTCCGCAAAGACCTATTTTTTTTGTATTAATTCGTGAATCTTTACGCAAAAATTCGAGTGCTTGTATGGCATCTTTCGTAAAATCTTTGGTTGTTGCCATGGAAAAATTACCTTTGGATTTACCCACTCCGCGATCATCATAACGCAACACAGCCCATCCTTTTTTTGTAAAGTAATCCGCAATGACAGCAAAGGGAACATGCTCAAGGATTTCTTCATTTCTATTTTGCGGACCTGAACCCGTTAATAATAATAAAGCAGGAAATGGTCCTTTACCTTTCGGTAAGGTAAGTGTACCGGATAATTCTATATCTTTATCGCCACCGGGGAATGATACCTCAACAGATTCATACGTAAATGGGGGTTGTGGCGTTTGAGGGCGTGAAATTCCTTGCACTTTATCTGTTTTCGTAACAGATAAAGGTATGCTTTGTCCGCCTTGCGTCCATGTGCCGACAATTATTGTTTTTTGATCATTAAGACTTCCTTCAAATTGCGAATTATTAGGTGCAAAGATGAGAGTTACTTTATTGCCATTGACCGCTGCACGGGTAAATTGTATAGCGCGTGCTCCTTGGTCGGGGCTATCAAAACTTGCCGATAATGCCGAGTCTTTTTCCTGAATATGAAATACCAATCGTAAATTCATTGTTCCGACTGCTAATTTCCCTTCCCATGTACCCAGATAATCTTTCGATTGTGCATATAAAGAAATGGTTGTTAAAACCGAGATAAGGATAAATGATATTACTTTCATGGTGTGTATAAAAAAAATAGTTTATGAAATAGTTGCTAACTGTTCTAAAAGAGTTAATTGTTCATCAGTACCGAAAGCAATAATATGATTGCCTTCTTCAATGCGGATATATTTTTCCGGATTGGGAAAAAACTGTTTATCTTTAATTATGACAAGTACAGTTGCCGTTGATTTATATTGTGAGTATATATCGTCAAGTGAGTGACCTATAATAGGACTGCCGGGGGCAATGGTTAGTGATTCGATGCGTAATCCATTATCATAACTGCCGATAGTATTTTCTAAAAAATCAACAATTGTCGGATGTATCATCAATGTCACTAATTGTTGTCCACCGATAGTATGGGGTGTAATCGCTTTATCTGCTCCTGCGCGTAATAGTTTTCGAACGCTTGATTCTTCTTCTGCACGAGCAATAATTTTAATCGTTGGATGAAGACTACGTGCACTTAACACAATAAATAAATTTGTGGCATCATTGGGTGTTGCAATGATAATACCTCTGGCGCGTTCAATTCCTGCTTTTATTAAGATATTATCATCCGTTGCATCTCCGATATGGTACAATATTTCATGCTCGTCCGCATATTCCCGAATTCGTACATCGCTATCAATAAGAATAAATTCTTGATTATGGCGCATAAGTTCATTGGCAGCATGTTTCCCCACACGACCGCCACCAATTAAAAGAATATGATTATGTAATTGTTCCAAACGTGTTTTCATGCGTTTTTGCTCCTTAGTATCGGATAATTGAATTTGAACAAGATATTCCATGAGTGTTGTAAGCAGATAAATTAAACCACCCATACCAATAAATGTAATAACTATAGTAAATATTCGCCCGGCGGAAGATAAAGGTTTCACTTCGCCAAAACCGATTGTCGCAATAGTGATAACAGTCATATACAAGGCATCCAATACTGTTCCATTGTTATCTAACCACAATATGTAATATCCTATGGTACCAATACATAAAGTAATAATCACGATGCTCAATGGAAGAAGCATCTGAAGCAATAGGGGATGTTTTTTTTTATGTGTGTGACTATTCATTATCATTAAAAAGGAATATATGGCAATGACAAACCCTTTTGTATTTTTTCTAAATTACGTAAAGAGGATGAGCTGATATGTTCATATTCCATATCACACAGTAAAAACATGATTTGTATATCCGGTTTAAGATACTCCATAAATCGTAATTGATTGGCTTCATAGGCAAGGTCATCACCATTGCGTAATCCACGAATAATAGTGATATTTGCATGCTGTGATTTCGATAAAACAAAGTCGGTGAGTAATCCGGTAAATCGCTCACATTGCCTCATTGCTACGGCTTTGACATTGTGAATATTATCATTGTCCTGTGATAGCTTTTCGGGATTTATTCCTTGAGCAATAATTACTTTGTCGAATATTTTTTCTGCTTTATGAAGGATATTTAAATGTCCATTATGAAATGGATTAAATGATCCTGCATACACACCGATTTTCGGTGTATTGTTGCGTACTATTTCTTGGAGTGCGGTAAGATTTTTGGCATTGGTGGGATAGCGTTTTTTTGCTTTTTCCAAGAAATCAAGACGACGTTCACGATATATATCATAATCATATTTTTGAAACTCGAGAAATATTTTTTTATCCCATTCCAATAATTCGGTTAAAGATGAACGAGTAACAATAGCCATATCGGCATCACAAAATTTGGCAGACAGACTTGTACGGGGAGTATGATGTTTGGTATCTATGATGATATCGCATACAGTGTCAAAATGGGGATGAGAATCGGGAATATATTGTTTTACGATTTCCACAGATTGTTCTTCATTGTCTTGTGCGCCGGGTATATAGACAATATCATGAAAAAGAGCAGCGCAATACAGTATCCAGCGCTCTTCTTCATTGTCATGATTACTGAATTCCTGACAGAGAGATTTCAGATGTTCCGCCGTATGATAGAATCGGTGGGGTTCTTGCCAACGTCGTATAATATCGTCCGTGTCTGTTAGACCATAATAACCCGCAATGTGTGCTGTGAGTGCTTGTATTGTTTGCATAGTCGGGGATTGATAAAGAAAGTGTGCAAAAATACAAAAGGCAACCTTAAAAGATTGCCTTTGGGTATAGAGAAGAGTTCAGTGGGTTATATCAATTTTTTGCAGATGCATTGTTCATATCATTAAGTATGGCAATAGCTTCGGCAATGGTTATGTCTTTGCGAATTTGTTTGTACCAATCATCATTTTTTTCTTTTTGCTCCGGCAATTCGGTCTTTTCATCGGCTTTGAGAGAACGTGTTGCAATGCCCGGAATCTCTGTTTTGAGGGCATCAAGTTCTTTGTTCTCTGCTTTCATGCGCTCTTGTTCTGCGCGATATTCGTCTAAGGATTCCGGTTCTATTGTCTCATCGCGGCGCTGTTTAATTGTTTGTGCTTGCTTGCGTACCAAAGCAAATTTGCTATTGTCGCTGATGCGTTTTTTACTTTTTTCCGCAAGTTCTTTGATGGAGAGTTTTGATTTTGTCCATGGAGCGAACTGTTGTCTCGGGATAGTGTCCCATGCAAGCGGATATTCTAATTGTTTTTCGCCGACATCAATAAATTCATAAGCATCCGGCAAAATTATATCCGGTGTTACACCTTTGAATTGTGTTGATTCACCGGTGATACGGTAAAATTTTTGGAATGTGATTTTTAAGGAACCAAGCGGAGCGAATTGTTTAAATTCATTGTTGAGATAATTATTCAAATCTATAAATGTTTGGACAGTGCCTTTGCCAAATGAATGAGGAGTCCCCACAATAACTGCGCGTCCATAATCTTGCAATGCAGCCGATAAAATCTCCGATGCCGATGCACTAAATTGATTTACCAACACAATAACATTCCCATCATAAACAATGTTTTTATCATAGTCGCGTAGCACATCCGCCGGGCGGTCTGAACTGAGCACTTGAACAATAGGACCATCTTTGATAAATAAGCCGGACATTTTTACCACATCTTGCAAAGAACCGCCGCCATTATTGCGCAAATCAAGGATAACTCCTCCCACATTTTCTTCTTTAATTTTTTCTAATTCTTTGCGTACATCTTCGGCACAACTTCTGCCGCCATTGCGATTAAAATCGGCATAGAATTTCGGTAAATTGATATAAGCATATTCTTTACCGGATTGCTCATCTTTGAGAATTACCGATTTAGCAAATGTTTCTTCAATCACAACCACATCGCGTGTGATGGTAATGTCGGTTGTGACACCGCTTGGTTTTTTGATTGTCAATGTGACCTGTGTTCCTTTTTTGCCGCGAATAAGCCGTACAGCATCATCTAAGCGCATATCGGTTATGTCCACAAATTCATTGTCGTCTGTTTGCGTTGCCGATTCGCCGGTGACCGTAGGCGATGATTTCGTACCTTGCTTTACTCGTAAGATAAGGTCTTCGGCTTGTAACTCTTTTTGTTTCCATGCAGGACCGCCGGGCACAAGAGATTGTACTTTGATAAAGCCGTCGGTTTCTTGCAATGTAGCACCTATGCCCTCAAGCGTACCGCTCATTTCAATATCGAAATTTTCTTTCTCTTTGGGCGGATAAAAATCTGTATGAGGGTCATAACTTGCAGCTATGGCATTGAGATAGACAGCTAATTTTTCTGTTTCGGTTTCTTTCGTAGATCTTTTGTAGCGATCACGCTGCGCTTTGAGCACTTTTTCGCGCGCCTCTTTTTCTAATTGCTCCAAGGACTTTTTACCTGCTTTGGCGGATGTATCTTTTTCTTGTTGTTCCATTGCCGCAACAACGCGTGTCAAGGTTTGATACTTGAGCAATTTACGCCACCAATCTCTTTGCGCTGCTTCCGTTGCAGGATACGGGCGTTTTTTGGCATCAAGTTCAATAGTCTCTTTTTGAGTAAAATCAAAGGGTTGGGATAAAATTTCTTCACAATATGCTTGTGTTTGCTCCAAACGCTTTGCCATTATTTTGACAGCTAAGGGATACAATTCACTTGTGCCTGCTTCAATCATATTATCAATAGCAAACTCATAAGTGCGCAGGGCATCCACATCTTTTTGCAAAAGGAAATTTTTGTTGTAATCCAAACGGTCTAAATAAAGTCGGAACGCTCTGCGAGAAAGAGTGTCGTTCACCCCCACAGGAGCATAATGACTGTTTTCCAGTGCGCCGACGAGCACTTGTGTTGTGACTTGCTCTTTGCTTGGAAGTTGTGCAAAAACTGCCGTATATGAGAGTGCAGTTGCAAAGAAAAATATACTTATTCTTGAATGTAAAGCCATAGTATCCTCATAATATATGCGTGCAGATGACGATTCTTCGGTATGAATCTTTCGACTTATTGATGGCAATATGCAAGAAAATCCGCATATACCATGCAGATTAACACTTTTTAGGATTTTTGCTAAGGTGCTGTCTTCCCATTCTTTTGATGGAAATTTGCTTGTACGTCGCGCTAACTGTGTAATTTTACGCAACAATTATTCACACACTATTCTCGAAGAAGGAGATCTATGTATCGTTTTTACTTTGCCGTTTTTACCATACTCTGCGTAAGTGCGATTCACTCTTTTGCACAAGATAAGACATGGTTCAAAGATATTACGGAAAAGGTAGGGTTGAGAAGTGCGCGCTCGGGGCAAATCAGCTCCTGTGATATCAATGGCGACGATTATCCCGATTTACTTTTACAAGTGCTGGCGTATGACCGCAGCATGAAAACACGGTTATATCTTAATAGACAAGACCCGCAATCAAGTAATCCGTCAGATCGTATTTTTATTGATTTTACCGACTCTTCCGGTATATATGCCAATCGTGATAAAAGTGTGACAGGACGTGTGGCGGATATTTGGGGCATTGCCGATATAAATAATGACGGCTACCCTGATATTGTGTCGGGGTTATTTTATTTTAATGTCAGCACATTTAATGATGTCGGTGATTATGCTGAAGTATTGCTTAATGATGGCACGGGACGTTTTACGCTTGTACAAAATAGCGGGCTGCCCGATTTAGGCAAATTTCCTGCTACGGGTATTTGTTTTTTAGATTATGATTTAGACGGTAATCTCGATATTTATTTCGGTAATTTTTCTGCCGATCATCAAAGTAGTTCTTTTCTTCCCGGATTTTTAATGAAAGGTAATGGCGACGGTACTTTTAAAGATATGACCTTCGATGCAGGTTTGGAAGAAGTGTATGAACCATTATACGGCGCAAGCATTACCGATTGGAATAATGACCGTTATCCCGATATTCTCACATCGCCATATTGCCGCACCGACGGAACATTGTGGAAAAATATGGGGAATGGTACATTTCGTAATGCAAATGAAGAATCGGGATATACTGCAAAAAATAATATGTACGGTAATATTGATGTTGGTGGTTCTACCTCAAATTTATTAGTATTTCCACGTGAATTATGCCAATGGGAAGCATTGCCCTATGATTATGACAATGACGGAGATATGGATATAGCTCAAATGCTTATTCATGGAGGATTAAATGCAGGTGAAGGAAGAACCACTTTAACAAAAAATGGGGGAGCGGCAAATAATTATCGCCTTACATGGCAAACGGACGCTTTTGACAGACCATTAAATAATGGACAAATAATAAGAACAATTAATGTGACAAAAGATACAACATGGTCTAATCAATATGGCACATTTTCTTTACCGAAAGGATCAAAAATAACTGTTTCCAATTTTGGACATCTGGGTGATCAAGCCGGCTCATGGATAAATCTCGATAATGATATGTATGTGGATTTTTTACTGAGCGCCACAGGATACGATGCAACCAATGACCGTTGCTATATTCAGCATCAACAACCCGATCACACATTCAAAGAAATTGCGGGTGCTTTGGGATTGCGTACTATTCTTAAAGAAACACATTCCAATCGTCCGATTGATATAGACTTGGACGGTGATGATGATTTTATTATTCAATATTCACCACGCACTGCCAATGCCGAATCCGGTCGTGTATGGGTTTTTCAAAATGATATTGCACAGACGAATAATCATATCAGTATTCGCTTAGATGCGCCACAAGGAACAAATAGCGGTGCAATTGGAGCTCGTGTGCGTGTGTATGCCGAAGGGATTTGCCAAACGCGAGATATACAGTCAGGCGTGGGACGTTGGGGAATGATGAGTCCGTTTATTCTCAATTTTGGTCTTGGTAAAGCTGCTGCCGTTGATTCTATCGTTGTGGATTGGCCCACAAAAACAATGCGAAGTACAAAGGTTATTAATCCCCCGATAAATAGAAATATCGTTATTAATGGTGAAGGATTGGCTGTGTCGGTGCGTGAACGTTTAGAACTTGCACAAAAAGGTACAATTCAATTATCATCATTGCCCGTCAAAGATCAATTAACAGCATATTTGCCCGAAGAAGCACGCATCGGAACTATGGAGGTATTTTCATTTACAGGTGAATTGCTTGCACAACAAACTTTATCGGGCGATGCGGCTGTGCGAGTGCCCGTAGAAAGATTAGCACAAGGATGGTACACCCTTCGTGTTATTTCTTCTTCCGGAACAATAATGACAGCATCATTTGTAAAGGCACAATAAAGTGAATATACTTTATCGTGGAATAATAGTATCAACAGAATTTATTGAAATTTAGACATAAGAAAAAGGCGGAAATTTCTTTCCGCCTTTTTTATTGTTCTTAGAATGATGGAGTGCGTCTTTTTTTGAATTGTTTGAATACGCCGAATTTACTATCATGTTGGGGCTGCGTATCAAATTTATGTTTCTTTTCTTCACCGCGTTCAAAACCGCCGCCGCTGCTTTTTCTGTCATCTCTGTCACGACGTTCAAAACCGCCGCTGCTTCTTCTTTCGTCTCTGTCACGACGTTCAAAACCGCCGCCGCTGCTTCTTCTTTCGTCTCTGTCACGACGTTCAAAACCGCCGCCGCTGCTTCTTCTGTCATCTCTGTCACGACGTTCAAAACCGCCGCCGCTGCTTCTTTCTGTGCTACTGCTTCGCTCATCGCGATTACCATAGCTGCTGCGACGTGATGCACCATCATCATTGCGAGATGATGAAAAACGTCCATTATGCGATGATGAAGATTTTTTTCCTCTGCGTAACGGTTGTGGTTCTGGTTCATAGATGTCCACAAAAATATCTTCGGGCAAAAGAGCTTTTTCAAGTGTTGTTTTAGCAAATTTCTCTATGCTGCGTAAGCGATGTAATTCTTCACGTCCATGAGAAAAAGTAATTGCTTTTCCTGATTTTCCGGCGCGCCCTGTTCTACCGATACGGTGAACATAATATTCGGGGTCTAAAGGCAAATCATAATTAATGACCATACTGACCGAACTTATATCCAAACCGCGAGCGGCAACATCCGTAGCTACCAGAACACGTAATTCACCGCGACGAAATTCATTCATAGTGCGCATACGTTTATTTTGCACAAAATCGCCATGAATGCCTGCTGAAGTATAACCTGCTTGCAGCATTTTTTTTACGACAATATCCACACGACTTTTTGTATTGCAAAATACCATAATTGAATCAGGATTTTCTTTTTCAAGAATACTTTGGATTAAAGCCACTTTATTCACGCCTAATGTTTCATAATAGACTTGGTGAATATTATCTGCGGTTAATTCTTTTTTTGCAATGGTCACTGTTGTCGGATTTTGTAAATAGCGTGCTGCTATTTCGCGAATATCTTTTGACATTGTAGCAGAAAATAATACTGTTTGTTTTTGTTCCGGCATCATTCCCATAATTTGTTCAATATATGGTCGAAAACCCATATTTAACATTTCATCGGCTTCGTCGAGCACAACAGTTTTAACGGTATCTAAATTTATGGAGCCGCGCTCAATTTGATCAATAAAACGTCCGGGTGTGCCGACAACAATATGGGCACCGCGGCGCAATTCCATACGTTGTTTTTCGATAGAAACACCGCCGAATATCGGAATGATACGGATATCGCGACGGTAGCGAGCTAATTTGCGCAATTCATCGCATACTTGCACTGCAAGTTCACGTGTGGGGCATAATACTATTGACTGAGTATCGCGGTTGCCTCGTTCAATTCCTTCAACAAGAGGAATACCAAAAGCGGCTGTTTTGCCGGTGCCTGTTTGTGCTTGTCCTATAAGGTCTTTGCCTTCCATAATAGCAGGAATAGCTTGGGCTTGAATTTCGGTTGCCGAAACATAGCCTAAATCGCCAATGGCGCGTTGCATTTCTCGGCTTACAGCCAAGTCATGAAATTGTAATTGTGACATGTAACTTTAATTTATGAGCGCAGTTGTCGGTTGCAATAACCATATACACACAACTCTAACTGCATGAAAATAATAGATTTTTTATTCTTGAATTATACAATACCGCTTACGTGCCATGAACCACGATTATCGTAGTCACAAAGATGGTAAAGAAAGGAAATCTCGGTATGGAAGGGAAATTGTGCTGCACCGTTACTATGGGGGTGAGATGGGTTCCCGTGAGCATTTGGCTCGGGTAGATGTGTCAATTTAGTTAAAATCGTACATCGCTTGTGAGATCGCCTTTATGAGGTATTATGTCTGAATTTATGTTGATTAAAAAAACACACAAAATTTCTGTGCGCCGGTCTGTAGTTGCAACATATTCTTGACAGATAAAAGCAATTCGACCGTTTTACAGCACAAAGATACGACAATTTTCGCACATAGAAGGAAGATTGCCATGATATCCCTTCGAATCCCCTCCATCGGATGTGTGACAGAGGCGTGGATTCCGTCTCTAAACCTTATAGATTTTCAAAAGCCAACCATCACCAAAAATTCCACTCATTGAGGGGTGTGTCAGACGCAGTCTGACGGGGTGAATTATTTTCATAGAACATATTTTCTATAAACATGTAATCCCTTCGGGATTTATCCGCCGCTGAATTTCAAAATTCCCATCCATCGGAGGGGTGTCCGAAGGACGGGGGGGGTCTCATTTCTCGGTGTCAGACACAGTCTGACGGGGTAGATTATGTATTTCTATTATCATGACATCCCTACGGGATTATGTTTAGTTTTACAATATAATTATACCGTACATATGTATTTCTTAGAAAACTATCAATATGTTAGTCATTTACCACCTTAAAGGAACAATTACATAGTCTAACGGTTCGGAATCTGATATTTGTCAATTAGTGCTGATATAAATTTATTGTACTCTTCACGCATTGGCAATTCAAAATCTGTGAATAATTCTCTTCTATCAACCAGAACTTTTTCATTATTTTTAGGGTTAAATCCTTCCTTTTTTATATCTTTCCAATAAACACCAATTCCACGTTTTTGCCAATTTGGCAATTCATTAAAGTTAATTCCATAGTGAAATAAAAGTTCATTTTTGTCAGCGTTACTCATTCCCTCAATTCTTGCGGTTGCTTCACTTTGAGAAAAATTGTCTTCTCGTAAACGCCAATAGCAATGAGCATTTAATGCATTTCTGTGAGCGTCTTCATTTCTCCATCTAAAGTAATCTTCAACCAGTTGTTTATTCGGAAGTTCAGAAAGTCTGCAATCAAATGCACCTATGTCGCCAAGCAGCGAAGAGAATTTTGCACTTGCCTCTCCTGCTAAAATTGAGATATATTTTCTTGTCTTACGTGAAAATGCTGTTTCGTTATAGTGAAACAATAGTGAAATTTCATCGCTTTCTGTAAAGCCATAAATTACATTAAACCCACAATTCATGAGATGTTTAACAGTTCCCACCATAAGATCTCTGAACCTTTCGTCAAACGGTGCTTTGAATTTGTGTATGTCTTTTGTCAGTTTTGTAAAACTTCTGCCATCAATTCTCGCCACTATATACATATTAGGCAAAACACAACGGTCTTGAGAGGTTTCATAAACACGCATTTTTTCATCTAAATCGTCAAATTTCATTGTTCCATTCTTTAATTGTAAAACTATTGTTTTCAAGTATAACAAAATACAGTTCGTCAAAACCTTCATCAAAGCTGGGAATTTCCAATTTATTGAATGTCCCTTTAATTCCTACTTCAGGAATCTTTTCTTTTCCTAAACGTTGATTGTTTCTGTTTAAGGCATCACTTAATTTTGATTGAAAGTAATATCCTATAACTTTAAATTTATTAGTTTTTGCATCCACAATATATTTTGCCCTATCCTCTTTTGTGGGATTCGTATTATCAACAACATAGCGTTGTTGAGTTAGAATACAAGTGTCAATAAATTTTTGCTCCTTATTTCTTGTATGAAGTTGATCAAGTGAAATATGTACATGAGTTTTAAAGAACTTTTCCTTAAAAAAAGTTGTTTTACCTGTGGCTTGTATTCCGCAAAATATAACTGTTTCCATTGTTGGTATATCTTCTTCAAAGTAAATACATATCAGCTTATTCACTCAATGTGCTGTTTCTTTTTTCAAAACTACGGAATTTTACTGTACCTTTCTTTTGCTCAACGTTGTCTTGCTGCTCTGTTGCTGTTTGCCCTTGCTCTTCTTCTTTCCATTGCTTGTTCTCATCTTTCCCTCGCTTTATTGTTTCTGGATGGCGTTTTTCGGCTTCTGGATGGCGATTGTTGGCAACTTTCCCTGAAAATTGAGCATCTGGGTCTG
>VYMG01000166.1_pt1 | contig 25809 bp, 24 predicted proteins | sample 5115261 | NCBI WGS metagenome assembly VYMG01 (sample SAMN12291781, study PRJNA351875) | freshwater metagenome | isolation source: freshwater lake | place: USA: Michigan, Wintergreen Lake | collected 2013-08-08
AATGAAGTTTTGTCGGATTAAATAATTGGCTGAGTTGTAGAGATTTTTAGACTGCCAAGATAAATTATCTATCTCAGCCCAAAATCTATGTCCTTTCTTGATAATGTGTCTTTCGGCTACTAACATTATTGTCCGTTGTCTTTTAACTCAGCGTCGGGTTTTGAAGGGTTGTCATCCGTTGTGATAATTGTACCAGAAGGCAATTGATAGCCTGTTAAATTCCCTTGTTTCCACCACCTCCAAGCCGTTCGATAACTTATTCCTGTTTTTTTTGCCTAGTCTGATAGTTTCGTGTTCACATACTACCATGCTTGACTATATCTGACTATATTTTTATTGAAACTTTACAATACTAAATTCTGTTTAAAAGGTATCGCGGCAGTTTCCCCCTAAAGATTAACTGGCAGTTGGACTCCTTTTTTTGTCCCCATATAATTAAAGATTTTCTTAAAATTTCTGGATACACATTTATGGTAAGCCATTTTTAATTTAAATTGCGTTGGGTGCATCTCAATTTTGTAGAAACATCTATCTTACATTTTGGGCGCACGCGATGCGCCCCTACCATTGGGGAAATAATATTATTGTAGGGGCGAATTGCATTCGCCATCTTTGAATAAGTTCTGCCTATACAAAACGACGCAGGATTACCCTGGGAGATATTACTCTCATCACCACCGAAGAACTCAGGGAAATTCGCCGTATCTGGTGAGAAAAAAGACAGGAATTTGATGAGGGTTTACCCAAAATTGATCGGGAAATTATCGACTAACCGTTGGTTCTATAATCTCAATTTTTTCGATGATACCGAATTCTTCACTAATTGCTCGTGTTGCTTTCAGTTGACCGGTTACTAAAAACTTCAGCGTTATTTTAATTGAGGATGTATCGGCTGGATTTCCTGCTAAAAACTGAATTTGACGCAGTTGGGCTAAAATTCTCAGGGAATCCGCATTATATTCTGTTTTGTAGGTGGGATCTTGATTATAGGCTTCGATTAATTGGTCGTGGTAGGTTAGGATAGAGCCAGCAATGAGAGCCGTTAATTTTTCCAGTTCATTGATAGTTGCAGCTTGTACCTCTATGAAAAGTTCTTGTTCAAAGTTTCTTAGGCTAAAAATCCCGACAAACGAGTAGATAAACAGGATACTTTCTGCTTTTGATATATCATAGATAAAGTTACACTGTTTAGTTGTATAATTGATGGTGAAGTCTTGTTTTTCCTGAAGCCAAATTTGCTTTTCTGTTAAGGTACCTTCAGCAAAGAAAACTTGACAATGAACCGTTCTTTGTAGCGGTGTTTTGGCTAAGATATATGGTCCTAAAGGCTTTTCTTGGCTGACAGCCAGTTTTTCCCGAAACTCTTCTGGAAGCGGTTGATTAGAGGTGTTTTCTCCGGGCTGTTGGCTGATGGTAAAGCAACCCGGAGTTAGCACAATAATCGGGAGATTACTGCTATCATTTGAGTCAACTTGTCCGGCTTTAATGTGTTGCTCTGCATGAGAAATTACGCTTGCTAAGGTTTTAACTAGCAAGCTGATTATTCTCAAAACTAGGTTTTGAATCATGGCAATTTTGGGGAATATTAACTACTTCATTGAGAGAGGACTTCTACTTTTTTAGCGTCGTCAAGATTTTCTTCTTCCTCAGCTTTAGCGAGTAACTCTTCTAATACTTGAATCGCACCACTGATGCGAAGCATGGTAGTTCTTAGATTAGACTCTTGTGTTTCTAGATCAGCTAACATTTTTTGACCGGACTCATATTCGGCTTTGAGTTGTTCGATGCGTTCTTTGATTTGTTCTTTCATGTTCCTTTAGTGATAAGTTGTTTGAGCAAGGATTTCTTCTATGATATTCGATATTTCTGCTTCTGAGTCAATATGCTTGGCTAAAACCTGTGCTGTTGTTTCTAATATACGGTTAGAAAATAATTTGGTTAAATCCTGTCTTAGTCCTTGTCCAATATACAGCTTCAGCAGTGCTTCATAAGACATATCTCGATTAGCAGCTACTTTTTTGATGGCGGCTAAGGTATCTTTTGGAATATCCAGAGAGATTGTCTCTTCAAGACGGGGATGTAGTTTGAAGGTATATTCATCTTCTGGTTTGTTCATAGAGTTTCCTTTCATTTCTAGTAGCTTGACGAGCAGAAATTATCTGGTTTCTTTTTCCTTTTTATACATAGATAACTAACAAAAGATGCTGTTCTAAAGAATAACCCAGAATAAACTGACGTTGTTCACTATTGGTAACATTCTGGGGGGGAGGCGTTTTTCTGGTTGTTCCTTCATGTTCCTTTAGGTATAAGGCGTTTAAAGTGAGTGCTATTATTATTATTTAATCATAGCTTGACAGCTAATACCATTTTTCAAAAGTAATGGCAGAGATGGTTAATTGCCCTCACCCCCAACCCCTCTCCCAGAAAGGGAGAGGGGAGTAAGATACCTGCTACGAATAAAGAAAAATGGTATAATGTTTAGTTCTTTGGCCATGATCAAGCCAGATATATTTCCCTTCAACTGATCAGATGTGCGATCGTACTGTGATTGATCGACACGATCGTTATCATACATAGGGAACAGAGGAGGTTCACGAATCATTTAGATTTGCTATAGCGTTTACATTATATCATGTTATTATATCACTGATAAATACAGCGGATTCGCTAACTATGTGGCACGGCAAAATCCTGACATTAGACATCTTGTAAAAGTAGGTTCGTAGTTGCGCTTTAGCGCTATTTGATTCAGAGGGAAATGCTATATGAAAACATTGGCTAAATGTTCTTTAGAAGATTATCATCAGATGATTGAAGCAGGTATTCTGCGCGATCGTCGTTGGGAATTATTAGATGGCAAAATTTTTGAAATGAGTCCAGAAACTCCGCTTCATTACACTACAGCTAAACGAGGTGTAAAATATTTAGAAGATTTGCTTTCAAGCAAGGCTGATGTCCGTTTCAATGGACCAATTACCCTATCTGACTCGGAACCCGAACCTGATATTGCCATTGTTCGACTACCAGAATCATCCTACAATGATCGCCATCCAGGTTCTCAAGATATTTTCTGGATTATAGAAATTGCCAAGACAAGCTTAAAGAAGGATTTAGAGATTAAACTGGCAATTTATGCAACGGCTGGAATTGAGGAATATTGGGTTTTAGATTTAGCAACCAAGCAGGTGATTGTCTTCAGAAATCCTCAAGGAAGTCAGTACCTTGAAGAATTTAGGGTTGTTCAAGGAGCGATCACACCCCTAGCATTTCCTGATATTTTAGTGTCTGTTGAGCGACTTTTTCTGTGAACAAACGTAGAGTTTATCTGGGCAAAACGTCAGAAAGCAAGCACTACTGAACTGGAAACTACTCCTCGCTCATTTTTTGAAGTGGCCCAAGCTTCGATTGGGGTAGGGGAGAGACCAGGATATCTTTCGACCAATCCAGAATATATGCAGGGTTATGGACAGTAATACTCTATCAAGTGATTGTTGATACGGGTGTTTTGGTGGCTTTGATTGATCGCCGCGATCGTTATTATACATGGGTAACAGAACAGTTGACTCAGATTGTGCCGCCTGTGCTAACTTGCGAGGCTGTGATTTCGGAAACCTGGTTTCTGTTGCAAAGGGTAAAAAATGGTCGGGAAACGCTACTTCAGCTTAGTCTTATACCTAGAATCAAAATTCGAGATCATTATCAAAACAACTGAACCAATTATCATATTCTTGCTGCAAGAAATCATCTTTTGATTGGTTATTAGGAAGACGATAAGTTTTGATCGTTTCTATCTGCTGAAAAAACTCATGATAGCCCAAAAATTTGACTGTTACATAGGAGTTAACTTCATTGTTTTGCCTGTCATGCGTTTCCTTAAGTATTTCTATCATATTTAGGGCACTCAGAAGAATAAATTAAAGGGTATTTTAGGCTTCTTAGGAAATGCTATCTTTTACTTGACCTAAAGATCATAGTAAGGAATTTTGTAATCTTTTCCTCCCACGTTAATAATCATAAACCCTACAGGATTTGCTGGAAGAATAGCTTGTCCACTTGAGGCTTCTGCTGAAGTTTTACAGTCAATTCTTAAGTCCCCTGAAATATATAATTTGTGATCTTGAAGAGGTTTTTTCTGTCCGATAGCCACATTTCCCCATCGATCAACTGAAATGCCTTGTTTCAAAATTTTTAACTTTCGGGAAAGTTCTTGAATACCGGCTATGGATAATGTGGCAATAGCATCCATTTGCATAGCCGCAGCAAAAAATTCTGGATTATCTGGATTGTATTCTTCAATAATTTCTGGAAAAACTTCCCTGACTTCTTCAGCGATAAAACCTAGATTGTTAGCTTTGCCGTTACGGTATTGTTTCATGCGATCAAAAAAGACTGGATTTAACTTATCAAGTTTATCCAAGACTTTGCCAAGGGGACGAATATTATTTTTTTCCTTAATCGATGACCATTTCTGAAGGTTGCTATAGCCAACAGTAGCCTCAGCAATGACATCCCAAGTATGAACACCCCCTCCCCAACTTGATGGATAATTACCGCCACCATTAGGATCATGACCAAGGGTTCCAATGTTGCCTGCAAATATAGCTGAACTGGTAACTTCTAGCTGACCATTAACTTGTAGATAATCCCATAATTTTACACATCTTCCTTGTGGAGTTCCAGCCCTTCCTAAAATCATCAATGCTCCATGACTTAAGGAATTTTCAATGGCTGCGTAACCTGAAGTATTGCCAATTGCGGTGTGATCGTGATCAGTTTTTGTGAAGTAAATATCAGAGTTAGCTGCATATATACCACCAGAAACTGAAAGCTTACCATTCCTATCAAGGGTCATCAAGGATGTTCCACCGCCTGCATTTAATTCAGCATCATTGTGTGAACCACCTCTATACCAAGCAAAGTTTGCACTGCTACGAAAATATTGGGTCGAACTTTGTATGCCAATTCCATAGTTAGTTGACCATAAATTAAGCATTTGACGCGTTTGTAAACTAAAGTTAACTGAACCTGTTACTGATAAATCACCAGAAACTGTTAGGTTGCCCCCTGAAAACTTGAAATTAGCTCCATTCTCGGCAACAAACCGAAACTCCTTAATGCCGTCATCTCCTGCTTGAATATATCCATAGCGCTTAAGATCTTGATCTGCTCCGCTACGGCTGTGATACCAATTAATGTAAGGTGGTTCAGGATTTTTACTCATAAAGGAAGCCATACCGCTGAATTGACCACCACTTTGACTAAGTGTTAATGCTTGGGCTTTAACAATACCAGAAACTGATAAACTTCCAGCAACCTTAACTTCTCCTGTCCCTTTTGGTTTTAATTGTAAATCTTGATTAGGATTACTTCCAGCTGCATAAATGGTATTGAAGCCAAAGCCAATTCCTTGAGTACCATTGCTATGGCGAAATTCTACACCATCATTATCAGGATTAAAATCACCGGTTATATATAAACCTTTAACGGCTGTTGGATGAGTTCCAGTGCGAGCAGCTGAGGCAATATCTAAACTAGCAACTGGATTAGTTCCTATTCCCACATTACCACTGGGTTTAATTCTCATTAATTCTTTACCTTGAACGTCTCCTCCGGATAGTACATTAACAAATCTTAAGTCATCTTGTGGATCATCACCCCAAGCAATTACCGCATCTTTTCGGTTAGTTCCTTCATTTTTTAAGCCAATAAATAAACTATCACTATCCCAATTAATCTTAATCCCTTTTTGCATCCAATCACGATTTCCGGCAGTATTTCCGGCAAAAGGTGGATCGCCAATTTCTAAGACATTTGTTACTGATAAATTACCAGAAACTGAAAGCTTGCCGCCTGTTACTGATAAATTTCCAGAAATAGTTACATTACTATTGGCGTTTAAGGCCTCAGCAATAGTTAGAGGTCCATTAAGAGTGTCGGCTCCATCTCGATTGATTTTGCGGTCGATTTCTTTGATTATGACATTCCAATCATCAGACTTGAGAATGTCACCTGGTTTTCTGTTGAGAGTGTCAGCTAATGGCATGATTGTCACCAATAATTAGAGTATAATTTGATTTAGAACAGGTTAAGTTGATTTCAAAAGGTGATTTCCCAAATCAGGGTAAGGGTAAAATCTGGAGTTTTATTAATCGGTCTAAAGACAACCCTATTATACATGACTTTATCCTCATTAAATAAAGCCGCTTCTTTTAATTCTCCATTACCTTCTTCCGCTTGGAGATCAGCCGTTATCGTTAGTTTAATTCTTTTATCAGGTAAGACAACTAAATCACTATCTTTAATAGGATTTATTTCTTTACGGAAGATTTCTTGATCTAATTTTTGATCATCATCACTGACCGCTTTATCATTACCTCCAATCGCAATCTGAGAAACTGGTTTAATAGTGTCTTTGAAGTCTTTACTAAAAAGTTGAGCCACTAATCTCCGTCCAGAAGTGACAATAGTATTGTTAGCGTGAATTTCTTCTACCAGTTGATTATTCAAGTCTCTTTTTTGGATGGTGAGACTTCCTTTGATGTCCATTGTGTCTTGGATAGCCATAGCTAAATCTCCTTAAGTAAATACAATTGTATCAAAGTAGGTGTAGTCAAATACGGACGAAGTCAAAAATGTATCAGACATTTCCTGTTCAGAACGTAAAGATTGTTGAGATCGACCATCAAATTCATCAGTCATGTTATGATCCTCTGAAAATCGGCCTTTGCCTCGAAATAATAATTTTTCCTCGATTTGATGGTCTTCTTTAAATTGTTGTTCATAAGCAATCTTGGCACAAATTCCCGATGCTTTGACTTTTTCAATTAAACTTTGAATTTGATGGCGTGGATGATCTAAGCTTTCGTCAAACCGATCACTGTAACCTGGGATTTGCCAAGGAATCTTAACGGTGAAACCTCCCGGAGTTATTTGATAAAAAGAGAATGTAACCACCAAGGAATAAGATTTAGCTTGTTCCTCAGATGTAATTGGATTAGTTGCGTTACTTTCAAACAAAGAAAAGTCAAACAGAGTGCTATCAAAAGTAACTTGTGGGTTGCCGATATCCGCTTCTATCAACCATTCAGATTGACCTAAGGGTAAACTCGGCATAGTTCCCACAAGTGGAGGTTTCGGAATTGTTACTCCGTTTACCATAGCTGAACCATCTGGTAGGAGTAATAAAATTTGATTGATATTAAGACTTGCTTCATATTTTATAGATTGATTATTAGTGAGATTCTTTAGAACAATATTCGTCAAAGGTGATAAAGAACCTTGCGGATTTTTACGATTATCTAAAATCTTGATTTGAATCGCAGGAATAGCTGGAACAGCATTGGGGTTTTGGACATTAAATTTATCAATATGAGGATGAATTGTATATTTATGAAAAACTAATTCAGGAAAAAATTCAATTACCCGAATTAACTGATGATAAACCTGAAGCGTTCCATTTTTTTTAAGAATACGATAAACTTGTCCTTGGCTGGCATCAGTAAGCAACCAACATTGTTGAGATTTCTTTAATACAATAGTTGTCCCAAATGCTAAAATTAATCCTTTTTCTCGAAAGACTTGCTGAAGTTCTGCGGGTACGGTAAGTTTACTAAGAGAGGATTCCAGTGTTATCGGAATGTCAAAAAGGTAAGATTCCCAAGGTTTGATCTCCTCGTTATCATCCGTACTCATTCCTAAGTTTGCAGCAACAATTTTGATGATTCCCTCTTGAGTTGAAGCACCAGATTTTAAAACATCTACTAAGCGTTCAAGACGTTTGCGATAAATGGTAATACTTTTTTCTAAATAAGTGGGATAGGCTGTTTCTAACAGTAAGCGATTCAGCAGTTTACTTTGTGATTTAGACTGAATCAAGCTTTGTAGTTCGAGAGATAGGCTTTTAAAAGTAAAACTTTCTTTATTATTTTCATATAATTTGTCATCAGTTAAAATTTTCTGATTGAAAGCTTTAGCAAGTTGTTGAGCGACTTCTATTGCTGTCGGTGTTTTACTGGAGGGAATTTCCTCTGGATAAACCGATTCTAATAGCATTCGATTGAGTCGGATTAAATCATCTCCAACGATGACTTGAGATAGAAGGTATTCCGCTGCGGGGGAAAGCTTGGCTATTTCTATATTGGTGGTATTCTCTGGAACCGCTAAGAAACTAGATAAACTAATTTTGCCAATTTCTAATAAACTGTTGATTGCTTGTGTTGATAAAAATGTAGTCGCTGCTTCAGCTTGATTAATTGCATCAAGTAATTGTTGAACAAAGGGGATATTTTTAAATAAAGCTTTTAATTGATTTTTTAAATCAATCTCAATTTCAGACGTAATATCTTGAGGGTGAAAAGGCGGTTTTTGTCGAGACAGTATTCTTTGAATTTCTAGAGGTAAGCGCCGATACAATCCTTTTGCTAATACTATTTTTACTGGTTCTGAGCCTTGATTGATTTGTTGCAAAAGGTTGATTTGTAAATTTCTTTGTTGCAAGTATTTATAAAGATTACGATCTTCTGGTAAAATCTTATTAAACCCCTTAACCAAGGCAAGATTTAGATCAGGATTAACAGATGTTGAACCATCATAATTGAATAATTTTTCTTTGGTTTCTGCTGATAATTTATCACGCAGATAGCTAGTAAAAGCATCCTCTCCAATAATCAATTTAAGAATTAGTGATAAGTGAAATTGAAAATCCTTGGAGAAGTAGGAATTGTTGACATGATATTTATTGATTAAATTTTCTGTATTTTCAAACGATTTAATTTCTGTAAAAATATAACTAGCTAAAGGTTGTTCTGAATCAACCAATTCTTTCACTAATAGGGAGATTTGTGTAAAATCCCTAGGTTGAAATTCGGGATTGACTGTGGTTAATTGGGATGTTCCTCCCAATTCCGCTAACATAAGAGCAAAGATTTTATCTAAATCTCCTTTTTGAGTAGCGGTGAGACCCAGAGAACCAAAGTTGTCTGCTGTATTAATAAAATGAGATTTTAAGACACGGATTAAATCCTGCTCCACTTCGTCTAGTATCTCTCCAAAAACATCCAAAAATTGAGGTAAAAAACTCTTAGGATCTTCAGGAGGATAGAAGTGGGGAAACCGACTTATAATACTAGCTGTTCTACCACTAATTGTCATTGTTTTCTCAGTCTAGGACAAGATGAGAGTAGGGTCGTAGAAAAGTGGGGTTGTGGGAGAAATGAGACCGTTCTCGACAACCATGTAAATCAGTATAGCAGGTATGGCCAGTTACAGCAAGCATTTATATCGGATGACGATAAAAATGCGCTAAATTAATTGAAACAGTCCACTGCTTAGTAGGGTTATTTCACTTCTACTGTGGCTAGAAGGTTGATTTCTTTGATTATTTCGACGGAACGAACATGAATCTCTTGATTGTTGTTAATATTTCTTGTTTGAGTGCGGTTATCAGATTGAGAAGTTGCTGTTAGGTCAAAATTTTCGATAACGTAAGTAACGCCTCGCAATAAATTTTGTAATTCTGGCGAACTAATTGGTGTAAGCATAGCTTGTTGCAAACTTGTATAAGACAAGTTTTTCCCTTGTTCCGGCTTCGGAAAGTCTTGAATGGCTTTAGTAACAGCTTTTCGTATTGGTTCAATAACATCTGTTGACTTGAAGCCGCTAGGAGGAGGACTAGGAATTACCAATTTTAAACTTAATTGAGTAATATCTACCTTGATACTTTCAATCTCGCTAGTCACACAAAAATTACCAAGTTGCGATTTTTCCCATTGTTTAACTTCAATTTGCTGTTGGCTGATCCTTAATTCTTCTTGATCATTAATCAGAGTAATAAAATCATTGATATCAAGCTTGACTGGCATATCATTAACAACATTTTTCGCCGCTTTTTCTAACCCATCAATGTCAACGTTTTCTTCTGGTTTAAGAGTCTCTAAATAAGCATTCAAACTGTCAATTATTCTTTGCTTGATTTGATTTTTATCCTCATCATTAGTTGTATTAGGAGGAGTAAATTTAATTGCGCCAACAATTTGCAGAATGTTACGATAAATAAACAGATTGGCTTCGTCTAATTCGGCTTTTTCGGCAAAACTCAATTTAATTTCTTCTGGTGTAACTACTGCTAAAGGGGATAAATCTGAAGCTTGTAACTTCAAGTCTTTATCTTCAACAGTGATTTGAGCTTCAGCAATTTTATTTTTAATATCTTCTTTTTTCACTGAGTCACCAGATTCTAGATTTGTGAAATATTCTGATAATTTATTGATAATTTCTTGTTGTTGAGAAGATTCAATATCCTGATTGATTTTAAATTGAACTCCAATGTAAACCGGTTTCACTTGTGAAGTTACCCAAATCTTACGCAGATAGATTTTTTGCGCTTCCTCAATATCAATTTTCTTTCGAGAATCATTATCAGCATAACACTGAGTTGGTGTACTGGGAATAGAGCCATTGTCTGTTGGGACATAGGTACAAATTTCAAAACGCTCTATATTATAGACATTTGTTACAGAAAGAATTTGACGAGTTAGTTGAGAAAATAACAAGGGTTGTCCCATTTTTGTTTGACTAATATAATTAATGATGCTTTCTTGAACAGATTTTTCTATGGTCTTGCGCTCCATTTCTGATATTTTTATACTTGGATTAATTTCAATTTTAAATACAGCATCTATAGTAACAATAATAGCTGACTGTAAACGAACAAATACTCCTGCTGCTCTAACTTTATCAATCTGACTTTTCAGACTTTGAACTTTAGTTTCATTGCTAAAATCAACGCCATCGACAAATAGGTCAACTAAACCATATTTTTTGTCAGAATCATTAAACCTTTCAATCAGTTTAACTTCTCTAACGCTCGGCTGACTTAAGAGTGCATTTTTTAGAGCAATATTAGAAGCTTTTCCAGAAGAAATTAGGGCAATTTTTGCTCTTTGTTGCAATTCCTCATCGGTTTCTGTTTTCTTTCCAGTAAACTGTATAGGACTTTTATTGATGACTGATTTAATTCCAGGAATGGGAAGAGGCATAATATTAATTGTCTCCTCCTTAGTCACCTGTTCTTCTCCTCGTTCTACAGCTTGAATTTTAACCTCAACAGTTTCTAAATTGGCGGGAAAAATTTTAGATTCAATAGTTGTATAAGCTTTTTTCGGTGATTTTTCACTGTCTTCTGTAGTCACTAAAGTTCCCACAGGAATTTCAATTATATCGGTTCCTAAATCTCGTTGAAAAGTTACGGTTCCCTCGGCAAAATCTGGTAATCCCCGTTGAATTCCTAGCAAAGCTACCAACATTTCTAATTGTGAACCTTCTGCTGAATCAATAAAGGCTGACAGATAAACTTGATTTAATTGTTCGTAGAGTATCCCAATTTCATAAGCAAAAGATTCATAGATGGTGCGAATAACGCTACCTACCTGAAAATCTGTCAAAGTAGGAACTTTTTCTTGGGATTTCTGCACCATGTTGGTGTAGATTTCTTCAAATTTTTTCGGTTCAAAAGTCATGATCTAATTCTCGGTGTTGGTGGAAGGATAATTATGGCTAAAGATTGATGGCTAACTGAATGTTAAGATCGGTAGATTCCCCTACAGGTTGCAAAATAATTGTTGTTAGTAAAACATTGCGTTTGTCTAAGTCGCGGGAAGGGGGTTCAAATCTAATTTCCTTGATTTCAGCAATCCGAGATTCTTGCTCTAAACATTCCCTGATATAAAGTTCTGCCAGCTTACGGGTACGAATATTATTGGGTTCTCCCATTAATAAATAAAGGCGAGATCCATAGGATGGATGTCCTAACTTTGTCAATTCTCCCCGACGAGTATAAAATCTATTAACAATAGCTTGAGATAGATTTTTTCGTCCATCAACTCGATTAAGATCTTGTTGTTGTCCTAGTTCTCCCGGTGTTAATTGCAGATCAAATGTATTGAGACTGGTCATATTTTAACCCCTAGTTATTTATTTAAGCTTTGTTTGATTTCTTGAATTAATTCCTGTTTCATAGTGGAAGAAAGTTTTCCAGTAATTTCTTTTTCTACGGTAAGATTGCCTTTAACCGTCACTGTTTTATTGACAGCGGGACTTAATTCAATGTTACCGTCTAAATCAAAACGAATTGCTGCACCATTTTCTAGCTTGATTTCTAATCCTTGATCTAACAGGGTTAAAGAACAACTCGGTTTTTTATCCCTTTTAATGATAACTTTTCCACTAGCGGGGATGAGTTCAATATTACCCTCCTGAGTGACTGAGAGTTTATTATTGTTGTCAGTAATTAAAGAAATTCCCTCCCTTTGATGTAGATTAATAAGAGCATGACCGGATTTATTCCCTTCGTGGGGACAATTCTGATCTGTGCCTATGCACCATTTACCATCATGGGGTTTTTCGATGCGACTAGGCATATCATAAGGACAGATAAAAATCTGAAGAAAAAGCTCTGCTCTCTCCTCTGTTTTGTCAACAATTCCATCACTTTGACCCGAATATTCATAATCGCTGTTTGCGCCTTTAATTCTGACCATAATTTAATCCTCTTTGTCGATTTTACTTAGTTAATTATCCTACTTTTGTATTTCTTGCTTTAGCTTGAATTGAGTTAATTTTTTCAGTCGGAACCATAATCGGACAAGGCGCACCTAAATTTCCCAGATGGGTATGAGTTGTCAACAAAATGTCATCATTATCAGCGATCGCATTTGCTGGAACTCTACCGCCAACTTGTACACTAGAAGTAGCAGCATCGCCAATTTTTATCCCACCTAAACTTTTCAAAGTCAGATTACTGCTTGCTGCATCGATAGTAATTCCTCCACTGGCAATTTCAATTTTACAAGTCCCATTATCAATCGTCAAAGTAGTTCCTTTAAGAGTAATATTACACTGTTGAGTTTTTAAGGTCATATCGCCATCATTAAGATTAATTTCGCATTTCTCATTAGTTGTTGTGATTTCTTTATCCTTCACTGTCACCATGCTTTTTTCATCTTTACTGGTAATGGTAATCACACTATCTTTATCAATCTTAATTTGACTACCATTTTCCAGAGGATGTTGTAATAAAAATTCTTTCTCTTGGTTGACAGGTGGCTGATCTTGATCATTGTATAAACGACCAATAATCACGGGAGAATTGAGATCACCCCCAATAAAAGTAACCAAAACCAGGTCATCAACTTTGGGAATATTTACCCATCCTAAATGGGGAGTAGCAAGGGGAACTTTCCTGAGTTCAAAATCGGTTCCATCCGGTTGCTTTTTATTTTTTAATTTTACTGAACATTGATAATTATCTTGATCATTTTCTGCTGCATGAGGAAAAATTGCCGTAACAATACCAAGTTCAGTAGTATAGATTTTTTGTGCTTCCTGTTGAGCAACTTTTTTCATTACGCCGACAATTGAATCCATTAGATTTCCTCCCAGTGGATAGTAGTATAAAATCCCTTTTTACGAGATAAATAATGTTCTACTCCCGTAATCTTAAAAGTACCATTAAGCGACGATATTGGCATTTTAGCAATTTCAACACCGTCGCCTAATTTAGCTTCGGGTTCCCCCACAACTTTAATCACTCCTTTTTGTTTTTTCTGGTATTTTTTTAAATAAGCTTTAGCAATTTTGTTAGCAATATCTTGAGTTCTAGCAGTAGAATCGCCTATTTGCAAAGTTTCTGGAGATTTTTTGCCATCAGTTCCTTTAACCTCTTTTTTAGTGAGCCAAGATACAGCTTTTTCCCCTTGTCCTTGACTAGCGGGACTTTCCCCATAAACTTCTACCCCAGATTGCAACGGATTTTCCTCCATCTGTTCCCAAGCAAGAAGATTAATGCCATACTCAAATTTATGTTTTTTTGAAGTTTTATAGGGAGCAAAAACTAACTGGTCTTCAATATTAGCATACAGATCAAAGCCGCATTTATGAGCTAAGATTTGTAAATTTTCATAAACTGTCTGCTGATTTCCGATAACATAGACAGGAAATTTAATCCCATTGTCAACTTGCTTGACTTCCAACCCCAATCTATTTTGAGCAATATTTTTAACTATATCTCCAGCAAAGGATTTTTCATAGAGGAGGTTAAATTGTGCCTTCGTCAAGCTACTAAAACTACTCATGGCTTCAATATTTACCTGATCAACCTGCCATTTTATCTGGCTAATTTTACCTTGAAAAACCTGACTTAATTGAGAATTACTTCCTAATTTAACCGTTATCGATTCATCAAGAGAGGGAGCCAACGAATCAGCAAGACTGAGGGAAATCTGACATAAATTTACAGGAATATTCAATGAAGAACTTACCCGCAAGTTTAAAACCAACGATGAATCATCAACCGTATAAGTGGTAGTACCAATCGTTACTTTATAGTTAACTTGTAGAGGTTGATTCATAAATTTAGTTTAACCTCCTTCTCTTAAACGGGAATAGCTACTAATAAACTTCGGTAAGCATCACTGACATCTTCTAAACCGATACCTAACTCACTTTCTAACCCATATAATCGTTCAATTAAAGCTTTAAAAATACGATCAATTTTCTGGCGTATTTCTTGATAAGCAGCTACTACTTTTTGATATTCATCATTAAGCGCACCTTCTAAAGCTTTAGGAATATCAAGGATAAGTTTAACAATGTTAGCATGAAGTTGATCTAGTTGTTTGACTATTTCGGTGGGATAAATATCCTTCAATTTTCCTAAGAAAAATGGATAAATTGATTGTAAGCTCAGAATTATTTCCTGAGGATAAGCGGTTTCTAGCAGTAAGCGATTTAAGCGAATAGTTTCTAGTTCACTGCGCTGGGGTTTAGCAATTAAATCTTTAGCTTCTTGGGGAAGATTTTCAGCAACTAATTTGAAACGTTCAGCACCATAGAAATTTACATCTGTTAGTAATTTATTGAGAGCATTAAAAAGAGCTTTTTGCGTTCCTGGTTGGTTGGGATCAGCATTTTCTAGCAAAGCTTTTTGCGTTTCATTGAGAGTTGTCCAGAAATACGCTGAAACTGCATCCAATGGCTCTTTACGCCGTAATTTTGTCAAGAGATTTGCCACAGTACCACCTTTAAAATCACTGACATCATAGAAGGAGTTTAGAATCAGCAAAGGTCTTAGTTCTTTGAGTTTATTACGAATATCATTGTAAATTTTTTCCAGGGAATCAATAACTTTATTTACAGTACCATCAATAGCAGTTTTAACTTTATTGATCGAATCTCGAATAAGTTTACCAAAATCAGCGGTTAAATTTTTCAGAATGTTGGCGATTTCTGTAGGAGCAGATTGCAAGCGTTGAATGACTTTCTTGATTTCTGCTAAGACAGTCCGGGGTTGAGCGAGAATTTCATCCAAGGTACTAAGAATCCTTTTGACTGGACCTGTCAACTGAGATTCGATTTCATTAGGAATGACTTTTTTCAAATCAGCAATAATTTGTTCATCACTTCGCACTGTAGCACTTGTGAGTAAATTATCTAACTTTTCTCTGGTGGGAGTTGACGAAGGAGTTATATCTTTTTTCGTAGGATCGTTAGTAACTTTTGCCGTGACTAATCTTTGACGTAAATCAGTCATACGAGTTAACAAGTCGCAATAATCTACTGCAAATTCTGGGGGGGGATTAAAATTATCTAAAAGTGGCTTACTGCGAGTCCATTCAGCCATAAAATCCTCCGATGCTGTTTGATAATTGCTCCAAGCTTGGTTTAACTCATTTTTGGCGTTACTGATCGCAATGTTAGGAGCCGTTGCATAGTTGGTAAGATTAGCGCGTAAGCTAGTTAAAGCAGCAATCAACTTGGTTTCATCAATGTTATTAACCCGTTCTATAATTTTGGCTTTAATGGTATCTACCTGTTGAATTTGTTCTTGGAGGTTAAGGCTCAAAATTTCTTCTAAAGTTTGCCAAAAACCAGAATTTAACACATTGTCTAATCCTAAACCACCTAACAATTTTTCCACATCACCGATGGCTTCAATAACTTTATTGATCAGCTGTTCAACTGGTAAGTTATCTAAGATGCCTTTCAGTGCATTTAGCTTTTCCGTCAAGAACTGTGTGAGTTTTTCAGGAGAGAGAGAGTCAACAACTGCAAGTAATTTTTCATAAAGTTCTTCTAAACGTTCTAAAAGCTGATTAGGATTCAAAATTTCTAACTTTTCTAGTAAGGTTTCATACAGTTGTTTAACTGTCTCTAAAAGTACAGAAGGCTTATATTTATTCAGTTCCGTCACTAGAGATTGAATATAAGGATCAAGAAAAGTCTTGACTAAGGTTCCGGGAGCAAAAGATTTAACTTGTTCATCAACTTGTTTAATTTCTCCTTGAATTGAATCTACTAACCCAACAACTGGATCTAACAGAGAATCAAAGGCTGCTGTTAATTCTGGATTAACTACACCAGGAACATCAATTTCTTGGAGAATTTTGACCCCTACTTTTAAGGCGGTTTTTTGTGCCGTCCCCATGGTATAAACATCTATCTTTTTGAGTTCTAGTTCTAATTTATTGGTTTGAGTAACTGCCAATTGAAAAGCAGGTTCAAGGGAAACTTTCTGTAAAGCAGCCACCACTTGATCGATACCTTGATCAGCTTTATTTAAAGCATCTTTAACCGTTTGACTCTGTAAAACACCTGTTACTTTACCCAAAAGTTCTTTGATTTTTGCTTTCAATTGTTCCTGACTAAGTTCAGTAGTAATTTTTTTATTTACTTCATCTAAAGATTTCTCAATTGTTTGAGTTGTCTGTTTAATTTGTTGCGCTACTGTTTCAATACCTTGTACCGCAGCAGTAGCAAATTGATTGATCGCTTGTTTTAAAGGTTTAACAATCTCATCAGATTTTGCTGCTGTTTGTTCGACAAAATCAACTAATTTATTAATCGTATTAGTGAGATAAGCTTGAACCTGATCTAAAGCTTTTCCCGCTTGTTCAATTTTATCGGCGATCGCTGTTAAAATCTTGTTCCCGATTTCGCTGACTTTGGTAATAGCCTGATTAATTAAATCTTGTATTTTTGTAATGAAGGTTTTTAGTTGTTCTGTGACTGTGGTAATCCTTTCTTTTAAACTATTGACAAAATTTTCTATGCCTTGAAACATTTTGGAAAGAGTTTCAATTTGTCCCCCTCCACTATTGGGAAGATTTGCTAAGAGCGTAGAAAACTTATCAATATCAAAAGACTTAAGATTTTTAACTGCTAAATCAATCTGTTCTCCTTGAGAGTTAACCTCCGATAACCAGCTTTTGATTTGTTGTCTTAAGGGGATAATTTTGGTGCGGCTTAAATTTTTAGGATCGAGAGATTTCAGAAAATTTTGATAATCTTTATAAAGTTGAGTCTGTTGATTAAGTTGTAAGGTATAGAGTTGAATCGCTCCATTGGGTAAGATATAATTAAGTTCTTGAATTTGTTCAACAAAAATTTCAGTTAAAGCGTCAGAACTAAGCCTATCTAACCATTCGTCTGGATTAGATAATTTATCAATAAAATTTTTAAAGGCTTTAATAATAGCATCTAAAACTTTACCCGGAAAAGCTTGAGCATTATTGATAAACTCTTGAAACTCGTCAAAGGGAGTTGATTGATTTTTTGGAATACCAAGTTGACCAAAATTAGCATTACCAGTAATAGATGAAGTTAAACTACTAAGAGAACTATTAACTTGATCCGTGACAGCTAATCCTTTAAAAGTATCTGCACCTGGATTAGTCGGAATTGACTGGGTTAAAGTGTCTATACTAATGCTAGAAATATCGCCTAATTTTCCCGTAATCTGTGTTTGAATTTCAGCCACAGAAAAAGGTGCTGTAGGAATCTCTATCGGATTGCTAGTAATTGGTTGAGTTACTTGATCAAAGCTACTGGTTAAATCTGAGGAAGGAAGAGGGGGAACTTTTCCCCCTAAATTATCCCTCACTGATTTCTGAGAATCGGTAAAAGGTTTTCCCGCTTCCGCAAAAGTTGCTTGTGAATCTACATCAAGGGTTTGGATTTGATCGAGAATTGCTAAACTCATAACTTTTATTTAAGGTAATGGTTAATAATCTGATCGTCTGACACAAATAGTAACATTTTTTCTGCGCTGACAGTGCGAGACTTAGAGCTAATCCCCGACTCTTTGAAAAGTCGTAATATATCCAGGATTTCAGATAAAATGGAACTGTTATCAAAACCTATGCTAATCATTATAGCAGGTGTCGGGGGAGTGTCAACGAAATCAGAAGGGGAGGGGAGTGTGGAGATTGTGGGAGGAAAATCTCAAAAATCCTCAAGAACACCATATTTTCACTAAAGGTTAAAGAGTGATTTTAAGTCCCTAAGATTACCATCAAGAGTGCTAGTTGCTTCTTTGATAGGATCGAGAGAAGCTTTCAATGGTTCAATCGGATTAGTAATTGCTGGAATTGAACCAAATTGTAAAGCATCTGGTAGCATAGCAACGGTCATAAAACTAGCAGCATCAGCTTTAATATTGGCATCAACAGAAGCCACTTGTGCAACTGTTTGACTAGGAGTTGGGGGTACATATTCAGCTAAGGTTAAAGTATAGCTAAATTGATCTGGATATATAGCAGATTGAAGAACCGCAAATTTTTCTAAAATGACTTGACTAAAATAGGCTTGTCCGATAATTTCAGCAATAAATTCAACGGGTTTTTGCTCTTGGTAAATTTTTCTTAATTTCTCTAAATCTACTAAGTATTTATTGCCATAAAAAATGCCTTGGACTTGTAATCTTACCGAATCTCTACCAAAATTCTGGACTAGGTTTCCCTGTTTTCCCGGAATTTGGTGATAGACAAAGTTATTTTGCTCGATTGTCTCGATTTGATGTACTCGATTCAGTTGAATTCCTGCGATTTCAATTGCCATATTTAACCTCCATAAAATCGTCGATATTCTTGATTGATTTTTCTTTCTAGGCTTTCCATAATATAATCTAAGTCAACTGATTGCTCTTCAATTTCTTGAAAGCTAAACTGTTGATCAAAAGATTGGTTTTGATTTTCAGATTCCTGTTTATTGATTTCTAATTCTGTTTCTTGAAGACTAGAATAGTTACTGTTAATATTATTGCTCTGATGATATACTCTGGCTCTAGATTGCTGTAAAAGTTGGGGTGGATTTGGCATTGGCAAAATCTCAGCCAGTTGCGAGCTAATATCAGCCTCTATTGCTGAATCTACCAGTAAATTTTCTCCTGATATATCCCTAACTAAATTGGTTAATTCTTGCCATCTTTTCGGTGAGGGATTATTTGACTCACTCTCAGTCTTTGGTTGAGGATTTTGCCACGGGTTTGTTTCTGAATTGAGGTTATCTGAATCTACCAGTAAATTTTCTCCTGATATATCCCTAACTAAATCGGTTAATTCTCGCCATCTTTTCGGTGAGGGATTATTTGACTCACTCTCAGTCTTTGGTTGAGGATTTTGCCACGGGTTTGTTTCTGAATTGAGGTTATCTGAATCTAAGGGTAAATTTTCTGCTGATATATCCCTAACTAAATCGGTTAATTCTTGCCATCTTTTCGGTGAGGGATTATTTGACTCACTCTCAGTCTTTGGTTGAGGATTTTGCCACGGGTTTGTTTCTGAATTGAGGTTATCTGAATCTAAGGGTAAATTTCCTCCTGATATATCCCTAACTAAATCGGTTAATTCTTGCCATCTTTTCGGTGAGGGATTATTTGACTCACTCTCAGTCTTTGGTTGAGGATTTTGCCAAGGGTTTGTTTCTGAATTGAGGTTATCTGAATCTAAGGGTAAATTTCCTCCTGATATATCCCTAACTAAATCGGTTAATTCTTGCCATCTTTTCGGTGCGTTATTCTGCGGATAAATATTATTAGCTTGATGATTATCATCAAAACTTATCTGTTTCTTTTGACGAAGGTTATATGAATTTTCTTGCTCCTTTTGTAAAGGCAGATAATTGCTTGTTCTTACTCTTAGATTGGTTTGAGTATAATCAGAAGTTGAAGCCAAAGATTGACGAGAAAATGACATGAAAGAAGAAGTATTCCCCCCTAGATCAAATGGGAAACTATCCCTTTCAAGAGAAGATATTTTCCCATCTTTAGATCTTAAAGATGGAACAAAATCAGCAGTTAGCCAAGCATCCAAATCTCTAAATAAATCAGTTATTTCCGATAAATCTTCTAAATTTAGATGTAATCTTGCTAAAGGTTGTAAGTCTTTTTCTAAAAGCTCTATACTATTAAGCCAATCGTCAATTAAAGAGTAATTCCATTGTTGAAACTCCTGATATAGTTCTAAACCGAGGCTGACTAGAAAATCATCATTCATGGTTTTTTGTTGAATCCTCAGCGATCATTTGTAAGTATAGATAAACTTGCGCCATTGTCATTGTTTGTACTTGTTGGGGAGTCCAACCAAACTCCCTAGCGAGGATATAAGCTGCTTGTACCCAAGGGGACTGACTAACATCTAGGAAAGATTTTTTTTTCCTGTTAAACCACTAATTTGGCGGATATTGTCAATGAGAAAATTGACCAATCCTAAAGGGAGTTGTTTAACTTGTTCCAAGGATAAAGTTGGCTCAACTAAGGATTCTTTAATCATTAAAAGGGGAATTAATCCTGCATCCTGTCGGGAAGCTTTCATGATTAATTGAAATCTGCCAATAGTCAGAGGACGAATCTGGACAATTCGCCTCGACTCTGGGAATTTATCGGCTGAAGTATCCAGTTCGCCGGGATGCAAAATACTGACTGGGATCGTAATGTCAAAGGTGACAGAAGCACCCGCTAACAGGTCTTCTGGAGTCAGGGAAATTTCAGCCATAATTGTTAGCCTGCGGTTTCTTCGCTGCTGATCCGTAAAGCGCGGAAAGTAACCCCTTCCATGATAAAATCATCTTCTGGCAAACTGAAACTCCACTTTTCAAACTTGACCCCAAATAGTACGAGTTTGCTGCTGTTACTGGGGAGTGCAGGATTTTTCAAGTTGATGACGATGTTGAAAGTTGGTTGGGGAATCGGGTCTGCTGGCGGTGGACTTTTTGCCGCATCACCTAACAATAACCGCAAGAGTGCGCCGTTAATGTGAGCGCGTTCAGCAAAGCCTGAAACATCAACATTACCGGGACGGAGTTCACTGGGAAAGCGCTTGCCAATTTCGTGATAGGGTCTGATCTCATTGTGGACGTTCACCTGTACATTTCGCAGTCGTCCCACGATATTAGAAAAGTCATACTCATTAATCAGTCCATCTGCCAGTTTTCCTTCTTCGGTGGCTTTGTCATCCACAGCTAACACCAGGGTAGCATCAGACCCTCGAAAAACGTTGTTATTGGCCATAGTTTTCCTCCTCCTGGAAGTAATTGATGGGTGCGTTAACCGAGATACATGGTTACTTTGATGAAGTCAATACTGAAGGTCGGTCGCAAGGTCATGGTAACGATCGCTTCTCCGGCAATTTCCTGGGCTCGGTTAGCAGTGACTGTTAACTCATAGCTAATCAGAGCTTCATCCTGTACCATGCGCGTCAAGAAGGCATCCAGGGTAGCTTTCATCGCTCCCCGCACCCGTTCGTTGTTCAACTTGCCAATGTAGGGATTACAGGCGGAGCGCACTCCGTAAATGGCAAAGTCAACAATCCGGCGGGTAGTAATCTGATGCCAAGCAGAATTGGTGGCGGTGGTAATGCCTTTAACCACCCGAAAACCTTCCTGTTTCTGGATCGCCAGCACTCTGTTCCCGACGAGCTTTTCCAGCTGGGAGGTGGAAAACTCCTTGGAGAGTCCAGGAATCGTCAAAGGTTTGTTAGTCGGACTAGCCTGTACTGGCAGAGATGCCAGTAGGCCAGCGACTGCTGCTGCTGTGTAAGCGCCTGAGAGTTTGACCTGGGGGGAGATTTGTAGTCCTGGTGCGACCAAAATCAGGCGATCGCTATCTAGGGTATGTCCGGCGATCGCATCGAGATCATCAGAGGTTCCGCTACCAATAATGCCGATCCGTTCTCGTTTGATTGTTGCGGTTGTGTTTATATGACCCAGCAATGCTGTCACCATTTCCGAGTTGGTGACATCCTGTCCAGCCAGCAAAACCAAGTTTACCAGTTCATTCTCCAGTTGTGCCAGACTATTTTTATAGTCTGGTTGTCCATCGGAGCCTAGGGTAAATTTCTCACCACTATCATCGGTGTTTTTCGGTAAGGCCTCGGAGGAAGCTCCTTTAGCTAGAGTGGCAGTCACTAAAGTAGAACCTTTAGTCTGGTTATTGACTTGTTGTTCCAGGTCACTGGACTTAGAAATTATATAGGTTTCTTTAGTATTTTGATAGGTTAGCTCGACTTTCTTGCTGTTAGCAGGCGAGTCTGCATCGCTGATTTTAATCTTGATATTATTGCCCCAGGTTCCTGGAGTTTTTGCCTCCAGTTTCACCAGATTTTTGTCGGAGCTATCTTTAGTCTGGTAGGCAGCTTTGGTGGCCTCAGTGGCTGTACGAACTGCATAGACAGTCTTACCGCCATTGTTATAAATCTGCTCTAGTGCTTGAATTAAAGTTAGTTGGCGCTCGGAATCAATTTCTCCGAAAATTGCTTTGGCTTCCGAAAAACTGCCCAGAATTTGTACTTCATCCACTGGTCCTTTGGCTGCGGTTCCAACAATGCCGATATTTCCTGAAACAACCTGACCAGTGCTAATCAGTCCTTCATCTCGTACTGTTATGTAAGTACCCGGTAAGATAGCCTCAACCATGAGAGGTTCCTCCTATTTTGGGAAAATTTTAGGTTTATCGTAGCCACCGGGTTTACTCTCGTCGTTACCCTTGGCAGTCGTGCCAAGCAGAGAATAAACTCACAAGCGAGCCGATTTAATTGTAGCTTGCTTTGACTACCCAGAAACGCCTCTCCGCCTCTACCAAACAACAACTCTTACCGCCGCACCGGCGGTGAGGATTCAACTAAGAGCTAATTTCACGACCGAGGTACTCAAGAGTCTCTAGAACAGATTGAAGCAAAGATCGCCGCCGCTCCACCACAATATCTAAGTTGGCCAACATATACTTTACGTCTTTGTAGGCATTGTCCAGCAAGGCAAGTAATAGTTCGCGATCTCCTGCGATGTCTTTTTGCGATCGGGCGCGAGTCCGTTGGGGTTAAACCCTATGAAGAATTTACGGCTGCGGTAGAACGACAATTGTAGTCTTCCACCCTGAACGAACACTCTGGGCAAACGTCCGACCTTAACCCTTTCCTTCTCACACCACTATTCAATTTTGAGGTATGGCGATGAACAAGCTGATAGAACCTATTTGGTATCTCTCTTGTGACGCTTCACGGGTAAGAATTACAGGTATTTTGGCTAATTCGCTCTAATCCATACTGGGTAAGGATTTTGGGAAAGATACCAAATGGCTCAACGACTCTTGAGCGATCGCCTGCCCGCAGGATATAAGTGTCCAGCCCTGCAAGTTGCTCAGACGGAGTGTCCAGTGTGTGATTATTTCATCGCCATCTGTTGGCAAAACGGCGCTGTGCTGGAAGCCTATGCTCCCGGCACTCAGGGGAACACATGGGAGATAGATCGATCGCTTGCGCTTACCGAATTCGACTTGATAGGGGGTCTGTGGGTGCTTATGCCCGTACATCCCCTGAGAGGAGATAATCAAGAAAAGTCTTGGCGATCACGGATAGTTTTTTATCTTTGGGATAAACCACATACCAATGGCGTTGGATGGGAAAATCTTCCACGTCAAGGATGGTAAATTCCCCATTAGGATTATCTAAATTTAAGACGTGCTGAGACAGAACCGAGATTCCTAAACCACCGGCGACCGCTTGTTTAATGGCTTCATTATTGCCGATTTCCAAACGCAAAGATACAGTGATGCCATGGTCGAGAAAAATTTGCTGCACTGCCCGTCTAATTCCCGATCCCATTTCCCGCATAATAAAAGGTTCCCCTTGCAGCCGTTTAATCGGAATTTTTTTCTGTCCCGCTAGGGGGTGATCTTTGCGAGCAATAACCACAAGGGGATTTTCCAGAAACGGTTGAATCTCCAGGTTTAAATCTTGGGGGGGTTCGCTTAAAATATACAGGTCATCAACATTATTGATCATCCTTGCTTCTAGGTCTTGGTGATTGGTCAATTCTAGGGACACATCTACCCCTTGGTACTGTTGACAAAAAGGACCTAATATCTGAGGGATTAAATATTGGGCTGTGGATACCGCCGCTAAACGCAGTTTACCCTGTTTAATGCCCTTGATGGCAGCGATCGCCATCTCAAAGTTATCAAGATCCTTGAGGACTGCCTGACAGGTTACTAATAAACCGCGTCCGGCCTCGGTTAAATACAAACGTTTGCCTATCTGTTCAAATAGGGGTAAACCCACTGCTTTAGTCAGTTGTTTCATCTGGGTGGAAACCGTGGGTTGGGTAATCGATAGTTCTTCAGCAGCTTTGGTGAAACTGCCATGACGAGCGGTCGCTTCAAAGACGATCAGTTGATGTAAAGTGGCTTGAATCAAGAGAAGCCTCTAGAGCGCTACACTTCTGTTACTGCCTTGAGGAGCTTTGCTAAACAGAAGCAGGAATGGAGGGGAACGGGTGAAAACTTCCCACACTGCTTATATCATAGGTTTAAATCAATACTTTTGTAAAGATATATCGATTCAAACTCAATTTACAAAAATTTGCTTGTCAAGATATCCGTTCTAGTATAGATTTATAACAATCAATCTTTAAAAACCATAAAGTTTTGTCTATCAAGGCTGGTCTGTCAACGGCAGCAATTCTCATTTTGAAATAAATAGAGCATTAACCCCGATTTTGGCATGGGCAATATAGTACAAAGTAACTATTTTCGAGGAGAGGCGATCACTAGAAAAACAATTGGCTGGGGAATTCAAGGGAAATAAAAATTTATAATTATTGTCAGCTAAGGTAAAATGGGTGAGTTAGAAATCCACCAGCACGTCAAATTATTCCAAGATGACTCAAAAAGCGGCCACCCTAGAAATTTCGGAATTAATGCAATTTTTACGTCAAGAATTACATGATTTACCCGATGAGAGGAAACCTGGAAATAATAGAAAATATGAGGTAGAAGATGCCGTGATGGCTGCATTTTCAGTCTTTTTTACTCAGTCGCCGTCTTTTTTAGACCATCAACGTTTAATGAAAAGCAATAAGGGAAAAGATAATGCTGAAAGTTTATTTTCAATTGAAAAAATTCCTGGGGATAATCAAATAAGAAATCTGTTAGAACCAGTGCCAGCCTCTAATGTCTCTAGGACTTTTCAAAAAGTCTATCAATGGTTAAAGGAAAAGGGAGTTTTGAAAAAGTTTCTCTACTTAGATGGAGAAATTTTAGTGGCGTTAGATGGCACAGAATATTTCTCATCCAAGAAAATTCATTGCCCTCATTGTAACTGTCGTAATCATCGAAAGGGAACTACAACTTATTTTCATGGCTGTGTCACACCTAGGGTGGTTTCTCCTAAGCAAAAACAAGTAATTAATTTAGAGCCAGAATTCATTAAAAAACAAGATGGACATCAAAAACAAGACTGTGAAAATGCGGCCGTTAAAAGATGGTTAAATAAGAATCATAAAAATAAGTATGGTTATCCTGTAACTCTTTTAGGAGACGACTTATATTCTCACGAACCTGTTTGTGAATTAGCGGTAAAACAAGGTTATAGTTCGCCGATTCAAGTCTGAAGTGCATCACCTGAAAAGCTTGACAGAGGAAAGCTCATCAGTTAAAGTCGGATATTGCTCAAAACAAACAGACAAACTAATGAACTACTCACATCT
>VYMG01000153.1_pt1 | contig 25716 bp, 23 predicted proteins | sample 5115261 | NCBI WGS metagenome assembly VYMG01 (sample SAMN12291781, study PRJNA351875) | freshwater metagenome | isolation source: freshwater lake | place: USA: Michigan, Wintergreen Lake | collected 2013-08-08
CCACCCACGCCCGCCCCGTGCTGTCCGCCGCCGCGCGGTACATCCCCTCGCTGTTGTACATCATCACAATCACGCCATCGCGATCCACCGCAATGATGCCGCCATCATCCTTCTTCAGCGTGTCAAACACCACGCTGCGCGACGCACGTTCCAGCGACTGCCCTGCAAGCTGCACCCGCGCCGCCACCATCCGGGCCACGCCGTGCCGAATGAACTCTTCACCCGTGCCCGTGCAGCTCACCGCCACGCGCCCATCGGCATATGTCCCCGCACCCACGATGGGCGTGTCACCCACGCGCCCGAATCGCTTACCCGTCAGCCCGCCCGTGCTCGTCGCCGCCGCCAAGTTGCCATGCACATCACGCACCACGCAGCCCACCGTGCTGTACGTGTGTCGCACATCGCCCGGCGCAGCATCGCTTCGAGCGCCGCGCTCGCGCAGCACTTCCTCCAGCATCTGCCTCCGCTTGGGCGTGCTGAAGTAGCTGTTGGGCACCCGCTCCACACCCATCGCGTCGGCGAACTGTTCGGCCCCATCGCCCATCAGCAGCACATGCCGCGTCTGCGTCATCACCATCCGCGCCAGGCTCACCGGGTTCTTCACCGTGCGCACACCCGCCACCGCGCCGCAGCGCAGCGTCGCACCATCCATGATCGACGCATCCAATTCGTGCTCGCCCTTCTCATTGAACGCCGCTCCCCGCCCCGCGTTGAACCGCTCATCATCCTCCAGCACGCGCACCACCGCTTCGGCCACATCCATCGCCCCATCACCCCGCGCCGCGCGCTCTTTCCCCACCGCCAGCGCCCGTCGCAAGCTTTCCCGATACGCCTCCAGCTCCGCCGCCGGCGCATCACGATCAAGCGTGCCCGCCCCGCCATGCAGCGCAATGGCCCACGTGGGCTTGTGCGTCGTGCACGCCCCCAACACACTCAACATCAGCATCGCCGTCGCCAGCACGATCAGTCCGCGTATTCGCATGCGGGCAGTCTACCGCACATCGTCCTCGGGCACAACCCTACCGCCGACCGTCATTAGGATCACCGGCTTCCCCATCACCCGCCTCGCGCGTCATCGCGTCCGCACGTCTCGTCAGTTCTTCAAGTTGCGACAATCGCTTGTCCATGCGCTCGATCATCTTCCCCAGTTCGCGCACGTGCTCGGCCAACTGGTCCTGCCCATGCTGCGTGAACAGCATCGCTTCTTCCAGTCGCTGCAATCGCTCATTCTGTTGCGTCGGCTCATTCATCGCGATACGCTCCACGCCAATCGTACCGCAGGAGTTCTCCCGTGCAACGCTCATTCCTCGCTCTCTCCCTGTTGATCGCAGCCCCCGCCCTCGCTCAGGATGTGCCCGCATCACAGCCCGCGCGTGTTGACCTCGCTGGCGCTGCGGAATCGGCCCCATCGCTGCAATCCACCTACACCAACGCCGACACAACCTGGTACACCTTCGGCGCCGGCGCCAGCACCGACTTTGACGAACTCAGCGACATCAACGTCACCGCCGCCATCGAGCACTTCGTCGTCGATGACGTCTCCGTGATCGGCGAACTCGCCCTCCGCGATTTCGACATCCCAGGCGACGACGTGCAAGCCATCAACCCCGCCATCGTCTTCCGCTGGCACTTCTGGTCCACACCAGACAACGACTGGACCGCCTTCGCCGACATCGGCATCGGCATCCAGTTCTCCACCGATGATGTGCCCCAAGACGGCACCAGCATCAACTTCACGCCCCGCGCCGGCTTCGGCATGACCAAAGCCATCTCCGACAACTGGCGCATCCAGTTCGGCGCACGCTGGAGTCACATCAGCAACGGCCGCATCTTCGGCGACGACGACAACCCCTCCAGCGACGGCATCCTGGCCTTCGTCGGCTTCACGACGGCGTTCTGAGGGCGGAGAGCGGAGAACAGAGAACAGAGAACGGAGAGAAGGGAGCGCGGCGGGCGGCAGTGAGCTGAAGTTCAATCGCGGCTACCTGCTCTCTGCTCTCTGTTCTCTGTTCTCCGCTCTCTACTCCCTCACGCCACTCTCGGCCGCGTCAGCTTCGTCCGCACCAAGGTCGCCCGCGCAGCCCGCCGCTGCTCCTGGTCCAATTCGCGCCCCACCGCTCGCTGCAAGTGTGCCGGCTGCACAAGCAGCATCAACTGATTCACGACGCGCATTGTCGGCCCTTCACCGCCCGGCCCGGCGCCGCGCAGCAAACCCATGCTCGCGCCCAGCCGCAGCAGGCTGAGCGCACCCATCGCTTCTTCCGTCGTCAGCAGTCGTGCGCTGCTCAACATGCCCCACGAGCGCCACACCTGGTCTTCCAGCCCCACGCGCCGCTTCGCCAGCAGTTCGCGCCGGCTCAGCCGCTCATACTCCACCACACGCGGCACAATCTGCCGCTCCAGTTCGTGCAGCACCTGCGCCTCACTCTTGCCCAGCGTCGCCTGATTGCTGATCTGAAACAGATCGCCCACCGGCTCGCTGCCCTCGCCATAAAAGCCGCGCACCGCCAGCGCCATGTCCGTCGCCGCGCGCTTCACCTTTTCAATCTCGCCCGTCAATCGCAGACCCGGCAAGTGAAGCATCACGCTCATGCGCAGCCCCGTGCCCACATTCGTCGGGCACGCCGTCAGATAGCCGAACTTCGAGCTGAACGCATACGTCAGCCTGCTCTCAATCTTGTCGTCCGCGCCATCCACATCACTCCACGCATCGCTCAGCGCAAGCCCGCTGCGAATCGCTTGCAATCGCAGGTGATCTTCTTCATTCACCATGATCGCCAGCCGCTCATCAGGCACGCTGATCGCCACGCCACGCGGATCCTCATTGGGGTTTGCCCCGCGCCCCTTGCCGTGGTTCTTGCTGATGAGGTGCCGCTCCACAAGCAACTGCCGCTCGAGCGCAGGCGACCCGTGAATGTCCACCCAGATGATCTTCTCCGCCAGCCCCGCGTTCATCACGCAGTCCCGGCACACCTGCATCGTCTCCACCCGATCGCGCCGGCTCGCCTTGGTCGCAAACGGCCGCCCCGCCAAATTGCGCGCCAGCCGCACGCGCGACGATATCACGACATCATGTGATTCCCCATCGCCGCGCAGCCACGCCGCGCCCATGTCCATCGCGCCCGCAGACCCTTGCCCCTGTGCGGGCTGCTGAGGTGTCGCCGGCTGTTGTGGTTGCTGTGGTTGTTGCGGCTGCTGCGATTCGCCCTCGCCAGGAGTCTGCTCGCTCACGACGCGCCTCCTTCGCCCATCTCCATCTTCCGCAATTGATCGCGCAGCTTCGCGGCCATCTCATACCGCTCGTCCTTCACCGCCTGATCCAGCTCCGAGCGAACCATCCGCACGCGCTGCTCACGCTCCTCAGCCATCCGAGCCGCCGCTTCGCGCGCCATCTCATCACTCGCTTCCGCCATCGTCCGCTTGGGCAGTTTGCCCACGTGCGTCTGCCCACCCTCATGCGCCCGCTCGAGCAGCGGCAACAACTGCCCCTCAAACGCCCGGTAGCAATCCGCACACCCAAGCAGCCCGTGCTGCTTGAACTCCGCAAACGTCGTCTTGCACGTCGGACACGCACTCGCCCGAGGCGGCTGCGCAGCAGGCGGCACCACAGGCGTCAATCCCTGCGCCACCACAAAGTGCTTGATCAGCTCATCAATCGGCTTCTGCGGCTGAATCGAAATCCCGCTCGCATGCGCGCACTCCTCGCACAAATGCCGCTCGATCTTGACCCCGTTCCGCACGGTCACTTCATGCACCGTCGCCTCGCGGTCACAATGGTCGCACTTGCGGTTCATACCTGTATTGTAGTGATGGACATAACAGAGCATGCACTCCGATTCACCACTTGACACACTCGATACGATGCCATCGGAGGTGCTCCCATGATTCGTGGCGCGTTCGCTTTCTCGATCGTTTCGGTCCTCGCTGCGCAGGCCCACGCCCAGTGTTTCACATTCGGCGGCCAGCAGCCCCCGCTCACACTCGTACCCGGCGCCGAGGTCTACGACCTCGAAGTCATCGACCGCGACGGCCCCGGCCCACAACCACCCGTCCTCATGATCGGCGGCTTCCTCGCAGGCTCGTCCCACCACGCCTGGCAGTGGAACGGCACAGCCGCAACACCGATCACCAATGCCGCGCCCGTGCGACAATTCGCCGGCAGCGCAACCGGCACGTGGTACACACTGCGCGACGACAACATCGTCGAAGTTCGCTCGCCCACGCTGCCCATGACAACACTGAGCGGCTTCACCGGTCAGATCAACAGCATCGCCGATGTCAACGGCACGCTGTGGGGTGGCGGACGCGTCATTGGCGTAAACGGCACACTGCGACCCGTGCTTGCCCGCCTGTCGGCCGGACGCTGGCAAGATGCGACGCCGCCAGAATTGCAGGGGAACATTTTCGTGCTAGGGCGTTCTGGCGTTAACGTCGTCATGGGAGGTTCGCTGGGATGGCCCCGGGCGTCCACTGCCGGAGGTGGACTGGTCTTCGGACCAATGTTGCTCTCCGGTCCCACGGGCGGAACAGTTTTCGCCCCTTACGCCGGTTTGCCAGTGATCACACTGATGACGACGCGGATGGAAGTCATGAGCGATGGCACAGCACTCTGGTTTGGACCATCGCCAACCTATCCAAACGGTTTTGGTTCAGATATGCCCAGCATCACCGCCCTGACTGCCAGTGTTTCGACGACGAGCAATCAGTTGGAAGGCTATTACGCGACGAATACAGGCAGGCTGTTCCGTATTCGTCAACAGTTACAGTTTCAGTCCGAACCCACCGGCATCCTCGCCAACGGCCCCATCTACGCCATCGAGTCTTTCCAAAACGACCTCTACATCGCCGGCGCATTCACCGAAGTCAACGGCCAGCCCGCCATCGGCGTCGCCCGCCTCCTCAACACCGGCGCACCCCAGTTCACCCAGCAGCCCTCGAGCCAGCAAGTCTTCGCCACCGAAACACTCACCCTCGCCGCGCCCGTCGCCAATCCGACGGATGTCACATTCCAGTGGTCACTCAACGGCGCACCTCTCGGCAACGGCCTCACTCTCGGCGGCCAACTCACCAGCGGCGCCAACACCGCCGTCCTCACTATCCAGCGCCCGCGCGTCACCATGTCAGGCCTCTACACCCTGCGCGCCACCAACGCCTGCGGCTCCTCCACCACCACACCCATCGAAGTCACCGTCATCCCCGCCTGCGACAGCATCGACTTCAACAACGACGGCGTCTTCCCCGACGACCAGGACATCGCCGCCTTCTTCCGCATCTTCGCCGGCGGCGAGTGCTTCGAGTAACCGCCACGCATCACCACAGCGCAACGAAAAAACCCGCAGGCACGCCTGCGGGTTTTCAGTTGATCACAAACAGCTTACTGAGCAGCCTTCTGCTGACGGGTGTAACCGTACTTGCGCTTCAGCGCCTTGGTCACCATGCCCGTGCGGATGGCCTTGGTCGAAACGCGAACGCGCGTCTGCTTGCCATCCATCACCGCGACGATCTCTTGCAGATTCGGCTTGAACGAACGACGCGTGATGCCCGTGGGCTTGAGGCCGAAGCCGCCCTTGGCAACAGCTTGACCGCGCCACGCGCGCTTCATGCCGCGAGAAGTCTTCTTACCAGTCAGGGGGCAAACGTTCGGCATGATCCACCTCAGAAACGCTCCGCAAACCTCGCAGAGCCGTATGACATACTTCCGCCAGCCCACCGGCTGGCCCACCGCAAAGTGCAGGGCCGAAAGTATTGGCGCGAAACCCGCTCCGGGCAAGTCGAAGTCGCAGTAGACAGCCCTTCCAAAATCCAACCCGGCAAACTTGGGGTATGTGGACGAAATTCATCCACGTGATGGTTGAAATTCAACCACCGCGCGGACGAAACGCGATGCTCATCCGCAAGACAGCAGAAAACTCGGTCGGTTCGTCGCGCATAGCCGAAAAACCGAACATACTGTTTAGATTCTGTGCGGTATATTGGAGGCCAGATGGCTCAAGGTTCCACCATCGAATGGACTCAAGCGACTTGGAATCCCGTCGCTGGCTGCACGCCAATCTCGCCCGGATGCCTCAACTGTTACGCCGCACGCATGGCCTTGCGTCTGCAAGTGATCGGCGAGTCAAGCGGCTGTGCCAAGTACATCGGCACAGCGAAGCGCGCACGGGATGGCCGACCAGTCTTCGCGGGCCGCATCAATCTTGACGAAGCCGCTCTTGACGTGCCCACGCGCTGGCGCAAGCCGCGACTCATCTTCGTCAATTCGATGAGCGACCTGTTTCACAAAGACGTGCCGCTCGAATTCATCCAACGTGTATTTGACGTCATGAATCGCTGCCCGCAGCACGACTTCCAAGTGCTTACCAAGCGACCCGAACGCGCTGCGGAACTCGCCAAGCACTTCACGTGGACCGACAACATCTGGATGGGCACCTCCGTCGAGAGCGCGATCTACACGCACCGCATTAGTTCACTGCGCGAGATCGAAGCGAAGATCCGCTTCCTCTCCTGCGAGCCCCTGCTGGGCCCCATTCCCAAACTCCCGCTCGACGGCATCCACTGGGTCATCGTCGGCGGCGAAAGTGGCCCCGGTGCACGCCCAATGGAACAAGCCTGGGTTGAACAAATCCGCGATACATGCGTGGCAAAGGGTGTCCCCTTCTTCTTCAAGCAATGGGGCGGCGTACAAAAAAGCAAAACTGGGCGCAAGCTTCGAGGGCGGGAGTGGAACGAGATGCCAAGGAGGGAATATGGCCAGAAAGCAAAGCTACGGGCGTGAAGCGTGGGAAAAGGCAAAAGCACTCGTTGCCGAGCCAGATGGCCTCGTTGAGTTTCCGACAAAGGGAATGTGGACGGCCAAGAAGTTGTTTTTCCTCTGCAGTTACTTGGAACAAACGTCTCGTGGGATGGGAGAAAACAAGTACTTTCCTGCAGGCCTGACATTCGTGGACCTATTTGGAGGATGCGGCGTTTCACTTGTGACTGACACAAATGGAACGACACATCGATATCCGGGATCGTCATTGATCGCAGCGACCTTCGCTCAACCGAAGGGATTTCGACGGATCATCTCGGTCGATATCGACTCTGAAAGTGTGGCGGCATGCAAGAGTCGAGTGCTTCGAGCCGGATACACCGGAGACTTCGTCTCGATTCTCGGCGACTCCAATCAAGTAATTGATGAGGTGGTATCCGCGATTCCCCGCGATAGCCTCGCGATAACTTTTGTCGATCCGAAGTCACTGGACGTCCACTATCGTTCGTTGGTCCGATTGACTCAACAGCGACGCAGCGACCTGATCATTCTGGTCAGCGACAGAATTGACTTCCAGCGAAACGTTGAACTCAACTACTACAACGACCCAAACTCCAAGCTTGATGACTTTCTCGGTCAGAACTCGAACTGGCGCGAACGCTATGACGCCCTGCCCGACCGCACCGGCGAGTCCCCTCGCAATTTGCTCATGGATATCTATCGAGATCAACTGGCGAAGATAGGTTACATCCATTCATGGCCTTGGATTCTCGCGGGCAAACAGGGGCCCATGTTCAAGCTCGTTTACGCCAGCAAGAGTGACACAGGGTTGAAGTACTGCAAGATCGCGAAAGACGAGGATTTTGACGGCCAAAAGAGTTTGTTCTAGCCCTACCCCCGCCGCAGATTCTCCCGCGAAATCATCAGCTCCAGTGTCCCCCCCACAATGTCCACGTCCTTCTGCGTCATGTCGTTGTAAAACGGCAGCGCAATCGTGCGGTTGCTCACGCTCTCCGCGATCGGATACATGCCAGGCCGGAAGCCCAGTTCACGGAAGTGCGTCTGCAAATGGATGCACGGGAAGTAGTCGCTCGCGCCAATGTCGTGCCCGCGCAAGCCGCGGATGATGCGATCGCGTTCGTCGCTCGTGTACGTGGGCGACAGCCGCACCACAAACACGAACCAGCTCATGTTCACATCATCTTCAATGGTCGGCAGCGCGATGTCCTTCACACCCGCCAGCCGTTCCATGTACCACCGCGCCACGCGCTGCCGCTTCGCGATCATCTCATCGAGTCGCTGAATCTGCGCCAGTCCCAGGGCCGCGTTGATCTCACTCAGCCGATAGTTGTACCCCAGTCGCTCGTGCCGCAGCCAGCTTCCCGTCGCCGTGCCGCCGTGCGTGGGCTCGGCCGCCTTGGGCGCACTCCAGCCCAAAGGCCGCCCCTGATTGCGCAAGCTGCGGCACATATCCGCCAGCCGCGCATCATCCGTCACAATCAGCCCGCCCTCACCCGTGGTGATCTGCTTGTTGGGATAGAACCCAAAGACCCCGCACCGCCCAAAGTGCCCCGCAGGCCGGCTCTTCAGCGTCGCGCCCAGCGCCTCACAGCAATCCTCAATCATGGGCAATTCATGCCGCGCCGCGATGCTCGCATACTGATCGAAGTACGCCGTGTTGCCGAACGTCTCGACCGCCAGAATCGCCTTGGTCCGCTTGCCGATCGCCGCCTCGATCTTCGCCGGGTCCATGTTCAGCGTGCGCGGACAGATATCCACAAACACCGGCGTCGCACCCGTCATGAGAATGCAGTTCGCGCTCGCAATGAACGAGAAAGGCGTCGTAATGACCTCATCGCCCGGCCCGATCCCCAGCGACAGCATGCACAAGTGCAGCCCGCTGGTCCCGCTGTTCACCGCAATCCCATGATGACACCCCGCCCGCGCCGCCACCGCCGCCTCAAACTGCTCAACCACCGGGCCAATCGACAGCCGCCCCGACCGCAGCGTGCGCAAGACCAGTTCTTCTTCCAGCGCGGTGATGTCGGGCCGTGAAAGCGGAATCTCGTTGGGCGAACTCATGCCGGAGATATCGGCCAGTCCCCACGTTTCCCGGCAAAACGCCCATGCCCTTGCTTGCACTTTGTTCGGAACACCCGACCCGTCCCGCTTTTCATCTGAACTTCCCCCCAAACCTCCGCAACCTCAACGCAACACCCTCGTACAGACACCCGTTCTTCTACCGAGGGAAAGAGGTCATCATGCGTCACGTCTGTGTTTCCGCGTTGCTGGCGGCTGGCTGTCTGTGTGTCGCTACCGCAGCTCACGCCCAGACCGCCGTCCGCGTCATCCTCAAATCCTCCATCCCCGGCACCATCTACGTCACCGCGCCACCGGGTGACACTTCTCGCATCTTCAGCGTCCAGCGCGGCGGAACCATCCGCATCCACCCCACCACCACCTACGCCGCCAACTTCACGCCCTTCCTCACTGTCGCCAATGTCAACCAGTCCGGTGAACGCGGCATGCTCAGCATGGCTTTTCACCCAAGCTACAAGGTGAACGGCTGGTTCTACTTCTATTACAGCCGCACCAACGGCACCGTCGTCGAAACCGTCATCGCCCGCGCCCGCGTCAGCACCACCGATCCCAACATCGCTGACCCTGCAACGCTGCAAGATGTGCTCGTCGTGCCCAACGCGGGCGGCATCCACCAAGCCGGCTGGATCGGCTTCGGTCCCGACGGCCTGCTCTACGTGCCACTCGGCGACAACGGCCAGAGCTCAACCGCACAGGCCAACACCACCCTCCGCGGCAAGATCCTCCGCCTCGACGTCGACGGCCCCGACAACATCCCCGGCAATACCGACGACGACGGCTTCCCCGACGACGCAACCAAGCTCTACACCATCCCGCCCACCAACCCCTTCCTCAATGACCCGATGCCCGACGAAGTCTGGGCCGTTGGCGTGCGCAACCCCTTCCGCTGCTCTTTCGATCGCCTCACCGGCGACTTCTGGGTCGGCGATGTCGGTCTCGGCACGCGCGAAGAAGTCTCGCGCCTCACCGTGAATAGCGGCGGAGCCAACCTCGGCTGGCCCTGCGCCGAGGGTAACGACATTAGCAGTACACCATGCATTCAAGCGATGGGCGCCGCATACACGCCGCCCATGTTCGACTACCGCAACGGCCTCGGCACGCTTCCCACCATCAACAACGGCTGCTATGTCGTCGGCGGCTACATCTACCGCGGCAGCGCGATTCCCTGTCTCCGAGGCCAGTACCTCTTCGCCGACGGCTGCGCCGGCTGGTTCACCGGCATCCCCCGCTCACCGGGCGTCGTCGATGAGTTCCATCGCCAAGGCACCGATCGATTGCAGAGCGCAGGCGAAGACGCGAGCGGCGAGCTCTACCTCATCGGCCTCAACCAAGGCGGCACCATCTACAAAATCGAACCCAACGGCCTCGTCGCCGGCACCCCCGACTGCGACAGCAACGGCTTCTCCAACGCCTGCGAACTCCGCCTGGGTTTCACCCTCGACACCAACAACAACACCATCCCCGACGGCTGCGAAGGCCTCTGCACCGACATCGATTTCAACAACAACGGCGTCTATCCCGAAGACGCCGACATCATCGACTTCATCAACGTCCTCGCCGGCTCAGGCTGCCTCTACCCCGAGTGCGACACCATCGACTTCAACCGCGACGACGTCTTCCCAGACGTCCAAGACGTCATCGACTTCTTCACCGTCCTCGCCGGCGGCAGTTGCTAGAGCCGCTCACTCACACCCACCCGCCAGATTCGTAAAGAACGCGATCACATCCGCATCTTCCGGATACGCGCCGTTCACGTTGATGTCAATGCTGTCGCACGCCTGCGTCGTTGGACCTTCGCAAGTGCCTCCTGCGAGCGCGGTGAGAAAATCCATCACATCCTGATCTTCCGGAAAAACTCGGTTGTTGTTGAAGTCGATGTCAATGCCGCGAACGCGGACGACATCTGTCGCGACGCTACCCGCAGAGTTTGTCACGATGTAGCGGAACTCTCCGTTCTGCACGCCCGGCACATTGATGTTCAGGCTACCAGACGCCCCGGATGTCACTTGTGTAAAGTCCACCAGTCCCGTCAACAGGTTCTCACGAAAGACCAGGGTTGAGCCGATGCCGGGAGCGGTCGCTGTCAGCGACCTTGCTGCCCCGTCACACGCCAGAGGAATTTCCAGCGTTGATATCTGCAAGGATGGATCCAGCACACCCGTCAACCGATACACGCCGTACGGCTCGCCCCCGCCGCTGTTCTCAACACCCGCAAGCAACTGACCCTGCCACCGAATGAGGCTCCGTGCCGCTTCGAACTGTGGCGTAGGGGTCGCGCGAACGCCGGGCGCCCAGCGAGCGACCGCCGAACCCTGCTCGCCAGGGATCGGAACGGCTGGTCCGACCTGACCGCCCGCGACGTACAGCTCACCATCGTGTACTTCCATTGCCGCCACGAATGCGGGTGCTCGCACCGCAAGGAACGTCGTTGCCTGCTTCCACCCTCCATCCAGCTGGATCGCGATCGGCGAAACGCTCGGCGAATTCACAAGCCCGCGCGGCGAAAGCCCCGCATGCAGCCGGCCACCGAACCGGGCGACGGATCTGACTGCCGCGGGCGCGACCACACCAAGGCTCACGAACGTGCCGTTCTCATATCGCAGCAGTTCACCGGTTGTCCGTCCGGCGTACATCTGACCATCAACCACACTGAGCGAGTACACGTGTGCCAATGCGCCGCCCGGCGGATCGACCCACTGCGAGCCTTGCAGCACCTTGAGCGATGTCTGCGGCTGAACCTGCGGATCCCCGATGATCGACACCACCCACAGCCGCCCGTCGTACGACTCCACGTCCCACCCCACCGTCGTACGACCGGGGATTGTCGGCAGCCCGTCACCCACCGGAAGCCATGCATTCCCATCCCATTTGGCCGCCTGGCGATACACGCCATCATCAAACTGACCGACTACGTACAACTCACCGTTGTGCGTCGTCAGATCGCGCGCAATCGCGCCCGGTCGCTCGACCAGCAATTGATTCCCCACCCACACCCACTGCGTGCCATCCCACCGGCGGACAAACGCGCCCAGTCCGGTGTTCGGCAAGCCGTTGCGACCGGCAAGGTACAACTCGCCGTTGTGGACGTGCAGGTCATAGACCGCGCCTTCCGTGAAGTTGCCGAACTGCTGCCACGATTGCTGCGCCAACGCGCCCATGGCCGACAGCCCAATCACACCGACCATTCCGATGACTTGCTTCGCCAAAACCATGTTGTGCTCCATTGCCACGACCGCCTCGTTTACCGGCAAGCACCCCCCCGGTTGCAAGTCTCCACACAGTTTTTCCCCGCACCTCACATGACAAAAACATCATGATTGCACCAGCAATCCGGCCACTTTTCTCCGTTCCCGCCCTACGCTGCCTCCGCCCGGATTCGCCCCGGGCAGTCGGCACAACGCACGCGCCTTCATGTGTTCGGAAAGACTCTCCCGCAATGGACGCGGGCTTTCCTGCGGATGCGACAGGCCGTGCACGGTTGTGAACTTGACGCTGAAAGGACTTCTCATGAGCTTCGATGCCGTTGTCCACGCCCAGGCCATTGAACTCTGTCGCCTCTCCCTCGACATGTGCGCCGCCTCCGGTTCGGGCCACCCCACCAGCGCGGCCAGCATCTCGCACCTCACCACGGTGCTGATGTTCAACACCATGCGCTGGAGCCCCGACCACCCCGACTACCCCACCAGCGATCGCCTCGTCCTCAGCGAAGGCCACGCCGTCCCCGCCGTGTACGCCGCGTGCGCCAAGCTCGGCGTGATGGCCGGCAAGGACCCCGCCAAGCGCAAGAAGCTCGCGCTCGAAGACCTCAAGACCCTGCGCATGGGCAGCAGCGTCCTCGATGGCCACCCCAACCCCATGGAAGGCTTCCCCTTCTTCGACGCCGCGACCGGCAGCCTCGGCATGGGCCTCTCCATCGCCGCAGGCCTTGGTGAAGCCGCCCGCCTCGACGGCCTTGACAAGCGCATCTACTGCATCATCGGCGACGGCGAAAGCCGCGAAGGCCAGATCGCTGAAGCCCTCGACTACATCGTCGATCGCAAGCTCAAGAACGTTCTGCCCATCTTCAACTGCAACGAGTACGGCCAGGCCGACCGCGTGAGCGGCCAGCAGTCCATCGAAGTCATGGTCCCCAAGCTCGAGGCCTACGGCTTCGAAGTGCGCGTCGTCGATGGCCACCAGCCCAGCCAGATCAAAGCCGCCTTCGATGCGTTCATCGAGAACAGCACCAAGCCCAGCGGCAAGCCCATGGCCCTCGTCGCCAAGACTGTCAAGGGTTGGGGCAGCCCCAGCCTGCACGGCGGCGGCTGGCACGGCAAGCCCCCGACCGGCGATCAACTCAAGAAGGCCCTCAGCGAGCTCGAAGGCATGCGCCAGCAGCTCACCAGCAGCCTCAGCAGCAGCGATTCCTTCACCATCCAGCCGCCACCGCAGGCTCCGCAGAAGGATTACGCCACCGCCGACATCCCCGACCTCGTCGATGCGATGAAGAAGCAGGACATGGGCGCGCTCTACAACAGCGGCAACCTCGCCACGCGCCGCGCTTACGGCATCGCCCTGCGTGAACTCTGCAAGTCCAACCCCAACGTCGTCGTCCTCGATGCGGACGTCAGCAACAGCACCTTCGCCGAAACCGTCCGCAAGGACCCGGCCATCGCCAACAAGTTCATGGAATGCAAGATCGCTGAACAGAACATGGTCAGCGTCGCCGCGGGCCTCTCCGCCGCTGGCAAAGTGCCCTTCGTCAGCACCTTCAGCAAGTTCTTCGCCCGCGCGTACGACCAGATCGAAATGGCCATCTACAGCGGCGCAAACCTCAAGCTCGTCGGCAGCCACAGCGGCGTCACCCTCGCCGCCGACGGCCCCAGCCAGATGAGCCTGCCCGACGTGAGCTGGTTCCGCAGCTTCAGCACCATGAAGGATCACCGCGGCAACCCCGGCTGCTACGTGCTGCAACCCAGCGACGCCCACGCCGCCTACTCGCTCGCGCAAGTCATGGCCGAGTACGAAGGCGTCTGCTACATGCGCACGCTGCGGGCCGACACCGAATTCATCTACAGCAAGGATGACGTCTTCAACCTCGGCGGCTTCCAAACCCTCGCCGAAGGCCGCGACATCCTGATCGCCGCCAGCGGCTACATGGTGCACGAAGCCAACAAGGCTCTCGAAGCCCTCGACAAGGCCGGCATCAGCGCATCGCTGGTTGACCTCTACAGCCTGCCCTTCGATCGCGATGGCCTGCTCGACATCATCAACAGCAGCGGCGGCCTGGTCCTCAGCGTCGAAGACAACTTCGGCGGCGGCATCGGCAGCGCCATCGCCGACGCCATCCTCGAAGCCGGCGACGGCTTCCGCCTCGAACAAATGCACGTCACCCGCATCCCCAAGAGCGCCCGCACCGCCGACGAAGTCCTCGCCATGTGCGGCCTCAAGGCCGACAACATCGCCCTCAAGGCCAAGCAAATGCTGCAAGTCGTCTAATGCCTCGGGTACCCCGGTTCTCCGAACCGGGCCGCGAGCACAGCGAGCAGGCTTTCGTGCATCACCACAAAACAAACAAGCCGCGCACCCGCGCGGCTTGTTTCATTTCTCACTTGGTCGATGCAATCACGCGACGCTCAATGCCCAAACAAATTACGTTCCCCAAAGTACCCATTCTGTTCAAAATACGTCAGCGCCTCATGCGTGCTGCTGAAGATCTTGGTCGCCGTCTCCGTGATGAACGGGCTGGGCGCCTTCTTGGGCTTCCACACCACGAACACTTCCTTGGTGTGCTCAAACGCGTGGTGCAGTTCGCGCTCCACGCCGCTCGACAACCCCGGAATGCCGCCCGGCAGCTCAGGGATGTAGCTCACGATCATGTCGCTCTGATCCACCAGCTTGAAGTCGCGCATGTAGATCTGACCATCCACGTCGCCCGCGATATCCAGCACCTCGCGCACGCGCACGCGAATCGGCGGCCCGCTCTGGTTCTTGCTGCCGCCGTAACTGTGGGCCGTGACTTCCAGATAGTCCTTGCCTTCCTTCGCCGCCAGAATCGCGCGGTCCAGCAGCAACTTCTCATCCACGTCACCCGGATCAAACGTAATGAAGTGCTCCGCCAGGCTCGCGCGGAACGCGTCAATCTCCGCCAGCACATCAGGCATGTCCACCACGTGACTCATCGGGAACGACGGATAGACCTTCTTCATGTTGGGCCGGCACACAAGGCGGAACATCGTCCGCGTCGTGCTCACATGCCGCCCGCGCGCCATGATGTAGAACTGACTGCCCGGAATCGCCTTGCTCATCAGTTCGGTCGCGAGAATCTCCTCCTCGCGCCACACCATGCAGTCCTTCAGCGTCGCATCAATCTCATGCTCGCGGTGCAAGCGGTCGCTCACCACTTCAATGTTGTCCACCAGCGCAATGAACACATCGGGCTTGAGCGCCGCGATCTGGTCATAGTCAAACGCGCTGAACAGCCCGTGCCGCCAGCGGAACGTCGCGTGCGTGTTCACGATCATGTTCTTGGCGTCACGGCTCTCGCTGATGACATCCTTGAACGCCGCACGCCGCAGCGAATTCAATCGCGACAGCGGCAAGTCCAGAATCTTGCCAGGCCGCACATCCGGCCCCTCGCGATACATCATGTCGCCCACGTGATACATGGACATGCTCTCCCCCTGCTCGCCCGCAAATCGGGCCACCGCATCGAGGTAAGGCTTCTTGTCCATCCCAATCTGACCCGTGATAATCGCTCGCATGCACGCAGGATAGGGTGGTAACACCTATGCGCTATGTACCGGACGATAACCGCACCACGCTACACGCGCAACGCTCCCACGAAAACCAGCCTTTTGCCGCAACCGATTCCCCCCTTTATGCGCCGTGGATTCACCCTCTTTGAAGTGCTCGTTGTTGTCGTTGTCCTTGGCATTCTCGCCGCGGTTGTCGTGCCACAGTTCACGCACGCTTCGACAGAATCCAAGGGCACCGCGCTCGCACAATCACTCAAGACGATCGCCAATGCAGTGGATCAGTACCACGCACGCCACGGCGCTTATCCGCCCGACGTCGGACCCAACTTCTTTCCGGCCGGCCTCGCCCCGTTCATGACCGCCGAACAGTTCCTCAACCCACAGGCAAGCGCCGGCGCCGCCTTCGACTGGGACAACTGGGGCACCACCATGTCCGTCACCGTCCACGGTCTCAATTCTTCACGTCCGCTGCCCAGCAACGACGTCCTGCTCATCACCGACCGCCTCATCGACGACGGCATCCTGAACACCGGTAGATTCCGCAGTGAGGGTGGGCGCATGCGCTACATGCTCGTTCCCTGAAGCCACACGCCTCACCACGCAATCGGCTCGCCGTGATAATGCAGATACGCCCCGCTCTGCGCCGGCGTCAGTTTCTGCGCCACATCCAGCAACTGCTTCATGCTCACCGCCGGATCAAGCGGAGCCTGCGGCCCGCCCATGTCCGTCTTGTTCCACCCCGGACAAAAACTCACCACCGTGAACCCCTCGCTCGCCAGGTCCTTGGCCATGCGCGCCGTGATCATGTTCAGCGCGGCCTTGCTCGCGTTGTACGCGTAACTGAACCCCGCCGTCGCCCCCGCGATGCTCCCCAGTTGACTCGAAATGTTCAGCACCTGCTTGCTCTTCCCCAGCCGCAAGTTGGGCAGCAGCGCCTGCGCAATCAGTGGCGGCGCAAACGTGTTCGTCCGGAACACACGCTCAAACGCCTCCATGTTCAGCGTGCCCACCGCGCGATCTTCATCACTCACGCCCGCGTTGTTGATCAGCACATCAATCGGCACACCCGCCAGCGCCTTCGCCAGTGCATCAATGCTCGCCGGCTTGTCCGCTTCCAGCACATGCACCGTTGCGCCAAGCTTGGCAACCTCGCTCACCTTCCCCGGCTCGCGCACCGTCGCAATCACCTTGTCGCCGCGCGACACGATCTCCCGCACAAGCGCCAGCCCGATCCCACGATTGCCGCCAGTCACCAAGTAAGTTCGCATGGCCGATCCGATGCCTCCACTCCCCACCGGTTACACGTGAGCCCCCGCCGTGCCTTCGCGCCCTCGCGCACTCGTGCCCAGCAGCCCCTCGCACGCTTCCCACACCCGCTCATACCCAATCTTCTCAATCGCGCACCGCTCCGGATGGTCGTTCGACACTTCACTCTCCGGCAGCGTCGGATCCGCCGTCAGTATCACCTCCGGTGCATCCGCACGCGTCGGAATGATCGTCCACCGATGATCCGTCGGCCCAAACAAGCTCACGACAGGCACGCCAAACGCCGCCGCAATATGCCGCGGCCCCGTGTCGTTCGTCACCATCAGTTCCGCGCGCCGACACACCGCCTTCAACGCGCCCAGCGTAATGCCAAGCTTGGGCAACTCCACACACCGCGCCTTCTTGCACAGCCCCGCAATCTGCGACACCAACTCCGCCTCCGCAGGCGAGCCGTTCACCACCACCGTCAGATTGCGCAAATCCGCCAGATCATCCGCCAGCCGCGCGAATCGCTCCACAGGCCACCGCTTCGCCGGGTTGTTGCCACCCGGGTTCAGAATCACAAACCGCTCCCCGCTCGCCACGCCCCCCTTCGCCAGCACATCACTTGCCAGCTTCTCATCCGCCTCCGTCGCGACCAATTCCATCGTCACGCCGGCGGGCAAACCGAGCTGCGCATGCACGCCCTTGCTCGCCGCCATCGGCTTGCTCCCCAGAAAGAAATCCGCCAGCCGCCAGTAGTAACTCACCGCCGAAATCGGCGCAAACTCCACCACACTGCGCTTGGGCGCATCGATCTTGTCCGTCAGCAGCAGCCCGCGCGCATCACGGTCATACCCCACGCGCCGCGGAATCCCCGCAATCCGCACGATCAGCGCCGTGGAAAACGAGTTCGTGAGCAGCAGCGCCGCGTCATACCGCCGGGGCCGCAACTTCGCCGCCACAAACTTCGGACCCATCACCCCGCTGGCCCGCTCCACGTGATACTCATCAATGAAGTCGCTCCCCGCCAGCAGTTGATCCATCCCAGGCCGCGCCAGCGCACCAATGAACGCCCCCGGCAACTCCCGCCGAATCCGCCGCAACGTCGGAGTCGCCATGACCACATCGCCCACCCAACTGGGCAGCACAATCAGCAGTCGCAGTGGTTTCACAGTCTCAGCCACGCCGCATCGTACGTGCCGCGCATTACAACGCAAACGCTTCGGCGATCAACTTATCCCCCGCCGCCGTCGCGCTCGCCACCGCGTTCCAGTCCAGCGCCGCCGCCGCCGGAAAACGCAGCCGCGCATCGCCGCGCGCCAGTTCCTCCGCCAACTGCGCCCGCACCGGCACATTCCGGCTCTCCGTCTGCGACATCAGTTTCTCCGCCGCCGCCGACAACAAATAACTCGCCAGCGCAACAGCCTCCTCTGCACGCGGCGCGCCGGCGATCACCCCCACCGTGCAAGGCATCACAATCGGCCCGCGCCCGCCCATCGCCGTCCCCTCTTCCATCGCGTCAAACACGCAGTCCACGGGCCACCCATTGGCCTGCCCCGCCCACACATCATCTGTGTCCGTCCACCCCACATCAATCTCCGCGTTCGCGAGCCCCTGCACCACGGCGGAGTTCCCCTCATACACGCGCACACGCTTCGCCATCGCCAGCAGCCACGCGCGCGTTGCCTCTTCGCCATGCAACGTCACCAGCGCCGCAACATGCGAACGCGTCGTCCCAAACTGAGGCCGCGCGATCCCGATGCGCACGCTCGCGTCACTCGCCAGCAGCGCGGCGGGCGTTGTCGCCACTTGCTCGCGCGTCATCTTCCGCGTGTTGAACGCCGTCACCCGCGCACGTGTCGCCGCCCCGTACCACCGCCCCTCCCGATCACTCACATGCGCCGGCCATGTCCCGCCAAAGTCCGTGATGCATGTGGGCGTGAACTTCGCCAAGAGCCCCAGCGAAGCAAGCGACGCCGTCCCCAGCGCCTCCCCGCTCCACCACACATCACATCGCGGCCGCTCGCGCTCCGCCGCCAGCCGCTGCACCAGCCCCAGCGTCTTGGTGGCTTCCGTGTCCGTCACCAGAATCACCTTCACGCCGCTCTGCTGCTCATACGCCGCCACCACCGGCTGCGCCACATACGCATCCACACTCGTGTACAGCGTCACCTCGCGCGACTGTGCGCCCCGCTTCCCGCACGAACCCAGCATCACCGCCGCGCCCGCCGCCGCCGCCGAATACCGAAGAAACTCACGCCGTGATGTCACCAGTTCCGCTGCCATGTGTCGCCCCTTCCAGTTTCATCAAAACCACAACCACACAACTGCGCCGCGCTCTCCGCGCCTATCCCGTCATCCTCTGCAAGTTACGCGCGCCCCGCGCACGCCTCACGCCACATCCATCGCAGCGCATCACCAAACGTCCGCCCGAATCGCGCCTGATCACACAACGCCGACGCACGCATGCGCTCCCGCAGCCCCGTGCGATACCCCGCCAGTCCCGCCGCATCACCCGCCAGCCGCTGGCAGATCGCCACAAACCCCGCGTCATCCGCGGCGATCAGTTCAGGCAGCCCCGCCGCAGTCAGCAGACTCGCGCTCACACGCGACACGTGCGCCGGCCCGGCGATCGTCACCACCGGCACGCCCATCCACATCGCTTCGCACGTCGTCGTCGTGCCGTTGTACGGAAACGTGTCCAGCCCGATGTCCACATGCTGATACTGCGACAGATGTTCTTCAATCGATCCGCTCGCCGCCAGCAGTTGCAGCCGGTCCGCGACACCTGCCCGCTCAAACAGCCGCCGCACGTTCGCCTGCACCGTGGTGTCATTGAGATCGATCGACTTGATCACCATCCTGCTGCCGGGCACCGCCGCCAGCGCCTTCGCCCACAGATCAACCGTCCGCTGATTCAACTTGCGCGCTGCGTTAAAGCTGCCAAACTGCACATGCTCCCGCTCTCCGCGCGTCGGAACCGGCGCCGCAGGCGGCGCGTTGTAGCACAGGAAGCACGGATCAAGCCGCACCAACTTCTCCACGCATCGTTCATCAAAGTTGGGCGAGAGCCCAGGCGTCGCGCTCGCCGGCGGATCCGTGATCGCATCCACAATGCGGTAATCCACACCGGGAATGCCCGTCGTGTCCGGATAGCCGCAGTACGTCACCGTCACCGGCGCCGCCCGCATCGCAAGCGCGCCCAGCCGATTCCCCGCCGTCAGACCTGCCAGTTCAATGGCAATGTCGATCCCATCCTGCTGCATCCGCTGCGCCAGATCACGATCACTGATGAACGGCGTGGGCGTCCAGCTCTTCACCAGTTGCTTCAGCCGCTCGCTGTAGTCATCCTCGATCAGATTCGTGTGATAGACGTGCAGTTCGAACTTCTCGCGGTCCAGATGTCGCATCCACGGCTCGCTGAAGAACGCGACACTGTGCCGCCGCAGGTCCGGGCTCAGAATCCCGATGCGCAGTTTCTTCTCCGCGTCCGCCGCTCCCGGCCTGCGCGTGGGCGTGGGCAGTTTCGCCAACGGCGCGACAAACGCCCGCCCGAACTCCCGGTGTATCCGCGCCACCTTCACCGGGTCGCTGGTGCTTGTCGCGATGCTCGCCGTGCACAGGGCCAGTCGCAGTTGCGGGTTGAAGTCAAAGGCCGCAATCGCCTTCTCCAGCAGCGCGATGGCCTCATCAGGCCGACCAAGTTCAATCAGCGCCTTGCTGTGCGTCAGCGCCAGTTGGTCATGCATCCCGTACTTGAGCCCCTCTTCACACTCCGCCAGCGCCTCGCTGGGCCGCGTCCACTCCATCAGCAGGTTGGCGACGCCCAGCCGCGCATTGTGATTCTCCGGCTGCATCGCAACCGCCCGGCGAAAGTGACCCATCGCCTCTTCGCGCTTGGCCTTTCCCGCCTTCACCTGATTGATCTGCAGAATCCCCAGATTCGTCAGCAGGTCCGGGTTGTCTGGCATCTGCAGCAGAGCCTGCTTGCAGAAGAACTCCCCCTGTTCCAGTTTGCCCATCTGCTGGCACGCCAGCGCGCTCAGGCTCAGCACGCCCAGATCGCGCGAGTGCTTGCCCATCAGCGTCTGCAGAATCGCAAAGCCCTGCTGCGACTTCCCATCGTTGAGCAGCGCCTCCACCTGATTCAACTTCAACGTCAGTTGCGACATAGGAACTCGCCTCAGGCCTTCTGCTCACACCGCCACCGCCACAACGCCCGCAGCGCGGCACCCAGCCGCGCGCCAAACGCCGGACCGTCACACAGCGAACTCGCCAGCAGCCGCTCGCGCAGCGTCGCGTGATGCTGCGCCAGCCCCGCCCGGTCCTCCGCAAGCCGCTTCGCGATCGCCACGTACTCCGCGTCATCCTTCGCGATGAACTCGCTCAAGCCAGCCGCCGACAGCAGCGACACACCCACGCGTGAGCGATGCTCCACCCCCGCCAGCGTCACCACCGGCACGCCCATCAGCAAAGCCTCGCACGTCGTCGTCGTGCCCACATAGGGCGTCGTGTCCAGGGCGATGTCCACCTGGTCATACATCCGCAGATGTTCCGCCGAACTCTTCGTGCGCCCCGCAAAACGCAGCCGCGCGGGATCAACCCCCCCCGCCGCGAAACGCTTGCGCAGCACATCGGGCGCCAGTTGTCCCTCCATCGCCCAGCCCTTGACGAACAGCGTGCTGTCGGGCACCGCCAGCAGCACCTTGGTCCACAGGTCCGTCGTCGCGGTGCAGATCTTGGTCGTCGCGCTGAATGAGCCGAAGGTCACCGGACCATCACGTCGCACGGACCGCGCGGCCGGCGCATCCTTGCCGGGGTCATAGCACAGAAAGCAACCGTCCATGCGGTACAGCCGCTCCGTGAACAGTTCGCTCTGATCCGCCAGATCCGTGATCGTGTCCACGATGCGCCACGACACTTCGGGCACCGCCGTCGTGCCGGGATAGCCCATGTACGCCACATGCATCGCCGCAGGCGAATGGCAGCACGCCTCCAGCCGACTGCCCGACGTCAGGCCGCCCAGTTCCAGCAGCAGATCAATCCGGCTGTCGGCGATGCGCTGAGCGATTTCCGCAGGCTTCATCGCCGATACGTCATGCCAGCCATCGCACATGCCGCGCAGTTCCGTGGTCACATCATCCTGCAGGCTGTTGCAGCAGAAGCCATGCACCTCCACGCCTTCACGCGGCAGGTGCCGCAGCATGGGACGCATGAAGTACGAGCAACTGTGCGTGCGGAAGTCCGAACTCAGCACGCCCACACGGATCTTCCGCTGCGGATCAAAGTCCTTCACCTTGCACAACTTCGCGCCGCCAGCCTGCATCGCGAAGAACTTGGCCATCGCTCGCGCCGCCGCCATGCGCGTGACGATCGACGCGCCGGCGGGATAGTTGAGATAGGGCGTGTAACTCTGCAGGAGCACGAAGTTGTTGGGATCCGGCTGCAGCGCGCGGTCCAGCATCACGCAGGCCTCTTCGACCATGCAGTGATCGGCATACACGCGCGAAAGGTTGTTGATCGCGCTGACGTCAAAGGGGTTCAGCCGCACCGCCATGCGCAGCGGCTGCATGGCCAGTTCGGACTCCTCGCGCATCAGGTGCACCGCGCCCAGGGTGTTGTGGCTGAGCGCCTCGCGCGGGTCCAGTTCCACGGCGCGCCGCGCGTGCGAGAGCGCCTCGTCGAGTTTGCGCTGCTTGATGCAGATTTGCGCCAGCAGGTTGTGCAACTGACTGTGCGCGGGATTGATGTTGAAGGCCTGCTGCGCGATGACCACGGCCTGATCGGTCTTGCCACCAAAGTGCATCGCCGCGGCGAGCAGGAAGTACCCCTGAAAGTCGCGCGGCTTGGCCGCCACCATCCGCCGCGCCAGTTCCTCGGCCTGCTGAAAACGCCCCATGTTCAGCATCTGCTGGGTGCGGGCGAGAAGATCGACGCCGGGTTGTGAAGGTGGCGGTGGCACAGGAGACAACGGTAGGTTGCCGCGGGTCTGCACAGCGCATGCACATACGCTTGCACCATGCCCGTGCGCAACGTCAGACCACCCCGCGAAGACGATGACAACCCGCGTCTGGAAGACGTCGAAGCATTCAATGACGCCACGCGCGACTGCCCCAAATGCGGCGCGGCGCTGCATGATGATGTGGAAATCTGCTGGAAATGCGGGCACATGCTCACCCAGCGCGATGACAAGGGCCTGCCCACCTGGGCCCTGATCACGGCGGGCGTGCTGATTGTGCTGATCTCGCTGCTGGCTTTGTTCTAAGACCCGCCGAAACGCAGGGGGCGGGACCGGCAACTCATGTGTATCCCACGCGTGAGGCTCGCAACCAGACGACGCCGCGCAGCGAACCCCCTGCACAGACCACGCGTACACCTTTGAGGAGCAATCATGATCCGCCCCGTCATGCTGACCTTTGCTGCCGCCCTTGCGACAGTCGCCGGATCGCTCAGTGCATGCTCGCCGCGCAGCAGCACGGTGGAGCAAGCCGCCCCCCCCACTTCCACTTCGACTCCCACCCCCACCGCTCCCGCACCAACACCCGCACCTGCCGCTGCGCAGGCCACGGAGACCGCTATGGATCCTCTGCTTGCTCAGTGGAAAGACATTCCCGTTGATCCGGTCACCGGGATGGTGACGCTTACCGAAGTGCAGTGGCAGCAGCGGCTCACGCCCGAGCAGTATCGCATTCTGCGGCAGAAGGGCACGGAGCGGCCCTACAGCGGCAAACTGTGGAACACCGGCGGGCCCGGGGAGTATCGCTGCGCGGCGTGCGGGAATCTGCTGTTCACGGGTGATGACAAGTTCATCAGCGAGTGCGGCTGGCCGGCGTTTGACAAGGCCATCAAGGGGTCGATCCGCTATGAAACGGATCGCTCGCACGGGATGATCCGCACGGAGACCATGTGCAATCGCTGCGGCGGGCACCTGGGGCACGTGTTTGAAGACGGGCCGACGCAGACGGGCACGCGCTACTGCATCAACAGTTTGAGCATCGTGTATATCCCCGGGACCACCAGCAGCAAGGGCATGGAGACCGAGGCGATTGTCGAGGCTCCGCCGAAGAAGTGAGCGGGACTGATTCGACGCGCGGGAAACGCCGATAAGTCGAGCATGCTGACGCGTGTTCTTCTGTGTTGTGTGCCGGTCGCGCTGGTGGGTTGCTCTGCGCAAAGCGAGTACAACCCGGCGGAGCGGAGCGTTTCCATCAACAGCGTGCGGCAGTTCTCGCCTTCGCAGGTGGATGCGAAGTGGCCGGAGAACAACTCGGTGGGACCGCGGGCCATTGGCGGCGGTGTGGCGGTGCGCAAGCATGACGGCAAGCAGGATGGCCTGCCCGATGGCCGCCGCCAGGGTCGCAATGATCGGCGGTAAGCCGGGAAATGCGGCTCCATACGATTGGGCATGCTCTGGCAACCATCGCTGCCTGATGTGTACACGAAGATGCCGGCCGATCTGCTGGCGCAGGCGATCACGCAGCGTCGCAAGGAACTGGGCGATCAGCTTGTCATTCTGGGTCACCACTATCAGACGGATGAAGTGATTCAGCACGCGGACCACACGGGCGACAGTCTGAAGTTGAGCCAGATCGCAGCGCGCCTGAGCGGCGAGCGCGGGCCCAGCAACCCGGTGAAGTATGTCGTCTTCTGCGGTGTGCACTTCATGGCGGAAACGGCGGACATGCTCACGCCTGCGGAAGTCGCGGTGATTTTGCCTGATCTTTCCGCCGGGTGCAGCATGGCGGACATGGCGCAGTTTGACGACACCGTGCAGGCGTGGAATGACATCCACGCCGCACTGCGCGAGCAGGGATGGAACGGGAAGATCGTGCCGATCACGTATGTGAACTCGTCGGCGGCGATCAAGGCGTTTGTGGGAGAGCACGGCGGGGCATGCTGCACGAGCAGCAATGCACGTGAGGTGTTCGCGTGGGCGATGAGTCAAGAGAGCAGTGATACACGCGTGCTGTTCCTGCCGGACCAGCACTTGGGGCGCAACACGGCGCATCGATTTGGGATTGATGTGGCGCGGCAGTCGTGTGTGTATGACCCGCGGCTGACGCGGCGGGGGCAGGAGCTTGGCGGCGCGACGCGCGAGCAGGTGCTGGCGAGCAAGGTGATTTTGTGGGCGGGGCATTGCTCGGTGCACAAGTTGTTTCGGCCTGAGCACTGTGACGCGATCCGCGCGGAGAATGCGAAGCTGGCGGCGGGACAGGAGCCCACCACGATTCTCGTGCATCCCGAGTGCTGCAAGGAAGTGGTGGACAAGGCGGATCTCAACGGCAGTACCGAATTCATCATCAAGACGATTCGTGAGGCCAAGCCCGGCAGCCGGTGGGCTGTGGGTACGGAGGTACACCTGGTCAATCGCATTGCCAAGGAGGCGCAGGTGCGCGGGGTGCATGTGCGCATCTTGAGTGACTGCCAGTGCCTGTGCACCACGATGTTCCGCATTGATCAGCCGCACTTGCTGTGGGTGCTGGACAACCTGGCGGGCCGGTGCGAGGAGCGGACGGGGAGCGGCAAGCCCGCCAAGGCGCGGATTGTGAATCAGATTGAAGTGCTGCCCAAGGTGCGCGAGCTCGCGCTGCTGGCGATTGACCGGATGCTGCAACTGGGGCCGGCTGGCGGTGCGGGCGCGGGTGGGGATGCGAAGCACAAGCGTGAGCAGCGGCTGGAACGGCTGGGGACGGCTGACTGACGCGGACGGGGCGCGGGGTGTGATGGGTTGAACTGGTTGTGGCGCGGGTTGCGCGATGGGTTGTTGCGCGAGTTGTTGCGTGCGTTCTTGCGGGGGGTGTTGCGCATGCAGTGGCTGCGCGGGAAGCAGCGCGGGCGCGGGGTGCGCGATGGATTGCGCGAGCGGTTGGGGCGCGGGGGGTT
>VYMG01000154.1_pt1 | contig 25299 bp, 19 predicted proteins | sample 5115261 | NCBI WGS metagenome assembly VYMG01 (sample SAMN12291781, study PRJNA351875) | freshwater metagenome | isolation source: freshwater lake | place: USA: Michigan, Wintergreen Lake | collected 2013-08-08
GTGGGCGTCGGAGTCGGGGCCGGTGCGGGGGTTTGCGGTGCTTCATTGCCACCCGGCACCATGGAAGCGAACTTCTCAGCGAGCTTCCAGTAGCGCTCGGCGCGGCGGTTGAGTTTCTCGATGCGCTCAGGATCGCCGCCGGATTCTTCGAGCTTGGTTGCGCGGGCTTCGAGGCGTTCGGCGCGGCTGGAGAATTTGTCAGCGAGGCGGAGGAGGCGCTCGGGATTGGGGCCGCGCGATTCGTTGGCGCGGTTGTCATCGCCGCATTCGCAGCGGCAGCGATCGCGTGCTTCGGCGGAGATGCTTGTGGTGTCGGCGGGCCGGGTGGGAGCGGGTGCGGCGGGAGTTGCTGGCGTCGCGGGAGTTGCGGGTGTGGTGGAGACGGGCGTCGTAGTCGTAGCGGGTGTTGTAGTGGTTGATGTGGGGGTCGTCGTTGTTGGAGCGGGCGATTGGGTTGCCTGCGGGGCTGCGTCGGCGGTGATGGTGATCTGCGACATCGTGATCTGCGCGGAGCGCACGTTCAGCGACTTGAACAGGTTCGCGATGTTGAACGACGGGAACGAGGTGCTGTTCTGAATGTTCATGGACGCGTCATCGGACGTCATTGGCGACGTCTGCATCGTGTGTGCTTGCAAGCGCGGAATTGTCGTTATTCGAGCACAGGAAGTGGAGGAATAACAACGCGGTGACACAAGCGCGGGGCCTCACAGCATGCAAACCATGTGCACTTCGTCGAGATACTCGCCGTTCACGTGGAGGCAGGCGGGCTCGGTGCCCCAGGCCTTGAAGCCGGCGCGTTCGTAGACGCGCTGGGCGGCGGGGCTACGGACGCTGACGCTTAGGCGGAGACTGTTGACGCCGGGCCAGGTGCGGGCGATGAGTTTTGCGTGCTCGATGATGGCGAGTGCGAGGCCTTGGCCTCGGTGCGCAGGCGTGACGTAGACGCTGTAGATGTCGGCGCGGTGGCGGGTTTTGATGGTGCTGTCGCGCATGAGTTCCGCACAGCCGACGAGTGTGGGTGCAGTGGCGGACTCGTCGAATGCCCCGATCAGTGTGTAGCCGCCGTGGGCTTCGCCGTGGCGGATGTTGCGGGCGATGCGATCGGGGTCGAGGCGTGTGTCGTCTTGCGGGCTTGCGCCGAGAGCCCAGGGCGCGTCGGCGAGCATTTCGTGGCGGAGGGCGACGTAGAGCGGGGCGTCGTGGGCTGCAAGCGGACGGACAGGCATGCGGAATGATTGGGTTGCTCGCGTCGGGTGATGTCGCCAAACTTGGGGTGTTCGCTACACTTGCTTATGAGCATCAACACCATCGCAGTTTTGGGCGCAGGGCAAATGGGTGGCGGTATCGCGCAGATCGCCGCGGTCAGTGGGATCAATGTGATTGTCTTTGACGCGTTTCCTGGCGCGATCGCGAAGTGTCAGGGTGTGCACAAGAAGAGCCTGAGCAAGTTTGTTGAGAAGGGCAAGATGAGCCAGGCGGACATGGACGCTGCGCTGGGGCGGATCAAGTTCACGGAGAAGCTTGAGGGGCTGGCGGGTGCGGACTGGGTGGTGGAGGCGGTGATCGAAGATGCGAAGGTGAAGAAGGAACTGTTCACCAAGCTGGCGGCGATGTTCCCGAGTGAGAACGTGGTCCTGGCGACGAATACGAGCAGCATCAGCATTACGGATATCGCGACGGCGGCTGGCAACACGGCGCATCGTGTGGTGGGGATGCACTTCTTCAATCCCGTGCCGCTGATGCAACTGGTGGAAGTGATTCCGGCGGTGCAGACCAGCAAAGACGTGACGGAGCGCACGATTGCGCTGGCGACGAAGATGGGGAAGACGCCCCTCAAGGCGAATGACCGCGCGGGGTTCATCAGCAATCGCGTGCTGATGCCGATGATCAACGAAGCGTTCTACGCGTGGATGGAAGGCGTTGCGGAGCCGGAAGCCATCGACGGCATCATGAAGCTTGGCTGTAACTTCCCCATGGGTCCTCTGCGGCTGGCGGACTTCATCGGGCTTGATACGTGCGTGCACATCATGAATGTGCTGGCGGATGGGCTCAACAACGATCGGTACCGCGCGTGCCCGCTGCTGAAGCAACTGGTGACGGCGGGGCGGCTGGGTGACAAGACCGGCCGAGGCGTGTACGAGTACCCGGCGAAGTAAGCGAGAGTAAAAGAGGGGGCGTTGCGTGCTGCTGCGGTCGCTGATTCATTGGTGCAATCCGACGCGAACGCTGCCGCGTGACGAGCGGGCGGCGCTTGTCCATGCTGCGCGATCATCGTGGCGACGGAGATTGATGGTCGCGTGCGCGGCGGTGGGCATGGGTCTGGTTGTCGCACTTCCGATTGCGTATTGGCTGGCGACGGCGACCCATCGGCGATTGTGGGACTCGTATGGCGGCGTGATGGACATCGTCGAGGATCTCAAGAGCGAAGACGCCGGGGCATATGTCGGGGCGGGTGTGTGGGGGAGCGTTGTGCTTGCGGTGGGTGTGCTGGCGGTGATCGTGTTGGATGCGATGCGGCGGTATAGCCGAATGCTGCGCAAGCGCGGGTTGTGCGGGGCGTGCGGACACGGGCTGGATGGGCTGCCACTCGATGAGAAGCATCAAGTGCGGTGCCCGGAGTGTCGGGTTGCGACGGCGGCGGTCGCGTCGTGGCAGGAGCAGGGTGTTGATGTAGCGGGGCGAGCGGTGTTCGTGCCGGCGAGCGGGCTTGTGAGTCAGGTGCTCACGCGCGAGCGCGTGGTACGGACGGCGAAGTGGGTGGGAAGTGTCGCAGCAATCGTGGCGGCGGGGTATGGCACGTGGTGGGGAGTGCGGGAGGTGGGCATGCGGCGCGATGCGAAGTTGGCTGCGACTGATCATGCAAGGTACATGGGCGAGTACAAGCACGCGATCGGAGCCAAGTCTCAAGAGGAAATCACTGACGCGGGATTCTGGGCGGAAGCAGAGCGGATCGCCGCAGGTCGCAAAGCATCTATCGAGGCGGCGACGGTGCAGGCACGAACGCGGTGGGGGCCGGAAGTTGAGATTGACGAAAACGCGTTGTGGAGGACGGGCAGCGACGAGACGCCGCTGACGGAGCAGGAGATCGCGTCGCGCGATGCGACGCTGGCGTGGTTCATGCAGGCGCGAGGGGAGGAGTGGTTTCTCGCGATAGACGCATTGCAAGGCCGCGACACCACCCCCGTGTGGACGGCGGAAACGCAGGACGGGCTGATGCCGTTCGGCGTGACGTCGCTCGTGCGTCATGTCAGTCTGCCGCAGCAAGGGCGGATGCACGTGGCGCGGGCTGGTGAAGTTGGTGAGTTGACCAGTAGCGTCCGCGTGAATCTCTCGCTCGCGGATGCGGTGGATCGTTACGATCTTTCAATCACACGGCTTCTCGCGAGTTCCGTACGTGCAATGACGGCGGAGCGAGTGATCGCTTCGCTGTCACGAGCGTGGTCTGCGGATGAACTGGCGCAGATGCAGGCGGTGTTTGAAGCGTCACCTCCGGGGACGCTTGATCGCGTACTTGCGGGTGAGGAGTCATGGATTCGCGCGAGCGTGGCGGAGCACTTCAGCGATGTGGCGCGCGTTCGACAGGGCGTGGAGGGCACTGCGTACGCGGATGAAGACATCAAACTCGTGCAGACGATGGTGTTCGGTCATGTCGAGTCGGGCAAGCGCAAGCGATTGGGACGGTACAAGGAGAATGTCGCGGCGCTGGATGCAATGCTGGAAGAGGTGACCGCGAGCAGCCGACTGACGCACGTTGAGCGACTCAAGCGGGGTGCCAGTGTGGTAGCGGGTGAGGAGGAACTCGTGCTGGTCGAGCCGCTGCGGCCGGCGATCGAGTTTGTCATGGAGCAGAGCGATGCGAATCGCTCCCTGCACGAGTTGGCGGTGACGGCGATTGCACTGGAGCGCTACCGGTTGGAGCACGGCGGGTACCCGCAGCGGCTGGATGTGTTGGTGCCTGGATACCTGAACGTCATGCCGATGGATGCGATTGATGGGCAGCCGCTGCGGTATCGTGGGGAGCGCGAGACCTACACGTTGTGGTCCATCGGGCTCAATGGGGTGGATGATGGTGGCGTGTGGAACGCGCGATATGCGCCGCGCTCCGCAGCGGATGCGGCGAAACACGACATGGTTGTCACTTCTCCAGAACGTGCGCGCTGATGTGAAGACGCGCGCGGAGTTGAAACCTAAAGTGTGCGATGCCGCCAATTCATGCTTTCACGCTCGCTGCAAACGTGGCGAATCTGCCTCTATTGACGACGCTCGCCGCGGCGTTTGCGGCGGCGTGGCTGCTTGGCATCATCACGCAGAAGTTGAAGCTCTCGCCGATTGTGGGGTACCTGCTGGCGGGGGTGCTCATTGGGCCTTACACGCCAGGGTTTTCGGGTGATGTGGCACTCGCGCAGCAACTGGCCGAAGTGGGCGTGATTTTGCTGATGTTTGGCGTGGGGCTGCACTTTCACTTGAAGGACCTGCTGGCGGTCAAGAACGTTGCGGTGCCTGGGGCGATCGGACAGAGTGCGCTCGCGACGATTGCGGCGGTTGTGATTTTCATGGCGATGGGGTGGACGTTCAAGGCGGGCATTGTGCTGGGGATGGCGATGGCGGTGGCGAGCACGGTGGTGCTGCTGCGCGTACTCATGGATCGCTCGATGCTGCACACGAGTCACGGCCACGTGGCGGTGGGGTGGCTGATCGTCGAGGACATTCTGACGGTGCTGCTGCTGGTGCTGATTCCGCTGTTTGCCGTGGATGCCGCAGGGACGACGGCAGCAAGCGGAGGCGGTTCCTCGTGGATGAGCGTTCTGTTTGCCATGTTGAAGTTGGTCGCGATGGTGCTGGTGGTGTTTGTGGTGGGATCGCGAGTGGTGCCGGTCGTGCTGAACTGGGTGGCAAAACAGCGATCGGCGGAACTCTTCACGCTGACAGTGCTGGTGTTGTCGGTGACGATTGCAGTGGGCGCGGCGGTGTTGTTCGGCGCTTCGGTGGCACTGGGGGCGTTCCTGGCTGGTATGGTGGTGGCGCAGTCGCGCGTGAGCCATCAGGCGGCGGCGGATGCGTTGCCTATGCGGCATGCATTCGCCGTGCTGTTCTTTGTGTCGGTGGGGATGCTGTTTGATCCGAAGTTTGTCGTGCAGGAGCCGTGGCTGCTGGCGGCGGGGCTTGGCATTGTGCTCATCGTGAAGCCGCTGGCGGCGCTGATGATTGTGGCGATATGCGGATATCCGCCGCGGACCGCGCTGACGGTGGCGATCGGGCTTTCGCAGATCGGGGAGTTCTCGTTTATCGTGGGGCAGGCTGCGCTGCAGCACAACCTGATGCCTGCGGAGGGCATGCAGGTGCTGGTGGCGAGCGCAATGGTGTCGATCACGCTCAACCCACTGCTGTTCCGCTCGATTGATCGGATTGAGGCGGGGCTGCGCGGGGTGCCGTGGCTGTGGAAGATCCTCAGCGCGCGCTACGAGAAGCGGTGCGCATCGCTCAATGACGCGGGACGCGAGCGCGTGGCGGAGGGCAAGCAGCCGATTGCGATCATTGCGGGGTATGGCCCTGTGGGGCGCGTGGTGGATGCGATGTTGCGCGATGCCAAGGTGGAGACGGTCATTGTCGACATGAACGTTGAGACCGTGCGCGGGCTGGAGAAAAGCGGGCGTGCGGCGATTTATGGCGACGTGACGCAGCAGGCGATTCTCGCAGACGCTGGCATCGCTCGTGCATCGCACCTGATCGTGACCCTGCCCAGTCTGGAAGGGGCGGCGAACTTCGTCATTACGGCGAAGGAACTCAATCCGGATGTGAAGGTGATCATGCGGACGCGTTATCTGGCGGAGGGCGACGCACTGCGTGCGGCTGGGGCTGAGCACATCACGTTTGAGGAAGGGGAGACGGGTGTTGCGCTGGCTCGGCATGTGCTGGAACGGCGGGGCGTGGATGAAGCGACGATGACGAAACTGCTTCGGGCGATCCGCACGACGTGGAAGATGGACCCCGCCCCGAAAGCGAGCCCCAACGGCGTGAAGCAGGGGAGTTCCGTATCATCGTAAAGGCGTCGAGCCAGCCTCTGCGCCCATCCGCATGAACGAACGCGACGAAAGCAATACTGTGAAAACGCCCGGTGCGACGAGTGACGGTCAGGTGAGTCAGGCTGCAGCCACGCCGCAACCAGGCGGACGCGGAGAGATCCCGCGAAAGACCTGGCTGGTGGTGGCGATGGTCAGTCTTGTGCTGATGATCGTGTGCGGGTGGATGATGACCACCCGGATTCGCGAGTTCCTGAAGGAGAACCCGCCCGAGGTGTATGTCTTCCGCAAGGTGGACAAGCGGGAGTTCATTTACGCGGGGCGTGCGGTGACGCTGACGGATGACTACAGCAACGCACTTGCGCCGACGCTTGTTCTCAAGTATGGCGACGTGGAGCAGCGCATTTCTGTCAGCGTTGCGAACACCGACAGGCCGCAGCGCGAAGCGCTGCCCGGTCTGTTGCCGCACGAGGACTGGTTGCGCGTGCTGCGCATGGCCCGCGTGAGTGGCGAGACGCCCAAGACATTTCTAGAGAAGCTGGACAAGGGCGAAGTGCCGGATCGGCTGGTGCTGGTGGCGCGCATTCCGCGGCCTGGGAGTGATCCGGCGACGTGGGGCAGCGTGTGGAAGAAGGACTGGCAGTTTGACTTTTACGAACTCATGCCGAGCGGAGAGATTGCCCGCTACCCGCGCTTGGGTTATCCCACGACGCGCGGCATGAAGAAGCCGAAGGACGGCGAACTTCGTGAAGGAACCTGGGAGTATCAGGCTGCGTTGCAGACGATGCCTCAGGCCGGCGCGATTGGACCGACGCGGAACTTCTTTGGCAATGCCATCGCGGCTGCGAACTGGACGCTGCCGGCTGCGGCGTTTTCCGGGCTCGCGTGCACCTATGCGATCGTTTTCGGCCTCGCACCGCGGCGGGTTCGCGCAGGCGGTGGTCGCAGCTTCCGCGAGAGTGTCGCCAAGGCTTGAGTGCATGAAAAACGCCGCGTTTGGACGCGGCGTTTGGGGGCGTAGAGCTAGAGCGTTTTCGAACTGGATCAAGGCCCGTGCCACTGGGGGTGGCGTTAAATGCACTGTCACACTGTCGCGATTAGTGGGCGTGCTCTTCCTGCGGGACGGCGATGCCGTTCTTGATCTTGTAGTCCTTGAGCGCGGCGCGGATGGCGTCTTCGGCGAGTACGCTGCAGTGGATCTTGACCGGAGGCAGGCTGAGTTCTTCGACGATCTGGGTGTTCTTGATCGCCGCCGCTTCGTCAAGGTTCTTGCCCTTGAGCCACTCGGTGGCGAGGCTGCTGCTGGCGATGGCGCTGCCGCAGCCGAAGGTCTTGAACTTGGCGTCTTCGATCAGGCCGGTCTGCTGATTGACCTTGATCTGCAGTTGCATGACGTCGCCGCACTCGGGAGCGCCGACGAGGCCGACGCCGATGTCCTTGCGGTTCTTGGTCTCGGCGGAAGTGCCGAAGTTACCGACGTTGCGGGGGTTTTCGTAGTGGTCGATGATTTTGGGGCCGTAGGCCATGAGTTTTCTCCAAATTGCCAAATGGTCAAATAACCAAATGGCCAAATGTTTGCGGGGATGGGTGGTTCAGGGTGACTTCGGACGGGTCTTCGTAAGGATGGAACCGAGGATTCGTTTGAGTTCGTGAGCTTCAGAGAGCAGTGGTGCGAGGCGACTTTCGGGAAGCCATTGGCGGCGGATGAAGAGACGCATCCAGTAGCGGGTTTCTGCGAGTTCCTTGATAGCGATGGTGATGCACTTGCGGAAGTCCTTTGCACTCATTGCTTCGTCAGCTTCGGCGATGTTTGCACCGACTGACGTAGCACTTGCGGCGAACTGATCCACGAGGCGAGTGAATCTTCCATCCTTTAGAAGCTGTTCAGCCGCGGCAACGCACCGATCGCTGAAAACTTCTGTCCGTTCCAAGAACTCCGGCTGCAATCTCCCCTTCCCCATGATCGCCTCTCTGATTTGGCCATTTGGCAATTTAGCCATTTGGCCATTTCTTCAGTGGTGCGCCCACTCCACCTTGCTCAAGTCGATGCCTTCCTTGTGCATGTCGTAGAGGGGGCTCATCATGCGGAGTTTCTTGACGGCTTCGACGATCTTCTTGATGGCGAAGTCGACTTCGTCTTTGGTGGTCCAGCGGCCCATGCTGAGGCGCAGGCTGCTGTGGGCGAGTTCGTCGCCCACGCCAAGGCCCTTGAGCACGTAGCTGGGCTCGAGGCTGGCGCTGGTGCACGCGCTGCCGCTGCTGCAGGCGATGTCCTTGATGGCCATCATGAGGCCTTCGCCTTCGACGAAGCCGAAGGAGATGTTGGCGATGTGGGGAAGACGCTTGGTGGCGTGTCCGTTCACTTCGCAGCTGTCGAGTTGCTTGGTGATTTCGGCTTCCATGTACTGACGCAACGCGAGGAGGCGCTGGCCATCGTGGTCCATTTCGTGCATCGCGATTTCGCAGGCTTTGCCCAGGCCCACGATGCCGGTGACGTTGAGCGTGCCGCTGCGGAATCCGCGTTCCTGGCCGCCACCGTCAAAGAGACTGGAGAGGCGGACGCGGGGCTTGCGACGACGAACGTAGAGGGCGCCGACGCCTTTGGGGCCGTAGAGCTTGTGGCCGCTGAAGCTGAGCAGATCGATGTTGTCGCGCTCCACGTTGGTGGGCATCTTGCCGACCCACTGCGTGCCGTCGACGTGGAAGATGACATCGCGCTCGTGGCAGAGCTTGCCGATCTCGGGGATTTCGTTGATCGTGCCGATCTCGTTGTTGGCCCACATGATGCTGACGAGGATGGTGTCCTCACGCATGGCGGCCTTGATCATTTCGGCGGTGTAGACGCCGTCCTTGGGAGGCGAGAGGAAGGTGACATCGAAGCCTTCCTTCTGGAGGCGCTTGCAGGGGTCGAGCACGGCTTTGTGCTCGATCGTGCCGGTGATGATGTGGCCGCGCTTCTGCGAGCCGGCGGGGGCCTTCTCATACATGTAGGCGGCGCCCTTGATGGCGAGGTTGTTGCCCTCGGTCGCGCCGCTGGTGAAGATGATTTCCTTCTCGTCGGCACCGATGAGATTGGCGACTTGCTCGCGGGCCTTGTCCACGCCTTCTTCGGCCTTCCAGCCGAAGCGGTGGTTGCGGCTGCCGGGGTTGCCGAAGGCCTGCGTGAAGTAGGGGAGCATGGCTTCGACGACCCGGGGGTCGCAGGGGGTCGTCGCGGCGTGATCCATGTAGATGCCGTCGATCTTGAGAGCTGGCTTGATGCTGGGGGTGGTCATGGGCTGGTCCTTGCAGCACGGACTGCGGGAAAAACTGGGAAAGCATGAGGAATTCGATGGGTCGCGTGGAAGGGACGCATCGGAGTGAAAACTCCTCAATTGAGAATGGGTCTCAACAGAGAGTAGGAACGTGATTCGTCCGATGCCAGTGAGAAGTTCACGTTCCGGTATCCACGCGTGATTCAGGGAACGGGATCGGCGAAGAACGTATAGTGATGCTGGTGCAGGGCAATGGACCATCTCGGGCGGCCTTGAGCGGCTTGACGCTGCTGATGGTGGTCGCATTGACGGTACAGCTTGCGCCAATGGTCGCTCAGGCTGGCCAGACGTCGCGCGTGCACGAGCGGGTGCGGCTGGCGGAACCTATTCGGGTGGTCATGGGGGTGCCGGCTCGGCGTCAGGGTGAGAAGAACGACAAGGTTTCGGATTTCGCGCGGCGCGAGGTTGTGCCGCTGCGACTGTGGGATGTGAAGCCTGGTGCCGTCCGCTCGGCCGATGTGACGGCAGCGATGCACCTGGGGCTGGAGATGCTGGTGAGTTTGCCGCCGCCGGTGAAGTGAGTGCGCGTGCAACCTGCGCGGAGCAAGGTGCACAAGTCAACGTACGCAGAGCGTGGCTCTGCGCGAGCAACTCATTTGTGACGGGCGGGTCGCCCGTTGTGGCAGCTATTCAACTTCAAGACACTCTTGGCATGGGCGGCACGCTCGTGTCTCCATGTGTCATCCCATCAGTTTCGAGACATCATCATGGCAGAGCAAGGCATTCCGATCATCGGTCCGATTCTCAACAAGATCATCGGCACTCGCAACGAGCGCTTCGTCAAGCGGTACACGCAGCGGGTCAATGAGATCAACGGCCTGGAAACGCAGGTCCGGCAACTGACGGACGAGCAGATTCGCAGCAAGATGGCGGACTTCCGCAAGCGAGTCGACGCGGGCGAAGACAAGGACCGCGTGATGGTCGAGGCGTTCGCGGTGGCGCGCGAAGGCATGGACCGTGCGGTCGGCATTCGCAACGTCTTCAACCCGAAGCACAGCTTTGACCCGAGCAAGCTGCCGGCGGACATGCAGGCGCTGTACGCCGAGATCAAGGCGAAGGCGGACGCGATGCCGGTCATCGTGCCGCGGACGTACATGGAAGATCAGAACACGATCATTCCGCAGAATGCAGAGCCGGATCAGAAGGACGAGTTTCTGGGGCACACGGAGATGGTGCCTGGGTGGCGGCGGGTGGAAGTGCCGCCGAAGTTTTATGACGCCGTGCGTGCGCTGTACCCCGAGAGCCGGCCGCCGTTCCGTGCGCGGCCGTTTGATGTGCAGCTGATCGGCGGCATGGTGCTGGGGCAGGGCAAGATCAGCGAAATGAAGACGGGCGAAGGCAAGACGATCGTCGGCCCGCTCGCGACGTACATGGCGTGCATCGAGCGCATGAAGGTGCACGTTGTGACGGTCAACGACTACCTGGTGCAGCGCGACCGTGACTGGACGTTCCCGTTCTTCCACGCGCTGGGCATGACGGCGGGGGCGATTCACCCGCAGCACCAGCAGCCGGAAGAGCTCAAGCGGTTCATGTATCGCTGTGATGTGGTATACGGCACGACGGCGGAGTTCGGCTTTGACTTCCTTCGTGACAACATGAAGCGCTCAGTCGAGCAGCAGGTGCAGAAGAAGCGTGACTTTGCGATCGTGGACGAAGTGGACAGCATTCTGATCGACGAGGCGCGCACGCCTCTCATCATCAGCGGGCAGGCGCACGAGGACACGCCGCGGTATGAACTTGCGGACCGGCTTGCGCGGCATCTGGTGAGCAAGCAGCGGCCCTGGAACGAGATGGAAGAGAAGGTGAACCGCTGCGAGATGCGGATCAAGGGTCTGGAAGGGGACATTCGCCAGGCGCGCGACAAGAGCGCGGTGCCCGCTTTGCAGCAGCAGCTCGCGGAAGCCAAGAAGGAACTGCCGGGAATCAAGGCGGAACGCGACCTCCAGAAGCAGTATTACGAAGTGAAGATGGAGCGCAAGCAGTGCCACCTGACGCACGAAGGTGTGAGCGAGGCGCAGCGCGCGGCGCAGATCGGTTCGTTCTACATCGAAGAGAACATGGATCTGCCGCACCTGTTGGAGCAGAGTCTGCGGGCACACACGGTGTACGAGCTTGACCGCGACTACATCGTGCGAGAGATTCCCGATCAGTTCACCGGTCGGCCCACGCCCAGCGTGGTGATCGTCGACACGAACACGGGTCGCCCGATGGTGGGTCGCCAGTGGAGTGACGGTCTGCACCAGGCGGTTGAATGCAAGGAGCGCGTGCCGATCAAGCAGGAAACGCAGACGGTTGCGTCGATCACGATCCAGAACTTCTTCAAGATGTACAAGCGGCTGGCCGGCATGACCGGTACGGCGGACACCGAAGCGCAGGAGTTCCACGACATCTACAAGCTGGACGTGGTGGCGATTCCGACGAATCGGCCGATTCGCCGCGGCGATTTTGATGACGTGGTCTTCCTGTCAGGCAAGGACAAGTGGAACGCGATCACGGATGAGATCAAGGCGTTTTGCGATGGCGGACGGCCGGTGCTTGTCGGCACGACCAGCGTTGAAAAGAGCGAGAGCCTGTCGAAGCTGCTGACGAACAAGTACGCGGTGCAGCACGAAGTGCTCAACGCGAAGCAGCACGACCGTGAGGCCCACATCGTGGAGAACGCGGGCCAGCTGGGCGCGGTGATGATCGCGACGAACATGGCGGGTCGCGGCACGGACATCAAGCTGGGCAGGATCTCGCGTGAGCAGTTGCTTGATCACTGGCTGCGCCGCGGCATTGCGCCGCGCACGTTGACGGTGGATGCGAGCGAGAGTGAAGTGCGCGAGCAGATCTACCGCAAGATCGCGAGCAAGGAACTGGAGATTGACAAGAAGCAGGCGGAGACGATGCCGTTTGCTGAACTCGAGATTCAGTTGTTGCGCAAGTGGGCCAACAAGTACACGTGGATGGGGCCCGACAAGGTCGCGAAGGCGGGTGTGGACGCGCTGCGGGACGCTCTGGACGAGAACGGACGTTTCCTGCTGCACCGCATTCGCTGGTTTGAGACCATCGAGGACATGGGCGGTCTGCACGTGATCGGCACCGAGCGTCACGAAGCGCGGCGCATTGACAACCAGCTGCGTGGTCGTTCAGGTCGCCAGGGTGACAAGGGCAGCAGCCGTTTCTTTGTCAGTCTTGATGATGACCTGATGAAGATGTTCGCGGGCGAGACGACGATGAAGATTCTCGCCAGCCTGGGCATGAAGGAAGGCGATGCGATCGAGCACCCGATGCTGAGCAAGCGCATCGAGGGCGCGCAGCGCAAGGTGGAAGAGCGCAACTTCCAGATCCGCAAGCAGGTGCTTGAGTATGACGAAGTGATGGAAGCGCAGCGTCAGTACTTCTATGGACAGCGCCAGCGCGTGCTGGAAGGACGCGACGTGCGTGGGCTGCTGTTTGACATGGTGCGCACGACCGTGAAGAGCGGCGTGGACAAGTACCTGGATGAGCTGTACCCCTGCGAATGCGCTGCGGAGTTCGCGAAGAACACGGTGGAGTGCTCCATCGCTCCGGAGAAGCTCAAGGGCATGAGTTTCGAAGAGATGGACGTTGCGATTCGCGACGAAGCCAAGTACGACGCGCGGCAGGCCATCGAACTCACGCTGGGCGAGTACCTGCCCAATGAAGATTCCGAAGTCAAGGTCGACTACGACACCGAGGGCCTCATCAAGTGGGCTCGCAATCGGTTCGGCGTGGAACTCGATGCTACCCGCTTGCAGGGCGGCAGTGCGGAAGAGCGCCAGTACGTGCGCGACATGCTGGTGCAGCGTGCGGAAGAAGTCGTCGAGCGGGCTGATCTGTCCGGCATCCGCGAGTACACGCAGAAGGACTTCGGCGCAGCCGAGCTTTCGAAGTGGCTCAAGGACAAGTTGGGCTTTGACGTCCGCACGCAGGACATCATCAACGCGCAGAAGGACGCGGATCGCAACAACCCCGATCCGGTCACGACGATGGTGATGCAGCGCGTGGAGCAGTGGTACCACCGGCGCGAGATCGAGTATCCGGTCGAGTACGGCATCGGCATGTTCCAGAACATGGTGCGTCAGCCGGGCATCGGGCCGCAGGAAGCCGCGAAGGCATTCCTGCAGTGGGCCAACATGCGGTTCGGCCTGAGCTGGACGCAGGACATCTTCAAGACCAGCACGCTGCAGACGGCGAGCCAGCAGCTCATGCAGGCAAGCCAGAAGTTCGTGGATGAGCGTCGCATGGAGAAGGAGATGGCGGAAGCTATCGCCACCAAGACTGACGACGAACTCAACGCGTACTGGGAGAAGAACTACCTGCGTCCTCTGCCGGAGAACATGCGGTACCTGAGCGGCGATGAGCGGACGAACGCGATTCGCGCGGGCGTGGAGAACATCCGCCGACTGGAACTGCTGCGCTTCGAGCGGACGATTCTGATCGATACGCTTGATGGTCAGTGGAAGGACCACCTGTACGCGATGGACCAACTGCGTGACACGATCGGCTTCCGCACGTTCAGCCAGAACGATCCCCGCATCGAATACAAGCGGGAAGGTTCGCAGATGTTCAAGGACATGCTGGAGAACGTGAAGCTGCGTGTGACCGAACTGCTGTTCAAGGCGCGCCTCACGGCGCCTCAGTCGCAGCAGAACTTCGCGCCGCGACCGGCCCCTCGCCCGATGGCTCCGGCCGGCGGGACGGGGGGGATGGGCGGGCTGGGCATCATCGGTCCGGGCATCGGCGGGGGCATTTCCGGCCCCGGCCTGTCGTCGGGTCCGGCCCAGGCGTAAGAAGGGATGCAACCTCAACCGCCCCCAGCCCGTACAGGCTGGGGGCTTTTTCATGCGCCGGGGAAAGGCGCGGTCGTGCCGCGTTTGGCACCTTGATGGGGCCAAGAATAGATCATGGCACAGGGAAACGGCATGACACACGCTTCACGGAATCGTCGCGGCTTCACGCTCATCGAACTTCTGGTGGTGATCGGCATCATCGGGATTCTGGTGGGCATCACGTTCGCCGTGGGGCGCAGCGTGGTGGGGGGCTCCAAGAAGAACGCCACCGAGGACACAATGCGTGTGCTGGACACCGCGCTGCAGGCGTACATCCAAGCCCGTGGCGAGAACCCGCCCTTCACGGTGCGTTTCACGAACACGACCACGAATGTGAGCAACACGCTCGTTGCTCTTGACGGAACCTTTGACGAAGGCGACTACATCATCAACTCCGTGGGTGTGTTTGTCGCGGTGGCTCAGCAAGTGCCCGAGGCCAAGGCGGTGCTCGACAAGCTTGGTCCCAAGCAGATCGTGCAACTTGATACTGACGGCGCGGGGCCGCAGCCCACGCTGCCCACGGTTCTGGATGCGTGGGGCCGGCCTATCCGCTTCGTGCATCCCAAGGGCGACGGGCTGATTCTGGGTGATCTCAACTCCACGGGCAATTCGCGCGATGCGTCGCGCCGGCTCGAGGCTTGGATGCCTCTGGCGAGCGGCGACCCGGCGTATCTGTTTGATGCGGTGCGGCGCAACCACTCGATTCCCGATGTGGAGCGCACGGCGGACGGCGTTGCCATCGCCGGCGACAGCGACGGCGGCAAGACTGCCGGTTCACGCCCGTACTTTTACTCCGCAGGTGAGGACGGACTGGTGGGTTACAGCCAGGTTGACGGTGCGTGGGTCAACTACAACGCCGACAACGTGTACCTGAGCGAGCCGACGTTCTCCAAACCGCCGCAGTAAGTGAGCGGACGCGGGTTTGGTTATCCCCGTGCCGATGGAGCGAGTGGCAAACCGCCCAGACGCGGGCTATACTTCCCTCCACGACATTCCGGGGTATAGCGCAGCTTGGTTAGCGCGCCTGACTGGGGGTCAGGAGGTCGGCAGTTCAAATCTGCCTACCCCGATTCGATGATACCTGATGGCCTTGGCATATGCCGAGGCCATCGGTGTTTTTGGCGCGGCTGGGTCACGGAGTGATGATGCGGCGCACACGGCGCGAGCGAGCGACGGCTGCGAGTGAAGCCGCTATGATGCGATGAGTCATGCTGTGCGCAGGGCTCGTGGGCCTGTGAGCGGATTGCGCGCCGCCGGGTTCTGACACCTCTGGCTCCCGCGCTAAACCTCATCGCCTGATTGCCCTTATGACCCGCGACGACATTTTCAAGAAAGTGCAGACGATTCTCGTGGAGGCCCTGGCTGTCGACGACGAAGACGTCACGATGAGCAGCGTGCTCACCAAGGATCTTGGCGCGGAGTCCATCGACTTCCTCGACATCGTCTTCAAGATCGAGCAGGCCTTCGGCATCAAGATCGCGCAAGGCGAACTCTTCCCCGAAGGCGGCGCACAGGACCCCAAGTTCGTGCAGAACGGCAAGATCACGCCCGACGGCCTCGCGAGTCTCAAGGCCCGCATGCCGCACGTGGACTTCTCGGCGTTCGAGAAGGACCCGCAGATCAGCAAAGTCGGCGAACTCTTCACGGTGGAGACCCTCGTGAAGTTCATTGAGCACAAGCTGAAGAAGTGAGCAGTCGCGGAGGGGCGGAGAGAGGCGGAGCAGCGCGGAGGTGGGGCGGGTGTCAAGACATCAACGCCCTTTACCGCTGACAGCATCTCTTCACTCCTCATCTCCTCCGCGTTCCTCCGCTCTTCCTCCGCCACTCCGCGACCCTCCGAGGCCCCCATGCGTTGGATGTGGATTGATCGCATCATCGAACTTGTCCCGCGGCAGCGATTGGTGGCCGTGAAGCATGTGTCATTGGCCGAGGAACATCTCCATGACCACTTCGCGGCCAGCAGCAACGCCCCCGCGCTGCCCATCATGCCCATGAGTCTGATCGTCGAGGGCATGGCGCAGTCGGCGGGCATCTTGGTCGGCCACGCGGGAGGCTTTGCGGAGAAAGTCATCCTCGCGAAAGTCAGCAAAGCCGAGATGACGGCCGATGCCACGCCCGGCTGTACGTTGCGCTACACCGCCACCGTGCAGCAAATGGACGCGCAGGGCGCCGCAACCACCGGCCTTGTTGAACTCATCGAGCCCGCCAGCACGCCCACCGGCTTCGCCGCGCCGCGTGTGGTCGGTCAGATAGACCTCATGTTCAGTCACATCGACAACAACATGGCGGGCGTGGCGTTTCCGGCCCACAACTTCGTCTTTGGCGAAGGTTTCAAGACCCTGCTGCGCACCAGCGGCGTGCAATGGCAGGACGCTCGGCCGACCTGATCGCGGCTCCGAGCCTGACCGTTGGATGTCATCTCCGACTTTTTCTGATATTTCATGAGGGACGACGCACACGGTTTCCGCCGGTGATCATGACCCGTCGCCATGCGCGCGGGCTGAGGAGTCCCCGCCATGTTCACCACCAGTAAAGCCTTCGTCCGTTCGCTCGCCATGGGGCTTGTCGCCAGTCTCGCCGCCGTCGCCGGCGCGCAGACGTATTCGAATACCGGAAGCCTCTCCATTCCCCTCATTGGCGCAGCCTCGCCGTATCCGAGCCAGATCACTGTCTCGCAAGGCCCCACCAGCATCTCCGGGCTCAGCGTCACGCTGCAGGGAGTGAACCATACATGGCAGGCGGATCTGCGCGTGTGCCTGGTCTCGCCTTCGGGCGTGGGCATCATGCTCCTCGATGGCAACGGCACTTCGGGCGATCTGATCAACGCGAATCTCACCTTCGCGGTCGAAGGACAAACGCTCAGTTCGCTGCAATTCGGTACTGGTACCTTTCGCCCGATCGGAAGCTCGTCGGCGGGGTTCCCGATCAGCGCATCGATCAGTTCGTTCTTGCAACTGCAGGAGACCAACGCCAACGGCGTCTGGAGTCTCTACGTCGTTGACACCGCTGGTGGCGACGCCGGAAGTATCGCGAGCTGGTCGATCACCTTCACCGACGCGCCCGTGTCACTTGCTCAGCAAACGCTCACCTATCAGGGCCGCCTCGACGGCGGCCTGACTGACGGCAATATCGACATTCGCTACAGCGTCTGGAGCACTCCGAGCGGCACGGCAGAAGCCAATCGCGTCACGCCCGATCGCCTCGCCCTCAACGTGCCGCTGCAAGCGGGCGTCTTCTCCGCCAACCTGCCCCTGCAGACTGCGCTCTCAACGACGCAGGCCTCGTTCCTCCAGTTGGAAGTCGCCAATCCCGCCGGCACGTCGTTCGTGCCGCTGACGCCGCGTCAGATCATCCGCCCTGCTCCGCTCGCCAACCGTGCCAACTCCGCTGCCTCGGCAGATTTCGCTGCCAGCGCCGCTACTTCAACCACCGCTAACTCGGCAAACACCGCGACGGATGCAATCAACGCGCAGAACGCGGTGCGGGCCCAGTCCGCCGCTGCGGCCGACACCGCGACGACCGCCACCACGGCCCAGACCGCCGTCTCGGCGCAGTCCGCTCAAACTGCCGCGAGCGTTCCGTGGTCGGGGCTCACGGGACAGCCGATCATCGCCGACACCGCTGTCGGTAACGACTGGCAGCTGCGCCTGAACAACGGTGCCGCACCCGCCTTCCGCGGTGCGATTCGCCTCTCCGATGGCGGGTTCCTGGAACTCACCAACCGCGCCGATACGACCGGGGCACTGTTTGCACGCCTCAATTCGGTCGGCATCTGGACCGCCGTCAGCGACTCCCGCCTCAAGACCAACGTCACCGTCGCAACCGGCAACCTCGCCGCCGCGATGCGTCTGCGTCCCGTCAACTTCCGCTGGAACGAAACGGGCATGGAAGACTTTGGCCTCATCGCTCAGGAAGTGAAGGCGGTCCTGCCCGGCATGGTGACAGGTGACGAAGCCAAGCAGATGCTGACCGTGAACTACAGCCAGCTCTCGGTGGTCGCCATCGGCGCGATTCAGGAACTCAAAGCCGAGAACGAAGCCCTGCGGGCCCGCCTCGAACACCTTGAACGCATCAACGGCGTCAGCGCGGCCCGCTGAACCGGCACACCGACTTGTCGCCGCAGCACCAATCACGCAACGAAAAGGCCCCGCGCATCCGCGCGGGGCCTTGTGCTTGCATGTTCTCGTTGCTTCGCGAGGCCACCGCCGATGGCGAAGGCGACGGTGAACCGGCCGGTGTTGCCGCGCACGGCGGAGCAGGCGGGGCAGCCTTCTGGCGGCATGACCGCCTGAGACAACTTGCCAACTCCTCCATGGGCCTGCGATGTCGCGGGCCTATGTGCTCATGCCAGGTTCTGTCGCATCTGCATTCACTGCAGCCGGGCAAGCCACGAAGCCAGATCAGCGCGGATGTAGAGACGATTGCAGTTGACCCACGTCGCGAGGGTGTAGGGCTGCGTGCTCATGAACATGTGTACGGGTGAATTCTCCACGCGCGTGTTGTCTTCGATCAGCAGCACCTTGGGCTTGAAGCGCAGCAGGTCAAAGCCGGCGAGCAGTTCAGGTTCGCCCCCCTCCACATCGATCACCGCAACATCAATCTCGCGGGTTTCATCGCGAAGCAACTCATTCATCGTCGTCTGCGGCACGGTGTACACGGTTGTTCGCTGCTGATTGGCCGCGATCTGCGCGATGTGCGACTTGTCGGAGTTGTTGTAACTCAGCATGCCGCCAAACTGGTCGTCCACCACGGTGAACTGCGTGGTGCTGGGCGCTCCGGGCCTGCCCAGCGCGGCGTGCACCACGCGTGCATCGGGGCGATTGGCCTTGCACTGTTCCGCGCGCTGCGGAATGCCCTCGATGAGCAGGCACGGCCAGCCCGCGCACTCCAGGCCATAACTGACGGAGAAGTGCATGCCATCGAACGCGCCGACCTCGATGACCAACCCCAGCGGCTTGCCGGCCAGATACTCGGGCTTCAAGAGCGCCCACAGCACCGTGTCCTCGGAAAACTGCGAGCGAAACTGCACGGGCCTGGTCGATTGGCGACCCATCCGATGCATCGCGAGTTCAACTTCAAGTTCAGTGATCTTGCTCAGCAGCATGTTGGTGCGATCATGCACGAAGTTGAGATTCTGCAGGAGCGTGTTGATGTGTGCGGCGGTTTGTTCGGGCGAATACACGCGTGGGGGTTGCATGGGCCGACTGTAGACGGCGGCGGCAGGAACGGACATGCGGCCGCGCACAGCAAAAACCCCGCGATTGCTCGCGGGGCTTGTGTCTTCACGAATGCCGAATCACGGCTTGTGTGTCCCGCTTCACGGGTGCCGAATGCCGCTTCGCACGAGGCGAATGCCGGTCACTCAGTTCTTGATCATCATGCCGTAGAACGAGCGGTAGACAAAGAACATGCTGATGATGAAGAAGATGATCGCGAGGGCGATGGTGATGGGGGTGTGGACGAAGCCGGGGTTCTTCACGTGGATGGCGAGCTCGACGGCGAGCAGGCCGAACAGCGTGGTGAACTTGATGACCGGGTTGAGGGCGACCGAGCTGGTGTCCTTGAAGGGATCGCCCACGGTGTCGCCCACGACGCACGCGGCGTGGAGGTCGCTGCCCTTGCCGCGGCCGGTGCCCTTGAATTCGGGGTCGGTTTCGACGATCTTCTTGGCGTTGTCCCATGCGCCGCCGGCGTTGGCCATGAACATGGCCTGGTAGAGGCCGAAGAGGGCGATGGAGATGAGGTAGCCGATGAAGAAGAAGGGCTCGAAGAAGGCGAAGGCGAGGGTGCCGAAGAAGATGCCCAGGAAGATGTTGAACATGCCCTTCTGCGCGTATTCGGTGCAGATGGTCACGACCTTCTTGCTGTCTTCGACGCTGGCCTTGGTGCTGCCATCAAGCTTGATGTTGGCCTTGATGAATTCCACCGCGCGGTAGGCACCGGTCGTCACGGCCTGCGTGCTTGCGCCGGTGAACCAGTAGATGACCGCGCCGCCCGTGATGAGGCCCAGCAGGAACGGTGCGTGCAGCAGGCTGAGCTTGTCGAGGTTGGTTTGCAGGCCGCCGGTGAGCACCACGATGATCGAGAAGATCATGGTGGTTGCGCCGACGACGGCGGTGCCGATGAGCACGGGCTTGGCGGTCGCCTTGAAGGTGTTGCCGGCCCCGTCGTTCTCTTCGAGGAACTCCTTGCCCTTTTCGAAGTCGGGCTTGAAGCCGTACGACTGTTCAATTTCCTTCTCGATGCCCGGAATGTTCTCGATAGTCGAGAGTTCGTAGACGCTCTGGGCGTTGTCCGTCACCGGGCCGTAGCTGTCGACGGCGATAGTGACCGGGCCCATGCTGAGGAAGCCGAAGGCGACGAGGCCGAAGGCAAACACTGCGGGAGCGAGCATGATGCTGCCAAGGCCCAGCGTGCTGAAGGCGTACGCAAGACCCATGAGCAGGATGATGGCCAGGCCCAGCCAGTACGAGGAGAAGTTGCCTGCGACCAGACCGGACAGAATGTTGAGCGATGCGCCGCCTTGTTCGCTGCTCTTGACCACTTCGCGCACGTGGCGGCTGTTCACGCTGGTGAAGGCCTTCACGAGTTCGGGGATGATCGCGCCCGCAGCGGTGCCGCAGGAGATGATGCTGGCGAGCACCCACCAGGCGTTGCCGGCGAGCTTGGCGAGCATTTCGTTGCCGGGGTAGGCGGCGGTGATGGTCTCCCACTTGTCGGGGCTCAGCATGAACCAGCTGGCCGCGTACGTGAGGATGACCGAGACGACGGACGTCAAGACGACCAGGACGGTGAGCGGGTGCTCAAAGTCCATCTTGTTCGCGTTGCCGTACTTGGCCTTGGCGAGCGCTTCGTTGATGAAGTAGGAGAGAGCGCTGGCGATGACCATGATGATGCGCATCATGAAGAGCCACACGAGGATCTTGACTTGGATGGCCTGCGTGGTGCTCTGAGCAACGCTGACAACCTTGGTCGCTTCGGCCACGACGGCGGCGTCGCTGGCGTCAGCCTTGAGCGCGACGAGCTTGGCCTTCTGCTCGGCGTCGGTGGACTTGGCCAGACGCGTGTCAAGAGCGGGGAGGTAGCTGGGGTTGATGAGCGTGCCGTCTTCCTTCTTGCCGCCAACGTCCACGATGCTGGTGGCGTAGGCGTAGGAGACTTCACGCACGCCCTGACCGGGGTCGATGTCGACCGTCTTGGGAGCGAAGATGCTGGGGGTGACGGCGATCATCGTGAAGACGATGAGCGCGACGCCCGTGACGCCGTAGGTTTCGAAGCCGTCGGCCGAGGGACCGACGCTGTCGCCGGCGTTGTCGCCCACGCAGTCGGCGATAACGCCGGGGTTGCGGGCATCGTCTTCCTTGATCTTGAAGACGATCTTCATCAAGTCGCTGCCGATGTCGGCGATCTTGGTGAAGATGCCGCCTGCGATGCGGAGTGCGGCTGCGCCGAGTGACTCACCAATGGCGAAGCCGATGAGGCAGGCGCCGGCGAGGTCAGGGGGCAGCAGGAGCAGAATCGCGAGCATGATGAACAGCTCAACGCTGATGAGCATCATGCCGATCGACATGCCGGCCTTGAGCGGAATGGCGTAGCAGGGGAAGGGCTTGCCCTTGAGGCTGGCGAAGGCCGCCCGGCTGTTGGCGAAGGTGTTGACGCGGATGCCGTACCAGGCCACCGCATATGAACCAAGCACACCGACAACGGCGAAGAGGACGATGAGGGCCACGCGGCCAATGTCAAAGCCCGACTTGAACTCGCCCGTGGCGGTGTCGATGACGGGCGTGGGGGCGAAGACGCCGAAGTACACGGCGGCGATGGCACCGATGAAGAGGAAGAGCTTGGCAAGGAACTTGCCCTGCTGGATCATGTAGGCTTTGCAGGTCGTGTAGATGAGTTCGCTGACCTCAAGCATGCTCTTGTGGACGGGCATTTTCTTGAGCTGCAGGTAGATGAGGGCGCCGAAGGCCAGGCCCAGCAGGCTGATGAGGAAGCCCACCAGCAGCAGGTCGTGGCCGCCCACGCCGAAGAACTTGACTTGGTTCAGATCAGGGATGACGAGGTTGGCTTCGCCGCCCGGCTTCTGGAAGACGGGGACGTCGGCGCCTTGCACGCTCGCGGCGAGCGAGGTCGTGGCACTGAAGGCCAAGGCGAGAGCGCCCGCGAAGGCGGCCTTGGTGTGCGTGGCACATTGTTTGAGTTTGTCGAGAGTGAAAGCGTTCTGTCGCACGCGACTGCCTCCTGATGTCGTTGACTGCATGTCAATGACGCGAAAATCCGTTGATCGCATGGCCGCGCGAGGTGCGCCGAAAGATCCATGCGGGGCTGGTAGAGCACGCAAAGCCGATTCCAGCCTGAAGGGTCCCAAGGGTGTGCCCCTTACAGCCCTCGGTCAAGGGTCTGTGAAGAGCGATTCCTACGGGAAGTGTGGGGCGATAAATCGGCGGTTCAGTGTTGCAGGCATGAACTGCGCGATGATGTCCCACTGAGACCGACGAGGACATATGAAAAACAAGGCGAGCCACTGGAGGCTCGCCTTGCGAGTTGATTGAGACGCTGATCAGTCGCGACCGCCGCCGTAGCCCATGCCGCCGCCGCCCGGGCCCTTGCCCGCGCCAGCCTTGGCACCCTTCGCGCCCTTGCCGCCCTTCATGGGGCCCTTGGGAACGAAGGTGCCATCTTCCTTCATACGGCGGGAGACGCTCTTGCGGGCGTCGCGACGCATGCGTTCGGAGGGCTTCTCGTAGAACTCCTTGCGCTTGACGTCCTTGGTCAGGCCTTCCTTCTCGCACAGCTTCTTGAAGCGGCGCATCAGGCCTTCGACACTCTCGCCACTGCGGGCTTTGACCCGAATCGACATAGACACCTCTTGCTGGTTCGATAGAGCAGCCGCCGGGCTCACGCTCGGACGGGCCTCTATTGAAGGCGGGGTGCGGTCGGTATTCAAGCGGGAAAATTCGATGTGGTGTGCTTCCCGGGCTGAATGGGCGGCGAACGCTTGCGGCGGGCTGTCATGTTGATTCTGGATGTTGCCAATATCTTGCACGTGCTCACGCGGGGGAGGGCTCCGGGTGATGGTGATGTGCTGGAACTTGTCGGATGGCTGGCAAACAGCCGGTACGGCAAGCAGGAAGTGACGTTGGTGTGCGATGGCAACCCTATGCGGGCCAGTGGGTTGCGCGATCGTGTAGTGGCGGCGATGGCGGCGGCGGGCAACACGCGGCAGTTGTTGTTCTCGGGGCCTGACCAGCAGGCGGACGACGTGGTGGAGGAGCTGCTGGAGCACACGACCAGCCCGGCAACGGTGGTCGTGGTATCGAGCGATCGGCGACTGCGGGACGCGGCAAAACGGATGGGGGCAAAGAGTCTTCGAAGTGAAGAATTCGCAGAGCAACTGCACGATGATGCGCGTCGGCGGACGTTTGCGGGAGATGCAGGGCGGGAAGTCGGGAATATCTCCGCGGCGGCCTGGGCGGCGTACTTCGGGATTGACCTGGCGACGGGCATGCCCAGGCAAACGGGACACGCGAGTGCGAAGGCGAAGCGGCGCGGATCGGAGGGAGGTCCGATGGTGTCGACAGACGCGAGTGGGCGGAAGCCGCTGGCCGATGATGGGCGGGTGGATTGTCAGGCTGCGGCGCTGGGTGCGCTGCGCGAAGGGCTGCACGGTCCCATGCTGGAAGACATCCGCGAGATCGATGACATTGAGTCGTCGCAACTGGATATGGAACTATGGCTGAAGCAATTTCCGGCGGAGAAGTCGGGCAAGTCGGGCAATGCACGCACGGCGCAAGCCAAGGAAAGGCGACGTGGCGGGCGGGCATCGCGCGATGCGTCGTGATGGTGCAGGCGGGTGCGCTGTCGTTGATTTTGGGAGCGTGCGCAAGCAAGCCCATGGCGCTACCGCAGGGGCAGAGCATGGTGATGGCGACGTATAGCGCCGGTGAACTGGAGACGACGCTGCCCGATGCGGCACGCGTGCAGGCGGTGATTGCGGCGGCAGATCAAACGTTCGCGGCGCGGGCGTACAGCATTCGCAGCCGGGAAGCGACGGATGAGTTTGGCAAGATCGTCGCGTTGCCGCCACGCAGCAGCGGGTATCCACGCGTGACTGTGACAGCGCAGCGTGTGGCGAGTGGAACGCGCGTGGTGGTGGAGCACTCGCCGTGGGGTGATGAGGCGAGTTGCCGGAGCACGTTGGATGGGATTTTGGAGCGGCTTGGGATGTGATAAGAGGGCACCGGGCACTGGGCACGGGTTCAGAACGAGAAGCCCAGCACTGCAAAGTAATCGAGTGCGTTGGTGCTGTCGCTGCGGACGGTGCTGTCGAAGCGGTATTCGGTGCCCAGGCGCAGGTTCATTTTGAGTTCGGGGTCGACGACCAAGTTGAAGCCGGCGCGAGTGATCGTGCGATAGTCGCCCCAGGTCTTGCCGTTGGGGAAGAACTCAGCGTTGGCGTAGGCGTTCCACTTGTCGTTGATCTTGTAGTCGGCACTGAGGGCGACGATGCCGGCTTCCGGGATGACGGCGTTGTCGCCGTTGATTTCGCGTGCGAGGCCAGCGCCGACGCGGCCCACGAGCTTGAGTTTCTCGTTCTGCTCGATGACGTAGCCCAAGCCACCGGCGGCGGAGACTCGGCCATCCCAGCGCTGGCGGTTGTCCCACTCCATGCGAGCGCTGGCCCACATGCTCCACTTGCCGCCTGCGATTTTCCAGTCGTTGCGGGCGGAGAGTTCGGCACGATCTTGCGTGACGCCGAAGTTGTTCTCGCCGCGGACGTAGACGAGCGTGGCGACGGTGTTCTGCAGGGTGGTGGCGCGGGTGAGGTTGACGTACGCGCGGTAGTTCTGTGAATCGATGGGGCCGGTGGTGCCGGTGATGCCCAGTTCGATCTGCCGCTTCCAGCCTTCCAAGAAGGGCTTCTCGTCGTCGGCGAGCAGTGCTTCGACGGGGTTGGTGGGGGCGACGGGCTTCTTGGGCTCCAACTTGACCTGCGCGGGCTGAGGTGCGGGGGCTGGAGCGGTCGCTGGTTTGGCCTCGACTTTGGGAGCGGGCTTTGGCGCGGGCTTGGGAGCTTCTTCCACCGGGCTGGGTGGGGCGGGGATCTTGTCGAGTGTGGGCTCGCTGCTGGCG
>VYMG01000160.1_pt1 | contig 25202 bp, 24 predicted proteins | sample 5115261 | NCBI WGS metagenome assembly VYMG01 (sample SAMN12291781, study PRJNA351875) | freshwater metagenome | isolation source: freshwater lake | place: USA: Michigan, Wintergreen Lake | collected 2013-08-08
CTTCGCCAGCGTCATCGTGATCGCCGCCGTCAACGTCGTCTTACCATGGTCAACGTGACCAATCGTACCAATGTTGCAATGCGGTTTCGTACGTTCAAACTTTTCCTTAGCCATTTTTGTCTCTCAGCTTTTCATAAGTTGGGTAAAAGGGGTTGGGATTAGCCAGCAAGCTTGGCGAGTACTTCCGCACTCACGGCCCGTGGCACTTCTTCATAGTGGTCGAAGGACATGGAGAAGGATGCGCGACCCGAGGAGAAGGACCGCAAATCATTCACATAGCCAAACATGTTAGCCAGAGGCACCATGGCGTTCACGACGTTTGCGTTGCCGCGCATGTCTTGGCCTTGGATCATCCCGCGACGCGAGTTGATGTCGCCGATCACGGAACCCGTGAACTCTTCTGGGCTGACGACTTCCACTTTCATGATGGGCTCAAGCAGACGTGGATCACCATGTTGCTTCAACTCACGGAAAGCGGCGCGTGCTGCGATTTCGAACGCCAAAACGCTCGAGTCCACATCGTGGTAAGCACCGTCGATCAAGGTTGCTTTCAAATCGATCAGTGGGAAGCCCGCCAACAGACCATTAGAAACCGAGCTTTCGAGGCCCTTAATGACGCCTGGGATATATTCCTTCGGCACCGAACCACCGACGATTTGGCTTTCGAAGGTAAAGCCAGTGCCTGGGTCACCTGGCTCAAAAATGAGCTTGATGCGGGCAAACTGACCGGTACCACCGGTTTGCTTCTTGTGGGTGTAGTCGATTTCAGCGCGCTTGTTGATGCGTTCGCGATACGCCACTTTTGGCTGACCCACGTTTGCGTCCACGTCATAGGTACGACGCAGAATGTCGACCTTAATGTCCAAGTGCAATTCGCCCATGCCACGCAGGATGGTTTGGCCGCTTTCTTGGTCGGTCGACACGCGGAACGATGGATCTTCGTTCGCAAGCTTGGCCAAGGCCAGACCCAATTTTTCTTGGTCTGCCTTCGACTTAGGCTCAATCGCGATTTCGATCACAGGCTCTGGGAATTCCATACGCTCAAGGATCACGGGCTTTAAGGTGTCGCACAGGGTGTCCCCGGTGCGGACTTCTTTCAGACCAGCCAGCGCGACGATATCGCCGGCATAGGCTTCCTTGATGTCTTCGCGGTTGTTCGCATGCATCAACAACATGCGGCCAATACGCTCTTTCTTATCGCGCGAGGAGTTGAGCACGCCGTCACCAGCAGAGCATTTGCCCGAATAAACGCGGCAGAACGTGATGGTGCCGACGAATTTGTCGTCCATGATCTTGAAGGCCAGCATCGAGAATGGATCTTCGTCGGTTGGCTGACGTGTGGTCTCTTCGTCGGTCTTAAAGTCGATGGCCTTGATCGCTTCGCGGTCTGCTGGCGATGGCAAATAGTCGACAACCGCGTCAAGCAAAGGCTGTACACCCTTGTTTTTGAACGCAGAACCGCAAAGAACTGGGTGGAACGCACGACGACGAACAGCCAGACGCAACAAGCGCTTGATGGTGTCTTCGTCTGGCTCAACGCCTTCGAGATATTCCATCATCACTTCATCGTCCATTTCGACGACGGCTTCGAGCAATTTGTGGCGGTATTCTTTGGCTTGCTCCAGAAGGTCAGCGGGAATTTCTTCCACGTTGAACTTCGCGCCCAAGCTTTCTTCCAACCAGACAATCGCCTTCATGGCGATCAGATCGATCACACCCTTGAAGTTGTTTTCAGCGCCGATCGGCAATTGCAAGCACACAGGCTTACCACCCACGCGGGTGACGATTTCGCTGACGCAGTTGTAGAAGTCCGCGCCGATCTTATCCATCTTGTTGACGAACACGATGCGGGGCACGTCATACTTGTCCGCTTGGCGCCAGACGGTTTCGGTCTGAGGCTCAACACCTTGGTTGCCGTCAAGCACGCAGACAGCACCATCCAACACGCGCAGCGAACGTTCAACTTCAATCGTGAAGTCCACGTGTCCTGGGGTGTCGATGATGTTCAAGCGCTTGTCGCGCCAGAAGCAGGTGGTCGCAGCGGACGTGATGGTGATGCCGCGTTCTTGCTCTTGCGTCATCCAGTCCATGGTAGCCGCACCGTCATGGACTTCGCCAATCTTGTGGGACTTACCGGTGTAGTACAAAATGCGCTCAGTCGTCGTGGTCTTGCCAGCGTCGATGTGCGCCATGATGCCAAAGTTGCGATAGTCAGAAATCGCGTGGGTGCGAGGCATTGAAAAACCCTTTCAGGGGTGGTTTTGCTGGAATTACCAGCGATAATGCGAGAATGCGCGGTTCGCTTCAGCCATCTTGTGCGTGTCTTCACGCTTTTTGACAGCCGAACCGCGGTTCATAGCGGCGTCGGTCAACTCACCAGCAAGACGCTCCTGCATGGTGGTTTCGTTGCGCTTGCGCGCAGCGCCCACGAGCCAGCGGAGAGCCAATGCCTTGCGGCGCTCTGCACGGACTTCGACTGGAACCTGATAAGTTGCCCCACCCACGCGGCGCGAACGCACTTCGATGGCTGGAGAGATGTTATCAAGAGCATCATGGAAGACCTCCAAAGCGGACCGCTTAGCGCGCTTCTCACAGAGATCGAAGGCACCATAGATGGTCGATTCTGCAACCGACTTCTTGCCCTCATACATGATGTAATTCATCAATTTTGTGACATCCATATCCCCGAACTTCGGGTCTGGCAGGATATCGCGCTTTTCGGCGCGGCGACGACGTGACATGGGAAAACCTCGTGTCTAGACTTTAGCAGCAGGGCATGGCCTGCAAGAAACAACTTGCGGGTTGGAGCCCGCGAGAAACAAAAATTGAAATAATTCGCCTAGCGAATTATTTCGGACGCTTCGCACCATAATGCGAACGGCGTTGCTTACGGTTCTTAACGCCTTGCGTATCGAGAACGCCGCGCAGAATGTGGTAGCGAACGCCGGGCAAATCCTTCACGCGGCCGCCGCGGATCAGAACCACCGAGTGCTCTTGCAAATTGTGGCCTTCACCTGGGATGTAGCACACAGCTTCAGAACCCGAGGTCAAACGAACCTTAGCAACCTTACGCAAAGCCGAGTTCGGCTTCTTTGGGGTGGTGGTGTAAACGCGGGTGCAAACACCACGACGTTGAGGGCAGCCTTTCAGGGCTGGAACCTTGTTGCGCACCTTCAATGGTTGGCGCGGCTTACGGATCAACTGGTTGATCGTTGGCATGTTTCTATAACGCTCCTGTATAGCCGACGGATGGGTGGCTATTACCCTCTTTCCAATGCGCGTCCCGCCAAGACGGGTAACCAAGGAGGTCAAGCTGCGCGCGCAGCCCTAGCTTCCAAACGCAAACGCCAAAACGAGCAAAACCACCGTCCCCCTTGGTCCGGTGCGCCATGCGCGAGATGATCACAGTGTCTGGAAGACCCCACAAACCTAAGCCATGCCCTCAAGGCACCCCAAGACTCAGAGGCTTTCTTCGGCGGCGTTCCTATATCCGGACGCGGTTTGGGTCAAGGTGGGGGTGCAGTGGGGGGACGAGTCGCCCCCTCCACCCTGCTATGCAGGGTCCCCCTCCCCCGCAAGCGGTGGAGGACAAGGACAGCCCTGTGCTCCCCTGCTTGCGGGGGAGCTGGACGCGAAGTGGACTGAGGGGGGGCAGTCTAAAGGTTCTAACCAATCCTAAGACTTATAAAATGTTTACACGGTGCAAAGTGAAGCCAAGCGGTCCAAGCGTCCGCAATCTGGGTTAGATTTGGATTGATACGCCATAAAGAGCGAGGATAATTCCAATCCAAAAGAATAAATGTTCGCTGTCTGCGCACTTCTGCAGGGTCCAGTGCGGGATCTTCACCCCCCAAAACAGCGCGGGTTCGTCCTGCGAAACCATTTTGTCCTTTGGATATCTCAAGCAATTAGCACAAACAATGCCACCGAAAGCACCTGCCAACGCGAACATACACGCGACCAAGAATATTACTGTTCGCTGAATCGAATTTAAGTCAAGAATTTGCTTGTCTAGCCCAATAAGCCCCATTAAGAAAGCTACAAGTGTTGCGTACATTCCTATATGAAATCGCGTATAATCATATAGCCGATCAATACTGATGATATCTACTTTCTGTTCTTCAGCCACATTTTTCTCCCACAAAACTCAAACTTAACTTCGAATTTTCACTTCAAGGACAAAACAGTTCCTCTATCGTACATCGTTTTGCCGGGCGCTCCACACCAGACCTAATGGTTGGCATGAAATTGTAGATTCTCAAGGAACACCCACATTAAGTTTGGGACATTGCTACCCTATCGACCAACAGGCAATAATCCGATCCGAACCAGTGGGTTCTTGCTATACTGCCTTCGTGTTTTCTCTTGGATTTCTATTAGAGCTTTCCTAGGCTCAAATCCATCACACCCCGGGTTAGCCGACGTAGTTTTTGTTTTTGCTAATGATTTTGCAAATGGGGGAGACACTTGGGTACCAGTGAGATTATCAACGAAAAAATAGTCCGTTTCCAATCCAAAGCCCCGAGCACCGCCTAATCGAACTACGGACACTATAAATTGTCTGGTAGCGTCATCTACATCATAGTCCAACATTGCAGCTTCAAAAACATCATCGGCAAACGATCTTTCAATACTTTGAACTTCGATTGGAGCATTTCGGTCGCCAAGTGCATATAGCCAGTCATGAACGATTGCTGCAGGAAAGTATTCTCCATCAGGAGGGAAGAAGCCACGGACGCTTCTTGGAATGGATGCTAAGTCAGAGGCATAATGCTTTGGAATAGTGATCTCAATACCATCTCGATCAAAGCAATATCGAAACTCTTGCGCTAAAGTAAAGATGCGCCGGCCTTCTTTAGTCAACTTCGGCATTGGCACTGGTTGTGGAAGAATAGGTTCCACTGATTGACCATAAGTGGTTATCGGAGAAACGCATTGTATCAAAAAGCCTATTATAACAACCTTGCCAAGAGTCGACATTCTACCCCCCCTAACACGCTCTAGCTTTACTATGATTCATACAACCTTTCATTTCAAGCGCCAAGCCTTGATTTTTAGGTTGCTTTGGAAAAATGGATTCAAGTTCGTTTTACCAATGGTCTGCTGATTAACTCAGTACAAATTTTGAATCAAAGGCGACTTGGGTCTCGCCGGACTCTCTGATGACATGGATAAAAGTAATATTGGTGTAGTTTGTTTTGCCCCCTTCAGCCCCTTCGCTCACCTTATTCCCTCCCAGACCCCCGTGCTCACGTGCCTCGCCATGCGCTATTTCTAGTGCATGCCCGGCAGATGAGGGGCAAAAGGTGAAAGCGGCAACGCGTGAAGCACGAAACGCGCCTCTTGAGGCCCTAACTTGCACAGGAAGATTTGTCGGGTGGCTCAGATGGGAGTGAGGCCGGAACTCCCCTCTCCCACTGGGGTCGACCTATAGGTCGACGGGTCGGGGGTGAGGGCTTACAGGCGCAATATTGTTGGTAAATCGAGATGCCCACGACCGTGAAAGAGCTATTGCTCCCTTGCGTCGGAGCCCCCTCACCCCCGACCCCTCTCCCCCTTGGGGGGCGAGGGGAGAGCCCTCGCTAACAGACGCGCCAAGCGCGCCTCTTAAGGCCCTAACTTGGGTAGGAAGACTTGTTGGGTGGCCCTGATGGGGGCTGGGACTCCCCTCTCCCCACTGGGAGAGGGGTCGGGGGTGAGGGCTTACGCGCGCATTGTTTCCAGTCAGTTCGCAGTGCCGGTCACCGTTGGGAGCCACGCGCCCCTGCGTTGGAGCCCCCTCACCCCCGCCCCCTCTCCCCCTTGGGGCGAGGGGAGAGCCCTCGCTAACAGACGCGCCAAGCGCCCCTCTTGAGGCCCTAACTTGGGCAGGGATCCTTGTCGGGTGGCTCTGATGGGGGCTGGGACTCCCCTCTCCCCAAGGGGCGAGGGGAGAGGCCGCTGTGATCCCCGCTGAGAGAGGGGAACAACCCCCAATCCGACCGACCGCGTGCACCCCTAATCTTAGCCCCATGAACAAGAAACCCAGACGCCCCGCCCCGCCTGCCCCGTCAAAATCCTTTTTCCGCACGAAGGAGGAACAGCACAAGATTATCCAAGAGCGGAAACAGGAAGAAGCCGCTTTGATTGAGCATCTGGAGGGCATTCTCGATAAAATGGATCAGCGAGAAGCCAAGGCCAGGGCCCGCGCAGAGGCGCAGGCTAAGGCGCAAAACCTGTCGCCCGAGGAAACAAAAGCCCTGATTAAACAGGCCGTGGAAGCGCCATTTGAGCGGGATAAGACACGAAATATCCCCACGTGGCAGCGGCATAGTAAAGTAGACCCCGTCCACAACGCTGAGGAGTTTCGGTCAGAGTTAGGCCGACTGTTGGGGATTGGTAAGCGGGACTAAGTAAGGCAGACGTGGCTGCTTTATAGTTTCATAGGGAAAAACTCGCCCTATGCCCGGTGTGCTCAAGACCGACTGCCGTGTGAAGCCGGAGGTCAAGTCTTTCAACAGGCTTGAATCAAAACTCGCGGGATCTCCTTGAGTGGGTTCTAAACCCACTCGTTAAAAGGTCTTCATGTACAGGCGGGGGAAATGTCACCACAGAGGAGGGCTCATGATCTTCCCTTGGCACACAGACTTACACAGCCGGGGCGCACGGTTTGCGTCGTATTCCGGGTCAGTCCGTTAATCTGACCCACCCTTTTTGGCGCAACCCATGCGCCCCGGCCCCTCTCTAAGGTCACCCCCGCTGGGTTTTTCTTGGCGGGGCTATGGGTGTTTCTCCCCTCTCCCGCTGGGAGAGGGGTTGGGTGTGAGGGCTTACACTCAACAATTTTGAAGTACCTTTAGGAGGCCTGCATTAAACGAACAACCACGACTCTGCGCCAAGGCCCCCTCACCCCCGCCCCCTCTCCCCCATTGGGGGGCGAGGGGAGATCCCGCTGTGACTCCCCTCTCCCACTGGGAGAGGGGACGGGGGTGAGGGCTTACGCTCACCCGCATTAAAACGCTTCTAGGAGACCTTCATTACACGAACAACCACGACTCTGCGCCAAGGCCCCCTCACCCCCGCCCCCTCTCCCCCATTGGGGGGCGAGGGGAGAAAGTGCGGCAAGTCGTTTACACCTTAAGATTTACTTGTAGCATATCCATTATGCCAGATGTTCCAACACGATTGTTGAAGCGAGCCCGCTCATTGCGGCAGCGCTCAACTAAGAGTGAAGAGGTTTTCTGGCGGCGGGTTCGTAATCGTCAGCTTGCAGGGCTAAAGTTTCGTCGCCAAGTTCCTATTCATGGCATCATCGTCGACTTTGCCTGCCTGTCCCACCGTTTGGTGGTCGAAATTGATGGTGGTATTCATGAAATTCCAGAAGTTCGCGCACGTGATCAGGCCCGCGATGCGCAGCTTTTGAACTTTGGATATCGGGTAATGCGGTTCTCAGACCGTGCTGTTAATGCGGTTCTCAGACCGTGCTGTTTTTGAGGAGTTGGAGACTCTGATCGGTCTCCTCGAAAATCAGGCGCGCAAGCAGCTACCCTCAGCCCCGCCCCCTCTCTCAGAGGGAGAGGGGAGTTCGTAAGCCCCCTACTTCCGCATCGGGCTCGAAAACTTCGGGTCGGTCAATAAAGCGGTGTCGTCCAAAGTGCGCAGGAAGGCAGCTAGTGCGGCTTTGTCGACGACCGACAGGTTCAGACGTTGGGGGGTGCCGTTGCGTTGCAGGCGGTTATCCAAGGCGGGGCCGTCTTGGATGCCGCTATTATAATGCTCGACCACTTGTTCGAGGGTGGTGAAGCGGCCGTCGTGCATGAAGGGACCGCCGACGCCCATATTCTTGAGGGAGGGCGACTTGAAGATGCGGGTCTCGCCTGCGTCCAATCCGTTGGAGAGGGAGTTCGCTGTCAAAGCAAAGGTGGGCGCGGTGTGGCAAGCGGCGCACCCTGCCCCGCCTTGATTGGGAGGGTTGAAGTAAAGCGTGCGGCCACGGTTCTCTTGGGCGGTGAAATTGGGCAAATCGACGCCTAGATTGCGGTTGGGGCCGGTGGCGCTGAACACGCTGGCATAGCCTGTGTCCCACTTACTGCCGGTCGAGACCATGGCGCGCTCAAACTGGGCCAAGGCTTGTTGGATGCGGGCTTCGGTGATGGTGGAGCTGCCAAAGGCGAAGTTGAACAGGTCTGGGTAATAGGTCGTGGCGTTCATCTTGGTGATGAGGGCAGCAATGCCGCCCGCCGCCGTGTCCCAGCCCATTTCAACGACATTCTGGATCGGTTGGGTCGCTTGGGCCTCGACACTCGCTGCGCGCTTGTCCCAAAACATGGTACCGGGGCGATAATAGCGGATGTTGCCTAGGCGCATGGAATGGGCGTCGGTGAAGGTCGTCCCGGATACACCGGTGCTGAACTGGCGGGGATCGCTGAAGCCATTGGCTTGGCGGTGGCAGGAGGCGCAGGAAATGGTGTCATTCACGCTGATGCGGCGATCATTGAAGAGGACCCGGCCAAGGCTGGCCGCCCGGTTGGTGATGGTATTATTAGCTGGGGTATTATCGTCCGCCGTGACCGTGCCATCATAATAGGCTGGCAATGTTGGGCTGGCGAAATTGTCCAAGGCGTTGAAGTCGATGGTGGTGAACTCCGCCACTCCGGCTGGCGTGGCGACGGCCCCATTGGGCACCACGTTGACGCTGGCCGAGGCTGGGCTGGTACCCACCGCATTGATGGCCCGAACGCTGCAGCTATAGGTCAGGCCATTCGACAGGCCTATTACCGTGGCTGGGCTGGTAGAGCCTGCGGCGCTGATGCTCACCGTGCCATTGACACAGGTGACGCTATAGCTGGTGATGGGTGAGCCGCCGGTGATCAGAGGTGCGGAAAAGGCAATGCTGGCCCCTCGATCCGCGGGTGTAGCCGCGCCGATCGTAGGCGCTGCGGGGGCAATAGGTAATCCCGGGGTTGCGCTGGCGGCGGCAGAGCTGGCGCTGGTGCCTGTTACATTGGTGGCCGTGATTGAGCAGCTATAGGCGGTGCCATTGGTGAGGCCTGTGACATCAATCGGGCTTGTGGTGCCAATGCCGGTCCGTGTGACACCCCCAGCTGCACAACTGGCGGTATAGCTGGTGATCGCAGATCCGCCTGTCGCCGTGGGTGCTGTATAATGGACTTTGATGGAGGTATTGCTAGGATCAAGCGCAACCAAGGTTGGCGAACCTGGAACGGTCAAGGTGACGCCGACGCCAGCGGAGCCTGTGTCGCCAGTTCCACCGCCACCGCCACATCCGGCCAATGCCCCCAGACTTATAAGGGCCAGAATAGAAACGAGAGCTGGTTAAGATTTGACTGACGGCATAAAAACTCCCGAAGAAACGGCACTAATAGTGCTGATAACGGGGGAGGCTTAAGCTTCCGTCGCGAAGTTCTGACAATTTCTCGCGATTTCGTGAGAATAATAGTTAAGGGCAAAACCTGGGGGCAAAAAAAAGAGGCCGCATCCAGTGAGAATGCGGCCCTTTGAGGCGGCCTCTTGGGGGGAGGAGACACCGATCACCGTACGAGACGCGAAACCATCAAGTGTCCGCAGCGGAGGCTCACTGCCACTCCTAAGTAGGGATGCTGGAGCGGAATAAAAAGGTCCGTGCGGGTTAAGCAGGACTGCAAAAATGCATGGCTAAGTGGGGCATGCAGCAGGCGCTTCTGCAATTGATCCGGCAAACGCCTTCCCCCTCCCCGCGTGGTACCGTTAAGGTGGGGCTATGCCTGCCGTTCCATACCCCTACATCGGTCTTACATTAATTCTCGCCTGTGCGGTGAGCTGGCTTGTTACGGCTTTAATGGTTCGTGGATCGGTATTGGATTTGCCGGATGAAGCACGCAAACTGCATGATCGCCCGACGCCCACCTCTGGCGGGATTGGGATTATGGTCGGCACAATCTTTGGCTTTGTCTGTATGATTGGCGTCCTTTGGCTGTCTGTCGCCCAAGATTATACTTTCAGGGCAGACTTTTGGGACGCTTTGCGAGGCGAAGCGATGCGTCCGATTTACCTGTGTCTGGCTATGGCCTTAGCAGGAGGTGTTCTGGGTTATTTTGATGATCGGCGGCAACTCGGCGCGAAGTTTAAACTGGCTATCATGGTGGTTCTTGCCAGCATGTTCGTGATTTTTGGGGCACGCGTTGAGGTCATCCCAATCTTCCTAAACCCCGTCAGTGAAGGCTCATTTGGCTTGCCATTGGGTGGCGTGGCGGGAGGTCTTGGAACCATTTTGTGGATACTTGTTATCGCAAATACCGTCAATTTCATGGATGGCGCAAATGGACTGGCGATTGGATCCAGCGCGATTGGCCTAACCGCCTTAGGTTTATTGTGGCTGCAAGCGGCACCCTATTATGATCCCTCTGTCTATATTCCGGGCTTGATCTGCTTGATCGTGGCGGCATCCTGTTTGGGCTTTCTTTATTGGAACGTTTTTGGCGGGCGTATTTTTGCCGGTGACGCAGGTGCCCTGTTTATCGGGCTATTGATCGGCGGCATTGGGGCGAGTGTCGCAGGCCTAGCGATAAGCGTGTTTGCCATCGTACTTTGCTTCTTACCATTGTTGGCGGATGCCATTTTGACCGTGATGTGGCGTATGCGGCAAAAGGCTAATCTAATGTCTGCCCATGCCGACCACGTCTACCAATTGGCAATCCGATCGGGCGAGTCACACGGCAAAGTTGCGCGAAAATATTGGTTTGCAACGCTGATTTGTGGGTTACTGGCAAACTGGGCGGGTCCCTATGGTGTGTTCTTGATGTTTTTGATCTTTTGTGTCGCGCTAACCGTTGGGATCATCATCTTGCACCGCCAGCGCGCGCATTATTTGAACATCCTGTCAAAGAAGGCTGGCTAGTCCTGGTCGGCTCAGCTAAAAAGTCTCACAAAACAGAAGCCTCTCTCAGATTGAAAGCTGGACGAGACTCACAAAGTAAGTCAGGTTAATGCATGGACTGGGACAAGCTTAAAACCTTTCACGCCGCTGCAGATACAGGCAGCCTCACCGCTGCCGCCGAAAAAGTCGGTCTGTCGCAATCGGCTGTCAGCCGGCAAATCGCGGCGCTCGAAGATGGGTTAGGCGTTCCCCTGTTTCACCGCCACGCGCGGGGCCTAATTCTGACCGGGCCTGGCAAAGTATTACAACAATCGACGGGCCAGATGGCGACGATCGCAGCTGTGGCGGAGTCTAATCTGAAGGATGCACGCGACCGCCCACAAGGGGAACTGATCGTGACCGCCCCAATTGGTATTGGGGCGACATGGCTCGCGCCCCGCTTGGGCGGCTTTATGGACGCCTATCCAGACGTTTCGTTGCGCCTGCTTCTCGATGACCGTGAGCTTGACCTCACCACTTTGGAAGCGGAATGCGCGATCCGCCTGTGGGAGGCGACCCACGCTGACCTGATCCAGCGGAAGATCCTGTCGATCACAACCTCGCTCTATGCCTCGCGGGAATATATCGCCAAGCACGGTATGCCCAAGACACCAGAGGATTTGGCCAATCATCGGGTGATCGCCTATGGCGCGCGTTCGGGCGACCCGATGAAGGTGCTGGACTTTGCCCTCACCTTGGGCCGAGAAGAACATCGCCCGCGCGAGGCAGCGCTGACGATCAATAATGTCTCAGCATTGGTGAAGGCTGTGGTTGCCGGCCTCGGCATTGGGGGCCTGCCAGATTATCTGGCGCAAGCCGATACTGGCCTCATGCGAGTCTTCCCAGAAACAGATGGGCCGAATATCGACGTCTTCTTCATCTATCCCGCAGATTTACGCCGCTCCAAGCGGATCGCTGCGTTCCGACAATATTTGTTGGAGCAAGCGGTGAATTGGAAGGGCTAGGCCGAAGGACGCCCTGCCCTCCCAAGATATTGACTTAAGTCTTGGTGACAGCAGCTGTTTGACCGAACAGAGATTTGGCTGCAGCCTTCATATCTTCCTTGGATTGCTCGCCTGCTGGCTTGCGCAAATCCGCCCCCACCGCATTTCCGGCTATAACAGCTGGGCGGGCGTCAATGCCTTCAAACCACGCTTTAACATGGGGGAATTCTTCAAGATCTTGGCCAAATAATTTGGCACCACGGACCCAAGGATAAGAAGCCATATCGGCGATGGAATAATCCCCTGCCAGATACGGGGTTTCTTTAAGCTGGCGCTCCATAACGCCATACAAACGATTGACTTCGTTGGTGTAACGGGTTTGGCCATATTCGATCAATTTAGGGTCATCGACCAGATTAGGCGCATAAAGACGGAAGTGGCTGGCTTGGCCCGACATGGGCCCAAGGCCCGCCATTTGCCACATCACCCATTCGTCAACTTTGACGCGGGCACGCTCATCACTTGGATAAAACTGGCCAGTCTTGCGGCCAAGATATTGCAGAATGGCACCGCTCTCAAACACCGAGATTGGCTGACCATCTGGCCCGTTTGGATCAATGATTGCTGGCATACGGTTATTCGGGCTGATGGCGAGGAAGGCGGGCTCAAATTGAGCGCCTTTGCCAATATCAACGGCCTTCATGACATAGGGCAGCCCCATTTCTTCCAGCGCGATGGAAATTTTCCAACCATTCGGCGTTGGCCAATAGTAAAGTTCGATGGGGCTTTGACTAGTCTGCGACATGAGCATCTTCCTGTTTGGTGACCCGGGACTTGCGCCGGTTAGCCTCAAGTCGGGTGGCACCATCATAAGCGCAAGCGGAGAAAATCGCACAGGGCTTATTTGAATTTCTTCACAGTGGACGCCCTACTTCAAGCTCGTCCCTTCTTCTTCAAACTGAAACAAGGTCTCAAACGGAACTGACAATACCCGCGACATCCGAAACGCCAGTTCGAGCGATGGCGCATATTTCTCGGCCTCAATCGCCAAAATGGTCTGGCGGGTGGCACCAACAAGATTGGCAAAGTCCTGTTGGGTGAGGCCGGCTTGTGTTCGCAGCTGCCGGATCTGATTGAGCACCCGGCCTTTGCTGACGGCCATTAGGATGAGCGACCCAGAACAAGGATCATGATCTGCTTAACCCCATGACACAAGAACAAAACCGACATCAGAACAAAGAACAAGGTTGGCAAATGCTGGATATTCAAGGTCAATGGCACTGGGGCTGGAAGGGTTGATTGCCACAGGATTTGCCAGATGAGCACATTGATCGCGCAAAACCCAACAAGCAGGCCAAGTCGATCCGCCCGTGCGACGATTTGCTCGTCTCGCTCATCCTCCAAGGCACCCCGCTTGCGCATGTAATTTGCCCAAACACTTACGGCACCCTCACCCAAGGTGCCGAGGCCCAAAACAAATAACCAGGTTCGCCAGATGTGGTGCGCCTCTTGGTCAGGGATAGTCCAACCATCTATCATATTGGCTGTTAAATAAGCGAAAATGCAAATTCCTATCGCGAGCGATAGGCCCGCCCTTTTTTCCGCAAGCGTCATAACCAAGACCTTTCTTAAAGCAAAATGACAAAGATGTTTTACATAGCATCCGGTAGTATCAGCGCCAATAAATGTCAAACATCTTATACATTTTGCAAAACAAAACGACCTGAGACGCAATGACGCCTTGAGATTTCACCGCCCTTCCCCTAGAAGCCAAGGCCGTTTTGGAGCCCCCCGCCATGCCAGAGTCTGTTATCAAACCCGTATCCATGAAAACCTATGACACCGACTTTGCCGGGTTTTCGAAAGAATTGGGCGGCTGGTTTGAGCGGTTTGGCTTTGCGATCGTCGCAGACCATGGCGTCGATCAGAAAGTCATCGACGCCACGCTGGAAAAGGCCAAGGCTTTCTTCGCTTTACCGGTGGACGTGAAGCAATCCTATAAGTCGCCCGTCGGTGCGGGTCAGCGCGGCTATACAGCCTTTGGAGTGGAGACCGCTAAAGACCACACCATCGCGGATTTGAAGGAATTTTGGCATCAAGGCCGTGACTTGCCGGACGATCATCGCTTTGCAAGCGTCATGCCCCCCAATGTACCGATGCCACAGGTGCCTGACTTTGATGCCAGCCAGAAGGCAATGTTTGAAGACTTCGATCGTTTGGGCAAACGCATTTTACGCGCAATCGCCACCTATTTAGATCTGCCAATCGACTATTTCGACGACAAGGTCGCCGAGGGCAATTCGATCCTACGCACCCTGCATTATCCAGCGCTCGGCCCCGACGTCACACCGGGCGCTATTCGCGCGGGTGCCCATGGCGACATCAATGTGATTACGTTGTTGCTGGGCGCAGAAGAGCCAGGCTTACAATTGCTCGATAAATCCGGCCAATGGCAGGCGGTCACGGCACCGCAAGGTTGTGTGGTAATCAATATTGGCGACATGCTGGCGCGCCTAACCAATGATCGCCTCCCCTCAACCGTGCACAGAGTCATCAATCCCGAGCCAGAACGCGCCAGATTTGCGCGCTATTCGTCGCCCTTTTTCTTGCACTTCTCACCTGACGTCTTGATCGAAACGCTGCCAATGAATGGTCCGATTAAGTATGAACCAATCAACGCGCAGGACTTTTTGGAGCAAAGGCTTCGCGAAATAAAGCTCGCCTAGTTACCTTTTGTTAGTATTTTAGGCGAAAACAGCCTAAATCATTGGCATCTTGGACGAAATTGCCCGCACTTTTGCGCCTTTCGGGCAACACTTTCGAAGGCATGCAGTCAAGAGCCGGAAAAACGCTTCACGCGTGTTGCAGGTTGAAAGCGAGCAGTCTAACGATATAACAGACCAAGATGTCTTCATCTTCGGACAACAAAGGCCAATCCCAAGTTTTGCTTAGGTTTGGACCAAAAAAGATTCTTTTGGGGAAACACACATGCGTTCAAACAGCACTTCTAAGATCAGCCGAATTGCGCTGCTTTCGTCCATTTGCTTTGCTGGCCTCGGCTTCGCAGGCGTTGCGCAAGCCCAAACTGCTCCGGCTGCAGCAGATCAAGAAACCGAAGTCGTCATCGTGACGGCGACAAAGCGCGAAACCACCTTGCAATCTATCCCAGTTGCGGTGTCGGTGACCTCTGCTGACACCATCAACAAGGCACAAGTTCGCGACTTGAACGATATTCAGACCTTGGTCCCATCGCTGCGCGTCAGCACCAACCAAAGCTCCACCAACGCAACCTTCATCATTCGCGGCTTCGGCAATGGTGCGAACAATGCGGGTATCGAACCTTCGGTCGCGATCTTCATCGACGGCGTTTATCGCTCACGCGCCGGTGCATCGATTGGTGACCTTCCTAACCTGCAGCGCGTCGAAGTATTGCGCGGCCCACAATCGACCCTATTCGGCAAAAACGCTTCGGCAGGCGTGATCTCGCTGGTGACCCGTGAGCCAAAGTTTGAGTATGGCGGTGCCGCAGAATTGAGCTATGGCAACTTCAACGCCATTGTTGCTAAAGCTGACATCACTGGCCCATTGGGTGAAAATGCTGCTGGTGCTTTGTCGTTTGGCTATAACAAGCGCGATGGTTATGTCGAAAACATCGGCCTTGGCGTGAACATCAACGATCGCGACCGCTTCAATGTGCGGGCCGATTTGCTGATCAAGCCAAGCGATACGCTGAAAGTTCGCGTGATTGCAGATTATGACAAGCTCGACGAATTGTGCTGTGCTGTCGCCAACGTGTTGAGCGGCCCTGCAAGTGCGGCCATCAAAGCAATCGGCGGCCGGATCGTTGAGAATTCCTCGTTCGGTGATCGGGTTTATTCGGACGTTCCACCAACCAATTTGATCGAAAACCGCGGCGTTTCGATGCAAGTCGATTATGACTTTGGCAAATTGTCATTTACGTCGATTTCGGCCTATCGCAACTCGCATGGTGAGCAAGACGGTGACGTCGACTTCACCAGCGCTGCCTTGGCAAGCGTGCCTCAAATCCAAGACATCGACACATTGACCCAAGAATTCCGCTTGACGTCGAACTATGACGGCCCAGTGAATTTCTTGCTTGGTGGCTATTTGTTCAAAGAAAATATCAAGCAAGATTCGGCCGTGGTTTATGGAAAAGACTTCCGCAACTATGTGCTGGCTCTAACCGGTGGGGCTTCCTCGCCAATCCTGCTGATCGAAGCGACAAACCGCCTCCCATCGGGTACCTATTTTGCAGCCGGGACCGGAACGAAAGAAAAGTTTGGTTTGGATGCAGACGCTCAGTCTGTATTCGGCACCGTTGATTATAAAATCACGGATTCCCTCACCCTAACCGGCGGCTTCAACTATACCAAAGACGCCAAGAAAGTGCGCACTGATGTGACGGCGACTGAACCATTCGCAAACCTCGATCTGGTTGTGTTTGGGGACGCTTTCTACGCAGGCGCTTTGACTCCAGCAATCGGGGCGGCCGGGGCGGCAGCTTATGCACGCTCGATCGCAGGGGTGGCTTGTCCACAACCTGCATCGCCATTGGGCTTGCCAACTTGTAACGCCTTCTTGGGCCTGACGGCGGTGCAGTTCCAGCGTCCATTCTTGAACATCCCGAACGCGGTGGAAAGCGGTCGCTCGAATGACGAGAACACCACTTATTCGGTGCGCCTCGCCTGGGAAATCAACGACAACTTCAACGCCTATGCTAGCTATGCAACCGGCTTCAAGGCAACGTCGTTCAACCTGTCTCGTGACTCCAAGCCGTTCGCCGCTGACTTCATTCCTGGCAGCGCCATTCTAAACCCACCTGCTTCGAGAATTCGCAGCGCTGGCTTGGCACTAACGAACTTGGGCGTTGGCAGCCGTTATGCGGGTCCTGAAGAAGCGTCGGTTTATGAAATTGGCTTGAAAGCACGTTTCCCAAAAGGTGCGTTCAACCTGACCTTGTTTGATCAAGCGATTGACGGCTTCCAATCCAACACCTTCACCGGTACCGGCTTCATTCTGGCAAACGCTGGTAAGCAGTCGACCAAGGGTGTGGAATTTGATGCGACCTATCGCCCAATTCGTCCTCTGATCTTGACCTATGCAGCGACCTATCTGGATCCGTTGTATGACGACTTTAAGGGCGGTGCGTATGGCGATTATTCTGGCCGCACCCCAGCTGGTATTGCCGAGTTCACCTACAATGCATCGGCAACCTTCATCCAGCCTTTGAGCAATGACAACCGTATCACTTATCGGGCAGATTACTTCTGGACGTCTGAGACCCAGTTGTCACAAGGGTTGAACCTGAACAGTGCAGCCGCCATTCCAAACGTCGCTGCTCGTAACGCTGCGAACTTGAAAGCGGCTGAAGCTTATACCTTCCAACCCATCAGCCTCAATGCAAGCATTACCTTCGCAACGAACAATGGCTGGGAGCTATCCGCTTGGAGCCGTAACCTGACGGACGAGCGTTACTTGACCACCATCTTCGACAGCGTCGCACAAGACGGTTCCATCTCGGGCTACCCAAGCCCACCACGGACCTATGGCGTGTCGGTGAAGCACATCTGGTAAGCCCCGGCTGACCTAGATCAAAATCAAAGCCCTCAACCGTTCGGTTGGGGGCTTTTTTGTTAGTAGAAATCGGCCGAACCCAAACTGAAAAAACAGATGGGGACTTCCCATTTGCACCAATCAACCTAAACCCAATGCCATGCACCTGCCCGATGATCTTCTCGCCCTCGACCCCACTGCTGAACGCGATATGCCCTATCAGGCTGGCAGCCCCGACGCCCCAGCCCGCGCGCCGCGCCCCAAGGATGCGGCGACGCTGATCTTGATCCAGCACGCCCAGTCAGGGCCCAAAATCCTGATGGGGCGGCGGGCCAGCGGTCATAGCTTCATGCCGGACAAATACGTGTTCCCCGGTGGCAAGGTTGACCGCTGCGACCGCTTCGTTGACGCCCATGATGAGCTGCATCCTCAATCGGCAGAAGACCTCTCGAAGGCCAATAAAACCCGCCACCCGCGCGCTTTCGCACTGGCCGCCATCCGCGAGACTTGGGAAGAAACCGGCCTGTTGATTGGCAAGCCAAGCGCGTTACCCGTGCGGACGCTCGATGCAGGCTGGACCAGCTTTGCAGCCGCAGGCATCGCCCCGCACCTCAGCCCATTGCATTTCTTCGCCCGCGCCATCACACCGCCCCAACGCCACAAGCGCTTTGATGCGCGCTTCTTCATCGCCAATGCCGAGGAAGCGCTCTATGACGTGCGGCCAGCACGCGATGGGGCGGAGATGCAAGACTTACGATGGTTCAGTCTAGACGAGGCCTTCGGCTTGGATTTGCCCAATGTCACCCGCTTCATCTTGACCGAAGTTCAAACCCGCTTGCGGACCCCAGATCAGCCGCATAGCCCCGCCTTCCTGCGCTGGGGCCGGACTGGTCCTTTGATGGACCGCTTATGAGCGAACCCAGCATGAGTGCGGCGACTTGGGCCGGCATTGGCACCGCGCTGAGCTGTGGCCTGATTGCAGCCGTCGGAATCGCCATCAACGCCCCCTTGTTCGCTCTGACGCTGGACGACACGGGCATGACCGCCACAGAGGTCGGCTTCCTGATGACCTTTGCTGGATTGGCGGGCCTCTTGTGCACGCCCGTCGTCCCTTGGCTGATGGGACGCTTTCCCGTGAAGGTGATCTTGGGCGGCGGCCTCTTAGCCTCCAGCGCCATGTTCTTGCTCTATCCGGTTACAGACAATATTTGGATATGGACGGCGATCCGCTTTGGCTTCTCCACCTCGTTGACGATTATCTTCGTCGCGTCGGAGGCTTGGTTCTTAGAGCTTGCGCCCGCCCATTTGCGCGGCCGCTTGCTGGGGCTCTATGCGGCGACCTTCGCAGGTGGCTTTGGCATCGGTGGCTTCGTCATTGCCCAATTGGGCCATCAAGGCCCGGCAACCCCGTTCGCAGGTGCGGCCATTATGGCTCTCGCCACCTTGCCCCTTCTCCTCTTCAAAACGCCAGCCGCCACCCGGCCAGAAGGTGCTGAGGCCCATCCCTCAGCCCTTCTCGCCCGCCTGATGATCGCGCCGGCTCTCTTCGTCCCGGCCTTTGCCATGGGGGCAATTGAGACCAGCGCCTTCAACCTCTTCCCGCTCTGGGTTCGCGAGGTGGGCTTTGAGGACGCCGCGGCGGGCTATTTGATTGCCGCCAGCGGACTGGGCAACATCTTGCTGCAAGGCCCCATCGGGATATTAGCAGACCGCTATGGACGCACCCGTACGCTGCTCTGCGTCGCAGTGATCGGCTTTATCGGGCCATTCCTGTTGATGGCTGTCAAATCACCGACAGAGGCCTATGCCATCTGCTTCCTATGGTCCGGGTGCGTCACAGGGTTCTACACCTTGGGCCTGATGGGCCTTGCAGAACGCTTTGGCAAAACAGAATTGGCCGGGGCAAATGCAGCCTATGGCGGCAGCTATGGCGTTGGGCAATTGATCGCGCCTTTGGCTGGCGGCGCGCTCCTACAGGTCTTTGGCCCGTCAGGCTTCCTAGCGGGCTTAGCGGTCATGGCCCTTACACCGATTTGCGCCATCGCCGTGCAGCATCAAGCGCAGAGAAAGTCTTGACCTTTGCCGCAGATTAGGGTCTAAGCGCCCCCTCAGATTCACCCATACCGCAACCGCGGGAGATTTATCATGGCCAAACCGGCCTCCATCAAAATCCGCCTGAACTCGTCTGCTGGCACCGGCTTCTTCTATGTGACCAAGAAGAACGCACGCACCAAGACCGAAAAACTGCGCATGAACAAGTACGACCCAGTCGTGCGTAAGCATGTTGAGTTTGTCGAAGGCAAAATTAAGTAAGCTTCTCCCTTTGGTGAGATCGGCCTTTTAGGCGCGCTTTGGATATCCAGAGCGCGCTTTTTGGTTTACGTTCGCAATGGGTAAAAAATCTATCCCCCTGCTGGTGAGACGCCTGTAACCTAAGGCCATGGCTAAGTGCTTTCTGCCTTTTGCGGCGAGCCTTTTGGGTGCGACGGGAGGATTGAAAGAAAACACTTGGAAGCGCTTTGGTGCCCATTCTGGTCACCCAACCGCTACTTCAATTCTTTCTGCGACAGCTGTGTCGTCAAGTGTCCGTTTTCTGCGAAAACGGATCGCCCCGCGACGCAGCGAAGCTGCGCACTTGACTACCCAGATGTCGCGCTAATCCTAAACGATCCATTTTGGTGAAGCACGGTTTCCACCAAAATGGGTCCAAGTGAAAAGGCATCCATTTTCTAGGCCTAATGCGTGCGCTCATGTACTGGCAACAAAACGCCCCTACATCCCCAATTCCAAGCGCTCTAGCCGCTTGATCTCGTCGCGCAGGCGGGCGGCCTCTTCAAACTCAAGGTCCGCTGCTGCGGCGCGCATCCGCTTCTCAAGGTCGGCCAGTGCCGCTTTGAAGTTATGCCCGGGTGCACCAGCCTCTGGCAGGGCCTCCGCCTTGCCCCTGCCCTTGCCCTTACCTTTGACGTTGGCCGTCGCATCGCTATCGGCCCCCAGACCAATCGTGACGCCTTCCTTGCCATAGGGGCTATTGAGGATATCGTGAATGTTAGAGCGGATGGATTGGGGCGTGATGCCATTGGCTTCGTTCCAAGCCACTTGCTTAGCTCGACGACGATCGGTCTCATCAATGGCGCGCTTCATCGAGCCCGTGATGGAGTCGGCATAGAGGATCACGCGACCATCAACATTACGCGCCGCCCGACCAATCGTCTGCACCAGACTGGTTTCAGAGCGCAAAAAGCCTTCCTTGTCGGCGTCTAAGATACAGACTAACTGGCACTCTGGAATATCAAGACCCTCCCGCAAGAGGTTGATCCCGATCAGAATATCAAAATTGCCGAGGCGAAGATCGCGAATGATCTCAATCCGCTCCACCGTATCAATATCGCTGTGCATATAACGGACCTTCAGGCCCTGCTCGTGCATATATTCGCTGAGGTCTTCGGCCATCTTCTTGGTCAAAGTTGTCACCAAGACGCGACCACCCGCAGCAATGGTCGTTCGGGATTCGGCGATACAATCGTCGACCTGGGTAAAGCCTTGGCCGGTCACGGGGCGGATTTCAACCGGTGGATCAATTAGGCCGGTTGGGCGGATAACCTGCTCAACAAATACCCCGCCGGTCTGGTTCATCTCCCACGGCCCCGGCGTTGCCGACACGCTGATGGTCTGAGGCCGCATGGCGTCCCATTCCTCAAACCGCAGCGGCCGATTGTCCATACAGGAGGGCAAGCGGAAGCCATAATCCGACAGGGTCTTCTTGCGGCTATAATCGCCTCGAAACATCCCACCAATTTGAGGAATCGTCACATGGCTTTCGTCGACAAACACCAGCGCATTGTCGGGGATATATTCAAACATAGTCGGTGGTGGCTCGCCCGGATTGCGCCCAGAGAGGTAGCGGGAGTAATTCTCAATCCCGGCACACGATCCCGTGGCCAACAGCATTTCGAGGTCAAAATCGGTGCGCTGCTTCAACCGCTGGCCTTCAATCAACAAACCATTTTGCTCAAACCATTCCACGCGGGCCTTGGCTTCCGCTTTGATCTTCTCAATGGCTTGGCTCAGTGTTGGGCGCGGCGTTGTGTGGTGGCTATTGGCATAGACTTTGATGGCTTCAAGGTCCGCGGTCTTCTTGCCCGTCAGCGGGTCAAACTCATGGATCGCCTCGACCTCATCGCCAAAGAACAAGATCCGCCAAGCCCGGTCTTCATAGTGGGCGGGGAAGATATCGAGCGCATCGCCGCGCAGGCGGAAATTACCGCGCGCGAAATAAATGTCATTGCGCTTATATTGCAGCGCCACCAGATCGCGCGTCACCGTTTGCGGGTCGGCCCGATCCCCCGGCTTCAAGACAAAGGTCATGGAAGAATAGCTCTCGACCGAGCCAATGCCGTAAATGCACGAGACCGAAGAAATGATGATCACATCATCGCGCTCGAGGATGGCGCGGGTGGCCGCATGGCGCATCCGGTCGATCTGTTCGTTGATATTGCTCTCTTTCTCAATGTAGGTATCGGTCCGCGGCACATAGGCTTCAGGCTGATAATAATCGTAATAAGAGACGAAATACTCGACCGCATTATTGGGAAAGAAATTCTTGAACTCCCCATAGAGCTGCGCCGCCAGTGTCTTATTATGGGCGAGGATCAGCGCAGGTCGCTGCAGTCGATTGATCACTTGCGCCATGGTGAAGGTTTTGCCAGAGCCGGTGACGCCCAGCAGCACCTGATCCTTATCCCCTTCTTGAGCCGCTGCACACAAAGCCTCAATCGCGGCGGGCTGGTCGCCAGCTGGTTGATAATCGCTCACCAATTCAAAGCGCTTGCCGCCTTCAAACTTCTCTGGCAGATCAGGGCGATGGGGCTGCCAAGCGGGCGGAGCGGCACTGCCGCGCGCATCGAGCACATTATAGTCAAAATCATAGACGAACGGGTCACCGGCAAACTCAACCCCCGTCACCGTTTGGGCATTGGGCTTAGGATCATCAAGCGCATCAGCCTCAGCCCGCAATTTCTTGATATTCTCCCACGCCTGCATCTTGTCCGTTGTCGGATGGGCATTGGGCTTACGAGGTCGGGAGGAAGGGGTACGCGCCATCAGGAGAACATAGGGGGAATATCGCGGTTTGGGTAGGGGTATTCGAGTGAGATGGGGGGGGAATTGGCAGGGTGTTGGGATGAGTTGCATTCCGATTGGGACACTCAACTTGACTTGACATAGCTAACAATCAAACATTTTTATCCGACTGATAGTCAAGAAGGCATATCAATGCCTTTACAATTCAGATTTCATGCAATTTTAGGAGCACTCACCGTGGCATCAATCGACTGGAGCGATAAGGAAAATGACCTGATCGTTGCGGAGTACTTCGACATGTTGCGACTGGAAATTGCCGGGGAGAGTTTCATCAAGGCGGAGCGAAATCGCCAGCTTCAAAAGCACCTGACGAAACGATCTCGCGGGTCTATCGAATTCAAGCATCAGAACATTAGTGCCGCAATGTTGGGGCTAAATCAGCCTTGGATTGAGGGCTATAAACCCATGTCAAACTTTCAGTTTACCTTGGTTGAAGCCGTGGTACGCCAATTAGATAAACCGCATTCTTGGGCAGCGAACGAGTTTTTGGAGCAAGTCCATAAAGGATCCCCAAGAAGTGCCAACTTCAGCGTTCAAGAGGACATTCCACTTTGGATTGGTCCCCCGCCGACAGTATCTAACGCGCCTCCCCCAGTTGAACATACGCTCCTTGAGAGAATTCTGAGAAAATACGACGTCGCTGAGCGCGACGCAGCGAATCGTGCACTCGGCAAAGCTGGAGAAGAGCGGGCTCTAAAGCACGAAGTACAAAGTCTTACATTGGCCGGGCGAACCGATCTGGCGAAGAAAGTTCAATGGACTTCGGAAACTGAAGGCGATGGAGCTGGCTATGACATAGCTAGCTTTGAATTAGACGGCTCCCCGCGCTTGATTGAGGTCAAAACAACAAATGGCTGGGAACGGTCTCCATTTCACATCAGCCGCAATGAATTGGCAGTCGCAGAAGAACGGAGAGACTCTTGGTGCCTTCTTAGGCTTTGGAACTTTGCAAAAGAGCCAAGAGCCTTTGAAATTCGTCCACCGCTAGACGCTCATGTCAGTCTGACGGCAACGAGTTATATGGCGTCATTCGCTTCTGAAAATCGACCATAGCAGACTTAGACTTTGATCTATTCCGCTGTCTTAATGAGTGTTTTTGTGCACCAAAGAAATAACAAAATTTACATGAATTGCCCCCTCACCTCGTTTCTACAATGTTGCCCTCATACTCAGAAGCGCTTTGGTGCTCAATCTGGTCACCCAAATAGGTCCAGACAAAGGAACTCCCCTCTCCTATTGGGAGAGGGGTCGGGGGTGAGGGCTTTACACTCACTGTATCAACACATGCGTGCCAGAGCTTTTCATCTTGTCAGAACTGACGCGCTCCTGCGCAAAGGCCCCCTCACCCCCGTCCCCTTTCCCCCTCAGGGGGCGAGGGGTGCGCGCCGGACACAAAAAAACGCCCCAACCTTTCGGTCAGGGCGCTCTTAATGTTTAGGCTATCGCCTCAGGCCAGACGTGGTTTATTCAACCACAGCTGCCACAACGCCTGCACCAACGGTGCGGCCGCCTTCGCGGATCGCAAAGCGCAGGCCTTGGGTCATGGCGATCGGGGTGATCAGTTCAACCATGATCTTAATGTTGTCGCCTGGCATCACCATTTCAACGCCGTCTGGCAACATGCAGATGCCAGTCACGTCGGTGGTGCGGAAGTAGAATTGTGGACGATAATTGGTGAAGGTGTGACGGCCACCCTCTTCCTTCGTCAGGATATAAGCTTCTGCTTCAAACTTCTTGTGTGGCTTGATGCTGCCTGGCTTACAAAGAACTTGGCCACGCTCAACGCCCGTACGGTCCACACCGCGCAGCAACGCACCAATGTTGTCGCCAGCTTGTCCAGAATCCAGCAGCTTGCGGAACATTTCAACGCCCGTCACGGTCGACTTGATGGTGTCGCGGATGCCGACGATTTCAACTTCTTCGCCAACCTTCACGATACCGGTCTCAACGCGGCCGGTCACAACCGTACCACGACCCGAGATCGAGAACACGTCTTCGATTGGCATCAAGAATGGACGATCCAATGGACGCTCTGGCTGAGGAATATATTCATCAACCGATGCCATCAAAGCCAAGATTGCTTCTTCGCCGATCTTCGCATCACGGCCTTCAACCGCTGCCAAAGCCGAACCCTTGGTGATGGGGATATCGTCGCCGGGGAACTGATAGCTGGACAGAAGCTCACGAACTTCCATTTCAACCAATTCCAGCAATTCTTCGTCGTCTACTTGGTCAACCTTGTTCATGAACACGACCAGGGCTGGCACGCCAACCTGACGGGCCAACAAAATGTGCTCGCGCGTTTGTGGCATTGGGCCATCGGCAGCCGAAACCACCAAAATAGCGCCGTCCATCTGGGCCGCACCGGTGATCATGTTCTTCACATAGTCAGCGTGGCCTGGGCAGTCGACGTGAGCATAGTGACGGTTCGCCGTCTCATATTCCACGTGCGCGGTATTAATCGTAATACCACGCGCCTTTTCTTCTGGCGCTGCGTCGATGTCTGCATAGCTCATCGCCTTCGCACCACCAGCCTTCGCCAGCGTCATCGTGATCGCCGCCGTCAACGTCGTCTTACCATGGTCAACGTGACCAATCGTACCAATGTTGCAATGCGGTTTCGTACGTTCAAACTTTTCCTTAGCCAT
>VYMG01000384.1_pt1 | contig 25179 bp, 25 predicted proteins | sample 5115261 | NCBI WGS metagenome assembly VYMG01 (sample SAMN12291781, study PRJNA351875) | freshwater metagenome | isolation source: freshwater lake | place: USA: Michigan, Wintergreen Lake | collected 2013-08-08
ATAGCGACTCTTGTTCTGGTGTGGGGTAAAATCGAAACGAGTAGGCTTTTTCCATGTCTCACATTTTAGCATATATTTCGTAAATGTGTTAATATTTAACAGTAAAGCCGTCGTGAAACGACGGGGTTTCAGATCCAAAATTTTCGATGAAGTTGATTAAAATCGAGTCAGGGACGGCTCCTTAGTCCATTCTAATTGGCTTTTTCCCTAAGTTATCAAATTCATCTAGTTTTCTAGAAATCTCGGCCAGAGGCGAAAAAATCAGGGACAATGATATAAATAGAGTTATCAACACAAGTAAAGCAATTATGACTGTAGCCACGACGAACGCCCGAGATATTTTCCGCTCCGCCTACGAAAACCGTTATACTTGGGATGAACAATTCCCCGGTTACACTGCTGATATTATCCTCACCCAAGGAGAGGAAGTCCATACGGGCAAAATTCAAGTTAATGCTGATTATACTGTGGAAGTAACGGGCATTGATGACGAGAAAGTGCAAGAAAGTATCTATAATCAAATGCGCGATATTGTTACTCACCGCAAAAGAGGCAATTTTGAGGGTTCCCACGGCAAAAACCAGTTTAATTTCGGGGAAGATGATCCCACCGGTGCGGTAGAAATTCTTGTCACCGGCGATGCTATGGGGTCTAATTATAAAGTCCGCGGCCAGGAAATCTGTCAAGTCAGTCGAGTCATGGGACCGATGGCTTTTACTATTAATACCGAGGAAAGTCTCGATACGGGAGAAGGTTATATTTCTATTCGCTATAATGCCATTTTCCGCAATGCCAAAACCGATGAATTAAAGGGAAAACGTGACTTTAAGGAAACCTACGAAAAAATCGGTAATTATTATTTACCCTCCTGTCAAGTGATTAACGCAATCGACGCCGGGGGCGAAAAATCCACCACAGAATTCACTTTTACCAATCTGCAGCTTTTACAATCTTAAGGGTTATTCCCGCCCAAAAAGCGTTAGGATCGAGGTAACTACACTGTAATAAATCTCTGACCAGAGGCTGATTATGTCTTTAACACTGACCCCCAATAACGTCGAACAAGTCTTAGATGAAATGCGCCCCTACCTGATGTCCGATGGTGGTAACGTGGAATTAGTCGAAATCGACGGGCCAGTCGTCAGACTGCGTCTTCAAGGAGCTTGCGGTTCCTGTCCCAGTTCCACCGTAACCCTGAAAATGGGCATCGAACGTCGTCTCCGGGAAATGATTCCCGAAATTGCCGAAGTTGAACAAGCTTTCTAAATCTTGGGTTAATTAATTCTCACCACCGCCCGATTGACTAAGTTAAATTAGCGATCGGGCATAATATTGATTATATATTTTTTTCTGCAAGATTGATAAAATTACAGAATTAATTAAGATAAAAAGTATCTTTTTTAGCCAATTAACCAGACAATTAAGCATTAACATATACTTGAAAATTTTTATTAAAACTCAAAAATTATGACGGAAAATATCCCCACCATTGTGGTCATGCACGGCGACCAAACTGGAGAAGAACTATTACTAGAAGCCCTGAGAGTATTGCAACCCTCAATAATTCGTCAACCGCTTAACTTTGCCGATTTTGATCTTAGTTTAGCCCAGCGTCGCCAGAGTAACAATCAAGTGGTTTATGAGGCCGCCGAAGCGACTCTCAAAACCGGATTAGCCCTCAAAGCTGCTACTATTACCCCAGAAATTAAAGGGGATGTGGGCAGTCCCAACGCTATTTTAAGAGAAGCAATGAATTCTCAGGTAATTCTCCGCATCGGTCGCCGTATCCCCGGTATTCGTCCGATTGGGGGCGTTTATTCTCCCATTGCCATTGTCCGCATGGCCGTTGACGATGCCTACGGGGCCAAAGAATGGCGAGAAACCACGGCCACCAGCGATGAAATTGCCTATCGCACCTCGCGCATTTCTAGGGCTACCAGTCGCGCTGTGGCCGAGTTTACCTTTCAACACGCCAAAAAAACCGGGGCGCGGGTATTTGGCGGCCCAAAATTCACCGTCAGTGCCACCTACGAAGGGATGTTTAAAGAGGAATTAGACGCGGCAGCCCAAAGACATCCGGAAGTACGTTATCAACCCCTGTTAATTGATGCAACTTTTGCTCTACTTTTACAAACCGACGGCGAAGCTTTGGTGATTCCGGCCCTTAATCGCGATGGCGATTTATTATCGGATTTTGTCTTGCAACTCTATGGCAGTATTGCCGGGGCCGAAAGTTTAGTTTTGGGATTTGATGAGGAGACTTTAGCGGTTAAAACTATTATGGCAGAAGCTCCCCACGGCACAGCCCCCGCTTTAGAGGGCAAAAATATTGCTAATCCCATGGCGATGATTTTAGCCTCGGCAGCTTTGTTAGGTTATATCGAAACTAGCGAAGCGCGCAAGGCTTCTCGGGCGATTTATGAAAGTGTCTTTGAAACTATTCACGAGGGCAAAAAAACCCCCGATTTAGGGGGACAAATGACCATGAGTGAGTTTACCGATGAGGTGATTCGTCGCGTGGTCAGTAAGTTAGAAGTTTGGTCTGCTTTGGGGTAAACGAACTCATCTGATTGCTATCTTAACAGGAGTTTGAAGAAAAGCTAATCCCAAAAAATAAGAATTGTTGCAAAGGCCTTGCTTTTGTTTGTGTAATGGAATATCTTTGCAGGATTAGGATAAAGACAATGAAACTACAAACTTTGACAAAAACTCTGACTATTGCTCTGATTGGTGTAGGAGCTGCCTTGACCTTACAATCACCGAGCCAAGCTGCAGACGATCCTCTATTCATTTGTGATCGGGACTCCAGAGGGATTCCCACAACTTACTATATTGGTGAGGGGGATAAAAGACCAATTATTTATTGGAAACGTGAAATATTTAGTGATGCTGGCTATCCTCCCCAACTCCGGTGCGAACAAGTAACTGGTCGATTCAACAGATTATCTGAACGGCTAGTGGTCTTGACCGTCCTAGTCGTTTAAACTTATTATTTACACTCTCAAAAAAAGAAGATGCTGTAAGGGTTGTGCAAGGGCTATTCGATTTGCGGGCAGGAAGAACTGTTAGTGGTTCTAATCCTAAACCACTATCGGAAAGTTCTGCCGATGGAAAAACAATTACCATCGACTTTCAAAATTTTCTGCGTAATGTTGCCCCTGAAAATAGCCCGTCTTCAGGTAGTTCCGCTGGTGAGACTCCAGCGACAACAACCCAACCCAACCAATCTCCTTCTGGCGGTTCTCGCTGGTAAACGAGTTTTGATCGTTTCTTCTGTGATAGACTTTCCTGATGACTAAACAAGGCTCGGTTTTCCTGGCTTCGCTTGTTCAAACAATTATCTAAATATCTAAAATAGATAATAAATACTCACAAGTAGGAACAAAAATCCAAATAAACTCGACCTGCTAGGGATTCAGTTAGTCGTAGATCGCATGAAATATTTTTCCAAGATATCTGGTACCTGTGCTGGCATTTTACTCGTGGGGGGACTGCTGGCACAGTCCCTTCATCCCAAGACCGTTGCTTGGGAGGTTAACTCAGACAGTGGTTCCCGTCAGTCAAGTACAAGTGAAAAAGCATCAGAACAGCAATTGCATCAATTAGCCCGCGCAATTACTGTGAAGATTTTATCGAAAGAAGGATCAGGATCGGGAATTTTAGTTCGTAGAGAAGGCCAAGTTTATACGGTTCTGACCAACCAGCACGTTCTTGAACAAGCTTCTGACAACTATTATCGAATCCAAACTCCTGATGGTCAAATTTATCAAGCAAAAGTGTTAAATTCCATCAATTTTGATGGTAATGATTTGAGCCTATTGTCTTTTCACAGTTCTCGAACCTATTTGATCGCCTCATTCGGGGATTCGTCGAATATAAGAGTGGGTGATGCCGTATTTGCAGCCGGTTTTCCTTTTTTTCAAGAGCGTCGTGATCAAAATAGCGGGTTTATCCTGACGACTGGTCAAATTTCGATGTTGAGTGACCAGACATTTGACGGTGGTTATCGCATCGGCTATAACAATCGTATTGAAAAGGGAATGAGTGGGGGTCCCTTGCTTAATGACCAAGGTCAAGTAATTGGTATTAATGGACTTGATGCCAGTCCGGTTTGGGGGAATTCCTATACTTTCAGTGATGGCTCGGTGGCTTCAAAATTTCTCAAAAGACAGATGAATCAATTTAGTTGGGCTATTCCTAGCCAAACTCTCTGGCAGTTGGGGCTAAAATTCTCGGATCACCCTTCTCGATCGCCATTCACTCCATTGCAATTGTCTCCCCCGCAAACAGGAAACTCATTTCCCACACCACCATCTAGAGAGCGCAATATCTGGTCGGGATGGTATCGGTGAAACCAAGCCGTTATCCTTATATTAGGTCAGGATCATGAATAAATTTTATGGACTTGCGCTGGCATTAATCAGTGCCTTAACTCTCTTAAGCCAATCTCGAATAGCCATAGCATTAAAGCCAGAGCAAGTAAATGGTATTGCCCGGGAAATTACTGTTTTAATTCCCTCAGAAGATGACGGAGCGGAAGGGATAGTTCGTCAAAATGGTTCAGGAGCAATTATCGCTAGAGAAGGAAATAACTATACGGTTCTTACTGCCAGCCATGTTTTGTGTAAAGATTATGAAGTTAATTGTAAGAACTATTATTACGAGTTACAGGTAGTAACTCATGATGGCAAAAAATATTCTCTTAACCCTAATAGTATTAGAAAGTTGCCAGAAGTAGACCTAGTGGTCTTTCAATTCACTAGCGATCGGGATTATCGCCTAGCTACCTTAGCTAATTATGAATTAGCTGACGAACAATTTATTTTTGCTTCTGGATGGCCCGACCCGAAATTTGTTGGTAAGAGAGAAAGATTTTTTAATGTTGGTAAAGTGTTGCCCAAAGCCATTAGCCCTTTGTTTAAAATCTTTCCGCCTTCCTTTGGTTATGAGCTAATTTATACTAGCGTCACCTATGGGGGTATGAGTGGCGGACCGGTATTAGATACAGAGGGGAGAGTAATCGGAATTCACGGGCAAAATGAGGGGGAAAAAATTAAAGAGGTGCGAGTAGCAATTGGCTTTAGTCTCGCTATTCCCATCACTACTTTTTTGAAATTAGCACCCCAGTCTGGCATTCAAGGGCAGATAAATGTCGAGAGTTCGCCCCCTAATACTTTATCTTTGCAAGAAATTGGTGATCAATTGTACAAGGCTTTTGAAGTTCCCAATAATAACGACACTAATCCCCTAAACTGGCTTAATCAAGGTAATAAAATGTGGCGGTTAGGACAATTAGCCCTCGCCTATGCCGCCTACGAAAAAGCCTTGCAACTCGATGCTCAACTCTATCAAGCTTGGTACGGTAAAGGTCTGGTCTTGACCTACTGGAAACGCCCCCAAGAGGCGCTCGCTGCCTACGAACAAGCTCTCAAAATTAATCCTAACTCCGATACTGCCAAAAAACTGCGAGACAAGCTCCAAGAATCTTTAGGGGTAAGAAATACCCCTCCTGTAACTCCCCCACAACCAACCACCGCGCCCACCGTCGAGCCTTCACCACAGCCCTCTAATCCAAGGAGACTATGGTAAAGTCAGCAGGGAAAATGCGGGTTAGCTAATAGTGAGTCCCACCAATTTAGCTAAGGATGCTTGAATTGCTCGTAGTTCTGCGGGAGGATTTCCGAGAAACTCTTCGTTACTGGCTAAAATCATCACATTATAGGCCTGCACCGCCGCCAGCAATTTAGCTGGAACTACCTTCTTATCTTTGGTCAGTCTCTCTAAGAGGGCTAATAAGTCTTCAATAACATTTAATGGCGGTGCGCCGGGGACTGCGTAAAGAGCGGCAATGACAGCATTGATATTATTACCCGCCTGAGCATCTCCTGTTAAGATGCTCAGTATCGATTCCTGAACGGCTGGGGGAATCGGCGTACCCGTGGGGGAGGTTAAATTATTATCAGCTAACTGAATATTCAGAGAAGCCGCCGCCTGATTAACAGCGATTTGAGCCGGTTCTCCCCCCTGAAATTCCGTCCTGACGAAGGGGATGGGGAAAGTTTGACCAGCAAAATCACTGGTGGAAAGAATTGGTCCGGTGGCATCGGATTGGTTGCCGGTTTGCGCCATACCGGGAGAGACTAGGGAATTGGTCAGCAAAACCGCCGCCACTAGGGAAACTTGCCAATTAGTTAACCATTTCATCAACATGGTCTTAATCTCCATTCAAAAAGCTAAATTAATAGGATAAAAACTGACTAACGGGGGAAAAAGTAATTGTAGCCGATACTCATGACGAAGCGAGCGCCGTCCCCGGCATTGCCCGTTAAATCAGCACCGGCAAGGTTAATCGTCAAGGGGACTTTCGGGAAAGGAATCAGAGAAATACCTGCGTTTAAATCTTGACCCGACCATTCGACAATGGCCGAGACCGGTTCAACAATTCGTAAACCCGCACTAGCAAAGACACCCAGTGAATTTACCCCATCTTCGATGGCTCCTTCCGAGCGAAAACGACCACCACCAACACCCAAAGAGAGCGTCAATTGACTAAAGGGTTCTTCCGTTGTTTCTGTGAACTGAAAAAATTTGCTCACCACCCCGTAGATACTGCTACCGGCATCTGTCTCACCCCAGCGAATGGCGTTTTCAAATCCTAGGGCCACAGCAAAACCTTCTGGCAGAGAACGGTGAATTTTAAAGCTAAAACTACCCCGTCCGGCATTATCACCAAAAAGGCTCAAAATCGCCAGAGTTACATCTAAACCGACAATTTTCTGGGGTTCTCCTAAACCGACCCCTAGAGCTAACCCACCATCTGCTTGATTGGTAAAACGGGTTCTCGACTGGAAACCGAAACCACCGAAAATCTGCCCAAAATTCGCTCCAAAACCGATGGGAGTAGAAATACTGGCACTAGGGGCAACCACAAATTCCGCCAGTTTCACAGAAAGGGTTTTCGGTTCCTCAATCAGAAAATCTTGACGTAAACGCTGCAATTCGGGGGAAACATTGGTATCAACGGGGGTAGATGCCTGTGCTTGCCATTTTTCGACTTCTGGCGAGTTATTATCTCCTGCTGGTAAAAGCTGACTCGCTTGCATTGTCCCTAGATTCGCCTTCCATTCTTCTAGGGTTGAAATTGTCCTGGTCTTTTCTGTTGCTAAAGTATCGAGGGAAGATTTCTCTAGTTTATTTTCTAAGGGTGAGGGCAGATTACTATCGGCTAATCCCTCTGTTGTCAAGAAGGAATTGGTTGTCAGAACTCTTTCTCTCCTCTCTAATTCCACGGGGGAATTAATGATAATTTTTTCCTGGGATACCCGAATAGAAGCATCGTCAATGTCTAAGGGAGAAGGAAGGGCCTTCACCCCATCGCAAAGTATGGCTGTCCCCAAACAGGATGCCATGAAAATTCCTCCAGAAAATATCTGTCTCATCTGGTTGTTTCTTTTGGCTTTTTTTGACAACACTCTCAGCTTTCCTCACAGACGAAGTTAATTGGCAAGAATTGTAACTGATTTATTCTTAGATAGCAAGTTATTAAACCTGTTCGTTATCAATCATGGAATCCCCTAGATTTTTTCTTAGATAAGTAGGGAGGCACAATTATTTGTAGGATGGGTTAGCGGTAGCGTAACATGAGCGGGCGTTGGGTTTCATGCTTCAACCCAACCTACGTTCATCTTATATTTAATTCCACCCAGGAATCCCCTAGTGCGCCTAAATGAAATGTAAAATATTTACGACCTCTATTCTTGGATTCCCCAGTTGTACTGCCTCTCCGTTCACGAATCAAATAGGCGGATTATCGAAAAAATCAGGTCTAAAACCTCGCCTTAAGGCGAAAAGTTTTGGAAGCGGGGCATAAATCCCCGTTACAAAAACGGCCTCGGAACCCCCTGCCTCCGTTAAATTGCTAAAACTAAAAAAAGCGGGTTGAACCCCGCTTGTAATCAAAAACTAAGCCAACTTAAAGGCATCTCGCCAACACCAGCGCAACAGGGTAAAAGCTATCAAACCTTTAACCACTTCTAGAAACCAGTAACCAATCTGCAAGGACATCATTTCTCCGGACATTCCCGATGTGGTAACGGGGGACAGTAAACCCATGGCGCTCAGATTGGGAGTGAGAAAATAGGTGTAAATTAGGGTGATTACTAAGAGAACACCGGCGAATAGGAGCGATCGATGTTCGGGGAGATGGATTAAGGTATGATAGCGGTGGAAGACAACAAAGCTACACAGCACAATCGCCGCACAAACTAATTCCAGATGGTTAAAAATGCCAAACAGCAAGTAACCAGCACTGGCAAAGCCATTTTGTGTCATCATGCCAGCTACGGATAAGCTGGGGAGAATGATTAAATCGATGACGAAACTGGCACTTAACCAGAAACCGAGAACAACCATGGCTAGGGTTGTCCAATTAAACCAAGACCAATAACGCTCAACAAAAGTTTTCATTAGGCTTGCTCCTCCTTGCCTTTCTAACTTAATTGTAAAGAGCGTTCGCCAAAATTCAGGCCAGTTTTTTGGTAATTCTTAGCAATTCTTATCAATTCTGAGGGCAACCAAACAATCCCGCTCTTACCTCTAGATTTGGCTACCCGCTCGGGGCAGAATTGTAAAGATTTATCAACAAGTGTCAAAAAAACCTTTAAATATTGACCAAGCTGACGATTCTAGACTTACCCTAAAACAATAACTAACTATCTAGGGGTTTACTGTTATGGATAAGGATTTTCGTAACTATCGCATGGTTTGCACCCTCACCTTCGGAGATATTTACGGACAAATAATCGTTTGGTTAATCGTTATTTTTCTTACTCTGGCTTCCACTCTAGCTCTTTGGAGTAGCACTAGACAAATTTTCGCCCTCGCTACCGTAGGGTTAGTCGTCGTCCTCTCTTTGCCTTTTTTACTCTTTGCTTTCGTTACTACCCTCCTCAATCATATTGAATTCGTTCCCATCGAAGCGGAAACCAACATTCGTCGCGGTTCTGTCCCCGGAGTTAGCGGCAGCCGTTTACCCGCAGCTGGCTAAATCCGACCAAATCCCCAATAAATAATCTAGAGACGTTGTCAGCAACGTCTCTAGCAGTTTTTGCCATTGTTTGCGTCGGGGTTTCTCATCCTTAATTTTTGTAAATTTTTGTAAATTTAACTTGTTTTTAAAAACTTTTTCTGGTAGGGATTATCCAGAGAAAAATAGATGAAAGAGGGAAATTGTCAAGATAATAATCTTGTTTGCTGCCTGATCCCGGTCAATGATAAATTTTAAAATACCTAGTCTTTTACATTTTCCCAACTCTCGGAGTGATCCCCGATGTTAAAAAATCTCTTTGGTGGCAAAAAATCTGACTTTTACCTAGAACTAAAAGAAACCGATGGTGAACAAAAAGCGACAGCAACCACGGCAGCAGCCGCGCCTGTTGTGGAAGCGCCTGCCCCTGCTGTGGAGTCTGCTGCCGCCCCCGTAGCCGAGAAAAAAGCCAAAAAAACTTCTGTTAAGAAAGAAAAGCAAGTAAAAGAAACTCCCGCCGCTCCTGTGAGCGCACCAGCACCCTTAGCCCCTACTAACGGTAAAGTAGAGCCGCAAGAAGTGGAATTTGCGACAAAATACTTGATTACTCCTAGTCTGTCTCGCCGTCGCCCTGGTCCAAGTTTGAATGGTTTCAAAGACATGGCGCGCAAGGCGAAACTACCTGCTAACCGCCGCTAAATCCCCCCGGATTGCTTTCTCAACAAAAAAAGGAGAGCTTTCTTTGACTCTCCTTTTTCATCAGGGTGCATCTACTGAATCAAGTGTAGCAGAGAGTTTTTTTGAGGTTGGTTATTTAGGCTACTGCCTAGAGTATTTTGGCGATAATTATTACCTGTCTTCTTGGGTAATTTTTAAAACCTAGGACTAGGTTGACTGGTGGACAGGTGCAAAATCAGTCTTCATATCTCGATTCGGCAACACCATTAGGGATTAACTTTCGCCGCTCGGATTAGCCAACCGATTACCCCACCCGTAACACCACTGAGGATCGAACTGATCGAAGCGGTGATCACCACTACTCCTATCTGTTTCCAGTTTTTCAATTCTCCGACTTTTTCGGCGAGATCGGTGGTTTTCCCCGCCGCGTTCTCTATAACTTTAACTCGATCGCTTAAACCCTCTATCTTCGCGTCTAGGGTTCGGATATCGCCTTTAATTTCCGACTGCCCTAACTCTAAATTCTTCTGTCCGTTTTCCATGGTGATTAGTCGGCTTTCCATGGTGATTAGTCGGTTTTCCATGGTGGTTAGTCGGTTTTCGATCGCCTTCTGTCCGTTGGCAATGCCGATAATTAAATCCTCTAATCTTTTTAAATCTTTTTCAGTTGCGGCTGTCATCAGTTAAACTCCTATTAGTTGAATTTTTTCTCATTATCAACTTCCCTCCCAGATTTTTAGATAGGCGTTTTCCATATTTTGAGCGAATTTTTTCCCTTGCCAGAGGGGAGCTATGTCACGATTTCCTAACAGTTGATGGCTGATGTCTTGACGAAGGGAGCGATCGAGTCCTAATTTTACTCCCCAGTCGATATATTCTGTCTCATTCCAGCCAATTCCGACTTCAATACCAGCATTAATCATAAAAGTATAACTATTGCGGGCGGAAAATTGTTCTCCTACCAGTGTAACTAAAGGGATTCCTTGCCATAAAACTTCTAAGGTGGTGGTAGCGCCATTGTAGGGATAGGTATCTAACACCACATCGGCAATCTGTAAATTAGCGCGATGGGTATATTCATCTATATCTCTCGGTAAAAACCGCAATCTTTGGGGATTAACTCCCTCCTGAATCGCTATTTCAGTAAATAATTCTTGAATTTTTTCAGTCTTACCGACTCCCTTAATCAGAAAATAACTATTGGGTACTTGTGCGAGAATTTTCAGCTGAAGTTTAATGGTATCAGGATGGCGTTTCATGCCACTTTGTACGGAAAAATAGATGGTAGCATCGGGGGGAATTTCTAAATCTTCTCGACGTAGATTGGGAGTGCCGATTTCAAAACCATCCACTGCTAAATATGTCTCTGGTAAACGATAGATTTTTTCTCGATAATATTCCTCCGCTTGCTGGGGTAAAACGTAGGGATCGGCGATATAGTAATCAATAGCTGCTAATCCAGAAGCATCCCAACCTAACCAAGTCACTTGTTTTGCCGCGGGTTTCAGCGCCATAATCTGATTGGTGAGATTATGGGTTAAACTATCTAAATCTACTAGAATATCTATCTGATCTTGTTGAATTTGTTGGGCAACTTCTAGGGGATTTTGAGCGTAGGGAAAATGACGGATAATATCTCGGCTATCCCGGAACCATTGACGGGTAATTTCATCTTCTTTTTGGTTAATAGTATAGATGGCTATTTGCAATTTTTCTCGATCATGATGGTGAATTAACCAACGACTTAACCAACCGACGGAATGATGTTTTAAGGTACTGGCAAGATAACCGATCGTTAGTTTTTCTGGAACTTTTTTGATCGTAAGCAAAGGAGTTTTAAAACTATTATTATCAAGGAAAATTTCGGCGACGCGATTAGTTAATTGTCGATTGGCTAAGGCTCGATCGCCTAGGTAGGGTAAAGGACTAGAAACATTGAGAAAGCTAGTTTTAATAATTGGTTCTAAAGTGATATTTTTCTGACGGATTAATTCCTGTAATAAATTCTGATATTCTTGATAAATATGCTCAATTTCTTGCCAAACTCCCCAGCGCAAAAGTATTAACAAAATTAGATAATTACTGTATAACTTTAGGGTTGGAGTTAGACAAATTTCTCGCAATTGATAGGCAGTTATCAAAGAATTATCAAAGTCTTCGGCTAAAATATAGAGGTTAACTAACTGTTCTAAAAGACTCAGATCATTTGGTCTTAATTGCAGACAAAGTTTAATAATTTCTACTCCAAAAGTGGGACTTTGTTGCTCGTTGGTGACTCGTGCCGCTATCTGAAAAGCTTGCGGGATAAAACTATCAGCTAATTCCTCTAGGTAGGGTAAACTTGCTTGAGCTAAATCTAAAGTTAATTCGTGGGGATATAAAAGACTTTTGAGAACTACATTTAAAAGCAATTTTTGATCGGGATTATATCTGAGATTGTCTTGAATAGGATAATTAAGTAGTTCTTCTGGATCGAATATTTCTAAATCTAAAGCTAAATCGAATAAAGCTAATAAATTATTAATTGACTTGGGAACAATTTCCTGTAGATGATAGCGAAGATATTCTACAGCTGCCAGATCACCTTTGCTTTGTTGTCGTCGCGCTTCTGCGTCTAAAACTGCTTCTAATTCTGCTTGCCATTGCTTAACTTGTTCGGGATTTCCTTCCCTGAAAACATTTTGCCACATCACCTGTGCTGCTGCTTCTAAATTTTGCAGAAGATAGGCAACTCCCAAGTACCAATAGTCAGAAATATTTTCGGGATTGTTATCGATTAGTTCCTCGTAAATTGCCGCAACTTGAGGATAATCTTCGGCAATTAAAGCTTGATAAGCGTCAGGATGCCACATAAATCAGTTATCAGTTTTTTGAGATAATATCTTCAGAAAATCTTGATGTTCTTGACTGGCTAAACCTTGCTGTAAAACTGTCAAAACCTGTCCTAAGTTACCCGCTAATAAAGCATTAACATCTAACCAAAGACCAAGGAAAACCTGCGAGTAAATTATCCCTCGACTATCGGGTTCAAGTTTAATATATTCTCCAGCATTTAATCGGAACCAATCTAATTGACGTTCATAAACTCGCCAAACAAGATATTCTTGCACTTGATTACGACGATAAACTCGCCATTTATTGTGGAGATCATAGGAAGCACTAGAAGCGGCGATTTCTACGATTAATTCTGGCGCACCTTCGATATAATCATCGTTACTAATAGTTGATTGTCCAGCAATTTTAATTCTTAGTAAAGCATCCGGTTGTACCTCATTATCTGCATCCAGACGCACTGTGGTATTATCCGCAGACATCACCCCAATTGTGGCAGCTTTATAGACCCCTAACCAAGTTAAAATATCAGAATGAGGTTCTCCATGACTCTGCACTCGCACAGGAGAAGACATATAAACTATTCCTTCAATTAATTCGGCTTTTTTTATTTCAGAAAGGTTCTGATAACGGCACTCAAATTCCTGGCGACTTAGTTGATCCCCATTTTCTAAAGGAGGGGTTTTAGGGAGGGAATAAATAGGTTCAGAAGTGATCATTTTATTTACCCCGAACAACAGTAGATTTATCCTCCCCTAGTCCAGTGAAAAGGTGACATTTAGGGGGATAAAGCTCAAAAAGAATTGACTCATAACTGGAAACTGTCAACTTAAAACTTACATCTGATAACTGATAACTGATAACTGAAATTAAACCACTTTAGCGATAGCAACTTCTAGTTTATCCATAGCCTCATCTACTTCTGTTTCCGAGACAATTAAAGGAGGGACAAAACGGAGAACTTTCGGACCGGCCGGAGCAATTAATAAACCCTCTGTCAAAGCTGCATTAACAATGGTAGATGAAACCAACTCACTTTCTGAATTAATTTCCAGACCATTAATTAAACCCCAACCGCGCACATCGACAAATAGATGGGGATATTGAGAAGCAATCACGCGTAAACGGCTGCGTAATTGTTCCCCTCGGTGCTGGACATTTTCGAGAATATGATCCCGTTCAATGGTTTGTAATACTGTTAAAGCTGAGGCACAAGCGAAAGGATTACCTCCAAAGGTACTCGCATGACTACCCGGTTCAAACACATCACAGAATTTTCTGCACATCATCGCACCGATGGGAATACCACCCGCTAAACCCTTAGCAGAAGTGAAAATATCCGGTTCTACTCCTAAATTCTCATAACCCCAGAGTTTACCAGTTCTTCCGACTCCCACCTGTACTTCATCAAAGACAAGCAAAATGTTATTTTCGTCGCAAATTTGCCGTAAACGTTGGAAATATTCGATATCTCCCGGACGAACTCCCCCTTCACCCTGCAAGGGTTCCAACATAATCGCAGCCACCCGACGATTACCCTCATCGAGATCAGCGATCGCATTTTCCACCGCTTCGATATCATTATAGGGAATATAGGCAAACCCCGGCATCAGGGGTTCAAAGTCTTTTTGATACTTCGGTTGACCGGTTGCGGTGATGGTAGCTAAAGTCCGACCGTGAAAACTAGCGTGAGCGGTTAAAATAACCGGCTGTTCGAGGAAATCTAGCACCGTATGGGCATATTTTCGTACTAATTTAATCGCCGCTTCGTTCGCTTCCGCACCAGAATTACAGAAAAAGACTTTATCAGCGCAGGAATGATCGACAATCCATTTAGCTAGTTCCCCTTGTTCGGGAATATAGTATAAATTCGAGACATGATGGAGTTTTTGGATTTGCTGGCTAACCACTGCAATTAAAGCGGGGTGAGCGTGACCGAGGGTACAGGTGGCAATTCCCGCAACAAAATCAAGGTATTGTTTACCGGAAGTATCCCAGAGAAGACAGCCTAACCCTTTGGCGATCGCAATAGGGAAGCGACCATAAGTATTCATCACATAGCTGTTAAAACTATCTCGATCGAAGGGTTGATTCGGGTTTAAATTGGGAGTGGGATCAACTAGGGTTGGTTCTAAAAGGGTTTCTGGACTCACTGGGGAACTCCTGCGCGATTAGACTTGACACTCTCGCCGTCAAGCTAGGCTGTGACGGGAGATTCTTGCTTCTACTCCTCTTAACTAGACACAATCCGAAGACTATGCCCCCGTCAGACCGAATCCACAAGCGTTTTACGGCTCTAACGGGAGTCCTCTCGCGACCTTGAGATAGGGGAAATTATAATCAAATCCGTCTGAGAAGGACGGGTTATTTAGATTAAAAACTGATTTTATTGTAATTTACTAGACAGTCTTAGGGGTGAATTTTGCTTGTCTATCAGTGAAGATAAATATCGTCGGCTGCGTCAGGAATTAATCGGGGGAATTTTTGCCCTGATTGTGGTATTTTTGCTGGGTACGCTTTGGTATCATCTGATCGAGGGTTGGAGTTGGCTAGATTCGGCCTATATGACGATTAGTACCCTCGCTACCGTCGGTTTTGGCGAAATTAATCCCCTAGGTGAACGGGGACGACTGTTTACAATGGTTTTGATCGTGATGGGAGTAATCACGATCGGTTATATTGTTAATCGCTTGACCGAAGCTTTAATTCAAGGCTATTTTCAAGAGGGACTCAAACAGAGACAGGAGAAACGCGTGATCGATCGACTATCGGAACACTATATCATCTGTGGTTTGGGTCGCACAGGCAGACAGGTGGCGATCGAATTTCACGCCGAAAATATTCCTTTTGTAGTCATTGATACAGACCCCCTACAGGTAAATCGGGCCAAAGAATTAAATTATATTGTTGTTCAAGGAGATGCCACCTTAGATAAATCTTTACAAATGGCAGGAATTGAACGCGCTATTTGTATTGTGGCCGCTTTAACTTCCGATGCGGAGAATTTATATACAGTTTTGTCTGCTAAAACTCTTAATCCGAAAATCCGCGCCATTGCTAGGGCCAGTACCGAGGAAGCAGTACAAAAATTACAACGGGCCGGGGCCGATGCGGTGGTATCTCCCTATATTACCGGCGGTAGAAGATTAGCGGCCGCAGCCCTACGACCCCAGGTGATGGATTTTGTTGATGGGATTTTAACCGGAACCGATCGATCGTTTTATATGGAAGAGTTTTTAATCGATCCGAGGACTTGTCCCTGTGTCGGTTTAAGTCTTAGTCAAGCACATTTAAGATATCGATCGGGGGCGTTAGTTTTGGCTATACGTCGGGCTGATGGTACGCTAATAGGGGGACCGACTGGCGATACGGAATTAATGGCCGGGGATCTGTTAATTTGTATGGGAACGGCCGAACAATTACGCAGTTTAACTCAGATTTTAATTCCCATGCGATCGGATGGTTTACGTTTACCGAAGCATTAGTTAAAGGGTCAATAAAAAATCTACTGGTAGCATTGCGGGAACAGGGGAAACAGCAAAATCTCTTAGGTTTCGCGTTATGATTATTTCTAGCTTTTCCGATTCAGCAACGGCACTGGTAACGGCATCTTCAAAATCTTTCATCGGACTTGTCAATGCTTGCCTAATTATTGCATCTGTCACCCTAGCAACTTGCAAATTCTCTAGAAGACTTATCACCAATTTTCTTGAGACTTCTCTTCCGTTTTCTCTTGACAAAATATAATAAATATTAGTGACGGCATGACCAGAAATATATCCTTGAGTTTTACCTGTCTTAACTGTATTTAATGCTTGTACAGATGCTTGAAAATGTGGTTCACGCTTACCCAAAACATCTAGCAATACATCACTATCGAATAAGACTCGTTTCACCGATACTTCTCCACTAAATAATCAATATACGATTCTTTGGGGTCTTCTGAGCCTAAATCAACAACCCCCACTAAGTTTCTTGTCCAAGAATCAAGATCGCTTAAGTCATCTGTTAGGGAATGAGAGGTAGTTTCTGAGGATACATTCTGACGAAAAACACGCCCATATTCTAATGCTTTCTCAAAAGCCTCCTCATTAGAAATTGATCCAGAAAGATTATCTAACCAGTTTTCAGACGAAGATTTTTCAGTTTCTAAATCGACCAAACCTGTTAAATTTTGTCTAGAGGCATCAATATCGCTTAAATCATCTGTTAGGGAATGAGAAGTAGTTTCTGAGGATACATTTTTAGGATTAAATCGCTCTTCAATTCTGAAAATTATTAAACTATAATAGGCTCTCAGTTGGGTGACTAAAGATTTGTCAGTATCTTGGAAATATTCGGTTATAGTACGATTAGAAACCGATAGAGCATTTTTAGCTCCCTGGTAAATTTGCTCTAGTTCTGAATCGGCAAACATATCAATAAACACATCTATCGTTTCCGAGAGAAGGAGTGAACCTTCCACCACTCTGATTAAATCGGCTTTTTCTTCACCAGTCTTTCCCTCATTGATCTGAGCAAGGCCGATAAATAATTTAGCATAGGCAGTTACTCTATCGGTAAATTCATTGATAATCTCAATCAAATTTATTGCCGAAACCTCATTCTTATATTGTTCCCATACCTGAAACCATAATTCATCAATTTGACAAAATATATCGGCTCTTGCTTGATAAGTTTTAGAGTTATCCTTAACTTGCTCAACTAAAATTTGAGTTTCTTGTAGTAAATTATCCAGTATTATCCGATCAGAATCGTTGGCAATTTGAGCAAGTTTATCGGTAATATCTTGTAGATTTTCTAACAAAATTTGCCCTAAATTTTCCCGTTCGACCGAACTTGGCAGACTATTCATCGTATTTAACGCTCCTAAGACTGAAGATCACACAGAAATGAGTAGTCAAAATCATCAGCCCTAAACCTCCATTGTAAGGATTTTGGGGTCTGAAGGGGTGATTATAGTTACTATAGCCTCTGAGGGAGATAGATTGATTACTGTTCACTCTTAATTCCCCTGACTCGGAGACTACTGGCTCCTTGCTCCTCAATCTAGCGTCTGTGAGGAATTCAGAAATTGAGGATGAGATGTTAGTACAATCGGGGAATAGTAAAATAAAAACCCCTATTGCTCATGAGTCAAAATCCCAATTCTTCCTCGCGACCACTGCAGCCGCTGCCGGTTCCCTCCATCCCGATACCTCCCTCAGAGTTAATCACGGAAATCAGCATGGGGATAACTGAAGAAATGACGCAACAAGTGGCGATACCGACCAAAGCCGTCCAGAATATGCCACAAAATAGTCAAATTACCACCCTACGTCCGCCCCAAAATCGCGCTCCCAGTCAGGCTGCTTCTCCCCAAACCCCACCCCGGCCTGGTCGCGCCCCCAATCAACCCACCCTAGAACATTTGATCCGGATGGCCTTTGATCGGGGTTATTCGGACGTTCACCTGGGAGTTGGAGAAAAACCCCGGATGCGGGATCGTGGTGAAATGCTCATTCTCGACTATCCCGAAATTGACATCAACACTTTTTATAGTTGGTTACGGGAAATTCTAGGAGAAGAAGAAATCCTTCGTTTTAAAAAAGACCTAGAATTTGACGGTGCAACTCAGTACGAATTCGCTAGAGTGCGGATTAATATCTTTGAAAGTCTGCGCGGTCCGGGGATGGTTTTGCGTCTGATTCCCATGAAAATCCTCACTATGGAACAATTGCGCTTACCGGCGGTGTTCCGGAATGTGTGCGATGTGCATAAAGGATTGATTTTAATCACCGGTCCGACGGGTTCAGGGAAATCCACCACCCTAGCGGCAATGATCGATTACATCAATAAAGAACACGCCAAACATATTATCACCATCGAAGACCCGATCGAATTTGTCCATCAAAGTCGTCGCAGTTTGATCAAACAAAGGGAAGTGGGAATGCACACCCATGAGTTCGATAATGCCCTAAAAGCCTCTTTGCGGGAAGACCCAGATATTATTCTGGTGGGGGAGATGCGGGACAAATCCACCGTTAATACTGCCCTGAAAGCTGCCCAAACCGGTCACTTAGTCATGGGAACCCTGCACACCAACAGCGCCGTAAAAACCCTGGAGCGGATTTTAACTCTTTATACCGCCGAGGAACGGGAATCCATGCGGGTGGCGCTCGCAGAATCCTTGGTTTGTATTATTTCCCAGGGTTTATGTCGTACCACCGACAGTAAACGGGCCGCTTTTCACGATATTCTCGTCAACACAGAAACCGTCAAAGATTACATTTGCAGCGGCAAAAATGACGAAATTCTCGAATTAATGAAAGATGGCGAATACCATGGCATGATTACCACTAATCAATCTCTGTTTAACCTCTATCAAGAGGGACGGATTAGCGATGAGGTCGCCCTGGAAATGTCCCCGGTTCCCAATGAACTGGCGATGATGCTGCGGGGTAGAATCTAGAAAAACCCTGAAGGAAATTCTTGAGGGGTCAAGAGTTTAGTAATCTAGAAAAATAGAAGTTCCTATTTATTCTCTACGGGAACCCCTCAAGTGACTACTTCCGCGATTGTGTTGCCCGATATTTTTAAAGGCATCGCCCTGTTTACCCCCGGGGGCGACCTGATTTACTGTATCGATCCTGATAAACAAACTCATTGGCATCTGAATCTCTGCGCTGCTCTCCAGTCCGCTTTAGGGTTGCCAGAACCCCCCCATTTTTTAGTTCCTAGTTTTACTGCTACCATCGATCGCTGGCGAGATCCCTATAGTCACCGTATTCATACTAGTGCCGAAGTCTATCCCCTTGTCCGTCGCTATCAGCCTTTATTAAATGCTATTTTCGCCACGGACGATCGAGCTTGGTTTACTGTACCTTGGCAGGAACAATCCTCTAATCCCACTATCTTAGAAACCTATCGTCAGCAGTTTCCCCAACTTTGGCAATCCCACGATCTGATTCTCCGTTATCAGGAGCGCCCCCCAACGACTTCGGGGATTAGTGCTGACTCTGACTATACTAACCCTAGTCCCAAGGGTTATGTTTTGCGGTTATTTGTCTCCGGTAATAATGCCAATACTAAACACACCCTAGAATCGATCCATCAGCTTCTAGAGCGAGAATTACACCATCCCTATACCCTGAAAGTGATCGATATCTCTAAGCATCCAGAACAAGCGGAATCTAATCATGTCTCTGCTATTCCCACTTTAGTCCGGGTTTGGCCGCAACCGGTGAAACGCATCATCGGCGAATTTGAGGATTTACCGCGAGTATTACAGATTATCGCCACCGCTTAGGGTTTAAAGACTTCTGACTCGATTCCTCGCCACCATTCGCCCAATTTCATTAAGTCTTGCTGAATATCATCCAATTCTTGGATATATTCCTGTTGGGAAAGACTGGTGCGACGTTCTTGCAGTTTTTTGAGACGCAATTGCACCAACAGCCAAGGCTTAGAAATACCGTTAGTTTCTTCGATATAGCGAGCGATATCTTGACTATCCATAGTTTTTTACTGTTATTATCCTATATTTTCTCAAATTAACCCGAGACTCCTTTTTTTTAGTTGCAGAAGATTATGTTTGATTTTAGCCACTATTACCCCTACGCTGAATTAGTTTCTTTCCTGAAAAACCTAGCCTCATCCTATCCTAATTTAATTAGCCTCACCTCGATCGGTAAAAGCTACGAAAATCGAGATATCTGGTTAACTACCCTCACAAATCAAGCAACAGGCCCCTATTTAGAAAAACCTGCCTATTGGATTGATGCTAACACCCATGCGGGGGAAGTAACAGGCTCTGCCGTCGCTCTCTACACTATCTCTCATCTTTTGCGCCAATACGGTCATAATTCCCCAATTACCAGACTTCTTGACCATTACACTGTCTATATTTTGCCGCGATTAGCCGTGGATGGAGCAGAAAAATATCTCACCACTCCCTATATGTTACGATCGAGTATTCGGCCCTATCCCCACACGGATGAGAAACCGGGGCTATATCCTGAAGATATTAACGGCGATGGTTTAATCTTACAAATGCGCCAAAAAGATACCTGTGGCGCTTGGAAAATTTCTGAACAAGATCCTCGCATTATGGTGCGTCGCGAACCGGAGGAATTTGAGGGAACTTTTTACACTTTGCTCACCGAAGGTTTAATCCGCGATTACGATGGCTATAATTTTACCACTGCCCCCACCCTAGAAGGCTTGGATTTTAACCGCAATTATCCCGTTTATTGGGTTCCTGAAGGGGAACAACAAGGGGCCGGCTATTTTCCTTTTTCGGAGCCAGAAACCCGTGCAGAAGCCGAATTTTGGGCAAATAACACTAATATTAATGGCTTCGTTACCTATCATACCTATTCAGCAGTCATGTTGCGTCCCTATAGCACGCATCCCGATGAATATTTCCCCGTGGAAGACTTAGAAATGTATAAATATATTGCTGATAAGGGAAAAGCAATGACTGGTTATGAATGCGTTTCTGTCTATCACGATTTTCGTTATCATCCCAAAGAAGTGACTAACGGTGCCATGGATGATTACGGTTACGATCATTTTGGTTGGTATGGTTTTACGGTGGAGTTATGGGATGCACCCACCCAAGCAGCAGTGAAAAAAGATGATTATATTCAATGGTTTCGCTGGCATCCTTTTGAAGATGAATTGAAATTACAGCGTTGGAATGATGAGAATTTAGCGGGAAAGGGTTTTATTAATTGGCAAAGTTTTCATCACCCCCAATTGGGAGAGGTGGAAATTGGCGGTTGGGACTTTAAAAATGTCTGGCAAAATGCCCCAGAAAAGTATTTACCGGATTTATGTGAGAAACAATGTCAGTTTACTATTGCCCATGCTTTAATGTCACCTCTTTTAGCTATCTCTCGTCTTGATCTTAAGTCGGAGGGAAATGGTATTTATCATCTGGTTTTACAGTTGGAAAATCAGGGATTCTTACCCACTTATACCAGTAAAAAGGCACTGGAAAGAAAGATTGTTCGTCCCATTCAAGTCAAGTTAAATTTAGCCGATGAGGTGAGTTTAATAGTGGGAAAATTAGAGCAGGAAATCGGTCACTTAGAAGGGCGCTCAAATAAAGTATATAGTAGTCTTGCTCACGGTTTAGATTATCGCCGTACGGTGGAATGGGTGATTAAGGGAGTTTCTGGTCAAGAAATCGAGATTATCGCTATAGCTGAAAGAGCCGGAACAGTCAGACAAAAAGTGATTTTATAGAGCTATTTTGTTCGATAAAATTGTTAAATAAGTCTCGGGGGATTCCGTGGGTAAAACTCGCAATTTTTGGCTGCGAAGATCCGGTTCTAATCCCAAAGCTTCTAAAGGAATTATTCCTAATAAATTGTTTTGACCTCCAGGTAATTCCAAACATTCAAAAGTCCCTTCCCGTCCCGCAATAATCAAGGTAGCATCGCGAAAAATTCTCGCTTTTCCTATGCCTTTAGCCGTAGCCACATCTACCTCTTTTAAAAGCTGTAAACCCAAGCGTGAGATTACTTCCGGCACCAGACAAAGAGTAGTTGCTCCCGTATCCACCAAGACATTTTCTAGGGTAAGAGAGCGAATTTGTTCCGGTGCGATCATACCATCCTCCGCACGAATTTGATCGGCGCGATTGATAACTGTAATGGTGGTGTAGATTTTGCCCATATCTTCTGCAATAATTACTGGCTCAACCATAAGATTACCCTCAATTCTACCTGCAATTATACCGGAATAATTGCCAACAACACTGTCTAGTAATTTTAATTATTAATCCTGCCATCGGGCATAATTGCACCGCGGAAGTTAACTCCCATCAGATTAGCGCTCATTAACTCAGCACCAGTTAGATCAGCATTACTTAAATCAGCACCGATAAGATTTGCTCTAGCAAAGAAAGCATCGACTAAATCCGCTTCGCTGAAATTAACTCCTGAAAGATTAGCCCTTCTTAAGTCAGCATGATTCATTCTTGCTGCTTGAAAATTAGCTTGACTAAGATTAGCGTGATCGAGTTTTATTTGAGTCATAATTGCACTATGGAAATTTGCCTGCATTGCTTCCGTATCGGTCATTTTTGACCGCACTAAATTGGCTCCCGCTAGATTTGCCCCCACTAAACGCGCCCCGATTAAATTAGCCTCAGTAAGTAAAGCATCTTGGAGATTAGCATTAGTTAAATTCGCTTTTCTGAGGTCAACATTGCACAAATTAGCCTCCTTTAAATTGGCTCCTACTAGATTTGCTCGCACCAGATCAACCCCTTTCATATTAGCCCCTTGCAGGTCGGCGCGGGAGAAATTAGCTCCTTGTAAATTAGTCTTATGATTTTTCTTTTCCTGACGCATATTTGTTCCCCGCAAACAAGCACCAGTGAGGTTAGCACCACTTAAATCAGCCCCCCGTAAATCCGCCCCGATTAAGTTAGCATCAAGTAACGTCGCTAGGGTTATATCGGTATCACGAAGATTAGCCCCTTGTAGCATCGCTCCGTGTAAATTGGCACTGCGTAAATCTGCCCCATTTAAGTCAGCTTGGTTGAGACTAGCACCGCTTAAATTAGCTGTCACAAGATTAGCTTGAGCGAGATTAGCCCGGTTAAGATAGGTAAAGAGAAGATTGGCTCCGTGCAGATCTGCTTCATTTAAAACAATGCCAATTAAGTCAGCACCAACTAAATTAACTCCTGGTAATTTTAAGCCACTAAATTGAGTTTCTCCTGCGGCATAACGTGCAATTAATTCGTTGGGTTTCATAGGTAGAATATCCAGATAAATTTTGGTAAAAAATTAAAGAATTTTTTGTAAAGTTTGCACCAGAATACTGGCGGTTTGAACGTTAGCATCCGTATCCATTTGGGTTTGAGCAATATTGTATAGTTGAACTTCGATATCCTGGAGGGATTTCCCACTTTGGATGAGTTGTTTTAGTAAATCTTCTAGGGTATAACTTCGCAGAGTTGACCAATCTTGACCGCTCCGATCCCAAGGATGAAATAGGAGCGAGAAAATCAATATTTTGGCTCGTAAAGGATTAGCATACTGGAAAATTTCTAAACGAATTTCAAAGGGGTCGTAGGCGGGAATTTGTGGGAAATTACTGGGGTTGTTATTTGAGGAAGCCGGCTCGGCAAAGGGCAATTCCATGACTAATTGCCGTTCATTTAGATTGATGATCGAAGAGGAAAAATCCACAGGGTCACTTCTAGAGGCGGAGAAAGCTCTGGTTTTAGCCGCAGAATCAGAATCATTCTTTAGATCAACTATTTGAGTGTTCAAGATTTGACTTTTTGACTCATTATCCTCTTCTTCGTCATCGTTATCAGTATCGTAGAGAGGCTCTAGCTGGGTAAGAATAATATCGGCTAGGGCTAGGTAGAGAGCTTTTTTATTAATATTTTCGGCAACTTGCTTGAGAGTTTGTCGCAAGCTTAGGAAATTGGGATTGTTTCGCTGAAGTTCTAAAACAATATTTTTTAAGCCATAATTATTAATCACCGCTTGATCGTTTTCCCAACGATTTTTACAAGCGGCAAACATTAATTTTTTAATTCTCGCTGTCTCTCGATGATTTTCTATTCCACTAACCACCTGTCTTAATAAATTATCTTCCTCGTTGTTGACATCATTATTAACGGTGGTGAAGCTAGGGTTAACTTCCGCTTCCACTGGTAATAATTGATTGTCGTAGGCGGCAGCAATATTACTATATAATTGACTGATTTGCTCGATAATAACCGTGGCTACTCCCAGATAAACTTGAGGACGATTGAGGGTTTTAACTAATTTATAAACAGAAAAAGTTAATTGTTCTTTATTGGTTTTGAGTTGCACTAACTCCTTCACCAAGTCTTCCATAGCCACACTGTTCAAAATATTAGGCTCATTTTCCCAATATTTTTTACAGATACAAAAGATTAATTTTTTGATCCGTAATTTTTCTTCGTGGCTGTCGAGATAGCGAACTACATCATTAAAAACGTCGATGGATAATTGCATAGTAACCTCTGATCCGAGAAAGGAGCCAGCCTCGCACGCCTCTACTATAGCGGTATGCTATTGGTCTCTCGCGAGTCAGCTTGCCAGAATAGACCTGTTGGGATATAACTATTAAAATAGCTCAAAGCCTTATGTAGTCTGGGTTTTAGCGATCACAATAGAAAGTCGCTTAAAAGCTTACCATGTAAGGGCTTCAATGATTTTGAGCTTATTTCCCAACAACTCTAATATATAAGTTATTCCTCGCTTTTAGTGCCTGAAAATATCCTAACCTAAAAGCGTGGCACTATTGAGTTGGGGTTGCCGGATCTGGTCTATCTTCCCTAAGAGTACCGCTCAACTAAACTTACTCAAACTTACTTAAAAGTCTGAAAGCTTAGTCATTCGTAGTGGGTCAAGCACGGAGCGGATTAAACGGCAAACCCTTTATTCCCTGGTCAATGACATCAGGAATTACTTTTTAGGTTAACATTTCTATTAATCTATAATGGGGAATATTGACCAATTGTTGATTCTTCCTTTTTCCTAGATTAAGAGGGGAGCATCTCACTTACGCGATGAGTAATTATACTTAGCCTAAAAGCCACTCTTAATCGTGTCTTGGAACGAAATAGGGCTCTTCGGTAATTGTTATGCGAATAATTAACTTAA
>VYMG01000156.1_pt1 | contig 24861 bp, 13 predicted proteins | sample 5115261 | NCBI WGS metagenome assembly VYMG01 (sample SAMN12291781, study PRJNA351875) | freshwater metagenome | isolation source: freshwater lake | place: USA: Michigan, Wintergreen Lake | collected 2013-08-08
ACAACCACCTTTGTGCGCGCGCAACACGCCCTATGCCCGTAAATACGGAGGGCCCACGCCATGTACATGCGCCTCACCGACTACGACCGCGACCTCATCAAACTCATCCAAGCCGCCAAGGGCGACATGCAAGTTGTCTCGTACAACCGCGACCTGCGCTACTACCAGGTCCTCTGGTGGTCCCGCCAACCCCACATCGCAGAAGCACTCGCCCAAGCCCTCGCCCAACCCCCGGAACAACCAGCCCCCGAACCAGCACCTCAACCCGACCTGCAACCCACCGCGCCCCAACCGCTCGCGCAGCCTGTCGCGCCGCCCGTCCCCGATCCACCAGCGGTTCCCAGTACCCCGGCACCCGCCACACCGCAGCCCGCCGACCCCGCGCAGAACCACGGTGCGCACATCGCAACCTCCACAGTCACGCACGAGAGCTTCACGCTCGCCGAGTCACAACTGCCATGCGTTTGTGCAACTGGTGCCCGATGCCCAGATCGTCTTACCCGCGTTGATCGCTGGCGACGTCCGGCCGCACGGTGGCGGCGCATGCATGCGGATGCATGGTTGGTGACGGTTGCGAGTGGGACGTGTGATCAACAGGGGCTGCTCACGTCAATCCTGGAGCGACATGTGGGACGTCATGGGCGGCACGAGCCGCGTGCCACGATGCCATGGTCAGTTTGGTCCGGAGGCATCGACGCGGGGCGATACCGCAGCTTGAAGCGCCCGACGCAAAGACGAAGTGAATCGCTCTGGCTCGTCCATCCAGATCGAGTGTCCGGCACGCGGGATCGTGTCGAGTTGCGCGTTCGGAAGATGGGTCACCAAGCGGGGCCACATCGTCGGGCCCAGATCAACATAGTCATCGGTGCCGATGATCACGCGAATGGGCCCGTTGAAAGCCTTGAGTACGGGCCAGAACTCGGCGCAGGCCGTCGTGTACTGCGGGTCCGCAAGCACCGCCTGTCCCGCGTCGCCGTTGTAGAAGACTTGTCCGCCCAGCATCTGTCGCCAGTTGCGACCGCCATACGTGTTCACGCATGTGAACTGAATCCGCCACCAGTCCGTTTTCTGCTGGTCGGTCTGAATGACATCCTTCAGGCCGAAGCTCTTGATGTTTTCAGGTGTCGCTGCGCCGGCTTCATACGGAATCAACCCCTCATCCGCGGCGATACGCAGTGTCCGCGTGAAGACGCTGTCGTCATACTGCGTCTGTCGCGACGCAATCGCGGCGGCATCCGCTTCGGAGAACGTGGGCCACACTTCGGACAAGAAGGCCGGGCGCTGCTCGCCAAACGGCCCGGGTACCGTGGCCCCTACGAGAACCAGCCCCGCGACCCGGTCTGGATGCGCGCGAAGATATCCGTACGCGAGGTGATTGCCCATCGAGTGCGCGACGAGCGTGACCTTCTCGAGACCGAGTCGACTCCGCAGTTGCTCAAGGTCGTCAACAAGCGCGCCATACGTCACTTTCGCAGGCGGCCGCACTGGCGATCGGAGCGAACCGCGCTGGTCATAGAGAACAAATCTGTACTCGTGAGCGAGAGGCTTTATCGCTGGCAGCAGGTAGCTGTGCTCAGCTCCCCACCCTCCGTGCAGCACGATCGCCACATTCCCCGGCTTGGCTTCTGTGCCGTATTCCGCCACGTAGTGCACCACTTCGTCCGGGGTCGACATATACCACTGACGCACGGGCACGCCATCTTCCTGAGGAAGCGGCGTGACTGCCAGAACTGGCGCGGCAATGTCTGCGTTGCGATTCGCCGCGCAACCTGCAAACGCCCCGAGAGCCGCAGTCGCCATCACGAACGAGACCTGTTTGTATTTCATCATGTTGAGCCCTTACACGAACGAGCGAGCAAACTGAGATGCGAGCCGGATTCGTATCCGTCAGTTGTGCGAGATCAATTCTCTCTCGTGGCGCAGTCTGAACCGCTCGGATGCGCAAAAGACGGCTTTGATGCACGAGGTTCTGCAACTCGCAAAGCTGAAGTCTGTTCGTTCATGCTGGCCGATGGCAGAAACGCATCAGCCGCGTTGGTCGCTGGCGACGCCCGCCGGCACAGAAGCCGAACCATTCTCAGCAGCCGGCGCGGGTGTGGGGGCGTCCAGCGGCGGAGCGGTGCCCACCGCGGCCATCGCCTCGCGCTGGAGCAGTTGGCTCTCGATGTGCTTGCGCCGCGCGATCTTGATCGCCGTCACCCCGATGAAACTCACCAGCAGCAGCGCGAACAGATACACCACGCGGGCGCGGCCCATGGCGACAAACGCACCCATGATCGCGAACGCCGCGGCGATCGCGTACAGCACCAGCACGGCTCGCTTGACGCCCAAGGCACGCTTCAGGATGTGGTGGATGTGTTGATCATCCGCGGCCGAGATGCTCTTGCCTTCCATCTTCCGCCGCACGATGGCCAGTGCGGTGTCCAGAATCGGCAGCATGAAGGCGATCAGCCCCGCCGCCACGTAGTGCGTCTTCCCCGTGTCACCCAGCGAGAAGATGAGCACGCACATGCAGTACCCCAGCAGCAGGCTGCCTGCATCCCCCAGGAAAATCGTCGCCGGATTGAAATTGTGCGGCAGGAATCCCAGGCACGCCCCCAGAATCGCCATGCACAGAATGATCCGTTGACTGTCGCGCGGCCCGTCATCAAACAGCGCCAGACTCAGCGCGATGATCAGCAGCCCGATGCTCGTGATCGCCGTCGTCCCCGTGCACAGCCCGTCCAATCCGTCAATCAGATTGCACGCGTTGCACAGCGCAACCACACCCAGACCCAGCATCGCCGTGCCGATCCAGTAGATCATGTCGATGTGAATCGCCGCATATCCCAGAATCGGAGCCGGCAGCGGAATGCTGAACAGCACGGTCTCTGCCGGCTGCCCGTTCATGATGACCGTCGTGGTCTGCACCCCGAACGCCTCAGCCAGCGGCAGCACCAGCCCCGCCGCGACACGCACACCCACCAGTTCGACAGCCAGGCACGCCGCGGCGAACAACTGTCCGCCGACCTTCACACGTGGCGACAGCCCCGTCACATCGTCAATCACGCCCACCAGCACGATGACTGTCATCCCCAGCACCACCGACCACGGCACAGGCAGCCGAATGGCCTCTCCCAGCGGATCGATGAACTTCGTGGGGTGATACTGAATCAGACTCGTGAACTTGATCGCCAGCAGACTGAAGAAGATCCCCGCCATGATCCCCAGGTACACCCCCACGCCGCCCAGATAGGCGACGGGAATCTTGTGTACCTTGCGCGGATCGCTGGGCCGATCGATGATCCCGTTCTTGACCGCCAGCATCCGCATGATGGGCGTCGCGAACAGCGTGACCACGAAACTCACCACCAGCACCCCGATGTAGCCCTCGAAGATGCCCAGCCGCGTGTGCGGATCGTGCCCCGCCTGCGCGTGCAGCGGGTCACTCACGCCGGCGAGCGTTGTGGCAAGTGTCTGAAGCATGGCAAGCGAAGGAGCCATAGAACGCGACGCGAATACCAGACTGGCGGGAGCAAAAGCAGCGACTCAGAGCAACTCAGCGACTGGCACGCACCTCGTGGGTCTGCATCGCTCGCTCGACGCCTTTACGCGGACGCGCGGCCCCCTGCAGACTTGAGTGAACGTGCGACATCTTCAATCGTCCGTTCGAGCGGGATGGTTGGGGAAAACCCAATAACCCGCTGGATTCGCGTCAAATCGGGCTTGCGCTGGCGGAGGTCCTCAAACCCGGACGCGAACGCATCAGCATAGGGAATCGCCCGCACGCGCGATGTGCTGGACGTCACTTTGATGACCAGATCCGCCAATTCACGGATACTGATGGAGCGATCTGAACCGACATTGAACACGCCCCCAATGGCCTGCGAACACGCGAGCAATTTTGGCAGACACGCCGTCACATCGCGCACGTCGCAGAAACAGCGCGTCTGCGATCCATCTCCATAGACAGGCAGATCTTCGCCCTTCAGCGCCGCCGCGACAAAACGGGGGAGGACCATCCCATAGTCACCCACCTGCCGCGGTCCCACCGTGTTGAAGAACCGCGTGATGACCACGGGCAACCCATGGGTTTTGTGGGCCGAGAGCCCGATGGACTCATCCAGCGCCTTGCTCATTGCATAGGTCCAGCGGAAAACAGTGGTGGGGCCGTACACCACATCATCGTCCTCGCGAAAGGGCGTCTTGTCGCTCTTGCCGTAGACCTCGCTGCTGCTGGCCACCAGTGTCCGCGTGGGTTTGCCGTCAAACCCCGCCGTCAACGCGAAGCGAACCAGTTCGCCCGTCTCGTGAATGTTGTTCTCGATGCACGCCGTGGGGTTGTCAACCACCAGCTTCACACCCACGCTGGCGGCAAGGTGGTATATCTCGTCAAACTTCTCTTTCGCCAGTTCACCGCCCAGCGCCTTGGAGACCGTGTTGTGCACGAACCGCACCCGCACGTGCTGTGGCACGTTTTCGCGCCGACCCGTCGACAGGTCATCGACAATGACGATGTCATCTCCCTGCGCGAGCAGCAACTGCACCAGGTGCGAACCGATGAAGCCGGCTCCGCCCGTGACGAGAACGCGACGAACGCGGGTGATCGACAAGCGCAGACCCTTTACGTGCCTTCGTGGTACTCGGCGGCGGCCTTGATGTTGCCCTTGAGGTAACCGCCCGCCGCGGAGCGCACGCCATTGACGACGACGCCCAGGAATTCGCTGCGAGCGTCGGCCAGTTCGTTGCGGACGCGGGCGACCATGCCACGCTTCTCCGCGTTGGCGCGAACGACCAGCACCGTGGCGTCGGCCTTCTGGGCCAGACCCATGGCATCACCCGCGACGACGGCGGGAGCCACGTCGATGAGGATGACGTCGTAGTTGGCGCGGGCGACGGTGAGCAGTTCGGCCATGCTCTGTGCGCTGAGGCGTTCGAACACGCGCATTTCCTTGCTGCCCGCGCTGAGCAGATCAAGGTTGGGCGTGCTGGTGGCCTGTACGACCGCGCTGAGGTCGCGGCGACCAGCCAGCAGATCTGCGAGACCGGGCGATTCCTGCAGGCCCATGACACGGTGGAGGTTGGGGCGGCGGAAGTTGGCATCGACCACCAGCACGCGCTTGTCGGCGGTGGCGAAAGCCAAAGCCAGATTGCTGACCACGGTGGTGGTGCCGCTGCCGGGCAGGCTGCCCATGACCAGAATCGCCTTGTGGTTCGCGGCGGCGGTGCGCTTCATGAGGCTGCCGCGCAAATTGCGGAAGCTCTCGGCGACGATGCCCTTGCTGCGATCGCGGAAGGCAGTCTCGGCGTTGCCCGAGCCTGCGTGATCTTCGGAGGTGTCTGGCACCCAGCCCAGAAGGCGGGTGCGGGGAATCATGGCGATGTCGCTGGGGCCCTTGACGCGCTGGTCGATGAGTTCACGCAGCACGACGCCGGCGAGCACCAGACCGGTCAGGATGACCACGCCCGCGGGCAGCATGACCTTGAGCTGGGGGAAGGAGGGCACCGACGGCGGACGCTCGATGCTGCTGAGGATGACGCGGCTGGCGCTATCGCGGCCGAGGAATGCGATCTGTTCGTTGAGGCTGCCCTGCAGTTCGAGCAACTGCTCCTGGGCGTTGCTGATCTGCGTGTTGAGGTCGGTCAACTGGCGGTTGGCCTGCGTGATGTCAATGAGGCGGGCGCGACGCTCTTCGATCTGGCTGTTGAGATCAGTCAGTTGGTTCTCGAGTGACGCGACGCCACGGTCGAGGGTCTCAATCTGTGCGTCGAGGAGGCGCTGAAGCACCTTGGCGCGTTCGATTTCAAGGAGTCCCTTCGCCGCGTCGAGGCTGGCCTGGGTTTCCTTGAAGATGCGGTGGTCGCGGCCGATCTGCTGCTCCTGCAGGGTCTTGATCTGCTGCTCGCCGACGGCGACGCGGCCGCGCAGGTCAATCATGAGCGGATCGCGGTCGGCGTCCTCGCGCACGTCATCGGGGAACTGCGAGAGCGAAGCGTTGCGACGGAGGTTTTCCAACTGAGATCGCGCCGACTGAAGATCCTGGGCAACAGAGACTCGCTGCTCGGTGGCGCGGTCAACCGCCTGCTTCTCCTGGCTTTCACGGTCTTCGACCGAGTCGAGGCGATTTTCGCGAATCAGCGTCGTGCGGGAGTTCTGCAGACGCGTGATGCCTGATTGCAGTTCGCGAATCTGGTCTTCGAGTGATTTAGTGGTTTCCTGACGGCGACGCTGGACGTTGCGGTCCAGTTCACTCTGGTAGCGCTCGCGCACGAGTTTGAGGATCGCCGTGGCCTCGTTCTTGTCCTTGTAGGTCACGCTCAGAGCAATGAGGTTGGTCTGAGCGATGGGACGGGCTTCGACGATGTCCTCGAGATCACGGGCCGCGGTGACGGAGTCAAACGCGCCGTCATTGCCTTTACGGAACTGCGACGTCCACTTTGGCGCGTTTTGCTGGAGGGCCGGGTTTTCCGCGACGGCCTGCAGAATGGCGGGCCCGGTCATGATGCGAGCCTGCGTTGCGATGAATCGGCTCATCTCGTCAGCGGTCACGCTCTGGAGATTGTCAATCGTGCTTGCGCGGGCGCCTTCGACTTCAAAGATCGCCTGAGGCCGCCAGACCGGATACGTCATCATCCAGGCGTAGTGAGCGGCGACGCCGAACGCGCCACCAAGAATCGCCGCGATGACGAGCAGCCACTTGTACTTCTGGAAGATCTTCACCGGATCAAGCGCAGCAGGCGCGATTGGCGCTTGCGCCATCGGAACCTGGCGCGGCGCGGGCGGAGCCTGGGTGAGGGGGGCGGGAGGATTGGCAGGCACCATGCTCATCGTGACCTCATGGACTGGACGGGTGCGGCGGGCGACGCCGACCACCCCCTCCGGATAGGGGTAACTGACAGGGGGCAAACAATACGCTGCACCGGGCGAGCCGGGAGTCCTTCCGGTCCTATATCGACCGGACACGACTGAACCTTCGCTAACTCTTTAGAATCGCCCGCCTCCCCTCGCTCCCTCGACCATGGACGCCCAAAGTGAGAGAACGTGACTGTTCGCGTTTGCGGGTGATCCGGTTCGATGCGATTGTTACTTGAGCGCGTCGCGCAACTCCTGCAACTCGCCCACCAGTTCCGGGCTGAAGAAGTTGGGGTTGGCGTCGACGGTCGCCTGCAGGTCTGTGGCGAGCGACTTGGCGTCAGCGGCTCTGCCAGACTCCTTGAGGCCGCGGACAAGGTGCACGCCCGCGGTGAAGCGCGTTGCGGAATTGCCGGCCAGGTCGTAGGCGCGCTGCAGGTGTGTCACCCCTTCGGCGGGTTTGCCAGCCTCGATGAGCGTGACGCCCAAGGTGTCGAGGAAGTCGGGCACGTCGGGGCTGATCTCGACGGCGCGCTGCGCGAGAGGAAGTGCTTCGGCCGGCTTCTTGAGGTGCTTGGTGAGGATGAAGGCAGCGTTGTTGGCGAGTTCGGCGTCTTGCGTGAACTTCTGAGAGCCTTCGGCCCAGACGCGGCCTGCGCCGGCGAAGTCCTGCAGTTGGTAGTAGGTGTTGCCCAGGGTCTTGTACGCGAGGACCTGCAGAGCAGGCGTACGGAAGCTGGGGATGGCCTGCTCGAGCGTGCGGGTGCCTTCGGCGCGCTTGGCGGCATCCTCGATCATCGACATGCTGCGGAAGAAAATCATCCAGTCGGGCGCGATGCCTTGCTGGGCGGTGGCCTGCAGGAAGTTCTGCAGATCGGTCTTGTTCTTCTCCACGGCGTTCATGTCGCGATACCAGGAAGACAGGATCTCGGGACGGTTGACGTCGAGGGTCTTGAGGAGATCGACGGCGGCGCGGCGACCTTCGGCGGTGCGGCCCTGCAGGATGCGCACCTTGGCGGCGGCCATCTGGAAGCCGGGATTGGTGCGTGCGCGTTCGCCAATTTCCGTGAGGACGCGATTGGCGGTTTCCACATTGGGGGCGTCGCCACCCAGCAGGCTGTCGAGATAGTTCTGCACCGTGAAGTCGGTCTTGTTGAGTTCGTAGGCCTGGGCGTGCATGGCGCGGGCCAGATCGTCGCGAGCGGGCGTGCGGGTGCGGTAGAAGTTGCCCACCTGCAGCAGGAACTGCCAGTCGCGATCGCGGCGCTGGATCACATCTGCGGCGACTTCCTGAGCGAGTTGCTCCTTGCCGTCGCGCCAGAGCGAATCCATCAGGCCGAACATGAGTTGGGTGTCGCCGGGGTTGATGCGCAGGCAGGCGCGCAGGTCGGCGATGACCTTGTCATCGTTGCCGGCGATGCGGTGGGCATCGGCGCGGCGACGGAGGAAGGTGGTGTTGTCGGGGGCGAGAGAGATGGCGCGATCGAGGTCGGCGATGGCGTCGTTGACGCTTTCCTTGGGCTTGCTCTGGAGGATGAAGGAGGCGCGGCTCATGAAGACGGTGGGGACGGTGGGGAAGCGCTGCACGGCGAGGTTGAGGGCCTCTTCCTGCGCCTGCGTGTTGCCCTGGGCTCCGCGGAGTTGAGCGAGCAGCAGCAGGGAGAGGGCGTCGGGCTCGCGGCCAGTCGTGAGTTTGGTGTACTCAGCGTCGGCTTCGGCGTGCTTGCCGGTCTGCGTGAGCAGTTCGACCAGACGCTTCTGCATGCCGCGGCTTTCATTGTCCTTGCCGGCATCGACGACGGCACGTGTGGGCGCGATGGCCTCGGCCTGCATGCCCGCACCGATGTAGAGATCGCTGAGGGCGCGATCAATCTCCAGGATGTCCTTGTTCTGCTTGGCGCGGACGGATTCAAGAGCGGCGACTGCACCCGTGGTGTCGTTGCGGCCAGCGAGGAAGCGGGCCTTGGCGATCATCGCGTCGGTGGAGTTCTGATTGGCGGGCAGGGCGGCGAACTCATCGAAGACCTTGGCGGCGTCGGCGAGGGTGCCGCGGGTTGCGCGCATCTGCGCATCCATGACCACCAGGTCGAGCGAGTCGCCCGACTTGCGGAGTGACTCGATGATCGCGCGAGCCTGTTCAAACTCGCCGTCTTCAATGTGCAACTGCGCGAGCGACATGCGGTTGGTGCGCTCATCGGGCAGTGCGACGGAGACGCGGGTGCGTCGGAGTTTCGCATCGGCGCGATCGCCGATCTGGGCTTCGAGCGACATCCAGATGTTGAAGAAATCGACTTCGTTGCCGGCGAATTTTTCGAACTCGCGCGCGGCGAGCAGGGCCTGCTGCTGCTGGCCCGCCGTGACGAGGGCGCGCAGGAGGTCGGTGGCTGCGGGGGCATCGGTCGGACGCAGACGCAGCGCCTCGCGGAATGCGTTGGCTGCGTCGCCCGGACGATTGTCGAGCATCAGCACGCGGCCCTGAAGGCGGTAGATTTCGGGCTGGGCACCGCCGCGGGCGATGATGGGCTGCAGGATGGCGGCGGCTTCGCGCGGCTTGCCTTCAGCGGCGAGCAGGCGGGCGCGGAAGGTGTCGCCGTTCACGCCGTCGAGGTTGCCGCGGACGGCTTTGTCAGCCAGCGGGCGGGCGGTGGTGAGTTCACCCGCTTCGACGGCGTTCATGAACTGGACTTCGATGACGCGGCGGTCTTCGGGGTCGATGGCGACCGCCTTGTCGAGAGCGGCCTTGGCCTCTTCCATGCGTCCGGCTTCGCGCAGGACGTTGAACTTGTTGAGTTCGCGTTCGATGGGCGGCATGTTTTCCGCCGCGTCGAGGGTCTGGAGGCGGAAAGCGACGTCGTCGGTGCTGTCCAACTGGGCCTTGAACTGCTGGAAGTCGCGGTTGTCGGGGAAGCGTTCGAGGGCGGCGGCGACGGCGGCCTTGGCGGCATCGCGCTCGTTGCCGCGGATGTGGACGGCGACAAGCGCGCGGTTGAGGCGGATGTCGGCGGGATCCTTGGCGAGAGCGTCCTTGATGACCTTCACCATCGCGGCCTGGTTTTCAGGCGAGGGCGGGAGTTTGCCCATTTCGTCCACGCGGGAGAGGAGGCGGAGGATGGGGTCGTTCGAAGCGGAGGGATCGGCGAGATTGGAAGTGACATCGACGGCGCGCTTGGCGATTTCGTTGCCGGGGTCCAACTGGAGCACCTGGTTGTAGAGCTCGGTGGAGCGGTCCATGTTCTGGAGGCGGGCTTCAACTTCCGCGAGGAAGAGCATGGCCGTGATGTTGTTGGGTTGCAACTGGATGACGCGCTCGAGATTGGCGCGTGCGTTGCCGGGTTCGTTGTTGCGGACGGCGATCTGGGCCGTCATGAAGAGCGCGTCGGGGTTGGGGCGGGTTTCGGTGGCCTTGTTGTAGGTGGCGAGGAGGCGCGATGCGTTGCGATTGCCGTCGGGGGTGTTCTGGATGAAGGCGAGTTGCGCGTCGACGAGCGTGAGCGTGACATCGTCGGCGGCGACGCTGTCGGCGAGGCGCTTGCGAAGGGACTGGGCCTTCTCGAGCGCGGCGACGCGCTCGGGTCCGTCGGCCATGGGCTGCCACACGCGCACCTGCCAGAGGGCCTGAAGGCCCACGGCGATCTTCTTGAGTTCCAACTGCTGGACGCCTTCCATGCTGACGGGGCGGACGGGCAGTTTGTCGATCGCTTCAAGCTGTTCGACGGCGGCGGCGTAATCAGCCCGCTCACTGAGCATGTTGGCGAGGGCAAAGAGGAGCTGGGCGTTTTCGGGCTCGGCGCGCAGGCCCATGCGGATGAGCTCTTCGGTCTGGCGGTTGCGATTCTGCGGGGCGATGATGTTCTCGACGACACGGAACTGGCCGAGGAGGACTTCATTGAGGGGGTGGGGTCCGGCCTTGGCGTTGTCAAAGGCGCGAGCGAAGATGGGGAGACTGCGCTCGACGTACTTCTGGGTCTCCTGCTGGACGTCGGCGCGGGCGCCTTGGGCCTGGACGCGGGCACGCACGCTGATGAGGTCGCGCTGGATCTGGACCAGAAGCATGCGCGGCGCGTCGGGCGATGCGGCGAGGTAGGCGCTCATGATGGCATCGGCCTTGGCCTCGTGCTGCGCGGCTTCTTCGAGGCGATCGCGCTCGCGGGCGCGCTGGGCCTGACGGATGGACAGGTCGATGAGCGTGGCGGCGACTTCTTCGTCCTTGGGATCAAACTTCAGGGCGGCTTCGAGGTCGGCGACGGCGGCTTCGAGTTGCTTGTCCTCGGGGCGCGTGCTTTCGAGGTACATGCGGGTGGTGATGAAGCCGCGGTAGCGACGCAACTGTTCCCAGCCCTGGGCGGGCGCGAGTTCGTGGTAGCCGATGAGGAGGTTGGCGTCGTCGAGGACCTGCGACCAGTTGTCCTGGCGGTAGACGGGTGTGAGGAGGAGGGAGCGGTAGGCGAGATCAAGGTGATCGCGCTGGGCGGCGACGTTGTCGCGCTGGACGACGGCCAACTGGCGGCGGGCCTGCTGCCAGAAGCGGTAGCGGTCGACGTACTTCACTTCCGAGTCGGGCGTGTCCTTGCCCATGGCGTCGATCCACTTGCGCAGATACTCGGGGTTGTTCTGTTCCTTGTTGACGGCCTTGGAGTACTGCGTGATGGCTTCGCTCACGCGGCCTTCGGCCAGAGCCTTGTCGCCGGCCTTGGCGAGGTCGTCAGCGTTCTTGACCACCAGCGTGTAGGCTGTGCCGGCGACGGCGGCGAAGATGAGGATGAGGCCCACCGACAGACCGACGACGAACTTGGTGTTGACGCGCGATGCCATACGAATCTCCGAACCAGGTGCATGCGCCAGACGGGCTTGCGAGAAGCGCGGACGGGCGCGGAAAGAGGCTGTGAACGGACAGAAACCCCGATGAAGCACGAACTTATCGGCTGGGGACGTTAGTCAGTGAAACGCCGACGTCAACGCATGCGACAAGGGCGCAGAAACGGCCTGTTTCGCGTCACTCTGCACGGGTCATGCCTTCAACATCACCACGCTCGACGGCCTGCCAGTCCGGCAAGCAGTGCATGATGTCAGGCAGCAGTTCGTCGAGCATGGATGCGGCGTGCTTGGCCAGGTCTTCGCCAGACTCGAGCCCGAACCCGGTGAACTGGACCTTGGTGTAGTAGGCGTATTTGGTGCGAAGGTCGAAGGCGAGCAGGCGGACTTCCTCGGCGTTGCTGACCCAGCCGCCGTTGGCGATGAAGAAGTAGCCGGCGTAGAAGGGCTTGCCGCGGGGGCTCTTGAATTCGAAGATGCGGAGTTTGAGGTCCTGGGGGTTGCGAGGCAGAACGACGCGCGTGCCGGCCCGGGTGGAGAAGTTGGGCGTGCGCATGGAGAAGAGCTTGGTGTTGGAGTCTGCGCTCTCGACGGGTGTCCAGCGGGACTGGTCCATGGGGATGGGGATGTCGCCCACGAAGCCGCCGAGCGCGAGGCCGCCGCCGACGAGGCAGCGATCGGGGACGTGGGGGACGGTGTCGATCATGCCGGTGTAGTACGCGGCGTGGAAGTCGATCACGACCGGTGTTTCGGTGTTCTTCTTGGCGTAGAGGCGAGAGACGTAGTTGACGGTTCCGAGCACGGCTTCGGTCTCGGCGTTTTCGCGGCGGTCGGGGCCCTCGCGCACCCAGGTGTCGGTTTCGTCGGGGATGCTGTTGAGGAGTGCGCCGCTGCGGGGGTAGATGGCTTCCTTGCGCAGCATGAGTTTGTAGTGCTCAATGGCGAAGGCGAGGCCGCCGGCGGATGCCAGCAGCACGAGCAGCGCGGTCAGGACGGCGGGGGATTTCCAGGAGAAGCCTTGCATGGCGGTGGGGCAGTGGACTCAGGGCTTGACGACCGGACGCTTCACTTTGACGCCTACGGGATTCTTCTTGGCGAGTTCGGCCTGTTCTGCGGGATCGACGACAATTCGCTTGAGGGCCCAGACGGCGCCGAGGAAGAGGAACATGCCGGGGATGAGCAGGAGCGTCCCGATAAGCATGTGGATGTTGCCGGCGGCGAGGTTGACGTCGCCGATGCTGAGCACGCCGAGCATCGCGACGCGGATGATGTTCATGAAGAGGGCGACGGGGACGGCGAGGAGGAGGACGGCGATGCGTTGCCACCAGTGGCGGACGCCGAAGACGGCGATAGCGCCGGCAAGGGCGATGAAGGCGATGACCATGCGCATGCCGCTGCAGGCCTCGGCGACGTTGAGGGGAATGGTGCGGCCCTTGTGGAAGATCTCGAGAAGGTTGCCGTTGGCGTCGACCATGAACCAGTTGCCGGGGAGGCTGATGACCTTGAGGAGGAGCCAGGCGCCCTGGGTGGCGAGGAGTTGGAGTTGGAAGGTGACTTTGATCATCACCTGTTCGGAGACAGTGATGCCGAAGACGAGGTAGAGGAGGGGCAGGAAGGCGAGGCGGAAGACGTCGCGTCCCATGACGAGGAGGACGATGCCCGAGAGGCAGAGGATCATCGCGAGGCCTTGGAGCATGTGGTTGGCCACGCCCACGATGAAGTAGAAGTAACACATGACGCCCAGGGCGAGCGGGAGCAGTCCGGGCCAGAAGGCAGCGACTTTGATATCGCGGAGGCGCTCGCGCTGGGTCCAGATCATGGCGCCGGCGATGAGGGGCACGACGAAGGCGTGGCCCCAGTCATCGAGGCGGTCCCAACTGAACTCGGCTTGTTTGCTGAACCAGCGGAAGTAGAGGGCGATGAAGGCGACCAGCAGCACGCCCATCGTGGCCCAGAGTTGGGTGTTGATGGACTGGGGACGCGCCGCGGCGACCGGGGATGTGCCGACGGCGGAATTGGTACTGACAGTGCTCACGCAGGGCCCTCTTCCCGGCGGGTCAAGAACCGGGTCTTAGCAATACGAGGCTCGTGACCTGCTCGGTTCACGAATAGGGTACACAAAGCAAACGGGCGGGGTTTGCGGCCCCGCCCGAAAAGGTCGTATTGATTAGATCGGATCACTGACCGACCGAGTTGACCGGCGGTGGGCCAAAGATGTCGTTGCCGAGGTTGCGGTCCAGAATAAACCCGAACCCGTAACTGGCGCGGAAGCCGTTGCGGACGACAGCGAGCGGGAGGGCCCAGCCGGAACTGCCGACGTTGATCATGTCACCGGGCTTGAGGAAGACATCGGGCTGGCTGTTTTCGGCGATGGCCTTGTAGTCCAGACGGATGGTTGCCTGGCGATCTTCGCCCACCATGCGGGTGAGGTCGACGCGTGAGGGGACGGCGACTTCGCTAAAGCCACCCGCGGCGATGATGGCGCGGGAGAGGGTGAAGCCGGGGGTCATGTTGTAGGGACCGGGGCGGGACAACTGGCCACCCATATACACGAAGCCGCTGTCGGAAGCGGGGAAGCGGATCACGTCGCCGGGCCGGATAACGATGTTGATGGATTGGCGTCCGGCGAGCAGTTCGCGGAGGGGGATGCGGATGACGCGCTGGGTGATGAGTGCGTCACCGTCCATGCCGGACTTGTCGAGCACGCCCGATGAATCGGCGGACTTGACCTTCATCCACTTGTCGTTGACGTAGATCCAGGTGGAGCCGTCGTCGGTCTGGGGGCGGACGGGTTCGGAGTTGATGAGGTCAATTTCGGGTTCGCGGGTGCTGGCGACGAAACCGGCTCCACCCTGCTGCTTGGCGGCGAGCATGCCCGGGCTGGGTGCTGCTGCGGGATCGGTCGCGGGCTTGGGCTCTGCGCCGGGGGCGATTTCGTCAATGACGTTGAGCAGGTCTTCGCCGCTGGGCTGATTGGCGGGGACGGGCTGTTCCTCGCGCGGTGCGCGAGGGGTGGGGCTGCTGGAGATGCCGGTGATGACGTCTTCGCTGAGGGGTACCTGGCGAATGACGTAGATCTCGCCGATTGCTTCGTTGAAGGCACCGGCGGCGGCGAGAGCTTCGAGGGCGCGGTAGTCAGCACGCGGGATGGGGTAGAGGCCCGGGCTCTGCACGGCACCGACGACGGTGAAGGTCTGGCGGCGCTGGCTGATGGCGAGGACCTGCACGAGCGGATCCTGAATGAGGTTGCGGTCGCGGATGGTGCGGACGACCGCTTCCATGGCTTCTTCCGTCGTGCGGTCGACGACTTCGATGCGGCCCAACTGCGGAATTTCGATCATGCCACGAGCGTCGACGCTGACTTCGTACTCTTCACGCTCGCTGGGCGCGATGAGATCAAAGACCGTGACGCGGAGGACGTCGCCCGGTCCGATGCGGTAACTGGTGGGGCGGGGGATCAGATCTTCAGCGACGGGATCGGTCACGTCGACCATGTCACCGGTGTTGTCTTCGATGGCGGCGAGGCGATCGAGGATGGGCATGACGGTGGGGGTGGCGTTCCAGCCGCCGACAACCGTGGGGTCCATAAAGCTCTTGGTGTTGCCGCAGCCCACGAGCGTGAGCGTACCGGCAGCAAGCGCGACGGCGAGGCCGACGCGGATGAAACGAATGGAGGTAGCGTTCATGTGCGAAGCCACAGTTCTGCTCCTTGGACAGGCTTGCCCGACCCGACAGGGCCGCGCGTTTCGAACATACCACGCAAACAGCCCGCGTCCACTCAAATGGGGAGAATGGATGGACGCCAGGTCGGTCTGTGCGGGCCAAGTCTAGTTCTGCGGACTTGGCCAGGCGCGATAAGTGCATGATCGGCGTTTTACCGGCGGGTCCTCAAACGGAGAGAAAGGAAGCAGACGTGAAAAGACGCGCGGGAGTTGCGCGAAGGGAGTGATTGCGAGGGCTTGCTACGATGCTTCACAATGACCGCTGCTCCTCAGAATGGTTCCATCAGTGATGCCGCTCTCGCTCGCACGCTGGCCCGCCACCCGCGGCCGGCGGGGGGCGACCCGCTGCGGACGATTGATCCGCCCAAGATCAGCCTTTCGAGCATGGTGCTGAACAATCAGGAAGGCAAGCAGACGCTGAGCCTGAAGAAGAAGCCCGACTGGCTGCGGGCCAAAGTGCCGGGCGGTCCGGAGTATCAGCGGCTGAAAAACGTGCTGAGCGAGCACAAGTTGTTCACGGTGTGCGAAGAGGCCGGTTGCCCCAACATGGGCGAATGCTGGTCGCGCGGCGTGGCCACCATCATGATTCTGGGCGACACGTGCACGCGGGCGTGCGGTTTCTGCAATGTGAAGACGGGGCGGCCGCCGACGCTGGACAAGGATGAGCCGCGGCGCGTGGCGGAGAGCATGCGCCTGATGTGGGAGCATGCGAAACTCAAGCACATCGTGATCACGAGCGTGAATCGCGACGAACTGGCTGACGGCGGGGCGAGCATCTGGGCGGAGACGATCATCCGCACGCGCGAGGCGTGCCCGGGGCTGTCGATTGAAGTGCTGATCCCGGACTTTGAGGGCAACTGGGGCGCGTTGCAGATGGTGATTGACGCGCGGCCGCACATCATCAATCACAATCTTGAGACCGTTCGCCGCATGTATCCGGCGGTGCGTCCGAGCGCGAAGTTTGATCGCTCGGTGGAACTGCTGCGCCGGTGCAAGGAGCAAGGCGTTGTGGCGAAGACGGGCATCATGGTGGGGATTGGTGAGAAGGATGAGGAAGTGCTGGGGTTGATGGATGAGGTGATGGCGGGCACTCGCGTCACCTTGCCTCGCACCGACGCTTGCGACATTCTGACGATCGGCCAGTACTTGCAGCCGACGCGCAACCACCTGCCGATTGATCGCTGGGTGACGCCTGAGCAGTTCAAGGTGTTTCAGGATGAAGGTTTGCGGCGCGGCTTTAAAGTGGTGGAGAGCGGACCGCTGGTGCGGAGCAGCTATCACGCGGACCATCAGGCAGACAGCCTGACGGGTGTGGTTGATGAGCGTGAGAAGCACAATCGTGCCGAAATGGAGCGGCTGCTGAAGCGGTGATTGGATTGTCGGCGAGCGCACTTGGCTCGCGAGCTACGCTCGTGCATGGCCAAGAGCGGGGCGTTGCACTTTCTTCGACGATACCTGCAGAGCAAGCCCTTGCTGCCGGCCAAGCCAGGGCTGGAGATGTGGTCGTTTCTTGTGGGCGTGTTCTTCACGTTCACGCTGGTGGGCACCGTTTCATCGATGACGTGGGTACGTGCGACGCCTGATGCGCCGTGGTTGGTGCTTTCAGCTATCGTGGGCGGGCTGTACGCAGTGGGGTATGCAGCTGCGTTGACCTATCGCTGGTGGTGGCTGCTCGCGGCGACCATCGCTTTGCAGGCGTTTGTCGTGCCGCGGCTGGTGTGGCCCTGGCTTGCGTCGGAGGGGATCATTCAGGCATCTGGTGTGATCGGCGAGGACAATCGCGCGACCAATGCCGCGATTGAGAAGGCTGTCTCGGTGCGGCAATTGGGGTTTGCGCTGGCGGTCATCGGACTGGCGCTTGGACAGATCTTCATCACGATGTTCGTTCGACGATTGGCTGATCGCACGGCACGCGAGCGCGCTGAACTTGCTGTCGCCAAACGTCTGCATGCCACGCTGGTGCCGGATGTGGACACGCAGACAGCGCTCGCGCGCGTGGTGGGGCGGAGCAACGCAAGCAGTGAACTGGGCGGCGACTTGCTCGATGCCGTGCGATGCGATGAGAGCGTTGAGGTCGTCGTGGCGGACGTGTCGGGTCACGGCGTGAAAGCCGGCGTCGGCATGGCGCTGGTCAAGGGCGCGATCCGCATGAGCCTGCGCGGCGATCAGACGCGAGACCTCGCACAGATGACGAGTGACCTCAATGGCGTGCTGGCTGCGAGTCTGGAACCGGGCATGTTCGTGACGATGGCGTGCGTGCGTGTGGAGCGGTCGCGTGCATTGGTCGCGATGGCGGGTCACTTGCCCATCTTCTGGTGGCGTGCTCAGTTGGGCGTGGTGGAACGCATAGAGAATGAAGCACTGCCGCTGGGTGTGCAGGACGATGCGCAGTTCACGCAGCGTGAAGTCGCAGTTGCGCCCGGTGATTTGCTGGTGCTCATGACCGACGGACTGATGGAAACCGCCAACGTGTCCGGCAGACAACTAGGTCTCGCGACGTTGGAAGCAGTTGTCGCACGCGAAGCGAAGGCGGGCGCGATGGCGATTGTGGACGGCATTTTCAATGCGTCGGACACACATGGCAAGCCCACGGACGACCGCACTGTCGCTGTGATTGAGATTCGCTGACACGCGGCCGGTTCGGCGCGGGTATCCTGCGATCGCAGGCGGCGTGGCTGTCTGCGGTTTTTCGCGTTTCGCATCGCTTTTGCTCCCGAGGATTCACGCATGTCCTTTGAAATCGTCAACGTCAAGGCTCGTCAGGTGCTCGACTCTCGCGGCAACCCCACGGTGGAAGTCGATGTCGAACTCGATTCCGGCATCAAGGGCCGCGCGGCTGTCCCCAGCGGCGCGAGCACGGGCGAGCACGAAGCGTGTGAACTGCGCGACAACGACAAAGGTGTGTACGTGGGCAAGGGCGTGCTGAAGGCCGTCGCCAACGTCAATGAGCGCATCTGCCCCGAGCTGCTCGGCATGGACGTGCGCATGCAGGAATCCATCGACAAGTTGCTGCTGCAACTCGACGGCACCGCCAACAAGGCCAACCTCGGCGCCAACGCGATTCTGGGCGTGAGCATGGCCGCCGCGAAGGCCGCCGCTGAAGCCTGCGGCTTGCCGCTCTATCGCTATCTGGGCGGCAGCGCGGCGAAGACCCTGCCCGTGCCCATGATGAACATCTTGAACGGCGGCAAGCATGCCGACAACACGGTGGACTTCCAGGAGTTCATGATCCAGCCGTGGGGCTTTGACAACTTCGCTGACGCGACGCGTGCGGGCGTTGAGATCTACCACGCTCTCAAGAAGGTGCTGCACGACGATCATCTCTCGACGAGCGTGGGCGATGAAGGCGGCTTTGCGCCCAACCTCAAGAGCAACGAAGAAGCTCTGCAGATCATCGAGAAGGCTGTGAAGAAGACCGGTTACAAGTGGGGCGAGCAGATCTTTGTCGCACTCGACCCCGCCACCAGCGAATGCTGGAACGAAGCCGCGGCCGAAGGCAAGACCGGCTACAAGATGTTCAAGAGCACCAAGCAGGTCGTCAGCAGCGACGAGATGATCGACATGTGGGCCAACTGGTGCAGCAAGTATCCGATTCGCAGCATCGAAGACGGCCTTGCGGAAAACGACTGGGAAGGCTGGCGCAAACTCACCGCCAAGCTGGGCGACCGAATCCAGCTCGTGGGCGATGACCTCTTTGTCACCAACAAGAAGTTCCTGCAGCGCGGCCTCGACGAAAAGTGCGCCAACGCCATCCTCGTGAAGGTCAACCAGATCGGCACGCTCAGCGAAACCTTCGACGCCGTCAACCTCGCCATGCGCAGCCGTTACAGCGCGATCCTCAGCCACCGCAGCGGCGAAACGGAAGACTCAACCATTGCCGACATCGCGGTGGCGACAAACTGCGGGCAGATCAAGACGGGTGCACCGTGCCGTAGCGACCGCAACGCGAAGTACAACCAGCTCATCCGCATCGCCGAAGACCTGGGTGATGCGGCCCAGTATGGTGGCGGCATGTGGTGGCGGAAGTAAGGCAGAAGTGCCTGAGTGCCCGAGTGCGGAGTGCGGAGTGCCGCAGTACCGAAGAGACGAAGTACCGCAGGAAACGCAAAGGCAAACATGAAAGCGGGCCCGAGCGAGTTGCTCGGGCCCGTTTTCTGTCGTTGTCTGGCGGATCACTTGGGACGGTTTTCGGCCTAAACTTCCATCCCAGAAGGACGCTGGGCGCGTTGTGGCCTGCCGAGGTGGTTGGGTCGCCGCGAGAACTGGCTTTTGTCCTCTGCCCCGGGGTTTGCGGGGCGGGCTTTGCTTCTCAAGAGGAGAAGTCAGGCTGACGGCGCGGCGTGCGTCGCGGGTTGTCCTACCGCGATGGGCGAAGCGTTGATGGTGATGGGCGCGAAAGGCCCGGCTTGATAAGCCGGGGAACCCAAGAGCGACCCACCCGCCATCGGAAAGTGTTCGCACATGATCGATGAATCGCTGATTGCTTCGCTGGGTATCGCTGACATGGACCTCGACAAGATGATGCAGGACGCCATGAAGGGCGCCGGTGGGAAGACTGCATCCAAGAGCGAGTTCATGGACACCCTCATGAAGGGCCAGGTCGCTGACCTGACCGAAGGCAAGCTCATCAAGGGCAAGGTCATCGGCTACGCCGGCGACGACGTCGTCGTCGAAGTGGGCCTCAAGAGCGAAGGCCTGATCCCCAAGGAAGAATTCGAAGGCGTCATCGTCAAGCCCGGCGATGAAATCGACGTCCTGCTCGAGCAGCTCGAAGACGAAGAAGGCCTCATCCGCCTCAGCAAGCGCCGCGCCGATCGCATGATGGCCTGGCAGCGCATCGTCGACACGCAGAAGGAAGGCGACGTGGTCGAAGGCCCCGTCACCAAGAGCATCAAGGGCGGCCTGCTCGTCGACATCGGCGTGCCGGTCTTCCTGCCCATGAGCCAGGTTGACGTCCGTCGTCCCGGCGAGCCCAAGGACTACATCGGCAAGAAGGTTCGCGCCGAGATCATCAAGATCGACCTCGAGCGTCGCAACATCGTCGTCAGCCGCCGCAAGCTGATCGAAACCGAACGCGACAGCGCGAAGAAGCGCCTGCTCGAAACGCTGAAGGAAGGCGACATCGTCGCCGGCGAAGTCAAGAACATCGCCGACTTCGGCGCGTTCGTTGATCTGGGCGGCATCGATGGCCTGCTGCACATCACCGACATGTCGTGGTCCCGCATCAATCACCCCAGCGAGCTGCTCCGCATCGGTCAGCGCGTGGACGTGAAGGTGCTGAACATCGACAAGGAAAAGGAAAAGATCGCCCTGGGCCTCAAGCAAAAGGAAGCCAGCCCCTGGGAAGAGATCGAGAAGAAGTTCCCCGTGCAGTCGCGCATTCACGGCGAAGTCACGAGCATCATGTCCTACGGCGCGTTCGTCAAGCTCGAAGACGGCGTCGAAGGTCTGGTGCACATCAGTGAGATGTCCTGGACGCGCCGCGTGAACCACCCCAGCGAGATGGTGACGACGGGCCAGATGGTCGATGTGGTTGTCCTCGAAATCAACAAGGACAAGCAAGAGATCAGCCTGGGCATGAAGCAGACGGAAGTGAACCCGTGGGAGCTGGTGGGCGAGAAGTACCCGCCCGGCACCGTCATCGAAGGCAACGTCCGCAACCTCGCCAACTACGGCGCGTTTGTCGAGATCGAGCCGGGCATCGACGGCCTGCTGCACGTCAGCGACATGAGCTGGACCAAGAAGGTCACGCACCCCAACGAAGTTCTGAAGAAGGGCGACAAGGTCCGCTGCGTGGTCCTCGAGGTCGATCGCGAAAAGCAACGCATCAGCCTGGGCATCAAGCAACTCACGGAAGACCCGTGGCTCAACGCCATCCCCGAGCACTACAAGCCGGGCATGGTCGTCCGCGGCACCGTCACCAAGATCACGAACTTCGGCGTCTTCGTCGAGCTCGAAGCCGAACTGGAAGGCCTGCTGCACATCAGCGAACTGGCCGACCACAAGGTCGAGAACCCGCAGGACGTGGTCAAGGCCGGCGATGAGATCGACGTCAAGATCCTCCGCGTCGACCGCAGCGATCGCAAGATCGGCCTCTCGCTCAAGCGCGCCCAGTGGGGCGACAGCAGCGGCGGCACGGGCGGCTCCGGCGGCGAAGCAGGCGACGAGCCCGCAGCCCCCAAGAAGAAGGGCAAAGAACCCGCCCGCGGCGGCATGGACGACCACGGCGCGATGGGCACCGACAAGATCAAGTTCAAGTGATGCAATCGGTGGCCCGCCCCTCCGGGACGGGCGCAACCCAGTAACAACAAACCCCCGCGACATAAGTCGCGGGGTTTTTCTTTACGGAGAGAAGTTCAGTGCGACGCACAAACCGGACAAAAGGGATCGCCGACACGAACCCTCCAACGGCCGATCAGACCAGCTGTGGTTATCGCTTCAGTGGCGCGAGCCATTGGACGCGCGACGCTCGATGCCGATGAAATGGGGCTTGCCGGACAACACGCGAAAGGGTATATTGCGGCGCAAGTCCTCACTTTCAAGGGGTTAGTATGCTTATCCGCTGTATCGTCGGCTTCGTCATTTCCTTGCTTACCGCTGTTCCATTGGTCGCAACGGGTTTGACATCAGCCTCAGCACGCGCTCAGTGTGAGCCGGTGTGGCAGCCCCTTGACCCGGCCCCCGCCTCCTTCGCTGGCGCCAGCGACCTCGTGCGTGCCATGACGATGTGGGATCCGGACGGCAGTGGACCGCACTCCCCCCAACTTGTTGTCGGCGGAGCATTCACGATGGTGGGCGGCATCTCTGCAAGTCGAATCGCGACCTACGACCCCGTGTCGGGGCATTGGTCCGCCCTCAGCACGGGCTTCGGCAATCAAGTAGACGCCCTGACGACGCTTCCCACCGGCGAGTTGGTGGCTGGTGGCCTTTTCACTTCCGCCGGCGGCGTCAGTGCTAACCGCATCGCCCGCTGGGACCCCGCGACCGGCCAATGGGTGCCGCTGGGCGCGGGTATGAACGGTGACGTCCGAACTATGGCGGCACTGCCCAGCGGCGATCTCGTCGTGGGAGGCTCTTTCACCACCGCCGGCGGCATCAGTGCCAACCGCATCGCTCGCTGGAACCCAGCGACCGGACAATGGGCACCATTCGGCGCGGGCATGAATAACGTTGTAACGAGTCTTGCGACGCTCCCCAACGGCGACCTGATCGCTGCGGGCACCTTTACCACTGCAGGCGGCGTGACCGCCAATCGCATCGCCCGTTGGATCTTTGCGACCGGACAGTGGGCGCCGCTGGGTGCTGGCATGAACACCACTGTGAGCGCGGTGGCGACGCTCCCCGACGGCGGTCTGATCGCAGGGGGGTTCTTCACCAACGCGGGGGGCGTTGCTGCCAACTACATTGCGCGTCGGAACCCCGTGACCGGGCAATGGGAAGCTTTCGGGGCAGGCATGAACAACCGCGTATCAAGTCTTACGACGCTTCCCAATGGCGATGTGATAGCGGGGGGCGCATTCACCACCGCTGACGGCGTGACTGCCAACCGCATCGCCCGCTGGAACCCCGCAACTGGACAATGGGCACCCCTAGGTACGGGCATGGTGGATGCCGGTGACGTGAATGCACTCACTGCGCTTCCCAGTGGGGAACTGTTTGCGGCGGGCCAATTTCAGATCGCCGGCGGCGTAATCGCAAGCTATGTCGCTCGCTGGAACGCCTCGACCGGTCAATGGGCCGCCCTGAACGAGGGCACGAGCATGAGTGGCAGCGTGTCTGCTCTCACGACGCTCCCCAGCGGCGATCTGATCGCTGCAGGTCGCTTTGCCAGCGTCGATGGGATCGTCACCAGACGGATCGCGCGCTGGAACCTTGCGACCGCGCAATGGGCACCAGTCGGTACCGGCATGAACGACGCTGTATTCGCTCTCACGCTGCTTCCCGGAGGCGATCTCGTCGCGGGCGGTTTCTTCAGTTCCGCTGGCGGTGTGCCTGCCAATCGCATTGCGCGCTGGAACCCTACAACCGGTGAATGGGCGGCTTTGGGATCGGGAATTCTTGGCAGCGTGCAAGCTCTGACCGCTCTTCCCGACGGCGGGTTGGTGGCCGGTGGTTTCTTCACTTTCGCCAGCGGCGTTACCGCCAATCGCATCGCGCACTGGAACGCCGCGACCGGACAGTGGTCATCGCTCGGTGTCGGAATGAATGACACCGTGAACGCGCTGGTGACGCTTTCGGACGGTCATGTCATAGCAGGTGGTGACTTCACCTCAGCCGGCAACGTTAGCGCGAACCGCATCGCTCGCTGGAATCCGGCCACATCGCAATGGGCGCCTGTGGGCTCGGGCATGACCGGCGACGTCAGCGCAGTCGTGGCGCTCCCGAATGGCGAACTGATCGCTGGTGGCTCCTTCAACACATTCACCTTCGGCGGAGAGGTCAGTGCCCGCAATATCGCCCGCTGGAACCCCGTCCTCCAGCAGTGGATGCCTTTGGGATCAGGCATCGATAACCCTGTGTACGCACTTGCGATCCTACCGAGTGGTGAACTGATTGCCGCTGGTGTCTTCACTACCGCGGGAGGGATTAGTGCCCGCAATATCGCCCGTTGGAATCCCGTCACTGAGCAGTGGGCGCCTTTGGGGTCGGGTACTAACGGCGAGGTGTTCGCGCTCGCGGTGCTGCCCAATGGCGATCTGATCGCTGGTGGCCGTTTCACCACTGCCGGCGACGTTGTTGCGCCCTTCATCGCTCGCTGGGGTTGCGTCAGAATCTGCGATGACATTGATTTCAACAACAACGACGTCTTCCCCGAAGAGCAGGACGTGATCGACTTCTTTGATGTCCTCGCTGGCAGTGCGTGTGCCACGTGCAACGACATCGACTTTAACAACAACGGTGTGTTTTCCGAGGACCAGGATGTGATTGACTTCTTCAACGTGCTGGCGGGCGGGAACTGTCCGTAAATGGCCAAATGGACAAATTTCCAAATGGCCAAATAGAGGCAAGTGAACAGGCGCGCGGGTGATTCCCGCGCGTCTGTCTTTCTTTGGCCATTTGGCCATTTGACCATTTGGCCATTTGCCCCCCACACCTCCCACCCCATCTTCTGTCTTGCCCTTCGCCCCCTTCGCATCTTCGCGTTGAACCTCTGTCTTCCCTCCGCGTTCTCCGCGTGCTCCGCGGTGAAATGCCTTCTTGGCCTTTCTGCCCCCAACCCTCACACGTTGTGTTTCGCGCCGCGCCACAGCCCTGCGCCGGCGGCGGTGCCGCTGGGGAGGTAGGTCTTGAGCGTGGTCCACCAGGCGTCGGCGGTGGTTTGGATGGTGGCGGCGGCGTCGGCGACGTTGGACTTGAGGGCGTCGATGTCGCCGGCGGTCAGGCCCAGGCCCAGTTTGTGGATGAGGACCGCGCCGCCGATGAGCACTGCGCCCACCAGCAGGGCGACTTTGATCACTTTGCGCACCAGCCACGCGAAGATGAAGGCGGCGATGA